>Ga0115564_10003816_pt1 | contig 12454 bp, 10 predicted proteins | sample COGITO_mtgs_1105_7_FD_88680 | JGI IMG/M metagenome (GOLD analysis project Ga0115564, IMG submission 88680) | Pelagic marine microbial communities from North Sea - COGITO_mtgs_110523 | ecosystem: Environmental > Aquatic > Marine > Epipelagic | place: Germany:Helgoland, sampling site Kabeltonne...
CATTGGTGGTTTAAAAACCGCTGGAAATGCTTGAGATTGACGTTAGAAGGACGGCAGAAGGGAATATCATATGACACAGCCACAACCGCAGCCTGGAATTTTGGATATTCAGCTCTATGTCGGCGGAAAATCTTCTGTGCAAGGTGTGCCGGACATTCTCAAGCTGTCGTCAAACGAAAACCCCAACGGTCCGCCCGCTTCGGCGCAACAGGCGCTTGCAGAGGTGGCCAGCATGCTGCATCGCTATCCATCCTCCGATCACAGCGGGCTGCGTGCGGCTTTGGCGGAGCTGCATGGTTTGGATGCGCAGCGGATCATCTGTGGTTGTGGATCTGATGAACTGATCAGCTTTCTATGTCAGGCCTATTCTGGTCCGGAGGTGGAGGTCATTCATACTGAACATGGTTTCTTGATGTACCGCCTTTATGCCATGGCTGCGGGGGCGCGCCTTGTTCGTGTGCCAGAGAAAGAGCGACATGTGGACGTGCAAGCGATTTTGGCCGCCATCACCCCACGCACAGGGATGATCTTCATTGCCAATCCGGGCAATCCTACAGGGACAAACATTTCTGATGCAGATATCGCTGAGTTGATTGCGAAAACGCCAAAGTCTGTTGTGATTGTGCTCGATGGGGCCTATGCTGATTATGTCGAAGGCTGGGACGGTGGCGCGCGGTTTGTTGAGGCGCATGACAATGTCATTATGCTGCGGACCCTGTCTAAAATGTACGGGCTTGGCGGATTGCGCGTGGGCTGGGGCTATGGGCCGCAACATATCATTGATGTGCTCAACCGCGTTCGCGGGCCGTTCAATATTTCCGTTCCAGCGTTGGCCGCCGGTGAGGCCGCTGTGCGCGATCATGAATTCGTCATCCAACACCGGGCGCAAAACAATGCGGCCCGCGCCTATTTGGCCAAGGAGTTGGCCGCGCTTGGCGTGGCCTCTGACAAGTCAGACGCGAATTTCATTCTGGCCCGCTTTTCAGATCAAGCGCAGGCGGAGGCGTGCGATGACTATCTGCAAAATCTTGGCATCCTCGTGCGCCGGGTGGGCAGCTATGGATTGCCGCAGTGTTTGCGGATCACAGTGCCGGATATTGCGGGCTGCGCGCGGGTGGTGCAGGCGGTGCAGAGCTTTTTGGAGAAAAAGCCGTGAGCTATGATCGCGTTGCCTTTATTGGCTTGGGGTTGATTGCCTCGTCGATGTTCTGGGCGATGCGCCGGGCGGGTATGCGCGCGCATGTGACAGGCTATGCGCGCTCCGAAGAGACCCGTGCAACAGCCCGCGAGATTGGCCTATGCGATACGGTCTGCGATGATCTGGCCAGTGCAGTACAGGAGGCGGATCTGGTGGTGCTCTGCTTGCCGGTGGGAGCGATGGGAACTGTGATGGCTGAGGCGGCACCCTATATCAAACTGGGCGCTACGGTCACGGATGTGGGCTCGGTGAAATGCGCGGTCGTGGAGGCGGTGGCGCCACATGTTCCGCCAGGGGTGCATTTCGTGCCGGGCCACCCTCTGGCTGGCACCGAGCATTCTGGGCCAACGGCGGGCTTTGCCGAGCTGTTTGACAGCCGCTGGTGTCTTTTGACCCCCGATGGCGCCGATGTTTCTGCGGTGGCGCAACTGTCGAGCTATTGGCAGGCGCTCGGGGCGAAAGTCGAAGAAATGGATCCTGACCACCACGACCTAGTGCTGGCGGTGACCAGCCATGCACCGCATTTAATCGCCTATACTATGGTGGGTGTGGCCGATGATCTGCACCGGGTGACGAATTCAGAAGTGATTAACTTCTCAGCCACCGGCTTTCGTGACTTTACCCGCATCGCGGCCAGTGATCCGACCATGTGGCGCGATGTGTTTTTGACCAATAAGGACGCGACTTTGGAGATCCTCGGACGCTTCACCGAGGAGCTCTTCGCGCTGCAACGAGCGATCCGAACTGGGGATGGCGAGATGTTGCACGATTATTTCACCCGAACCCGTGCCATCCGCCGGGGCATCATCGATGCGGGCCAAGACACCGATGCGCCGGATTTTGGCCGCAAGAAAAGCTAAAGCCGATCGAGCCCATCTAGAGGTTATCGCGGCCTTTTCGCCACAATCTGCGGTGATGTCACCCTAACGCAGTCGGAACCGCGTGCGCAGCCCAAGACCCAAGAAGAATAAAAACACAAAACATAGTAAGGTTTCATTCACCATAAGCAGGACCGATTCTGTCGCGGGATCTGCCAAAAGATCAATTGGAAACCGCCGGTGAAACCCAAAGACGGAAAATAAATCCGCAAAAAAAGCCCTACCAAGCTGAGTGCAAAGTTCATTCGGTCCATGCCAAGTTGCATTTGTCCGTGGCCATGGAGTAAGCCGCATACAGGGCGCTCCAAATGGCCCATAGCCCCGCCATCCCAATAAGTGGCCGCCGATAGCTGTGGCCATAATCAGACACAAGATGATATAGCTAATAGGTGACGCAGATGTGCCGTGCAGAGAGGAGGCCGGTGATCTCCATCTCCTTGCGAAAGAACATATGCTCATCCTCCACCTTCCCCGAGACGCCACATTTGATCCACAGCTGTGCATCGGCGAGTTTGTCTTCTTCTAAGCCTTGCCGAGTTTCGGCTGCCTGCTCCTTGGTGCTAGGGAATTTAGCAACCTGTTCCTTGGCGTTCGGCAATTTAACACGCGTTCGATCGGTATAATCATGCGTCTTGTTGCCAAAAAAATCTGGAGGTTGTGGTAAATTTAGCACCTTTAAAGCAAGAAACGCGCAGCTTTCACGGTGTCATTTTCAAAGTAAATAAGATCAGCAGACTTAGCTCTGCTGAAATTAGCCCATTTAAACCGTACATTTGTAAAAACAGCGACCCCAAACTGCGCTTTGCTAAAGATAGCAATTTCAAACTTTGTTTTGTTGAAAATGATGCTTGTGAATTGCGCATCCGAGAAGTCGACTTGGCTTGCAAATATAGTTGTTTCAAACCGCGCTGTTTTTTTGAAATTTAGCTCTATAAAATAGACCAAAATTTAAAATAAAAATTATCAAATACTTTGTCTTTGGGTCAGAAATTCATCTGTTCACGGGGCATCATGTACCCCGGCAGATTTGGAATTTTTGGATGCCCTCGATTTCCTTTGGCGAATGATCTTTAATTTCCTTGAACTTTGGATGTTTCCTCTGGCTTGCATACACATCCTTTAACTTATACGTCCTTACCAACTTTGTCTGACAGCCATTCTACAGCCGTGCATTTTTCGTATGATCCCGTGTTAACCGCGCCAGTTTACTCCATAGATTTTCCTCGGCTGTGTTTGTCATTCCTGCCTTCAAAGCCGCTTCTTAAATTCTGCTTTTGGCTCAATATCCTATGCCAGATTTCCTTTCATATCCGTAGACTGCCCTCTCACAAGAGGCAAGGGCGCGAGATGTTCGCGGGGTATTTTATTGGCGCGAAATAGGGCGTATAGACTGCGTCATCTGAGGCAGGCCGGAGGGAGCAGCGAAAATGTGGGTGTTTGGCTATGGCTCCTTGCTTTGGAACCCTGGGTTTGAACCCGTCGAGCAGGTGCGCGCGGATCTGCCGGGCTATAGGCGCTCGTTTTGCATGCTCTCCATCCATCATCGCGGCACGCCCGAGGATCCGGGTTTGGTTCTTGCGCTGGATGCGGTAGAGGCGGTGGAGGTCTGCGCTGGACTGGCGCTGCGCGTGCATGACCGGGAGAAGGAGCACGTGCTGCAAGAGCTACGCGCGCGGGAGCTGATTTCATCGGCCTATGTCGAAAAATGGGTGGATCTGCCTTTAGCCGATGGGCGCATCGCGCGGGCTGTGACCTATGTGGTGGACCGCGATCATGCGCAATATTGCCGCTATGCGCTGGACCAGCAGGCCCAGATCATTGCGGGTGCCGTAGGCGGGCGTGGCCCAAACCCGGAATATCTGTTTAAAACTGCGGATATGTTGCGTGATCTGGGCATTCCGGATCCGCAATTGGATTATTTGGCGGAGAAAGTAGCAAATTTAACTAAATCCGCATAACCGCTTGGCTTAAAGGGCCGTGCGCAGTAAACTTATACACTTAGAATTTAAGGGCAGGACCACAGATATGGATCATATCCGCCGAGATCAGACGCCTCAGTTCTCGCAGCCGCTTAGTCAAATCCTCACCATGCTGGCCATTGTCGGCGGGGTCATGGGCTTGGGCTATTTGGCCTATCCCAGCGTTGGACCAACCTTTTGGGCCAATCCCTATCTCAATGCCTTTATCCTCTTTGTGTTTCTCATCGGCGTGGCGACCTGTTTTCATCAGGTATTGTCACTGATCTATTCAGTGCAATGGATCGAAGGCTTTGCTAGCCAGCGCGAGGGGCATGAGGATGCCAAGCCGCCGCAATTGCTTTTGCCCTTGGCGAGCCTGCTGCGTGGGCGTGGCGCACGGACGCAATTGGGCTCTGCATCCTCTCGGTCTATTTTGGAATCCGTCTCAACTCGAATTGATGAGCAGCGCGAATTGACCCGCTATATCACCAATATGCTGATCTTGATTGGTTTGTTGGGTACGTTTTATGGTCTGGCGACCACCGTCCCGGCATTGGTGGCGACCATTCAATCGTTGACCCCGGCGGAGAATGAAAGCGCGGTGGATATTTTTTCCCGACTGCAGCTGGGTCTTGAAGGGCAGCTGGACGGAATGGGCGTGGCCTTTGCCTCCTCATTATTGGGTCTGGCAGGCTCGCTGATTGTTGGTTTGCTTGAGGTGTTTTCTGGTCGTGGGCAGAACCGGTTCTACGGAGAACTGGAAGAATGGTTATCGACCATCACCCGGGTGGGTTTCTCGGGCGGCGAGGGTGAAGAGGGCGCGCAAAACACCATGCTGGGCGCGATGATGGAGCAGATGTCTGAGCAAATGGACGGTATCGCGCGGATGTATGCCCAGACGGGGCAAGATCAGGCTCATGTGCAGTCGCATTTGATGGCGATGACAGCGAGCTTGGAGAAGCTCACGCAGAAGCTCGATCAGGGCCAGACCGAAGCACTTGAACGCGTGGCGGCCAGTCAAGAACGGATGATCGCGCGGATGGGCGAAGGCGGTGGCGGTGATGGTATGGATGCAGAGAGCCGTATGCGTCTGCGTTCGATTGATGTACAGATGCTGCGCGTACTCGAGGAAGTCTCAAGTGGCCGGCAAGAAAGCCTTTCTGAAATTCGCAGTGATCTGGCCAATCTGACAAAGGCGATCAGAGCCCTGGCCAATCCCACAAGTCGCGATCAGAGCTAGGCGCGCGATGGCACTTTCCCGACGCACTGGCGCAAGGTTCCAAGGCTCTATCTGGCCGGGGTTTGTTGATGCGATGACTGGCTTGCTGCTTGTCTTGATGTTTGTGCTCACGATCTTTGTGGTGATGCAATTTGTGTTGCAGCAAACCATCAAAGGGCAGGGGGCGATGCTTGACGATCTCAACATCGATATCGCTCAGAAAAATGCGCAATTGGAGGTTTTGGAAGGGCAGATCTTGGCACTAGGCGATGCTTTGGGTCTAGAGCGCGCCGCTGCGTCTGATCTCAACCTTCAAGTTACCAAGCTCGACGCTCAGCTCGCCGCTGCGCAGGCTGACGGGGAGAGAAAATTGGGCCTTATCGCAACTTTGACTGCTGAGCGTAACGCTCGGGCCGCAGACCTCAAGGCGGCGACCGCAAGGATTAATGATTTCGAGATACAGGTGACGAGTTTGTTGGCCCTGCAACAGCGGGCGGAAGGCGAAATTGAGCAGTTCAAACTCCAAGTGTCGCAACTTCAAACGCAGCAGGTCCAGTCTGAAGGAAAGATCTTAGACTTCGAAACGCAAGTGGCTTCGCTTTTGCGCGAACAAACCCAATCCGAAGGGCAGATCACGGAGCTGGAAGCGCAATTGACCCTGCTGCTGGCCCAATCGCTGCAAGATACGGCGCGTATTGCAGATACAGAGGCGCAAATCAGCGCGTTGCAGGATGAAAAATCTACTGCTGAGGCCGCAATTACAGATTTTGAGGCCCGCCTAGAGAAACTGATCAACAATGAGGCGATGCGCCGTGAAGAACTGGCGACGCTGGATGCAGACAAGGCCAGTTTGCAACAATCATTGCTGGCGGCGCAGGCGACAATTGCAGCGCAGACAGAGCAGGCTGCGCTGGCGCAACGTCAACGCGAACTCGTGGATGAGATGCTGGCAGATTTGCGCCGCGATACGCAGAATGCAAATATTAACCTTGCCAATACCTTAGCGCTTTTGGCCAAGCAGCAGGAACGTGCAGCCGAGCTTGAACAGGACAATCAAGAGCTGAGTCGCCGCGCAGAGGAATTGGCGGACGCATTGAGTGACGAAGAGCTCAACCGCGTGTCTGCGGTCTTTTTGCGCGAACGTTTGGAGGCTACAGAAGCGGCTTTGAACCAGAAAGAACTCGAGCAATTATCCATAGCAGCGGCGGCTGAAAAACTGCGGGCTGATCTGGAAAAGAGTGAAGCGGCGATATCCTCTTTGACTTTGCAATTGAACGATCAACGTAAAAGAGCCGAGGAAACCCTAGCGCTTTTGGCCGCAGCGCAGAGCGTTGAGAAAACCTTGGACGACGAGCTGACGATGGCTTTGTTGGCACTTGAGGCAGCGCGATTGGCGCAGGCGCGTTCGCAAGATGAGCTGGAAGCGGTGAGCGCGCGCGATGCGGCAAATCAACAGGAGTTGCAAACAGCATTGTTGGGCCTTGAGAGCGTGAAAGTCGCTTTGCAAGAAGCTGAGGCAATCGCGCAAAATTCTGACTTAGATGATCTGCGTTCTGCGCTGTCCAAAGCCATTGCTGCGCGTCAAACGGCTGAGCGGCAATTGACTGCTGCTGAGCAAAAGGCGGCTTTGTTGGCAACGGCACAGACTGAGCTACAAGAGGCCGAGGCGATCTCGACAGAGGCACAGCGCAAAATGGCGCTTCTCAGCCAAGAGGTGCGTGCATTGCGCGACCAAATTGGTGGGCTTCAAGGCACGCTGGACGATTACAAGCGCCGCGATGCGGTCAATAATGTGAAGATTACCAATCTTGGCAGTGAATTGAACGTCGCACTGGCTCAGGTCGCGGCTGAATCTAAGCGCAACCTAGCGTTGGAAGCGGCCGAAAAGCAGCGCTTGCAGGAGGAGAAGGCCCGGCTTGAAGCCGAGGCCAAGACACTGGAGCGCTATAAGTCAGATTTTTTTGGCAGTCTGCGAGGGCTTTTGGAGGATATCGAGGGCGTCAGCATCGTTGGAGACCGTTTCGTCTTCTCCTCTGAAGTGCTCTTTGCCTCGGGCCGTGCGGAGCTGACGGTGGCCGGCCGCAAAGAGATATCGAAAGTGGCGAATATCTTGAAAGAAGTCACTGAAGACATTCCGCAAAATATTGATTGGGTGTTGCAGGTGGATGGTCACACCGACGACCAATCTATCCTTCCTGGTAGCCGATTTAAAAACAACTGGGAGCTGAGCCAGGCACGCGCGCTGTCTGTGGTATTATATTTGATGACCTCTGAGCAGATGCCTCCGCGCCGGCTCTCTGCCAATGGGTTTGGTGAGTATCAACCCATCAACCCGGCTAATTCCCGAGTTGCACGGGCGCAAAATCGGCGGATTGAGCTGAAACTGACTGAGAAGTAAGTCGGTTCCGCCACAAATAGCCGATTTGAGCGGCTCATAGGGCTTACTTGGCGGTCAACAGCGGCGGTTTCTTGTCTTTATTGGTGATCCGAGGTTTTTGGGGCTCTTCGATTGTCAGATCCAATTCGCCGGCTTTCACACCAACTTTTACAACGCCGCCTTTGGTGAGTTTGCCAAAGAGCAATTCTTCGGCCAATGGCTTTTTGATATGCTCTTGAATCACCCGGCCCAAGGGGCGCGCGCCCATTTTGGTATCATAGCCCTTTTCACCGAGCCAATCGGCGGCGGCTTTGGTGATCTCTATGGTCACGTTTCGATCCATCAGCTGCGCTTCGAGCTGCAACACAAATTTTTCGACCACCTGTGCAATGACATCGCGGTCCAATGGTGCGAAGCTGACCACCGCATCGAGGCGATTGCGGAACTCCGGCGTAAAGGTGCGTTCAATGGCCTGGGTATCTTCGCCTTCACGACGCTCGCGGCCAAATCCGATTGCGGCTTTCGACATTTCCGACGCTCCGGCATTCGACGTCATGATCAACACCACATTGCGAAAATCTGTGGTACGGCCATTGTGATCTGTCAATTTACCATGATCCATTACCTGTAAAAGAATATTGAATACATCCGGGTGGGCTTTTTCAATTTCATCCAAGAGCAGCACGCAATGGGGGTCTTGATCGACGCTATCGGTCAGCATTCCGCCTTGATCAAATCCGACATAGCCGGGAGGGGCGCCGATCAAGCGGCTTATTGCGTGTTTCTCCATATATTCTGACATGTCGAAGCGGATCAGCTTAACGCCCAGACCATCAGCTAATTGCTTGGCCACTTCGGTTTTACCAACTCCGGTCGGCCCCGCAAATAAATAGTTTCCAATGGGCTTTTCAGGTTCACGCAGGCCAGCACGGGCCAGTTTGATCGCCGAAGCCAGAGCTTCGATCGCCGTATCCTGACCAAAGACCACCCGTTTCAGACCGGCTTCAAGATCGCGCAGAACCTCCGCATCATCTTTTGACACTGACTTGGGCGGAATTCGGGCAATTTTCGCGACGACAGCTTCTATATCTTTCACCCCGATGGTTTTGCGCCTCTTGCTGTCACTGAGCAGATGCTGCGCCGCTCCGGCCTCGTCAATCACATCGATTGCCTTATCGGGCAATTTGCGATCATTGATATAGCGAGCGGCCAATTCGACAGCGGTTTTTATGGCATCGGAGGTATATTTTACGTCATGGTGCTCCTCAAAATAAGGCTTCAATCCTTTTAGGATTTTCACACTATCTTCCACAGAAGGTTCGGCCACATCAATTTTCTGAAAACGACGGGCCAGGGCGCGGTCTTTTTCAAAATGTTGCCTAAATTCTTTGTAGGTTGTCGAGCCCATGCAGCGCAGTTTACCGCCCTGCAGCGCGGGTTTCAGCAGGTTGGAAGCATCCATCGCTCCACCGGAGGTCGCGCCGGCACCGATGACGGTGTGGATTTCGTCAATAAACAGCACTGCATCCGCATGCTCTTCCATCTCATTCATCACCGCTTTGAGGCGTTCCTCAAAATCGCCCCGATAGCGTGTTCCTGCCAAAAGCGCGCCCATATCCAGCGAATAGATGGTTGTTTTGGACAAAATCGCCGGGGTTTGACCCTTGGTGATTTTGCGGGCCAGACCTTCAGCAATGGCGGTTTTCCCGACCCCGGGATCTCCCACTAAAATTGGGTTGTTCTTCCGGCGGCGACACAGCACCTGGATGCAGCGCTCAACTTCATGTTCGCGGCCTATCAGCGGATCAACGTTGCCTTTTGCAGATTTTTCGTTGAGATCAATACAATATTTCGCCAATGCGCTCTCTTTTTCAGAAGTCTCATTGTTTTCACTATCCAACATCTCCGCCTCATCCTCGGCGCCAACGATTGGCCGGCTTTCGACAAAGTCGGGGTCTTTGGCCACCCCATGTGCAATAAAATTCACTGCATCATAGCGAGTCATGTCCTGCTCTTGCAGAAAATAGGCCGCGTTGCTTTCGCGTTCGGCAAATATTGCAACCAAAACATTGGCGCCCGTTACTTCCGTACGACCGGAGGATTGCACATGAATGGCGGCCCGTTGGATCACCCGCTGAAAGGCGGCGGTTGGCACGGCCTCTGACCCATCCACATCAGTGATTAGAGTACTGAGATCGTCCTCGATGAAATCAACAAGCGCTTTGCGCAATAGCTTGAGGTCGACCGAACATGCGCGCATAACTTTCGCGGCATCGGGTTCATCAAGAAGCGCGAGGAGCAAGTGTTCCAAGGTTGCCAACTCATGTTTGCGGGCATTGGCAGCGGCCAGCGCTTCGTGGATTGCGTTTTCTAATGATGCGGAAAATGATGGCACGCGCGTCTCCTACAACGGTCTGTGATCGGTATGATCGCTCTCCCCGTAAGATTTCGGTTTTCTGAAGCAACCTTCAAGGGGCAATTTGTTATTTATGCCATAAAAATTAAATATCGCGCTTTTATCGCTAAATTTTTCCTAGAATTTATCTTTTCGGGCGCGAATTTCAGCGAAAACCTGCTCGGCGGTGGCTGCTGGCATACCCACGGCTATTTTCAGCGCTGGATCGTCGGCGCGCAAAAACGGATTGGTTTGCATCTCAAGGGCCAGTGGACTTGGCACCGTCGGGCGACCTGCGGCGCGATCTTTGGTGATCTGGACCGCACGGGCCGCGACGGCAGGATTGTCTTCTCCTAAAGATTGCGTGAAGGCCAAATTGGAGGTGGTGTATTCATGGCCTGAGTAAACCCATGTGTTTTGTGGCAGCGCACGGAGTTGCTGCAGGCTGTGCCACATTTGCGCTGCGGAGCCTTCAAAAAGACGACCGCAGCCCATAGCCATCAAGCTGTCAGCGGTGAAAACCGCGTTTGCGCTCGGCAAATGCAGCGCAAGGTGACCGAGCGTGTGGCCGGAGACGTCATAGATCTCGCCATTAATGCCGCAGAGTGTGAGGCGATCCCCTGGGCTCACAGCTTGATCCAAAGCAGGCAGGCGATGTGCATCGGCTTTGGCTCCGATGACTCGCGCGGGGGCCTGTCCCAAAGAACCGGTCAAAGCGCCTTGCAAATCGGGCAGCCCATCAATGTGATCCCAATGGTGGTGGGTCAAAAATATGTCGGTGATAGGCACATTGAGTTCGGAAATTTTTTCTACCAAAGGCCCCGATTCTGGCACGTCCACTACCGCCGCTGTGCCTGTAGCGCTGTTGTGAACAACATAGGCATAATTATCTGACAGACAGGGCAAGGCGTGAATTGTGATACTCGAATTTACCATGGTATTTTCGCCTTTATTTGGTAGCCTCATGCTAGTGTAATCAAAGAGGACCAAACTGCAATGCATTTAGATGTGCGTGAGCTGCGGGCGTTTTATTACCGGTCCTTCTTGGGGCGCTCGGTTCAGGCGACGATTCGGGAGCAAGTTTTGCGTTTGTGGCCGCAAGCCCGGCATGAGGCTGTGCTGGGTTACGGCTTTGCAGCCCCGCTTTTGCGCCCCTATCTGCGCTCGGCGCGGCGGGTCACAGCCTTGATGCCTGCGCGGCAAGGGGTCATGCATTGGCCGCCGGGGCTGCCCAATTGCTCGGTATTATGTGAAGAAACACGCTGGCCAGTCGAAACCGGCTCGATCGATAAGCTCCTGGTGCTGCATGGTCTTGATACCTCAGAACATGCCGCTGCGGTTTTGGAGGAATGTTATCGGGTGCTGGCACCTGCTGGCCGCGCCATCTTTATCGTGCCCAATAGAGCCAGCCTCTGGGCGCGGCGGGAAGGAACGCCCTTCTCCTTTGCACGCCCCTATACCGCAGGACAGTTGGAATCTCGGCTGAAGTGGCATGGGTTTTTGCCTGAGCATCATGTGATGGCCCTCTATCAGCCGCCGTGGTCTGGACCGTTTTGGCGGCGTATGTCAGGGCCGATTGAGCGCATTGGGCAAAATATCCCGGCATGGCGCGGCGGCGGTGTTCTGATTCTGGAGGTTAGCAAACAAGTGCCGCGGCCCCGGCGGCCTGGCTTGGGGCAAATTATCTCTCGGCCCCTGGGGATTTTAGAGGGGATCAAAGCGCCAGATCCGATTTCTGCGCAATCGGGTAACCTGTGACATCCTGCGGATTCGGCTTTTTTTAGGTGTCTTGGGCGGAACAAAGGGACGCACCCTTGAAAAATGCTTTGTTTTTGAATTTTTTGAGGTCGTTTAGGCCGTCATTGGCGTTGCGGCATGCGAAATGCTCTGCTAAACGACGTGAGATTTTGGCGCTATAGCACTATGGCGCTTGTCCAACGCCTTTGTCTGAAGCTTCAGCTTCGGGCGGGCCAGCATCGAGAGGGTTGTCTTTGTCCGAACCAGCATCGATCTCGTCTGGTATTGCAAGCCGCTACGCGACAGCGGTGTTTTCGCTTGCTAAAGACGACAAGAAGTTGAAGCCACTGGAGGCTGATGTAGATGCGCTAGAGAGCGCATTGAGCAAAAGTGCAGAGTTGCGCGCTTTGGTGACATCACCTGTTCATACACGCACAGAAATGGGGCAGGCGATCACAGCCGTGGCCCAAAAAATGAAATTGCAGCCAATGATGGTCAACACCCTGTCATTGATGGCTGCGAGGCGCCGTTTGTTTGTACTGCCTAGCCTTTTGGCTGCACTGCGTGCGCGCATCGCGGAAGATAAAGGCGAGGTGACCGCTGAGGTGACTTCCGCCAAAGCGTTGACCAAAACGCAGGCCACGAAATTGGCCAAAACACTCAAGGCTCAATTGGACCTTGATGTGAAAATC
>Ga0115564_10003817_pt1 | contig 12453 bp, 9 predicted proteins | sample COGITO_mtgs_1105_7_FD_88680 | JGI IMG/M metagenome (GOLD analysis project Ga0115564, IMG submission 88680) | Pelagic marine microbial communities from North Sea - COGITO_mtgs_110523 | ecosystem: Environmental > Aquatic > Marine > Epipelagic | place: Germany:Helgoland, sampling site Kabeltonne...
GAAAGCCAAGTGTTGCGGCAGGAAATGTCGCGCATTAACGCTCGTCCGGCGTTGGTTGGCATGGGGCTGTCAATCATTGGGCCCGCGTTACTGGAATACGGGACTGATGAGCAGAAAGCTGAGCACCTGCCCAGAATCGCGGACGGCTCAATCTGGTGGTGCCAGGGTTATAGTGAGCCAAATTCCGGTTCTGATCTGGCGAGTCTTCAAACTCGCGCGAAAGTCGACGGTGATGAGTATGTGATCAATGGGCAGAAGGTCTGGACCTCGGGTGCGGATAATGCCGATTGGATATTCTGCCTGGTCCGTACGGACCCCAGTGCGCCGAAACACAGTGGCATAACCTTCGTTCTGTTTACGATGGACCAGCCTGGTGTCACCGTGAAACCCATCAAGCTGATCAGTGGACTTTCCCCTTTTTGTGAGACCTTTTTTGAGGACGCGCGTGCATCTCGAAAAAACGTTATAGGTCAGGTCAATGATGGTTGGACCGTGGCAAAACGGCTGCTTCAATACGAAAGAACCATGATAGGCGGGGGCAGTGGGGGTGGTCAGAAGAGTCTTTCTGTTGCTCAGATTGCGAAACAGTATGTTGGTGTCGACGCAGGAAGGCTTGTGGATACCAGCTTGCGTAATGACGTGATTAATCATGCTATGGATGATCGCGCATTCGGCCTGACGGTGAAGCGTAACGTTGAGGAGAGCCAGTCTACAACGGCTCCCAGTTATGTGTCGTCGATGTTCAAGTTGTACGGCACCGAGCAAAACAAGAAACGCTATGAACTAATGTTAACAGCGATGGGTTCGCAGATGCTCGGCTGGGAAGGTGAAGGTTTTGAAGCGGACGAATTGACGCAGACTCGCGCGTGGCTGAGAACCAAAGCTAACTCGATTGAGGGCGGTACGTCCGAAGTACAGTTAAATATCATTGCCAAAAGAGTACTTGGGCTGCCCGATTAGTGTCATCCTGAACTGGTATGCGTAGGAATTTGTTTGCCAGTGCCCAAGTCTGGTGCCCAAGTCTGGTGCCCAAGGCTGGGGACAGAGGCTGGTGGCCACTACGATAATCAGTTTTTCTCTTGTTCGGTGCTTATTTGATGTCTGGCCAGCGGTCGGCGTGCAACAGGTGGTCGGCCAATAGGCGGAAATCTCTTTAGCGAACAGGTCTTGCGCGTTGCCGTGGGCTTTGCCGTGGGCTTCGCCGGGGGCTTCGCCGGGGGCATCCCATTTACTGTGAATCATCGGGTTTCAGATCATACGTTGATTGTATCAACGCAAAAGCGACACGGTGCTATACTCCGCGCCCCACAGATTCAGTGAACAAGGCAAAGGAAAATCCCTATGGAAGCAGAGAGCGGCAAGGCCAGTCCGACGTCTCATACTTACTTTTCGCAGCGCATGAGATTGCACTACCTGGATTGGGGGAATGCTGGTGCGCCGCCATTGTTGTTGGTTCATGGGAACCGGGATCACTGCCATAACTGGGATTGGGTCGCCCAATCACTCAGGAATGATTACCACATCATTGCACCGGACTTCAGGGGCCACGGAGATTCGGCGTGGGTTTATGGCGCGGCATACAGCCACAGTGAGTACGTGTACGACCTTGCGCAATTGATTCATCAACAGGAACTGGCCCCGGTGACGATTATCGCGCACTCGCTGGGTGGCAGCGTGGCGTTGCGGTATGCCGGTATCTATCCTGAGAATATTGAGAAAATGATTGTCATTGAAGGTACAGGTGGTCCACCCGCCGAATTAGAGCAGCGCCCGGTTCACGAGCGAATGCGCGAGTGGATTGACCACACCAGAAAGGCCTCGGGTCGGCAACCTAAGCGTTACGACACATTGGAAGATGCCTACACCAGAATGCATGAGGCAAATAGCCATCTTCGTGAAGACCAGGCTCGTCATCTGACTATTCATGGCAGTAACCAAAATGAAGATGGCTCTTACAGCTGGAAATTTGATAACTACACCCACGTCATGAAACCTTTTGGAATCAACCGTGAACAGTCCAGGGAACTTTGGTCACGCATAGATAAGCCTGTGCTGTTGGTGAGCGGGTCGGAGTCCTGGTTTGCACAAGAGGGACGCGAGGATCCACTGCCTTATTTTCAGAACGCGCAACATGTTCAGGTTAACGATGCTGGCCACTGGCTGCATCATGATCAGCTGGAAGAGTTCCTGACGATCACGCGGGCGTTTCTGGCGTCAGCCTAGAAACCAGTCCAGTACTGCGGGGTTTTCTGTTCTTGCATAAGTGTGGGACAGTTCGTCTATGGGCTTGAAAGTGAGGTTTGCGCCGGCGGCTTCAAGCTCAGCCTGCGCCATGTAGGCGGTTTCTATGGGGAACATCCAGTCATGGGTTCCGTGAACCAGATAGATATCCCTGTCTTTGGCGTATTGGATATTGCCGTTCATTGATATCTCTGGGTGTAGCACGCCCGAAAAAGGTGCCAGATGCGTAAACGGGCTTTCTGCCTGTAACCCCGCGAGCAAGGTATAAGTGCCGCCATCGGACATTCCCGTCAGTAGGATATGCTGTCGATCCAGCGCAAAGTCTTTGGCGACAAATTCAACCATGAGTAATAGAAAAGGTAGGTCGAGTTGTTCACCCATCAGTGACCAGGTATCCTGTTGTGAGGTCGGGGAAAGCAACATAAAACCGCGCGTGCGGGCTTCTCTTAACCAGGACCACATAAAGTCACGGCCATGACCTGTTCCACCATGCAGGGCGATGACAAGCGGTGCCGGTTGTGAGTTATCCAGGTATTCCGGTATGTACAAACTGAAACCACCGCGCGTATCTCGTTCGTTTTCGGCGTTCAAGATCCCGGTTTTTTCGCCGGGTCGATCAACGTTGAGCTTCTCCAGAAGCCCCTGGTTATCTCGCTGCGGCAGTTCTAGAAAGTATTGGCTGATAGGCGTCAGGATGTTGGCTGTTGGGTAAAGCGTCTCCTGAGCACGTGTTTGTGCGCGCATGGCTTTCATCGCCGCTAAGGTATCACCGTTGGAGTTTATGATTCCGTCGCAGGCGCGCAGACTATAAGTCGTGGCTTCATTGAGATGCTTGCCGAACTTTGAGATGTGCTCTGGAAAGGTGAGTGTTTTAAAGGTATCAAATGCCTGCCTTAGGTCAGTAGCAAAAGGGGAGATGAACTCTGCCAACTGGGGGAGACGGGAGGGGTGCATGTTTCGCTGCACCTGCTCGAAGGCTTCCATTGTAGTGAGCAACCGGGGGGCAAGCTCAGTGATACCGGCTAGTAGGTCATCATCGTTCGAAGTCATCGGTTACCTGTGAAATTTCAATCGTAATGGGCCAGTATACGGTAAGCATAAAAGGCGCTAAAGCCCTGAAGCCCTGAAGGTAGGTGAGACAAACCACTGTTTAAAAGCATGGTCAGGTACGGCGTTTTCTGATTTTTTGCTGATATTTTTCCAAACTCAAGCGGCCGCGGTATGATCAGGGCCTGGCTTTGAAGGATCCCCAACCCCATTAACAAAAATTAGTGATGCACTTCAGTTACACTGAACTTGTGGCTGATCGTTGATCGATTTAAGACAAAACTTAATAGACTGGTTAAAAGGAATTGAAGAGTGGTGATTGAGATAACAAAACGTGTCCTTGTGTTTTTTTGGCAATTTCTAAAAGCAACCCAAGTTTTTGTTTTCGGTCTCTTTTCGCTTGTACTGGTCATTGCTCTGGTGGTCGGTGGGCTTGGGGGTAGCGGTATCGATGTACCGGACGGAGGCGCTCTGGTACTGAATCCTGTCGGAGGCCTGGTGGAACAAAAGACGGCGCTTGACCCGCAGATTTTCTTGAGTTCAGGTGACGTGCCTAAGCAAACCCTTGTCAAAGATATTGTGAATGCGCTAGCACAGGCCAAAAACGATGCAAGAATTCAATACTTGGTGCTGGATTTTGACAATATGGGGCCTGGTTATATTTCCAAACTCCAGCGTGTTGCTACTGCTATTGAAGATTTTAAATCGAGTGGTAAAAAGGTTATCGCCAAAGGTACCCAATACAGTCAATCCGCGTTGTTTCTCGCGGCACACGCTGATGAGGTCTTGATGAACCCGGAGGGCGCGGCGATACCTGAGGGTTATGGTATGTATCGGACCTATTACAAAACGATCCTTGAGAACTACGATGTTTCAGTCAACATTTTTAAAGTGGGTAAATACAAATCAGCCCTGGAGCCCTACTTTCGGGACAATATGTCGGACGAAGATAAGACGGCCCGAATGGGCATTCTTAACAATTGGTGGTCCGCTTATACCAGCGATTTTGAAATGACCCGTGAGCTCCCAATGGGGAGTATCGATCAGTCGCTCGCTGATATAGAGAATGAACTCAAAGCATCTGGTGGGAATCTCGGCGTGCTTGCGCTGGAGAATAAATTTGTTGATCGTTTGATTACCGATGTTGATCTCAGGACTTACCTTAGAGAGTTAACGGGCGAAGACGAAGAATCAGGAGAATATCGCGGGATTGGTTTTGAAGACTACCTTGCAAGCGAACGTAAACCCAACGTTGTAAAAGGCAAGAAAATTGCCGTCATCACGGCGGTTGGCAGCATTGTCGACGGCTATGCTGACGCCGGTACTATTGGCAACCTGTCTCTTAATAAGCTCATTCGTAAAGCGGGCAAGGATGAAGATGTCGTTGCAGTCGTCTTACGGGTCGATTCCGGCGGTGGCTCGAAATCAGCTTCCGAAAGTATTCGCAGCGAACTGGAAGGTGTGCAAGCAACAGGTATTCCGGTGGTGGCATCGATGGGGTCGGTGGCCGCTTCAGGTGGCTACTGGATTTCAGCTACAGCAGACGAGATCTGGGCATCGCCAACCACAGTGACAGGGTCCATAGGGATTTTTGGTTTCATACCCACGATTGAAAAGACCCTGGCGCGTTATGGTGTCTATAGCGACGGCGTGGGGACAACACCTATCACAGGGGGCGCTAGTATCGAGCGTGGGGTAACCCCGCTTTACTCGAAATTTATTCAGGTAGTCATCGACTCAGGCTACCAGCAGTTTCTGGAAACCGTCGCCAAAGGTCGAAATATGTCGGTGGATGACGTGCATGAAATTGCTCAAGGTAGAATTTGGTCCGGCGACAAAGCCCTCGAACTTGGATTGGTAGATAATCTTGGAGACCTGGAAAAAGCGATTGAATCTGCTGCAAAACTCGCCGGGGTTGATGACTATTCAACCTGGCATGTAGAACCAGAAGTAACCACTCAGCAAAAAGTGATGAAACTGCTGGCGAGCGAAATAGCGAGCTCTGAGGTGATGACAAAAAATGATCCGATGGCCATGCTACACCGGAAGTTAGAGCAAGAAGTGAGTTTCTTAACGAACCTGAACGACCCGCAGCATGCCTACGTTATTTGCACCAGTTGTCTTTTAGAGCCGTGAAAAGTTGATGTGAGGAATGATAGTGCATCGCAGGAGTGACTCCGTTTACCGCCGGTTGCGCTTTTCGATCACCGCGCTCAAGTTTCCCCAGCTCAAGTTTCCCCAGCTCAAGTTTCCCAAGCCCAAGTTTCCCAAGCTCAATACTCGCTAATCTTTTAAGGTTGGTCAGGTTGGTCAGGTTTTGAAGGTTTGAATTTTGCAATTGTTTGGATATGAAAATCACTGCAATTGGAAGGCAGACCATCATCGTTAGAAGTTATGGATTATCTGGGAAATTCCCGTGTCAATCGGGCACTATACGACAATGTCACCTTCTGAAAAAACTAACTACACCTTTCATATTCCAGCACCCTGTTTTGATCCGGTTCAGGTGTTGTTTACGGACGAACATTTGCTGGTGGTCTGTAAGCCCTCGGGACTGCTGAGTGTGCCGGGCAGGATTGTAAAGGACTGTGTCCTTAATAGAATGCTGGTTGACTACCCTGATGTGCGGACCGTTCACAGGCTGGACTTGGATACGTCAGGATTGATGATGCTTGCGCTGTCTCAAAAAGCGACCAGTGACTTGAATCGACAATTCAGGGAAAGAACCATCCAAAAAGAGTACATAGCGTTGGTTCACGGGGTGTTAGACAAGGAAGAGGGAGAGATCGATTTGCCGATAAGACCGGACCCGGACAACCGCCCGTTACAGGTCGTGGATCTTGAATCGGGTAAAGCTTCCCTGACTCGGTATCAGGTCATGGATGCCGCGGAGGGCTATAGCCGGGTCAAGTTAATGCCTGTGACAGGTCGAAGTCATCAGCTTCGGTTGCATCTATCGGCTATCGGCCATCCGATATTAGGCTGTGATCTTTACGCCCATGAAGAAGCCTTCAAGGCAAGGGATCGGCTTAGCCTGCATGCGAGCAAGATTCAGTTTGATCATCCGGAAACAAAAGAACGGGTGAATTTTGAAGCGCCTGTGCCGTTTTAACCCCCTGCCGCTTTTTGTTTGCCGTTAGCGGCGAGTCAGTTTCTTTTTCTTGTTCTGGACATAATCCACCAAGATATATTCGCCCAGGTTTTGAGGCTCCGCATAGAAGATTCTGCCGCCGTTAATGGTCGTCATTTGCTCAACGAACGCCTTTAAGTTGTAACGCTTGTCGAGCATAAAGGTATTAATCGTAATGTTTTTTTTGGTGCAACTCCTAACAGCGTGAAGTGTCTTGCTGATCGTCGTGGGTGTCGCAGGATAAGCGAAGGCCGGGCTGCCATTCTCAAGGTGCGCCGTCGGTTCACCATCGGTGATCATGATGATTTGCCGGGTGCCCTGTTGGTGTTTCGATAGAAGTTTTTCTGCAAGGATCAGCGCGTGTTGCATGTTTGTGCCAAGCAGGTAATCGTCGTACTGGAGATAGGGCAGATCGTGGGCTTTGATTTCTTTGGCGTAAGCTGAAAAGCCTATGACATACAGGCTGTCCCGTGGATATGCAGACGAAATGAGATGATGTAAAGCCATGGCAACTTTTTTAGCCGCCTGGAAGGACCCGCGAAGTGCCATGGACCAGGATAGATCAACCATTAACACGGTTGCGGTCTGGGTAACTAGCTCGCTACGGTAAATTTCAAAATCGTCGGTCTTCAGCTGAACCGGCGCGCCGGGACCTTCCCTATTCAGGGCGTTTCTGATGGTTCGTGACATATGCAGGTGAAAGGGGTCGCCGAATTCGTACGGCTTTGATTCTTCAAGTCGTTCGCCGAACCTGCCTTCTTCGGGCGTAGCGTGATTACCCAGGTTCTGTTTTTTCAGTTTTGCATAAATCTCCACCAGTGCTTTTTGGCCTAAGCTTCTGGTGCCCCTGGGCGTGAGTTCCCACTTGTTGCCATTTTTGTTGACATAGCCCGCTTCTTTAAGAATCTCGAGCATCTTCTTCATCCGGTCGAGATTCTCCAGCGCTTCGTCTCCAAGCAGCGCCTTAATCCGGTCGCGGTCGATGTTATCTATTTTACCGTCGTACTGAGCGCGTTGAATTTGCTGCTCGAGTTGGTCAAGCTCTGCCATTTCTCTCATTAGCGCCATTGCAGCAAGAAGGTCGAGCTCTTCATCACCCAAGAAGTTGTACTGTTTGCCCTGCGGGTCAAGGAAGTCCAGCTCCTTGGAAAGCTTCGCCAACTCACTCTCTAGCATCGGGTCGCCAAACTTTCCCTGCATCATGCTCTGCATCATGCTCTGCAGCTGCTGTTGCTGGTCAGGACTAACGGAATTAAACAGTGACTGTGTTGCTGCGACCTGTTGCAGCATTTGTTCAAGTAGCTCGTCCAGATTGGCTGGAGGATTGTCACCAAACAGGTCGCCATACTTGTCCATGAATGTGGCAAACTCGGGGCCTTCACCCGCGATTTTTTTGACCAGCATATCGTTCAGGTCCGTCACCATATTCGTCATGCGTTCGATGTCGTCATCTGACATTTCATTAACCATGTTCTCGACGTTCTTGAAAAAAGACTGAGTTATGGCTTTGCGAAGTTGTAGCGTTAATTTCAGGAACTGTTTTTGCGCTTCTGTGTTCAGGAACTCATAGCCCTGCAGTACCTTGAACTTTCCCGCGGCATCGTCCGGCAGGTTTTCGATGAACGCCTTGCTCTGCTCGCCGATGTCGGCCAGAACATGGCTGGGAAAGTCCTTCCCGTTTTCGTTGTCAGGGTCTTTTTTTCTGTTGACCCACTGGTTGATGGTATTTCGTTCCATGCTCAGAATTTCTTCAAGCTGTCGCTTAATGTCTTCCATGACACCGCCGATATCGAACCGTTCCAGGAGTCGCTGGCGTTCTTCCTTTAACTGACCAACAAAATCTCGTAGTCCCTTGATGTAGCTACCATCGGAAGTATTCATACCCCGTTGCATTAGGTATCGGGTTGCCTGTTGCAGATCTCCAAACTCCATCAGGTCTTCCGAAAGCGCGCTCAGAATGTCATCTGCGTCCAACGCTAGACCTTGGGAACCGTTCCAAATGGAGTAGCGATTAAGTGAAGTGAACTTGGCGCTCATTATTTGACCTGAAAAAGCAGTTAACTTGAGTAAGTAATACGTCCGCCGACTCGATCCTTGTTTAACATTTGGTTGATATGCAATCCGTCTAGAATAAATTCGACTGCCGATGCGCGACTCGCTGTATTTGCGCTAGGAACAAGCTGTTCAACGGCTTCGGCCAGCCTATCAATCTTTTTGATAATGTCCTCGTACTCGTTTGAAGGCATCGATTCACCGGTTGTGGCGTGAATGCCATCTGCGAACTGGAGAGCCAATGGTTCAAGGTTGATGCCTTCTGTGAATCTGCTGAAGACAGCTTTGGTAGCGTCCTGGAACAAACGCTCCATGATTTTTTCTTCACGACCTTCTTCCATGGCCTCGAATTCAATCTTGCCCTGCAAAGAAGGCATAATAAATGGTAGGTCAGAGATTCTAGGTACAACTTCTTTTTCACCCACGGCGATCGCGCGCCTTAGTGCATTGGCAAGTAGCGCCTCGTAGTTTGAGACCGAGGCCCTGACCGAAACGCCGGATCGTTGATTGATATCCGGAGATCGCCGCGCTTGTTGAGTGATTTCAGCGATGAGCTGCGACATGAAGGGGGGAACATCTTCCCGGTATTCATCCAGGTCGAGTTTCCGCTGCTCCTGTTCCATGATTGTGATTTCTTCCAGGATAGTGAGCGGGTAGTGGGTTCGTATCTGTGAGCCATAGCGGTCCTTGAGAGGGGTGATGATACGCCCGCGGTTGGTATAGTCCTCTGGATTCGCTGTTGCGACAATCAGGATGTCGAGGTCCAGCCGAACCTTGTGTCCCCTGATCTGGATATCTCTTTCTTCAAGTACATTGAGCAGCCCAACTTGAATCCTCTCCGCCAGATCGGGCAGTTCGTTAATAGCAAATATCCCCCTGTTTGTGTGAGGGATCAGGCCGAAATGCAAGGCTTCTTCATCAGCCAGGTATCGCCCTTCTGCTATTTTGATGGGGTCTACTTCACCAATCAGGTCGGCGATGGTGATGTCTGGGGTAGCAAGTTTTTCACCGTACCGGGTGTCCCGATGGAGCCATTTAATGGCCGCTTCGTCGCCCTGTTCCAGCAGGATTTTTTTCCCTTGAGCGCTAATAGGCGCATAGGGGTTCTCTGGGATCTCGACGTCCTCAAGAACGGGCGTCCATTCGTCCAAAAGGCTGGTCAGGCTGCGGATAATACGCGACTTGGCCTGCCCGCGTTCACCGAGGAGAATCACATCCTGACCGGACAAAATCGCGTTCTCAAGTTGCGGGATAACAGTGTCCTGGTACCCAACGATATTCGGGAAGGCATCTTCTTTAGCCTGGAGTTTAGAAACGAGATTTTTTCTCATTTCCTGCCTGACAGTCAGAACCCGGTACCCACTTGATTTTAGTTCACCCAGGGTTTTAGCTTCTGTCACAACGATCTCCGAAATTCAAAAGTTCCATTCTAATCTAACCAGTTCGGTGCAGCGGTTTGCAAGTATTCCGGTAGTATTGCCGTGGCCCAGAATGAATTGTCATAATGAGTGATCAAAGCAGGGGAAACGGGATTGATTACGACGGATCAGGTACAAATTGCAGCGGCAGAATACCTCGGCGAGAAATGGGGTACGTCAGTCACGGTCTGTAATGTCGAAAAGATATTTGGAGGAGCCTCTCGCGAGACTTACAAGCTCTCGCTGGAAGTTGATGGCGAAACCAGGGGCGTGATCCTGCGTCGTGATCCGCCTTCGAGCCTGATCGATACTGCACGGCACCTTGAATACGGTGCATACGACCGAATCTATCCAACAGACATACCTGTCCCGGAGCCACTTTTTCTGGAAAACAGTCCAGATTTTCTTGAACAGCCGTTTTCCATCATGGCCGCGGTTGAAAACCCAATGAGCGATGTTGCTCAGCTATCTAATGACCAGAAGCAAAAAATCGGTCAGCAAAAGTACGATCTTTTGGGGCGCTTGGCGGCAAAAGACCCGCTTGCGCTAAAGTTTGACGAAATCATGACTGTTCCAAAGGTCGTCTCGACCGCAGCGGAGCAGCTGGCATACTGGCAAGGGATTATTAACGAGGACGAAATACACCCGCAGCCTATTGCTCAGGCTGCAATTCGCTGGTTGGCGGCGAACTTACCTCCACCAGCCCAGAAAATCTCCATTGTTCATGGTGATTACAGAACGGGTAATTTCCTGTTCAATGACCAGGCGCAGATCACCGCCATTCTCGACTGGGAAATGTGCCACTTGGGTGATCCGCTGGAAGATCTGGCCTGGTCTTTAGACCCGTTATGGTCAGGGGAAGAGCTGGCATTAGCCGGGCGGCTAATTCCTCATGGCCAGGCAATCCAAATATGGTGTGAGGCGAGTGGACTGTCTTGTAACGAACAGGCACTTAAATGGTGGCGGATTTTTGTTTCGGTTAAAGCCGTGGCTATCTGGATTTCGTCTTCTGAAAATTTTGAGAACGGAGAAGGCAAGGACGCCATATTAGCAATGGCAGGCTGGGTAATGACTGATCGACAAAACCGTATCCTGCTGGATTATCTTGCGCCGGAGGTACTGTCATGATTCCGCATGCCGATGATGCGCTCAGGATGCTGAGCCAACGCTTAATGACACAGTTGCTGCCTGACCTGAAGAGCCTATACAGTTTGTCGGATGGCGCGCTGATTGGATTGCTGATTAACGCTATTGCCGATGAGATGGCCGAGGGTATCCAGCGCAGGCTGGATGATATCGCTGAGATGAAACGCATTTTTATAGCAGGCGAGGCGTTGCTGTCGAGCAAAGACAAAGAGGTCACCGCTGCTGAACTGTCTTCCTATCGACTGGCCGATGTAAACGACCACCATGATGCGCTCTCACGTATATTGGTTTTGTTACACGAAGCGTCCGAAAATAAAGGATTCGAGGCGCTTAACCAATCAATCTGGACTTACCTTCGCAGGCATACACAACGCCATAAGATCACCGCTGTACCCTAGTGAAGTGCCCTGCCGGGCAGCGACCTAGGCCGGCCGTCGTGCTACTCCTGGTTTTCGTGCTACTTCCGGTTTTCGTGCTACTAGGATCGCCCGGGTGGGTGCGGGGTAGCCTTCTACGGTTTTGGTTTTATCCGTGGGGTCCAGATAGTCCGCGAGTGACTGGAATTGCATCCACCTGGTTGCACGTTGTTCTTCTAAACTGGTGACATTGACATCAACTGTTTTGACGTCGATAAACCCCGCCCGCCGCAGCATCAGTTCCAGCATTGACGTTGATGGGATAAACCAGACATTCGCCATCTTTGCATAGCGGTCCTGCGGAATTAGCAGTGTGTTTTGATCACCTTCTACAACCAGGGTTTCCAGTACAAGTTCGCCGCCAGGCTTTGTAAAACTGAGTAGTTCCTTTAGATGATCTATGGGGGATCTTCGGTGATACAGCACGCCGAGTGAGAAAACAGTATCAAACCCACCGAACTGAGGGAGGTGTTCACTTCGCAACGGCAACAGATAGGCACGGTTTGGGTGACTCAGCTTTTGAAGCAGGTTGAACTGGTAATTGAATAAAATGGTAGGGTCGATTCCAAGGGCTAGGTCTGCGCCTGCGCCGAGCATTCGAAATAGGTGGTAGCCATTGCCACACCCAATATCCAAGACCTGTTTTCCCTTAAGAGGTTCGATATTGCTGCTGATCCGTTGCCATTTCCAGTCACTACGCCATTCTGTGTCAATCTGGGTTTTACCGACCTTAAGGGGGCCTTTTCGCCATGGCAGGAACATTGACAGGACTTCCTCAAAGTCCGCGTTCGGATCGCCGACACTAACAGTGTCTGAGTCAAACTGGCTGGCTCTGGTGTTGGATTGAATCGTGGCGAGTGCTGCATCCCATTCCTCAGCGCGGCCGTGAAGTCGGATCTCGGTCGATAGGGCCGCACGCAAGGGGTCGTGAAACGGTGCTAGAAAAGTGTCGACCGTTTCAGTCATGAAACGGTCTATTTCAGCGCGCATTTAGGGTTACTTC
>Ga0115564_10003820_pt1 | contig 12449 bp, 10 predicted proteins | sample COGITO_mtgs_1105_7_FD_88680 | JGI IMG/M metagenome (GOLD analysis project Ga0115564, IMG submission 88680) | Pelagic marine microbial communities from North Sea - COGITO_mtgs_110523 | ecosystem: Environmental > Aquatic > Marine > Epipelagic | place: Germany:Helgoland, sampling site Kabeltonne...
AAAGCTGGCGTACTCAGGCATTTGTAAAACGACAGCGATAAAGAAGAAATGTACGGTGCCATTGATACCACTCTGAAACCCCATCAGTAGGTCTGCTAGCAGTAATCGCCTTAAATGACGGTTTTTAACGATGGAATTTAGCGCCAGGCGCCAGGCGATAGGTTTATTTTTCTCTAGTCGCTGGCGTTCGTCGACAGACGATACCGCTAACATTGCCAGCAAAGGCAAACTGAATAGAACCAGCGCGCCGGTTAAACCGGTTCGTTGACGCATTGTCGCGTCAGGCGTCGTGAAATCCAGGATTGTGGGGAGTATCGCAACCACCAGGGTGCCCAGTAACCCGAAGATCTGTAGCATGCCCATGATGCGCGAACGTTCGTCATAATCTTCTGACAACTCGCTTGCCCACGCGGTATGGGAAATCGTGAAGGCGGTCCATCCGGCGTAGAGCAACAGCATGGATAGAAACAAGGTCACCGGGGAAGCAGATTCACCGGGAAAGAAAGCGAAATAGACACCGGCTCCCAGAAACGGCACGGCGGCAATCATCGCCGGTCGACGGCGTCCCCAGCGAGTCTTTAACTTGTCGCCCAGCCAACCGAACAAGGGGTCGGTGATCACGTCGAAAACGCGAGTCAACATGAACACCATGCCGATGACCGTTAGGCTGATGCCAAGCTCGGCATATAGCGGTGGTAGAAATATGGCAATCGGTAAACCAAGGGCAGCTATCGTGAATGCCGGCGACGCAAAGGCGCCCAACGGTAAAGCGCGTATTGGCTCATTTTTCATGTACAGGTCCTGATACGAATCACCATGAGGACAAAAAATGTCACAGACATGGCGTGAAAGCCATGCTGGATCTATTTTTGTGCGTCTGTATGCGGTAAGGCAAGATGATTGTTGCGCAAAGGCTCTGTGCGAGCGGCCCGTTCAGAAGTTTGCGGCCTTTGCCGTAGCTCAGCAGCGCGAGTTGTGGATGGGTGAGTACGATTATGCCACCGATGACCTCAATGATAGAACCAGACCTCTTCACTCTGGTCACGACCAGTTCAGGCATTAATACCCTGGATGATCCACAACGGGTCTGCCTTCTCGGGTGATCGGTCAATAAACTCGATCTTGGACAGACCGCCTTGGCGCATGTATTCCTTCACTAGTTGCACCCTGTCCTGCGGGGCCAGCGTCTGGAACGCATAGACCGCTTTAGTTGGGAAAAGGCGGTGCGACATGGCGACGATACATTTACCGCCAGGCTTCAGAACCCGCTGAATTTCTGCAAAGACTTCAAAAGGCCGAGTCAGGTACTGAATGGAAACAACGATCATGACTGCGTTGAAACTGGCGTCAGGAAAAGGCAGGGTCGGCGTTTTATTAAGGTTATGGACCAGGGTCTGGTCCAGACGGGCGTTGGCATTCAGCTCGTCAAGGTTCATGCCTAGTCCCGTCACTTTCCGGTAAGTAACCGCTTCAGGTAAATGGCTGATCCATGATGACATGAGGTCCAGCAGTTCATCCTCCGAAGTCAGTATTTCCTCATAAAACCTGGTGATTTCACTGATGGTTGCGTCATCAATATGCTTCACCATCCGTGGCGTAGCGTAGAAGGCTTCATCCGCAGAGTCGTCCGGCCGATTGAACATGTGGTCTGGTAATGGGTCAGTCAATGTCTGTTGTCTACTGGTTCGTTTTAAGAACTCCTAATGTAGCATCATGATGAGCCAGATTGATCCACAATTGAGAAGAATTCCGCAAAGTACCATTTCAATAAAGGAAGACAGCGGTTAGAATTTCCGGCTTCACATGACTGGCGATAATTAAGGTGGGCATAACCACCGGGAAGTGTGATTTAAGATTGAAGCCGTTCGCCTGGGCGCCCACCACCAAACACGGGAGTCAGCCCTTTGACCAGTAATTTAGAGATCCTGCAACAACAAGACCCGGACGTATACGCGGCGCTTAAAGGCGAAGAACAGCGACAGAAGTCTGGTATCGAACTCATCCCTTCAGAAAACTATACCTTCCCTGAAGTGCTGTCCACGCTTGGCAGTGTGTTCACCAACAAATATTCAGAAGGTTATCCAGGACGCCGTTATTACGGTGGCCAGGAATACACTGACCAGATTGAAACGTTGGCCAGGGACAGGGCAAAGGCGGTGTTTAAGTGTGAGCACGCCAATGTGCAGCCACTGTCAGGTTCTGCAATGAACCAGGCTGTTTATCTTGGCCTGCTTGAACCGGGAGATACCATCATGGCGATGGATTTATCCCATGGGGGTCACTTGACCCATGGCGCGCCCGTTTCGCACATGGGTAAGCTGTTCAATTTTGTCCGTTATGTCACCAACCCGGTCGATGGTTCGATTGATTACGACCAGGTACGAAAAGACGCGCTTGAGCACAAGCCCAAGATGGTGCTTTGCGGTTATACCTCTTATCCCCGTGATATTGACTACGCGAAGTTCAAGGCAATTGCTGATGAGGTTGGGGCGCTAACAATGACTGATGCGTCTCACTTTGGCGGGTTGGTTGCGGGTGAGGCGATGCGCAACCCCTTCGACTTCGGCTTCGACATCGTGACGACAACGACACATAAGTCTATGCGTGGTCCACGAGGTGGGATGGTGCTTTGTAAAAAAGAATTTGCGAGCAAAATCGACAAGTCAGTCTTCCCAGGGCTTCAGGGAGGCCCGCATATGAATGCCGTTGCTGGCATTGCGGTGACGCTGAAGCGTGCCCAGACGCAGGAGTTCAAGGATTACGCTGAGCAGGTGCTTGTTAATAGCAAAACGCTCGCGAATGAAATGATGCAGCGGCAGGCAAGCCTGGTGACTGGCGGCACAGACAACCATATGATGGTCATTAATACGATGGAGAGTTACGGTCTTGATGGCCGGGTTGCTGAAGAAACGCTCGATAAGGTGAATATCACGACCAATAAGCAGATCATTCCCGATGATCCGCTGCCGCCATTGCGACCCAGTGGAATCAGGATCGGTACTCCAGCAGCCACGGCCAGGGGTATGGGAGAGGCGGACATGAAGCAACTGGGAGAGTGGATTGATCGTTGTTTGCAGTCCCATGAAGACGAGGCGGTGCTGGGAGAAATCCAGCGCGCAGTGGAAACCTTCTGCGAGAAGTTCCCGGTTCCGGGACTCTAGCGAGTTAGAAAATGCCTGAATGCCTGATATTCGACCTGTTTGGAACACTGGTCGAGTATGAGGCCGGGCGAACCTTGCAGGACTTTTCTCGTAGCTATAAAAAGGCTACCGAACTCGGCTGCGCCATCGGTTATGCAGACTATATTCAGGTATGGGATAGTGCTTTCCTGAAAATGGAACATGCAACAGCGGCAGATAACAGCGAGTTTCACTTGAGGGACGTCTGTGATCTTGTTGTTGCCGAATTAATGCTCGATGCCACCGGGAAAGCAAAAGAGCAGTTAACCAGACAATACATGGAAGACGGGTCAGCGCTTGTTTCACCTGTCCCTGGTGCGACAGGTCTGCTGAAGCGTCTGTCGAAGCATTATCGTTTGGCGCTGATTTCAAACACCCATTATCCACCAATGGTCCATGCTGTATTGAAGGCTATGTCGTTAACCGGATTGTTTGAGGTGGTTACGCTATCTGCCGAGGTGGGCTGGGCGAAACCACACCCCTTGATATTTGAACTCACGCTAGAGAGGCTGGGGCTGTCCGCCAGTCAGGCGATTTATGTGGGTGATAGTTACGAGCGTGACTACAAAGGAGCCAGAGGTGTCGGGATGGACTGCCAACTGATTGGCAGACATGCCCGTGTGCCGCGGGATCATCAGCTCCGTAATATTTTGGACTTGGCGATAAATTTTGAGACAGCACGGAAATAGCAAAGGCATAGCAAAGGCATAGCAAAGGCATAGCAGGCCCTTAATATTAGTCTTACGTAAGGTAGAGACAAGGATGAAGGTGAACAATGATTGACTCGATTCAGGTATTGCAGGAACAGTTCGGCGAGAGGGCGACCCAGAACAAAGATGTCCTGGATCGCCATGGGCGCGATGAATCATTTCACGCATCAGCGCCGCCTGACCTTGTCGTGTTTCCGGGCACTAACGACGAGGTCGCTAGCATCGTAAAACAATGCTCAGATTCAGATACGCCGGTCATTCCATTTGGTGTCGGGACATCCCTTGAGGGACACGTCGCGGCGCTTCATGGCGGGGTGTGTGTGGATCTTTCAATGATGAATGAGGTGCTTGAAATCAATCCAGGTGATCTTGATGTCAGGGTTCAGGCCGGCGTGACAAGAAAACAACTGAATGCGGAACTTGCTCGTCATGGTTTGTTCTTTCCGGTTGATCCTGGAGCAGATGCAACCCTAGGGGGCATGGCTGCAACCGGTGCGTCGGGCACGAATGCGGTCAGATACGGCACCATGCGGGAAAACATTCTTGGGCTGACTGTCGTGATGCCGAACGGTGAGATAGTTCAGACCGGTGGCAGGGCGCGAAAATCAGCCTCGGGCTACGATCTGACGCGTCTGTTTTGTGGCTCCGAAGGCACGCTGGGGGTGATTACAGAGGTCCAACTTAAAGTCTACGGGTTACCTGAAGCGCACTCAGCCGGCGTATGCGCTTTTAAAACGTTGGAAGGCGCGGTGGATTCAGTCATCAGTATTATTCAGATGGGCATCCCGGTTGCGCGGGTCGAGTTTCTTGACGAGGTGCAGGTTAAAGCGGTGAACGCTTATTCAAAATTATCCTATGCAGAACTGCCCACCCTGTTCTTTGAGTTTCACGGTACCGAAGCCTCTGTCATTGAACAAAGTGAGAGCGTCGCAGACATAACTGCTGAGCACGGTGGCGGTGAGTTTCTGTGGTCAACCAAACAGGAAGAGCAGAACCAACTGTGGCAAGCCAGGCATGATGCTTATTATGCCGGGATGGCGCTCCGCCCTGGTTGTAGTGGGTGGCCGACTGATGTCTGTGTACCCATCACCAGACTGACTGAATGTATACAACTCACCAGAATCGATGTTGAGGAGACCGGCGTTATTGCGCCCATCGTTGGGCACGTGGGAGACGGCAACTTTCACCTACTGCTTTTGGTGGATACCGATAATCCGGATGAGATGGCCACGGCCAAAGGCATCAATGACAGGCTGGTCAAGCGGGCCATCGAGATGGGCGGAACCTCTACCGGCGAGCATGGCATAGGCTCTGGCAAGTTGCCCTATATGGCGCTTGAACATGGTGCGAGCCTGGGTCTTATGCGGCAGGTGAAGTTAGCTTTTGACCCGAAGAACATTATGAATCCAGGAAAAGTAATCGATATTGGTTGATTGTTAGTTCCGGGGCAGTTCCAGGGCAGTTCCAGCGGACGGTCAGCAGGTGCCTTGAGATACCTTGAGATACCTTGAGATAGTTTAAGCGATGCTTCAGGATAACGTCTTTTATTAACCAGGAAGGCTGTAATGCGAATAGGAACGATGATTGGCGCTGATGGCGCAAACAATACATTGGATGACATCGTTAATGTCGCCAAGCGAGTCGAGGCGGCTGGTCTGGATAATGTCTGGCTAGCAAATATCTTTGGCTTTGACGCGATATCTACCCTGGCAGTCATCGGTCGAGAGACGGATCGAATTGGGCTTGGCACGGCCGTCACGCCAACTTATCCTCGGCACCCGACCGCTATTGCGCAGCAGGCCCTGACCACGGCAGCAGCATCTAAAAACCGGTTTACGCTGGGCATTGGCCTGTCACACCAGGTGGTGATTGAAAACATGTTGGGTATGTCTTACGACAAACCAGCAAAGCACATGCGCGAGTATCTCGAAGTGCTGATGCCGCTAACACGTGGCGAAACGGTGAATTATGATGGTGACCAGTACAGTGTGCATGGGCTGGCGCTCGATGTTCCTGGTGCCGATCGAATGCCGGTGGTTGTGGCGGCGCTTGGACCGGTGATGTTAAAAATAGCGGGTGAATTGGCTGATGGCACGAATACCTGGATGGTCGGGCCCAACACCATGGCTAAGCACATTGTGCCTGGTTTAGGACGAAGCGATGCAACGGTAGTGGGTGGCGTCCCCATTGTCCTGACGACCAATATAGACCAGGCGCGCGAAGCCATTGGGAAAAACCTTGTGATGTACGGGCAGCTACCCAGCTATCGGGCAATGTTGGATCGTGAGGGTGTAGAAGGCCCGCAGGATATCGCTATCATAGGGGATGAAAACACTCTGCGCGGTGAAATAAAGCGTTTCGAGGATGCTGGCGTCACCGATTTCAATGCTGCCATCATGGATGTTGAAGAGGGTGCCTATGACCGGACCCTCGAGTTCTTAAGCAGCATGAAGTAGGTCCTCTGGCGTCTTGTCAGAGTTCTTCTATCCATGCCGAGGCAACCCTGGCCGCCTCGGCATAAACATGCTCTCCGGATTTTCGTGTTCGTTTTAGAATCTTGTAGCTGTGATCTGCTGTTTCTAGCCAATGCAATCTCGCGTTGGCTAGTGGGGCCGTCACTGACTGCAGCAGCGCTGCTTCCGCCAGCGTGTCTCGATCACCCGACAGAAATAACATGGGCTCATTAATAGCGCTCAGGTGTGCAGCTCTTTTTGTCGCTGGTTTTTTGCTGGGGTGAAGTGGAAAAGAGAACAGGATAATACCGGCCGCGGTGCTGGGGTGTTCGACAGCATAGTGGGTAGACATCCTCCCGCCAAATGAATGCCCGCCAACAAACAGTTTCACCTTTGGACAGAGTCGAGTCGCCGTTGCAACAGCGCGGGCGATAGTCGCTATACACACATCAGCGTTGTCTACCCGCCGCCTGCCTTCCTGCATAAAAGGGAAATTAAACCGCAGTGTGCTAATACCCATATTGTTCAGTGCCAGTGACAGCGCGCTCATATGGTCGTGCTCAAAACCCGCGCCGGCGCCATGCGCCAATACGAGCAGAGCGCTGGCATGACCCGCCGGTGAATAGATTGCCGGTAGCGTGGTGTCATCCAGTTTTAGGGTTTGCAAGTTGAGGGTCTCTTAGCGGAATTTATTTAGGGCGACATCATAAAACTAAAAGCCGCTGGATTGTTCGCCTGTATTACTCGCTCGGTCTGAGACAAACAGGGCGAAAGAGGCCTTAAACACTGTTTTTACTGGCCGATGGCTTAAACCCACTGGATGATCACCAAGTTATGCGTTTGAACCGAGCGAAAGGTCATGGGGTAGTCGTTGGGGTTTGGGTATTGGGCATTGGGCATTGAGCATTGGGCATTGAGCGGTGTACGTTAGAGGATTAATCCCTGGTAAAAGGACATCTTCGTTTAGCACTAACCTCAGGGGATGGGTATAAACTGAGGCTTGTAAGCACGAAACTGCAAATGGCCGTGCAAGAAGGCGCTGTTATGACCGGCGGCGCTATCTGCCCGCGACTTGTTCAGATGCTGGCAAGGATTTTGCCGGCATCCCGTGAAGTGAAATAAAATGTCACCTTGGAGAATACGATGGGCGCGCTTTCAGATATTCGAATAGTCGATTTTGGGCATTATGTTGCCGGTCCGTTAACGGGGATGTTGCTTGCAGATCAGGGCGCTATCGTGATCAAGGTTGACCCTCCTGGCGGGCCGACCTTCAGTTCGCCCGCAAATGCGAGCTGGAATCGCGGCAAACAAAGCATCAATCTGGATGTTAAGTTAGCGTCCGATTTGGATATCGCAAAACGTTTGATAGCGCAGGCCGATGTCGTCATAGAAAATTTCAGGCCGGGTGTGATGGATCGTCTGGGGCTGGGCGCGGTGGCGATGACGAGCGTAAACCCGACGTTGATTTATTCGAGCATGCCGGGCTTCTCGACCCTGGATTCCCGTTCGAAGCTGCAGGGTTGGGAAGGCATTATCATGGCGGCCACGGATGTGTTTCGCCCCATTGCAGACTACCGTGACATGGTTCAGATGTTGCATCGCGATTTATCGGCCAGAGTCGGAGCGCCGGTGTTTACGTCTGAAATGGTTGCTTCGGCTTTCGCCGCGCTGATTTCATCACTTGCCATTACAACGGCAATCTTTGAGCGAAACACCAGCGGTGTAGGCCAGTCTGTCGAAGTTCCTTTATACGACGCAATGCTTCAAGCGGTGGGGGTTTTGGCCATGATACGGCCGCCCTTTAAACCCGTCACCAAACCAATATTTTCAGGTTTTGACCACCAATATCAGTGTCTTGATGGGCGGTGGGTGCACATTGTCGCGACCGTTCCCGGGCATGCCGAGGCATTTCTGAAGGCCGTGAACCGGGTCGATCTGATCGAAAAAGGGCTGGCGAAGCGGGGGCTGGCAACAAAGACCGAACTCAATGCCTTACTTATCCAGACCCTTACAGACGTGTTTAAAACCCGTACGGCATTGGCCTGGGAGGGTTTTTTTGTTGAACTTGATATTCCAGGCGCTCGTTGCCTTTCGTCGCAGGAGTGGCTTGATCACCCGCAAGCGACTGAAAGTGACCTTGTGGTCACGGTTGAAGATCCCTTTATAGGACCCTGCAGGCAACCCGGTTTGCAGGTAAAGTTGCTCGCAACACCCGGTGGAATAAGCGCACCGGCACCCTTACCGAATCAGCATCGCGACCAAATATTGAGTGAACTGTTGGCGCTAGAACAAGAACAAGAACAAGAACAAGAGCAAGAGCAAGGCGATGCCGTTGATAAGAACCCGGTTGATCATCAAGATAATGTCGGTTTCCCTCTCGCGGGTCTCAAGGTGTTGGACCTGTGCATCATTCTGGCCGGTCCTACCTGCGGTAGAAGCCTGGCAGAGCTCGGCGCCGATGTGATTAAGATCGATGATCCCAGCAGGGGTGGTGTCTTATACCATCATGATATTAATCGTGGAAAACGCAGCATACTGATTGATTTGAAAAAGCCGGACGGTTTAGAAGTGTTTTGGCAGCTTGTTAATGACGCTGATGTCATTGTTCAGAACTATCGTAGTGGTGTAGTGGAACAGTTGGGGATCGACTACGAATCTATCAAGACACGTAAGCCGGGTATTATTTACGTGTCACTGAATGCTTTTGGCGATCAGGGCCCTTGGGAGTATCAACCTGGCTATGAAGAAGTCGTGCAAGCACTGACGGGTATGCAAACTAGATTTGGTGGCCTCGACAAGCCGATTCTTTGGCCCTATGGGGTTGTGAACGACTACGGGACAGGGTTCGCCGGTGCTTTTGGTGTCGTGCTCGCGTTAATTGTTAAAGCATCGACAGGCAAGGGACAACACGTTACGTCGGCGCTTGCCCGAACCGCCGGTACGCTTCAATCCGCACATTTAATTGATTACGCGGGGAAAATTTGGGACGAACCCACAGGACCAGACTCGCGAGGTGCCTCTAGTTTTCAGCGGTTGTATCAGTGTGCCGATGGCTGGCTGTTTTTAGGCGCCAGCGAGACATCAGGTATCCCAACAATTGTAGGTCTGAATGAGGGTGAGGCGCTAGCATCATCGATCGAACGATGGTGCCTTGCGCGAAAACTGGAAGACGCAGTGTGGCAACTGACGACAAGGAAAAGTGCCGCTCACAAGCTCACTTGGATCGAAGATTTCTGTTCGGACACGTCGAATCAGGATAGGGGGCTCATGGTTACAAGACCGCACGCGGGGATCGGTGAATTACGTACGACGGGGCCCGGCGCATGGTTTTCCAGATCAAAAATCCATGCTGGAACCGCGGCATCAGTTGCCGGCGGCGATGCCAGCGCGATTCTTGAAGAGGTATCGGGTTTCGGTCTGGGCGAACTTGTTGAGTCTAGGGCTATTGTCTTGCCCTGAGGTATCAAAACAGGTTTGCCAGCCCCCAAACCGGTTAAGGTGTAGCCTGTCAGATTTTCTGCTGGTACACACGTGTTAATGAGGTAGGGCATTTTTCCTCTGGAGGTATTAAGACGATGAACAAGACGCCTAAAATCAACGTTCACGACCCTGGAAAATTGAACTGGATGAAGGGCTTCCCACCCCCTCATGAAAAAGTGGTTCGCTTTGCGGAAAAATCTTTCTACGCCTGGCCGCAGCTGCGCTGGAGCCTTAGTCATATTGACGAACTTATGCCAACGAAGCGGGTCTGGCGTGGGGCCGGTCCTTGTCGCGCGTTGCCCCAAAAGCTGCAGATGTTTGACGACCTGATGATAGTAACGCTGAACGGAACCGAGCTTTGTTGGGATGATGCACTTGAACAAAGTTACACCGATGGTTTGCTCGTGCTTCATGGGGGTGAAGTGGTGTACGAGGAATACTTTGGCGCTTGTGCGCCAGACGTTCGCCACATTATCCAATCAGCTAATAAGTCTTTTGTTGGCATACTAGCCGAAAGTCTAATCCATGAGGGAAAACTGGACGCAAATGCTTTGGTTCCTGCGATCATTCCAGAATTGATCGACTCAGCATACGGTGATGCGACCGTGCAACAAGTCCTGGATATGCTTATCGGTATGGAGTTTCACGAAGATTACCTTGATCCGGAGTCTGAAATTTGGCGATTTCACCGTGCAACCGGCATGTCCCCGCCCTCGAGTATCAATGAGTTTGAACTGGTCGCCGATGTTCTCCCCAACGTAAAAAAAGCAGGGCGTCATGGCGAGGCATTCGCTTATCGTGAACCTAATATATTTGTTCTTGGCTGGATTGTCCGTCGGTCTGGGATGCAGGACCTGACGACGCAATTATCAGAGCGGGTTTGGCAGCATATTGGCGCTGAGCACGACGGGTACTACATCATGGATCCGGGCGGGGCTGAATCATCCAGTGGATTTACGTTGCGAGATTTTGCCAGATTCGGTGAGCTCGTTAGAACAGGAGGCGTCATAGAGCGTAAGCAGGTGATACCCGCTGCGGTCATTGACAAGGTCCTGCTTGGTGGGGACCAGGGTTTGTTCGCTAAAGCCGGCTATAAGACTTTGCCGGGTTGGTCGTATAAATCGCAGTGGTGGATTCGTCACTTACCCGACAGAAATTGCGCTGTGGCCCGGGGTGCCCATGGTCAGGTCTTATATGTGGATCCTGCAAATGAATTGGTCATAGCCAGGTTCGGCTCCGCGCCAAAAGCGCCATCGACGCTACTCGACGACATTTTTCTTCCGATGTTGGACGTGATTACTACCAGATTGTCGTAACGTTTGTCTTGCTAACAGGCTAACTCGGTTAGCCTGTCCCTATTATAAAAAAAGGCGGTCTCAGGCTAATCTAAATGCCCAAGACCGCCTCGGGGGACCGAATCATCTGCGGTAGTTTGCTTGTCTCCTGGTATTCCTGTTTCCCATTAAGGGGATATGGAGTCAACTCGCCTTAAAGTAAAAGGTTGAGGAGGCAAGAATAATCCGGCGGAAAATGTCACAAACTGCTCTTCTGGCGGCGCAGGGCAATTGTGACCTATTAATGTAGTTGACTCCATCTATTTATGTAGTTAACTCCAGATATAATGTATTCTGATGACTCAACAAAGGTACGAAGAGGACACTGTAATGAACAATTTACTTAAAACCCTGCAGGCTCACCTGGCGTGACTCGAGGCCAAAAGCTAGTTTGAGTAGGCTAAATCAGTATCTTTACTGCATGGACACGGGCTGTAGCCGCGATATCCGTGATGGTTATAGGCGAGTCCGGTTGCTTGATGTACCTAACTGTCTATTGGCGGGCGGGGACGATTTTTACCTTAAAGACAAGGGCCAACTTGCGCTATCGTTTGCAGACGATGGCGAAGACAGGGCTAGTATTGGTTCACGGTTCGCTGATCATCATGTTGCGAATTATCCCGTTGCCTAATCTATCGCGTCGATTGAAGGAGTGTCGAAATGAAAATTGGAACCAATTCCCAACTTCGGTTGGCTAAACGCCCTGAGGGTGAAGCCGGGCCAGATGATTTTGAAGTGACGCGTGACCCGATGCCAAGTCCTGGCGATGGCGAGGTACTGATTGAATGTCATCTTCTATCGGTTGATCCCAGTTCCCGAACTCATTGGAATGCGGGGCAATCATACCGCTCTATGGTGCAGGTCGGGCAAGTCATTGACGTCGGTGTTGCCGGTAGGGTGCTTGAGTCTAATCACGCTGATTTTGCAACAGGAGACTACGTCGTTGGACCCGGGGGTATACACGAATTCGGGGTTATGCATGGCGATCAGCTCACATTATGTGACACGCGTCTTGCGCCTTTATCGAGTTGGTTAGGGGGGCTGTACATGACGGGTCTGACGGCTTACTTTGGGCTACTTGAAATCGGCCAACCGAAGCCGGGGGAAACGGTATTGATCACGGCTGCCAGCGGTGCCGTTGGCATGGTCGCTGGGCAGATTGCTCGCATCAAGGGTGCTCGTGCCGTCGGTGTTGCCGGTACCGATGAAAAATGTCGGTTTCTGGTGAATGAGTTGGGTTTTGATGCGGCAGTAAATTACAAGGCGGATACGTTGTATGGTGATTTGCGAGAG
>Ga0115564_10003821_pt1 | contig 12448 bp, 10 predicted proteins | sample COGITO_mtgs_1105_7_FD_88680 | JGI IMG/M metagenome (GOLD analysis project Ga0115564, IMG submission 88680) | Pelagic marine microbial communities from North Sea - COGITO_mtgs_110523 | ecosystem: Environmental > Aquatic > Marine > Epipelagic | place: Germany:Helgoland, sampling site Kabeltonne...
ACTCAGCATCGCAACTTGAACCTCGGGGCTACCGGTGTCTTGAGCGGATGAACCAAATTCGGCGATGATCTCGCTCTTGGTAGCAGACGTAAGTGGCACGGTGTGTTTTCCTCTCGGGCGCGGTCAGAACCGACACACGTTGCGCCGGGGACGATAAGTCGCGAATTTCGGGGCGCCCGCCCCAAAACCGTCAAGCTGACTGTATCAGTGCCGCACTAGGCCCTCGGGTGCGCACCAAGGATCGTACGTGCGCGTTCGACATCATCGTTCATTTGCTGCACCAGACCATCGATCGAGTCAAAAACCGCCTGACCGCGAATCCGTGCCACGAACTCAACCCCCACCGACTCGTCGTACAGATCAAGGGTGTGATCGTGAAGGCAATACACCTCAACCGTGCGCGCGGTGCCATTGAACTGCGGGTTGGTGCCCACCGAGATCGCAGCCGGCAACACCGTCGTGTGCGGCGGGGTCCCGCGCAGCAGCCAGCCGGCATATACGCCATCGGGTGGGACCGCATACGGCAGGGACAGTTCAACGTTAGCGGTGGGGAAACCCAATTCGCGACCACGCTTCTCACCGTGAACCACGGTGCCCTCTACGCGATGGGGTCGCCCGAGAGCCCGGGCCGCCCCGGGCAGATCACCGGCAGCGATACGTTCGCGGACGAAACTCGATGACCACGTCACGGTGCCTTCATCGCGAACCTCCTCGGTCACCAATTCCACCACCTGGACGTTGAACCCACGTTCTTTGCCCAATTGGGTCAGGAGTTCGATATTGCCGGCTGCGTACTGGCCGAAGCGAAAATTCACACCGGCCACGATCACGTCCACCGGCACCGGGTTTTCGTGTTCGTCAACCACGTCGGCAACGATGGAGTCAATTAACTGATCCACGAATTGTTCCGGTGACAGCGCGCTGAATTCGGGAGTGAATTCAATGACGCGCACATGGTCGGCGCCGGCAGCGTGCAGCAGTTTGACTCGGCGATCGATGCCGCTGAGCAGCAGCGGGGCTGATTCCGGCCGCAAAATGGCAGCAGGATGAGGATTGAACGTGACAATCGTGACGGGCCCGCCCTCTGATCGTGCGATGGCCTGCTGAACAAGTGCCTGGTGGCCGCGGTGGACCCCATCGAAAACGCCGATCAACACAACATGCACGGCCGGATCCTGTCACACGAAAGGGCGCATGGGAGTATGTGGCTCCATTGCGCGCTCACGCATGGAAGGGACGTCATGGCATCACGTCTGGTACTGCACATCGGCACCCAAAAGTCAGGAACCACCTATCTGCAGCGCGTCCTGGCACACCTCTCCGCTGAACTGAGCGATGCCGGCGTGCTTTACCCCACCCGGATAGGCGGTCGGGGGCCGGTGTACAACCACGAGGCGGCGGCCTATGGCCTACTAGGCACCGAGTCCTTCCCCTGGGTGTCCCCGGCACGAGCAACAGCCCAAGAGTCGGTGTGGTCGCGACTGGTCGAGCAGGTCCAGCAGTGGCCCGGGCCAGTTGTCGTTTCCGGCGAAGCTCTCTCGGTCGTGAATGCCGACGCAGCCCGACGCTTGGTGGAAGCCTTGGCCGTCACTCCGACCGACATCATCATTACCGCACGCGATCTGGGGAGGGTAATTCCTAGTTCGTGGCAGCAACACATCCGCAATGGGCGCAGCACCACCTTCTCTGCCTATCTTCGCCAACTATCCCAACGGCGTGGAGCTTCCGCCGGTGAATCAACAAACGCGGAATGGGAACTCGACCCCGATCAGACTTTCTGGCGCGCGTATGCGATCGGATCACTGGTCAACCGCTGGTCGCCGCTGGCTCGCAGCGTCACGGTCGTACCAGTGCCACGCGGTGGTGCTGACCCGCACGAACTGTGGCAGCGGTTTGCTACCTCCCTGGAATTAGGACATGTGCTTCCCCACATACCTCCACACATTGATTCGATCGGCGCAAACGTCGGCATCACCGAACCCGAAGCGCTCGTGCTGGCCGGATTGAATCGACAGTCTCGAAATTCTTCACTGACAGATCCGGCGCTCCGGCAATTGCGCGGCCGAATCGTGAAGGATGCCTTCGTGCCACGGGCCGATCGCGGTAACCCGGTTCGCCTGCCCCCGGCGTGGCTTGACCAGGTTCGGGCATGGGCTGATGCCGATGTGAATGATCTCATGCGCACCGACGCAAAAATTGTTGGTCCCGTCGAGGACCTTCGCGTCGATGCCTCCCTGCGGGCCGGTGTCTCAACGCCACCTCAGCAGGTGGCGTCAGCGGCAGGGGCAGCTCTCTACCTGCTCAATCAGCCGCCACCTGCCGAGGCACCAGCAGCTCCCACACGAAAAAAACGGCGCGGTCCCCGTAGCGGGTAGCATTGCAAGGCTGTGCAACCACCGGCCCCTAGACTGCTGCCGTGCTGCTCGTCGTCTGTGGAATGCATCGATCCGGATCAACACTCGTTTGGCAGATCGCTCGCCATCTCGTGTCCGACCAGCCTGGCCTGCGCAACCCTCGCGGACTGTCAACGTCACAGTTCCCCGCCGCTGCGGCTGATTGTGACGACCTGCTGATGGCAAAAGTGCACTTTCGTCCCGCACTTGAACGCGATGACTTTCCGCAGGTGGGCGCAAAATATCTCTACACCTATCGCGATGTGCGCGATGTCATGGCGTCGCTTTACCGAAAAGGCCGCGCAAAGCCAGAGGATCCCGAACGCGGTCCTCGCAGTAGCAGGCTCGGTGCCCGACGCGAACTGCGCGGCGATACCTTCTGGCGATCGCGTGACTCGGTGTGGATCGGCAAGTACGAGCAATTCAAAGATGATGTGCCTCAACTAGTGCGAGACCTGGCCGACTTCCTTGAAGTGGATGTCACTAGCCAACGCGTAGACGCGATCGTGGCCGACGTAGACATGCAGGCCCAGCAGAGCCGCGCGGTTGACGCTAAGGCCCACGGGGTTGATGATGACCTTCGCGTCACCTCCAACCACATCACCGATGGACGTATGGGCGCGTGGCGCGACACGTTGACCACCGAAGAATTGATCGCAATCGAAGCAGAAAGTGCCGGTTGGTTGGTGGAGCACGGCTATGAATTAGAGACCGCGGTGGGTAAACGTCGCGCCGCTCAAACCCAATCCGCCGACAGCGAAGCAGAGCCAGCACCAGATCTGCGTGAACACACTCAGCCCCAGGGCAACGATGTGAAACTCGGGGTACTAACGCTCGCTTCATCCGCCACGGCTGCAGGCGCCATGTTCACCACCCAGCGCAATTCCGGCGTATCGAATCTCCTGTGGGTGGCCGCGCTGCTGTCCACCAGTGCGCTGGCGTATCGACTAGGTCAGCAGCGTGTTGGGTTTGCGGCTGCTCCAGCGACCATCCTGTCTTCCCTTCGCTCCTTCGGTTCTTAGGACTAGGGAGTGGCCGCACGAATAGTCCTGCACATCGGACCCCGGAAGACAGCAACAACATATCTGCAGCGGTGCCTGGTGAAGTTGACCAGACGCGGCGTCATTGATCCCTCCGTTTACCCACTGAACTCTCGCGAGAAGGACGACCACAACCACGTCCCAGGCATGATTGATCTCTTGCGCACCTACGATCAGATACCCCTACAAGATGACGCTTGGCGTCACCTCGATGGGCAGGCTGCATCAGCACTCATTGATCATGCACGACAGGCTTCGGGTCCGGTTATTTTCTCCGCCGAGGCTGTGGCCGCGACTCGACTGGCGGGTGCGCAAACGGTGATCGCGGCCTTTGCTCCCGCTGAAATCACCGTGGTTATTACTGCACGGCCGGTGGGCAGAGTGCTACCTAGCTCGTGGGCCCAGCACGTACGCAATGGCAACATCGAAACCCTGGAGAGTTATTTGGATCTGCGCCGTGCAGAACGTGCTCAGATGGCGACCCTAGAAACACGACCAGACCACGCATTCTGGCGCTCCTACGCATATGGGCACCTCGTTCGTCGTTGGCGCTCAGCCGGCGCTCGTGTCGTGGTCGCAACCGTGCCATCACATCCAAGTGATCCGAGTGAAATGTGGCGCCGCTTCGTCGCAGCGACAGGTCTCACCGATGTCCTACCAGCAGATCCGCCGCGCATCAGCGACGCCAAAGCAAACGCGTCTCTCTCCCTCGATCAATCCCTTGCAATACAGGGCTTCAACGAGACTGCTCGAGCCGCCGGCCAGGATCGCAGATGGACGCGACGTGAGCATCGCCGGATGCTACGTCACGGGTTAAGGTCAGACCCTGAGCAAGCATTGCAGGACGGCATCCCCGAACACCTGCATGAACCAGTGCAGCAATGGCAGTTTGACGATGCCAACGACCTTTCGGTGACCGGCGTTGAAACTGTAGGGGATCTCGCTGACCTCACGGCGACACCGAAACCTGCACCTAGCGACGACGAGATGATTACTGCACTTACCGATACCGTCGGACGCGGTTTACTGGGCATGCAGGCCATGCACGCCACCTCTGATGAGAGCGTCGACTCCTAACCACGTTGAGTTGGTTGGCTCCACTCCTGCAATTGAGATACGAAGCGCACCCCGTCATTCGCCCAGTTCATGTGCGTCGTCACCCATTCGCGACCCGTGTCGGCAAATGTTTGGCCCAGCGCCGGATCGGCGCGCCATCGTCGAACGATGTCAACGACGGCATTCGTGTCACCAAACCCAACAACTTCGCCGCCACCGGAATCTTCAATCAATGCCTTGGTTACCGGGAGGTTCGTGGCGATCACCGGCACACCGTGAGCAAGGTACTCCATGATCTTGGTCGGGCGTGAGTGCCGATAGTTGGGTTCATCGTGGAGCAACGCCAACCCGGCGATGGCCCCCTCAATCATGGCAAGGGCCTGCTCATTGGCCACATATCCGTGCCAAATCACCTCTCCACGTTCCTGGGCGGCTCGAACAGGTGCCGTCATTTCCCTATCTACAGAACCAATCAAATGTACCGACACTTCGCCATGTAGTTGCTGAGCAACTTCTAGCATCTCTACGCCGCCACGGGCACGGGTCACGTGACCCACGTAGACGATGCGATCACCGCCAACGGCGGGAACCACCGCAGGCACCGTGGTTGAGTTCGGGATCACCGGATGTGAATCGTGGAACCGCTGCTGATAACTATGTTCAGCAAGCAATAGGTGATAGTGGGCCTCTGCTCGCAATTCCATCCGGCGGGCAAGCTGCTGCGTGATTGATCGAAGCGGTTTGGGTATCCAACCCTTAAGGCTAATTGACGCGGGCAGGTCTTCGTGCACGTCCCACACGATGCACCGGTGCGTCAGTGTTGCGACCGCAAGCAGCAATTCAGGTGAATGCAGCAGCAACACGTCGTGATCGGGCGCCATTTTTCGCAATGTGCGGGTAGCCGCCACAAGGGCGGAGAACCTATGTCGTCCGTGTGCAGCAGGTACATCCACGCACTCCACACCCGGCATCGGCGTCACCCCGAAGTGTTGAAAGGGTGCCAGGTAGGTCACCCGGTGGCCGGCGGCGAGGAGGCTGGCGATTTCGCGTGCCGCTATACGCGCATCCCGCGGGTCGTGAACCACGGTGGCCACCAGAACACGCATTATGCGGGATTCGCATCCGCGGCCTGATCCACCGCTTCGTGTCCAGGCCGGTCCTCTCGGCGCTGGCGACGGCGATCCTTGCGGCCCTTCTTCGATTGCAGGCCATATCTTTTCTCATAGGCTGGCACGACTTCAAGCGGATCGCCGTCGGCAATAATCTTGCCTTCATCAAGCCATATCACCCGATCGCAAGTGGCTCGAATCGACGACATGGAATGACTTACCAAAAAGATGGTGTCCGCTTCATCGCGCAACTGCTGAATCCGCTCGGTACTGCGACGCAGAAACTCACCATCGCCGGTGGCAAGGGCCTCATCAATCAACAAGATATCGTGGGTAACCGACGAAGCGATGGCAAATTTTAGTCGAGCACCCATGCCTGAGGAGTAGGTGCGCATGGGCATGTGAATTGCTTCGCCGATGCCACTGAACTCCACGATGTCGTCATAGAGATGTTGAATGTGGTCAGGACGCAGCCCGAGGGCGAGCAATCCAAGTTCGATATTCCGGCTGCCCGAAAGCGCCTGGATGAGTGCCGAACTCACCCCGAGGAGTGTCGGCTGGGCATCGGCATAGACAGCGCCGGACGCGGCCGGCAAAAGACCTGCAATAGAACGCATCAACGTGGACTTACCAGATCCGTTTTTCCCAATAACTCCGATCGCTTCACCCTGGCGGGCAACAAAACTCACCCCGCGCAAGGCCTGGACTTCGTGCATGACCGCGATCGGCCGCCGTCTAATTGCACGTGCGATTCGGTTCTTGCGCCGCCCGTCAGTGTGGCGTGGTTTGGGAGTAGCCCACACTCGATAAGACACATGTAAATCATCAACAACGATTTTGATGTCGCCAAGTTTGCGGTCAACAAAGGCAACGCCATCGTCGGTGTCCTCAGGCTCCGCTATGTCATGGAAATCATCTTCAGTTGCCACGGCCGTACCTATTCTCCGCCCGCCAGAAGTACCACACACCGAAGATCCCGATCCCAAAACTCCACGCGGCGGCCGCCGCCCAGTTCGCTGCTCCACCGGGAGCGTCATAGGTGTTCATGAGGGCGTCGCGCATGATGTTCAGGTACACGGTGCCGGGATTAATCTCAATAATGACCACCGCCCACGGAGGTGCGCCGAGTCGATCAAGTCGGTCCGCGATCGGAATCATGACGCCGGATGCGTAGCCCCAGAGCCGCAAAAAGTAGGGCATCACATCAGCAACATCTTGAACTGCGGCTACCACGCGCGCCATAATCATGGCCATTCCAACGGCGAATAGCGTGATGAGGGCCAACGCCACCGGTGCGAGAAGCCAATTCCAGGTGATGCGCTCTCCGGTAATAAGCAGGATTCCCAGCATGATTGGAATGGACACCGCAAAAACACGCAACTGCTTGTATACGATGGCCAAGGGCAGCACCGCGCGTGGAAAGTGAATTGCGCGAACCAACCCAACATTGCCGGAAATACTTCGTGATCCAGCTGTAACTGATTGGCGAATCAGGGCGAATGAAAAAACTCCCACTGCCAAGAAACCAGTGTAGTTCTCGACACTTCCGCGACCGCCCAGCAAGAACCCGAACAAGAACCAGTAAATCGCCATGGTGAATACAGGGTCTAGGACCTGCCACAGTTGACCGAGGCGACTTCGGGAGTTCTCCGCCTCCACCTTGGCCGAGGCGAAAGCCCTGATGAACGCCCGCCGCTGCCAGGTTGCACGCAGGTAGCGGAAGAACGGTGGGCGCTGGTTAACAAGTTCAAGGCCTGACTCAGCGGCAAGGGCTGCACCCGTTATTGCCCGGCCACCCTCCATAATCAGAGTCGAACCGCCGATGAATGAGATGTCACCCCGCGGGTGTCCAAGAACAAGGTGGCGGCTGCCGCCAGCGCATCAACGTCGTACACACGATGATTCTGCAGCAGGACACATACGTCAGCAGAGACCACCGCAGCGTCGATATCAGTGTGGACGTCTAACGTGGACTCGCCCAATTGCCACTGCTGCACGTAGGGATCGTGGAAGATCACCTCAGCGCCCTTGTCCATTAATTCAACGGCAATGGGTTTGGCCGGGGACTCCCGTTGATCGGCGATGTCTGGCTTATAGGTGACGCCGAGCAGGCAGACTCGGATGCCGCGCAACGGCTGACCGGCCTCGTTGAGTAGATCCTGGATGCGCCGCACCACGTAGGCAGGCATGCCGGCGTTGATTTCCTGGGCCAACTCTACGAACCGGAACGGGTACCCCAACTTTGCCTGCACCTGGTAGGACAGGTAGTTGGGGTCAATCGGGATGCAGTGCCCACCAACACCGGGGCCGGGGTAAAAGGCCTGAAAACCAAAGGGCTTGCTTTTCGCCGCCTCGATGACGTCCCACAAATCGATGTCCAATTCATGACAGAACCGAGCCATTTCATTGACCAGGGCAATGTTGATGTGGCGGTACGTGTTTTCTAGCAACTTCGCCATCTCCGCCTCGCGTGTCCCTCTCGCCTCCACCACCGTATCGACGAATCGGCGGTAAAAATGTGCTGCGGCAGCGGTGCACGCCGGTGTGTGCCCCCCCACGACCTTGGGGGTGTTCCGCATACCGAAAGTGGCATTGCCCGGATCAATGCGCTCAGGGCTGAACGCCAGGAAAAAGTCTCGACCGGCGATGAGTCCGGTAGCCTCTAAAATGGGGCGCACCTCATCGTCGGTTGTTCCCGGATAGGTCGTTGACTCCAAAACCACGAGTTGGCCCCGGTGCAGGTGGGAAGCGATATTTCCCGTGGCACCCAACACGGCTGCGAGGTCGGGCCCGCCTTCGGGCGTTAACGGGGTGGGCACGCAAATGACAACGGTTGCTGCGCCAGCAAGAACGGCGGGATCCGTCGAGGCGGTGAATCCGGCATCGCGCATGACTTCAATGTCAGCGTCACTGAGATCATCCACATGGCTGCGTCCGGCGTTGAGACCATCAATAACATCGGTGGACAGGTCATAGCCAACAACACGCAAACCCGCCTCGGTGGCCGCTTGAGCCAGTGGCAGGCCGACATAGCCCATTCCGATGACGACGAGATCGCACGGATCGTGGACCGTCATACCGATGCCTCTTTCGTGTGAATCGCGACCTAGGTCGGGGGGTGAATCCGGCTGGACCGTGTTCTTAGCCACGATCCATACTCAATAACCCAAAGCAGCGTACGCGTTGGCGTACCCCGACATCACCTGAGGCCAGGTTCGACACGCCGCAACCCACTCTTTGGCCGCCACCCCGTGCCGTCGGCGAAACTCCGGCTCGGCGTAGCCAGCCAGTGCCTCAGCCCATGCCTCAGCCGAGAAATCGCCCGCGATGGTGGACCCAGGGGCCAAGGTTTCGCGAACCGCGGGCAGGTTTGAACCCACCACGGGCACGCCGCGTGCCTGTGCCTGCACCGGCTTCAAGGCAGTAACCCAGCGGGTGAGATCAGAGTCAATGCGCGGCAGGGTCAGCACATCCAGCGTGTCGAAGTACTGGCGCACCTGGTCAAGACCAACCCGACCCGGGGAAACCAGGGGCACGTGGCGCTCTCGCGCTAGTTCCCGCCACCGCGCCAATTCAGGCCCCTCACCCACCAGCAGCACCACCACGTTGAGGCCCTGACCGCGAAGTATCGCCGCGGCATCGATGGTGGTGGCCAAACCTTCGTAGGCATACATCGTGGTCACCGAGCCGATGACCAGGTCTGCCTGCGCATACGGGCCCAGGATGGAGACGCGATTCTCCGATGGGAAAGCGGTGAGGAAATCGATGTCGACTCCGTTGGGGACGACGAATACGCGCTCGGGAGGCACTCCTCGTTGCACAACGTGATCGCGCATGGATTCACCCAGCGTCGTCACCACATCGACCGAGCGCAATACCTGCGTGTGCTGGGCCCGCAGCCACCGAAACATGTCGGTTTCCTCCGCCTGCTTACCGCCGTGTCCTGCCGCCCAGGTGTGCTCGAAAAAGGTCCGGACTTCATAGGCCACCGGGATCTGCAGCGCCCGACCAGCCGCGAGTGCTGTCCGACCGTTCATGGCATCGGATGCCCCATGAATAACATGGGGACGCAGCCGTCGAGCGAGTTGAGTCAGGTGCTTCTCATAGGCTTTTTCAAACCGATCGGAAGCCGGTAAATGCGTTGGCAGCAGTCGGTGATAGGGCACCGTGTCAACGGTGTGATGGTTATCGGCTGCGATGTCGCCGTGAAAGACCGGGAATCCAAGCCTGGTCACCACCTGGGCATCCCAGCCACACGCACGCTGCGAAGCCGCGACCTGCTGCGTTCGGATTGTTGATCCGGCCTGGACTCGGGGCAGGGAGTTCGTGACGACATGCAGGATCGATAGTGGCTGGTCAGTCTTGGCAGCAACGGTTGGGGCTGGAGAAGCGGCAGCGGTCCACGTGGGCACAGCAGCCCGGGCCAGCCGACTCACCCGTCGAGCAGACGTGATCACCCGCATTCTTCGGCGGCTACCTCGACGCGGGAGGGCGGCAACCTCATTGACCTGGCCCGACAGCAGGGCAGCAGCGAGCTGAGCAGAATCGTCTGCCGGGTTCTGCGCGGTGAGCGTGGGTAGTAGCGCCATGGCTCCGGCATAGTCATCCCCCGCAACAGCCTGGTCGAAACGACCTTGAGCATTTGCGGCAGGCCATGGCGAACGTAGCGTGGGTACCGCACGCTGGAGAGCCATCACTGCGCGTCGGGGATCCTCAGCGAAACGCTGCCATGCCCCGGACGCCACGAGGGGCAGGTGGCGCACGGCGCGAGACAGGGCACGCACGCGAGAAAACGCACGGGGAGGCGGGTTCGACGGTTCAACGGTCACGTCTGGGATAGTAGGCGGTGCAACCTCCCGACCGAGAGGCTCCGATGACTCTGCTGCACATTACTGGCGCTCGACCCAATTTTCCCAAGGCGGCTCCAGTCATCGCGGCTCTGGCGGAATTGGGGGTCCGCCAGCGCTTAGTTCACACCGGTCAGCATTATGACGACCGCATGTCTGAAGTCTTTTTTCGCGAATTGAGTCTGCCTCAACCTGACGTGAATCTAGGCGTGGGGTCAGGCTCCCATGCCCAGCAAACGGCTGCCCTCATGATCGGCCTGGAAGAGGAAATTCTCTCGACCGAACCACAGTTGGTCATCGTCTATGGCGATGTGAACTCGACCCTGGCTGCGGCCATCGTCGCTGCCAAGCTGGGCGTTCCCTTGGCTCACGTGGAGGCCGGGCTGCGAAGTTTCGACATGTCGATGCCCGAAGAAATCAACCGGTTGGTCACCGATGCACTTGCCGACCTCCTCTTCGTGACCAGTCCGGATGCTATTGCTCACCTTGCTCGAGAAGGCGTGCCGGAAGGCAAGATTCACCTGGTGGGCAATCCCATGATCGACACGCTCCTGGCGCAACTGCATCGCCTCAATGTAGATCAGGCCCGTCAAAACATCGGCGTGGGTGTCGACTACATCGTGGCAACCTTGCACAGGCCGGGCAATGTGGATGACCCACAGGTAGCAGCAGACCTGGTCGCCGTGGTTCACGAAGCAGCCGGCATCGCCGACATTGTGCTTCCGCTACACCCTCGCGGCAGAGCGGTACTTGAAGCTCTCGGCATCGGCGACCATCCGCGCGTTCACGTGGTGGAGCCCCTCGGCTATATCGACTTCATGTCGCTCGTACGTGGATCCCTCGCGGTCATTACTGATTCTGGCGGGGTGCAGGAAGAATCGACGGTGCTCGGTGTCCCCTGTTTAACGCTGCGGCCCAACACTGAACGCCCCGTCACTATTAGTCACGGCACCAACCAGTTGGTCACTACTCATTCGCTCCCTGCCGCACTCGCCGAGCAGGTGGCGCTACGCCGAGAACAACCCGACCGCCTTGCTCCACCTACTCGCATCCCACCGCTGTGGGATGGTCATGCGGGCGAACGAATCGCACACCTGATCGTTGACTGGCTCGACGATCGGTACGCCCGATGACACCGGAAGAAGAATTCGCGCCAGCCGTTGAACCGGAGCGGGTGGCGCGCGTCACCGAAGAAAATGCTCGACTACGGATGGAACTAAGACACGCCAACGCCCGAGCGCAGCGTTTCGAAGCTGATGCTCGTCGGGTTCGAGCGTCAACTAAGTACACCGTGGGTGACCTTCTGGTTCGGGGGGCCAAGGATCCGCGTCGGCTGTTTCTTCTTCCACGCGAGTTACTCAGCCTCTACCGCCTGCGCAAACATCGACGTACCGCCAGCGAAGTAGCACTCACAGAAGTCACTCGGGCTCACCGCAGCGATTTGTCTAACGAACATGCCGCACGCCTGCTACTTCCACGTATCGGTGCCGCCGCCGATGCTTCGGTGAGCGTCGGTGGTGCGCTGAGCCGCACTACCGAACAACTCCTGCAGCCCTATGCCGCGACCACCTCGGTACTCCCTCATGATGCCGCCGCACTCATCATGGACGCTGATCCCGATATCGTTTTCGTGGATACCGCAGCTGGCCTACCTGGCGAATCGTGGTCACACCTGGGCAACCCGGCGGCAACCGATCGGGCGCTGGCCGCCTTCGATCTGGTGACCGCGGCCAGAGAGCGAGGCCGCCCGGTCGTGATGCTGCGCAATAGCTCACCCGGTCACACAGCCGGCCTCGTTGGCATTATCGATCGATGCGATCTCGTGGTCGATGCAACCCACTCAGTTCGGGAGAACGTATGGCTGCCCGGCACCCGGTTGGACTGGTGGAATGGGCAACAGCCAGCCGATCTTGATACTCCTCGACAGCACCGGCCACTGCTCACGGTTAGCGGTGGCGACACCAGCGGACACGTCCGAGCGTGGGCTCTTAGCCGCGGCGTAG
>Ga0115564_10003827_pt1 | contig 12438 bp, 9 predicted proteins | sample COGITO_mtgs_1105_7_FD_88680 | JGI IMG/M metagenome (GOLD analysis project Ga0115564, IMG submission 88680) | Pelagic marine microbial communities from North Sea - COGITO_mtgs_110523 | ecosystem: Environmental > Aquatic > Marine > Epipelagic | place: Germany:Helgoland, sampling site Kabeltonne...
AGTTTTAATTTCAATTCCTCCCCAGCCATGATCCTCAGCCTCAAATTGTTTGATTAAGGCGGGAATGACTGGACCCTAAAATCCTCCTTCTTTCGTCTTGTTTTGTTTAATTACATGCCCAATTGACGTTCAACGGCCTCAAGAGCTTGTTCTAGAATATCAAACAATTCATCAATTTGCTCGATAGTGATGATGAGTGGGGGTGAAAACACCGCCATATTGATCAAAGGACGAACCAGTAGCCCACGTTCTTCGCAGGCGTCATCGATCATTTGACCCAACTGTCGCTCTGCTTCGAGGTTTTCTGCTTTACCTTCGATACATCCCAAAAGGCCCATACCTCTGGCGTCGCCAACGATCGAAAAACGCGACAGGGCGCGCAGGCGCTTTTGGAAGTAGGGGGAGATTTCCTTGACGTGGGCAAGGATCCCTTCGTCTTCTAAGATTTCGATGTTTTTCAGCGCGGCGGCACAGGCTACGGGATGCCCGGAATAGGTATAGCCGTTGGAGAACAGCACCGGATCGTCAGGGTCTGCGCATTTTTCCATTACAGCATCGGAAATGATGCAGGCACCGAGCGGCAAGTAGCCGGAGGTGATGCCTTTCGCGCAGGTGATCATGTCTGGCTGAATGTCGAATACAGTTTCCGAGGCAAACCACTCACCCAAGCGCCCAAAGCCCGTGACGACCTCATCGGAGATGTAGAGGATGTCGTGGGCTTTGCAGACGTCAAAGGTGCGGCGGTGGTAACCCGGCGGTGGAACAATGACCCCGCCAGAGGCCAAAATGGGTTCAGCGATGAACGCACCGATTTTGTCTGCGCCCACCTCTGCAATCATACGCTCAAGATCGCTGACCTTTTCATCGCACCACTGCTCAACACTCATCCCGTCAGGACGGCGATAAGGATTGACGTCAGGGAGGAAACGGACCAGCCGTTGTTCCGTATCAAAACGCGTTTTATCGCGTTCTTTGCCCGTGACGGTTTGCGCGAGGTAGGTGGACCCGTGGTAGCCTTTTTCCCGGGCCAGCACGATTTTCTTATCAGGCCGACCAAGGCGATTGTTCATGAAGTGCATGGTCCGCAGCGCGGTATCGACCGCCGTAGAGCCGCCCGTGGTGAAAAACACGTTGTTCAGGTCGCCTGGTGCCATGTCTGCGAGTTTCTTTGCGAGAATGCTCGCCGGTTCGGTCGTGTTGGTAAACGGCGACGTGTAGGGCAGTTTGAGGACTTGGTCTGCGATGGCACTGGCCATTTCTTCGCGGCCATAGCCAATCTGCATGCACCACATTCCAGCAGGACCATCGAGCAGCTTTCGCCCCTTGTCGTCGGTCAAATAAATGCCTTGAGCGCGTTCTACGAGAATATTGTCGTAGCCTCGCCAAGCATCCATAGCGGCCCAAGGATGGAGCTGATGGTTGCGGTCCCATTCATGCAAAGTGGCAACATCAGGTTGGTTCGACAGCGTCATGGTATGAATGCCTCAGCGTTTGAATCAAAATGGGCGCGGCGGGGTCGCACGCGCGCGTGGATGGGAGAAGAACGGACTGGTTTGGACCGTGACAGGGACCAAGCGGCGGTCCCATTGGCCCTCTTCATGGACATAGATTTCAGCCCACAGATCGTCTTGGACTTGCCCGCCATAGGGCGCTTTGAGCTCGGCAAGCGCGATGTTTCGTTTCGTCGTAGGGGACCAAGCGCCGGAGGTCACATGACCCACTTCCTTGGTTTTTCGATGATAGAGCAGCGCGCCATTTGAGGGCTTAAAGCCGCCCAGTTCGATCTTGACCAAGTGGGTGCGCAAGCCTTTTTGGCGCTGCTGAAGGAGCGCGCGACGGCCATTGAAGTGGCCTTTTTCGAAATCGACCAAGCGCTCAAACCCAAGTTCGAGCGGGGTTCTGCCGCGTCCGAGGCGGAGGGTCGAGTGGATGGGCTGAAAGTCGACTTGTGCGGCTATAAACCCCGCTTCAATCCGTGCAAGGTTGAGTGCTTCGAAACCGATGGCCTTCAGCCCCCAATCCCGCGCTGCGTCCCACAGCCGATCCCAGAGGGCGAGCCCGTCCGCGTTCTTCATCCACAACTCATAGCCAAGATCGCCGGTGAAGCCGGTCCGAGAAATCCATAGTCCCGGCTCGATTTCTGCGAGGTCAAAGGGCTTCAACGCAGCGGCAGCGTCAAGGCCTGCGTCTTTAAGAATGGAAAAGCTGGTTGGACCCTGGAGCGAGAGGCCACTGATGGTGTCAGATTCATCGGTAACCTGAACATCAAACCCCCAAGCCGCATCGAGCACCCAGCCCAACATGCGCTCTTGGCAGCAGAGGCGGAAATCGTCAGGCCCAAAGCGGAAGAGTGTGCCGTCATCGATGACCATGCCTTCTTCATCACACCATAGCGTATAGCCGACGCGGCCAGGGCGGATCTTGCGGACGTCGCGGGTCATCATGCGGTTGAGCATGGCCTCAGCATCTGGACCTTGGATGCGATATTTGTGCATTGGGGAGACGTCAAACAGCGTGGATTGGTTTCGAATGGCGAAGTATTCGAACTCCATATTTTCGATCACAACAGCGGATTGATAACCCGCCCATCCCATCCAGCTTTTGGCAGAACTCAGGGCTTCGAGGCGTGGTTGGAACACTGTTGGGATTAAACCCAATGGAACCGCTTCTTCGAGAGTTCGTGCGGCGCTCGTATCCGTCATCACAACGCTCCGTCCTTGAGCGCTTGAAGCGCGCTGTTGCGGCCCGGTGCGCCATTAATGTCACCACCGGGATGGGCGGAAGCGCCGCACAAATACAGACCTTCGACCCCGCATTGATAATGCGCCATGCCGTTGATGGGCCGAACGTTCAGAATCTGATCGATCCCCATTTCGCCATGGTGCCAATGCCCACCGGCTGCGCCAGTTTCGGTCTGAATGTCCGTGGGCGTCAGCAATTCGCTGTGCTGCACCCTGTCGCCGATGCCCGGCGCATACGCTTCCAGCACCGCCATGATCTGCCGTTCCGCCTTGGTCCGTAGGGCGTCAGTCCAACCGCCCGGCGGATCATGAGGCATATAGCCAACAACGGCGGAAAGGGTTTGAGGGGTTTCTGGCGTGTGGGCGTTCGGGAGCAGGATCTCCAGCGTTGGAGCCTCGGAAAAGCTGCCATACTTCACCGGGTTAAACGCGTGCTCCACATAGTCGGAACTGGGCGCAATCAGCAGGCGCGCTTGATGCAGCGGGGCGGGAAGTCCGCTGAACTCTGGACGCGCCTTGAGCAGCAAATTGAGCTTTCCGGCTGTTCCCTTTGCCCGGAGGTTATTGGCTCGACGGGCGATTTCTACGTCAAAATGCTGGATGCCGGCGAGGTTTATCGTCGCTTGAGGGCCGATGCTCGACAGTACGGCCTTTGCATGGATGACGGTGCCGTCGTCAAGTTCCACACCGTGAACCCGGTCGCCTTGGACCAGCACGGATCGAACCGCGCTTTGGCGCTTGATCACGCAACCGGCCCGGGCTGCCGCATCTTCGAAGGCTGCCACAGCCGAAGCCATGCCGCCAACCGGCGCGCGCAGGTTGGCCCCATTGCCCAATCGATACAGCAAGCTAAACAGCGTCCCCGGAGCTTTGGGACCAGAAAATGACCCACGTACGGCATCAGCAGCCATTGCACCGGCCAAGGGGCCGTCATCCAGATCATCGACCATGAGATCGTGAACATTGGTCAGCAGCGCACGCAGAAACTCGCGCATCTCGACCTTGCCCATGCCTTTCAGCCCCAGACCGATGCCGGCAAGGCCCATGAGCTCCCCAAAGGTCTCAGGGTCGGTCCAGCTGCCGCTGAGTTTGGGCGGCGTTCGCAGGGATAGGCGCGAAAGCAGCGTGGCGAAGCGCTGTAGACGGGTCTGTAGCGTGGCGAAGGCCACTGCTTTTGGATGCGGCGCACCATCCATCATGCGCGCCTTTCCGCCGTCGATCTCGACGTGTTCGCCATTAGGGGCAAGCGACACGGTGGTCAGGTTACGCGCGTTGAGCCGTAGCCCTAACTCGCGCTCGACCTTGGGGTTCAGGTTATAGAGTAAATGAGCCAGCCGAGAGGTAAATGAGGGGGCTTCTGCACCACCAACGCTCATCATACCCCCAAGGACGCTGGAGCGTTCTAGGACACAAACGCTGTGCCCTTTGCGGGCTAAAGTCGTTGCCGCAGTGAGGCCATTGTGGCCGCCGCCGATGATAACGGCATCAAAGTTTTGAGTGATGTTGCTCATCCTTGGCCGCCTTAATCCGTGTAGACAGGCATGGCCTGTCCTTGCCCGACGTCTCGCAGGATCTCGCGGGCCGCATTGGCACCCGGCGCTCCCATCACGCCGCCGCCCGGGTGGGTGGAGGATCCAACAAGATACATGCCGTCAATCGGGGTTCGATACTGCGCATAGCCCGGAACGGGTCGGTTAAAGAGCAACTGGTCGAATGTCAGCTCGCCTTGGAAAATATTGCCTTCGGTCAGACCAACCTCCTGCTCCAACTCATAGGGTGAGCGGACCTCGGCGTGGAGGATGTGGTCGCGTATGCCGGGGCAGGCTTGCTCCATCTTGTCGAAGACACAGGTGGCAAAAGCCTGTCGCTGGGTTTCGTTCCAATTGTCGGGGCTGCGGACGCCATCGACTTCGAGGTCATAGGGGGCGTACTGCACAAACACCGTCATCATGTGCTTACCCGGTGGCGCCATCGTCGGGTCAATTTGGGTTGGGATGAGCATGTCGAAATAGGGTTCTTGAGACCAGCGGCCAACTTTCCAGTCATCGTAGGCTTTTTCGAGCTCTTGCAGACTGGTGGAGCAGTGCATGTCACCGCTCAGGAACCGTGCGCCGTCGGGGGCTGCGGGGAAGGTTGGGAAACGGTCCAGTGACACGTTGATTTTGCCGCTCGATCCCCGCGTTTTGAAGCGCTTTACGGCGGTAACAAATTCGCTGGGGAGGTCACTTTCAGCCGTGTGATTTATGAAAGTCCGCCGCACGTCCATGTTCGATGCCACCACCGAAGCATGATAGACATCGCCGTTTTCAAGCGCGACGCCCGTTACCTTGCCGCCCTTGGTCAGGAACTGATCGATGCCAGAGCCTGTAACAATCGTTCCGCCCGAACTTTCAAAGCTGGCCGCCAAAGCCTGCGTGATCGAACCCATACCGCCGCGTGCGAACCCCCACGCGCCGATGGTTCCATCCACATCGCCCATGTAGTGATGCAGCAGAACGTAGGCGGTACCGGGGGAATAGACGCCCAAGCCTGTGCCAATGATCCCACCGCCCGCGATGTGAGCTTTGACCAAATCACTTTCGAAGTGTTCATCGAGAAAATCTGCGATCGACATGGTCCAAAATCGCTGCGTCTCGCCCAGTTCCCGTGCGCCGAGATCATTGGCTTTCTTCACCAAATACAGCAATTCACTCAGATCGCGCGGCTTCAGTGACGTGGGATCAGGCGCTGTGCGCAGAAGAAACGGACGGATGAACCGACACTGTCGCATCACCGCCTGCGAAAAACGCTCGTAGGCATCAACATCACGAGGGTTCTGGCGGGCCAGTTCGCGGTTCAGGGCGTCATGATCGGAATAGTAGGCGAAATAGTCGCCCTCGTGGGTAAAGGTCGCTCCGCCCTCGTAGGGAATGACCTGCAGACCGAAGCGGGGAAGCTCTAGATCTCGGATGATTTCTCGACGCAGCAGAGAGCAGACGTAGGAGCAATTTGAGTACGTCCAGCCGTCGTGCAGGGACCGGCTGACAGCGGCACCACCAATCCAATCGTTCTTTTCAACGACCAGCACGCGCAAACCGGCCCGGGCAAGGTAGCAGGCCGTCGTCAGGCCGTTGTGCCCTGAGCCCGCAATAATCGCATCAAAGGTATCGTGCTGACCCATGCATTTCTCCGTATCTAAGGAAAACGCTAGATAAACATTGGGCGCACGTAAAGTTTTTTGAGCGCTCAAACAAATTTTTTCTACTGACACTCATGGGGAGATGTGGAAGACATCAGGGAGCGAAATTACAGCTGATTGTTCCCCATGACTGTTGCACCCCCTGAAAAACGACCGCGCCGAGAGCGCAAGGAAAACGCAGAGCGCCGCCGGCGGCAGATCCTAGATGCCACAGGACGTTCGATCGTCAACAACGGCTTGCAGCGCACCACGCTTGCGACCGTCGCCGATGAAGCAGGGCTTTCGCAGGGCGTTGCGGTGTTCTATTTCAAGTCCAAGAATGGCCTGCTGACCGAAGCGCTGCGCGACCTCTATATGGCCTATGAAAACCACTGGGTCGCGGCTCTAGATCGGGTGGGTGATGATCCAATATCTCGGCTTGTGGCCTTGGTTCAGGCTGACTTCGACCAGCAGGTTTGCAGCCCTGAGATTCTCTCGGTGTGGTTTGCCTTTTGGGGGGAGCAGAAGTTCACGCCGCAGTACGCTGCAATCACCAGCGCCTTTGATGTCCGTCGGCAGGAAGTGGTCCGAGCCATCTTTCGCGATCTGTTGCCCAATGACCCAGCCCGTGCAGCGGATGGGGCGGAGTGGCTTGAGACGTTGACGGACGGCTATTGGCAGCATTTGCATCTGTTTCCCGAACAACGTCGAACCGAAGATATGCTCGCGGGCAGCTTCCGTTTCCTCGCTGCACAACTGCCAGAATACCGGGACCAGATTGTCAAAAGCGCGGGGCTTACTTAAACCCGGCTTCGGTGTCTTTTGGCAGGAATGAGAGCACCCATTGCTGGAACCCATAGACGTCGAATTCTTCGGGCATCAGTCGGCCGTGCGTAAACTTGGACGACTTCAGGCCGCGTTGATTAATTTCACAGGCTTCCCCATCCTCCTTCATGACTTGCGTGGCGAAGTCTGTGACATCGGATACGTCGAAACTCGACTGCGCGAGGGTGTCAGGCAAGAACAGCCATTCAGCCCGAAGCAGGGTTTCTTCGGGGCTTATCGGAATGACAGTGACCGCGCGCACGTAATCCGCGTGAGCGACCAGATAGAGCGAGGGGTAAAGCGTGACAAAGGTGTGGGCTTCGGCGCGCTCTTGTTCCGTTAGCCGGGTGAATGGTGGGCCGCAGAGCTTGCCGCTGACCGTCCACGTTTCCGCACCGTCTCCCAATGCGGGAGCTGGCAAGGCTGAAGGGCTCCAACTTCGGGCTTCATTTGGGGCCATGAGCCCCTGCTGATAGATCGGCACCCGCTGGCTCAAGACGGGATGAACGCCGGGGCAGTGGAGGCACTCGTTGTAGTTTTCCCAAAATACTTTCCAATTGCAGGCGAGCCGCTTTTGGAAAACATGGCCGACAACCAAGTCGTTCATCGGCCAGTTGTTGAGGATCTCAGTGCCTAAGTCGGGCTCAAACGCGGGTGCTTCGTCTGCCAAGCACAGAAAGACGAAGCCGTTCCATACTTTTAGCGCAACAGGAAACAGCGCGTGATCGGCCTTGGTGAAATCGTCCGATGGTGTGCCAAAGGCTGTGGAGACCAAGGCTCCCGAAGCGCTATAGGCCCACGCGTGATAGGGGCAGCGTATCAGTTTTCCGTTGAATGACTGCGTCTGGGCGACACAAAGCTCAGAGCCCCGATGCCGGCATGTGTTGTGAAAGGCGCGGAGGTGGCCAGTGTCATCACAAACAACCATCAGGTTCTCACCCGCAATCGACCGACGGTTGAGCGTGCCGGCGGCAAACTCAGCGACGCGCCCGGCGTAAATCCACGTTTTGGGCCACAGGAGGCGTTGCTCAAGCTCAAACCACGTGGGGTCGTAATAGGATCGCGCGGGCAGGGAGGCGGGTGAATGATCCAACAGCGGCGAGGCGGCAGGTGGTAAAGATGCGGACGTCATGTCTTGCGGCCTCTCTGCTTATGCCTTTGGGTGTTCACGTCGGCCAAAGACCCGCGCGAGATCAACCGTCCGCCCCAATTCCACGCCTGCGCGATAGCCGGAATAGACCGCAGCGGCGATTGTGTTGGGGGCTTCCGCATCGCCAATTCGGGTGATCGTCTGTATCGATCCAGCTTTGCCCTCATCCTGCAGGGCTTTGAGAGCGTCAAAATCGTTGAGGTTGGGTAAGCGGCGGCAGATCGGAATCATGGCGTCACAGGTTAAATGACTTTCGCGCCCTGACATGGTGCATTCCAAAACGGCCATACCCGGCTGCAAGGCCACCACTTCCTTATTGGTCACAACCTCGACGCCAGCGGCAAACAGGCGAGCGTTGGATTCATAGATCTCACCGGTATAAACGCCGAATTCGCAGGGACGACCCGCGGGTGTCACCAAGGTGACATGATGGCCCGCTTCGCGCAGAGCCAGCGCGACGACTGAACCCATGTAGTAGTGATCGTCATCATAAATCAGGATGTGCTCGGCATCGATGGAGGCGCCAGAAAGGACAACTTCGGCGCTGACAACCATGCTCGGCACCGTTTCCCGCAGGCCAGTGGCCGAATGGTGACCTACCGTGTCCGGAGACCACCGGGAGCCGGTGGCAAAAAGAACGTGATCGATGTCCAGACCCCGAATGTCCTCGGCCCTCATAGGGCTTTCCGGGAACATTTCGACGGCTTCAAGTTTCGCCAGTTGGCCCAGCCGCCAATCTCGGACCCGGGCCCACTCGGACAGGCCGGGCAAGCGGGATTCTATCGTCACGCGGCCGCCAAAGGTGCGGCTGGCCTCGGCCAACATTACGCTGTGTCCTGCTTCCCCCAACACACGCGCCGCTTCCAAGCCCGATGGACCGCCGCCCACGACCAGAACACGCTCCGGCTTAGGGCTGGATGCGACCTGTTCCGGGTGCCACCCCATGCGCCATTCTTCGCCCATCGTTGGGTTCTGCGTGCAGCGGATGGGAACGCCTAGGGAATCATGGGCGTAACAAATGTTGCAGCCGATGCACTCGCGGATATCCTCGGTCCGCCCTTGCTCGATTTTCTGAGGTAAAAATGGGTCGGCTATGGAGGGGCGGGCGGCGCCAATCATATCTTGGCCGCCAGAGCGGATGGTCGCGGCCATGGTATCGGGGGAGGTATAGCGGCTCACGGCCACAACGGGCTTGGTGGTAAGCGCTTTAGCGGCGGCGACGCTGGGGGCCAATTCGCCCTCTTTCACAAACCGGCTCGCACCCATTTCAATGCCATAGTCTGGCACCGTCAAATCCCATAAATCCGGCAACTCAGCGAGCAGGCTGAACATGTCGTACGTTTCCGGTTGCTCCAAATCGATGCTGAAGCGTGTTGCAACCGCCGCTTTGCCCTGCACAGCTTCTCGGGTTTCCTCAATCAATTCCTGAACGATCCGCACCCGGTTTTCGAGGGATCCGCCGTACTCGTCCGCACGCGTGTTGGTCGATGGATCAAGAAACTCAGCGAGCATATACCCGTGGGTGGCGTAGACGTAGACGATGTCGAACCCCGCCGAAACCGCGCGCTTGGCGGCATCGCGATGCCACTTGCGTAGGTTTCGAATGTCCTGCTTATCGATCTTTTTTGTCTGGCCCGGATTATAAACACCCGTGTCGGTTTGTGGCCGATTGCGCAGGCCCAGTGGCGGCAGGCGCGAGCTGAGGTTCATGATCATCCCGCCGCCCAGCCACAATTCAACGCCCGCCAGCGCATCGTGACGATGGACGGCTTCGGTCATCAGCGCGTTGGCGCGGATGTCTTCTTCATCCCAAAGCGTTGCATTGGCAAAGTACTCATTGTCGGACGTCGGGTGAACCGAGCAATATTCCGTATTAACAACGCCCCAGCCGCCCTCGGCCTTAATTCCCCGCATCGCCGCCAACGACTGGGGCCGTTTCCACCCCATGCCGGAGCAGTGCGGCACTTGATAAAACCGGTTCTTAGCAACGACGGGCCCAATCGGGAGAGGCTCGAACAAGATATCGTGGCGGGGATCGCGCATGGTTTTCTCGACTTTGGAACAACGGACCGGGTCTGTCGGCAAACAGGCATATGTTTTACAGGCAAAATAACGCGTAAATCATGCCGTCAGGACCGGTGTTCTGTCCAATATTTAATTAAGCGCTCAAATAATAATTGGAGCACGGCTGAGCTTTGGCTTAGAGTTAAGCATCCCTGAGACCAAAAAGGCCAGCCCATGCGAAGAGGTCGCCGCCGTAACGCCGAGTCATCCAATCAAGCGCCCCCATCCACGGGGCGGCATCAAGGCTGGACCCAACCCTATCAACCGCTCACAGGCACCGACGTACAGCTGATCATTGATACAGCGTTAAAGCTCGTCGCGACCTCAGGTGTTATCTTTGAGCCGGGGTCGGAAGCCGATGACCTGTTGCGCGAGGCAGGGTGTGATGTGCAGGCGGATGGTTTGGTGCTGATCCCGGAGGCCGTATCGCGGCGAGCGTTGGACACCGTTGCCAAGCAAACCACGCTTTGGGACCGAAACGGCGAAAACCCGCTGACCATCGACACAGACCACACCCGATTTATGCCCGGCATGACCTGCATTGCGGTGTATGATGAAGCAACGCAGGAGCCTCGGGCCTCAACACGAGACGATCTGGCGCGGATCACCCGGTTAGCCGATGGTCTGCCGAACATTGATGCTGTGTGCACCATGGTCAAAAACGTCCCAAACTCGACCCTGCACGGTGAGGTGGACGAATTCATTTGCATGATGGAGAACACGAGCAAGCCGTTGGAATGGCTGTGTGAGTATCCAGTCTCACTCGCTGGGGTGATCGAAATCGCCAGCACGTTGCGCGGCAGCGCCGAGGCATTGCGCGAGCGGCCCTATTTCTTGCATCTCGTGACCCCTTTGCCCGTGAACTTTGCGCACATTCATAGTGATCAAATCATCATGGCGGCGCGGGCTGGTATCCCGGTGGGTGTTGGAACGCTGCCTATTGGCGGTGCGTCGTCTCCGATCACGCTCGCGGGGTGTGTGACTCATGCTCTTATGACCGACATTGCGGCGATGGTTCTGGGTCAGTTGGCAGCTGAGGGGAGTTTTTGCGTTGGTTGCTCGGACGTTTACTTCATGGAGCCTGCGACCGGCGCCATTGGCAGTTTTTCCCAAACATCAATGGCGGACATGGCCATTTGTCAGGTGCGCCGGGAACTTGGCATTCCACCGCTTACGGGCACGGGCGGATGTTCGGTTGCGCGGCGGTTTAATCAGGACGCCGTGTGGGAGTTGTCTTCGAACATGATGCAAATGTTCTACAATCGACCCGCGACGTGTGACTATCTCGGCTCGCTTGATCAGGGTCTTACGTTTTCCGAACACGCTTTGGTGCTCTGTGATGACCTCGCAGGCTTGCTCAAGAAAATGTGGGAAGGGCTCCGGGTCTCACCTGAGCAAATCGGTACAGAACTGATTCAAGAGCTTGGCCCGCGGGGGCAGTTTCTCGCTGAACCGCACACGGTCGATAATTGTCGCGCGCAGGTCTGGGACTCTCGCTTCCTCGGCGCGAACTTCCCGCTCAGTAACAACGATTTGCCGGATGAAGACCTGCTTCAGCGATTGGACCAAGACGTAAAAGAACGCGCGCTACAGCCATCGCCGCCGGGCCTAGACCCCGCTGTACGAGCAAAGGCACAGGCGGTGCTGAAGGGTTTTGAAGGCCTGATTCCAGATGACTTTTGACCGGCAATTCGACGGTTAGGGCTTTAATGACGTTAGCGCGGACGGCATTTGCCCCCGTTGGTGCCGCGATGCTGAAATCATCGGCTATGAGCGTTTTACCCAAATGGACAGTTTCACGCGTTTCTTGGGGCCAAGCAAAATGCGGGGATTCGGCCATCGGCAACCTGCTGTGACGTGCGTTGCGCGGAAGTTTAGCAGACTTTTGCAGCGTGCAGCAGACAGGGCGTCCGTTTTGGCTCCCTCAAAAGCGGGCTTTGGCGCATGAGGTCAACTTTCGCGGCATCGAATGTTGAAAAAATCAATATTTTCAATGGCATAACATTCTGAAACAGAATGATTCAAGTTGTTGAGCACCGTGTCTGACAGCAACATGGGGCCAAGCTAGGTTTAATTCATCAACAACAAGCAACGCGGCTCCCAACCAACCACTTCTCTTCTCCCCCAACTCCCCAACCGGGGAGCCGCAAGCGCCCCAAAACCTAAGCTACCGAGGACACAGCCATGAAACAGTTTAACACCACCATCGCCACTCTTTCGATTGCCGCCGCTAGCGTGTTTGCCGTTGCGGGCGTTGCTAAGGCAGATGGTTCTCACACCCACAGCTATTCGCACTTGCCGCACTCGCACACCTACTCAACATCACAGAGCCAGGACCAGCACGGCAACAATCTGGGTAACGCCATTGTTTTGGGCGGTTTGCTGATCGGTGGCATTGCTCTTCTCGATGCGCTGTCCAATTCAAACGCAGAAGTGACGGGTCACTATGGCTATGTTGCGCCAAAGCACTACGCCGCGCCAAAGCCCTACAACCCACCACG
>Ga0115564_10003829_pt1 | contig 12437 bp, 9 predicted proteins | sample COGITO_mtgs_1105_7_FD_88680 | JGI IMG/M metagenome (GOLD analysis project Ga0115564, IMG submission 88680) | Pelagic marine microbial communities from North Sea - COGITO_mtgs_110523 | ecosystem: Environmental > Aquatic > Marine > Epipelagic | place: Germany:Helgoland, sampling site Kabeltonne...
GTGGTTCAACAGTATGGCGCATCGAAGAAAATATGTCGGAGCACGTGAAGGAGATCAATCTGAACTGACATTGTGGGTCGAAAAAGGCACGCGGGATACAGAACAAGTCTTGTTTCATAGAGAATCGGGTCGCGTCGATCATGAACCCGAAAAAGGGGGCGTTGTATTGCCAATGATCACCCATGTTAAAACCTTCAATCTACGCTATCTAGACGGTACAATCAACGAGTGGCAGGAAGAATGGGATTCTACTGGTCCGGATCAAAGCAATCGACTTCCTCGTGCAGTGGAAATCACCTTGGTCATCGAAAAGGAACATCCTAAAACTGGTGAGGAGCAATCCTTTACCTTTTTGAATACAGTCGTTCTTGAGACTGCAGTACCAATGAAACGGTCGCTATTGGCTGGAGATGGTGGCGGGAGGAAACTTCCATTATGAAACTCGCCAATCGAAACCATCGTCGTTCAGGGGTCGCTCTTTTGGTTGCAATCACCACAGTGGCAATGTTGACCATCATGGTGACAGAAATCACGTATATTGCTCGGATGCGTCTATTAACGGCAAGCAATCAACGAGATCGTGTACAAGCGTATTGGTTGGCCAAATCTGGTACTGGAATCTATCAGTTAATCCTTGCTGCCAACAAACAAATCGGAAAAAATGAGTTCATACAACAGTTTGGACTTGGAGATTCATTGTGGCAAATGGTCCCCTCCTTGAACACTGGAATGATGAGAATGCTCTTTGTATCAGAATCTTCTGGTAGTGATGTGAAAGAAGACGATATCGAAACGTTTAAATCAGAAGGAACCGTCTCAGAAAAGGTTGCGGAAGAATCCAGAGCCGGTGGTGTTTTCAACGATCGCAACTTTTTGGACTTTGCGGGAGACTTTTCCGCTGAAATCTCCGATATGGAATCAAGAATTGACCTCAATCAACTGGGTTCAGAAGGAGACAACCTTCAAGACTCTCCTACAGCCGCTCGATTGTTCGCTCTGATGAGTGGAGAAGAAAATGACCAATGGTTTCTAGAACGAAACCTTGACCGATGGGAACTAATTGGAAATCTAAAAGACTGGACCGATGCGGACACCTATCGTTCCGGAGGGCTTGGTGGCCAAGAAGACTCTTTGTATGCCAATCAGGAACCGCCCTACTTAAGTAAAAATGCCAAGTTTGACACAACGGATGAAATTAGATTGATTGAAGGGTGGAATGGAGAACTCTATGACAAGTTTCGAGACAAATTAACGATTTGGAGTCGGGGTAAGTTCAACCTGAATTCTTTTGATGAAGAAATGCATCGAGCATTAATTCGTGCGACCGCACTGTCACAACCTTCCGATGCAAGTTTAGACATGTGTTTCGCTGGAGGAAATGATTCTGTTTTGTCTGTGTGGGATGTTGCCTCCTTCAATACCGGTCAGGACTATGCCACATTTGTCTTGAACAACTGTGGTCTTGAACTCGATGCATCCAAAATCACAAATGTCACCAAGCAATCTCAAGTCTTTGAGGTTGTTAGCACTGGGATGGTTGGAACCAGCAGTGTCACGATCACCACCATTTTCGACTATTCGAGCTCAGGTATCGGAAAGGTCAAATACATACGGATTGAATAACATGTACATTGAATACACAACCAAAGAGGTGATCCCATGATGATTGGATTGGACATTGGCACCAAGGTCATTCGTGCTTGTCTTTTTGAAGGCAGCTTTGGACGATATACCTTTTCTCGAGCCTTCGAAGAACAGATTCCAACGAGCACTCTCAACATGGGTGGATTATTGGAGGACGAAGCAGACGAGACAGAAGAAATTGATCCCAAACTCATGGCTGAGGCAGACTTGGAACGAAGACAGTCCGGTGCCATTCACGCATTGCTTCGACAGCTCCCAAATAGTTCTGTGGTAACCCATCAATCAGCGACTCAAGTGAGCATTCGAACAGTCAGCCTACCATTTACAGACAGTCAAAATATTGCTGCAGCACTGCCTTCGATTGTGGAAGAGCTGGTACCGTTTGACATTGATGATCTTCAAATTCAACATCAGATTCTGAATAAGGAGGACAATGCATCAGATGTATTGGTTTTAATCACACAAGAAGACATCATTCAAAGTCATTTGGATAAATTGGAAGGATTGAGTATCAACCCTCAACACATTCTAATTGATGGGGATATCTTGGGATACTACGCTTCTGAAGGCGTACAAGTTGTCCTGCATTGCGCTGAAAACTCTGTCACATGTGGCGTCTATAGAAATGGAAAAACACTTGGGTTCCGAACAATCTCTGCAGACTTAACCTCGTTGGATTCAGATGAACCAACGCTCAGTACAAATCTTATTGAAAGAATCCGAAGTACACTGGTCTTTTTCGAAGACAGTCACGATATCGAAATTGACGAAATCCTCTTGTCTGGTGAAGGCGCCACGACAGAATCACTCCAGGAGCAACTCTATTCTGAAATGGGTGTTTTTTGTACGATGGTAGCAATATCTGACAACATCGATCCAAAGTGGGCACTAGCATATGCCTTGGGACAAAAGGGATGTGGTTCCACACACGGACGAGAATTTGACTTGCGACACAAAGGATTCTCTTATCAAGGCAACATTCAAAAACTGGCGATGGCACTTCAATATATAGCCATCTTATCCTTGATTGGGTTTATTGGATTTGCAGGATGGTTTTGGATGGAGATGATAGCGATCAACAAAGAAGTGGCTTCACTTGAAGAAGACTTGGTGGCACAGATTCAAGAAACCATGCCAGATCTTCCAAGTTCTGTCATGTCAAACCCCTCTACTGTTGTTTCTCTGATGCAAGAAGAGATCAGTATTGCAAATGATAAATTAGACAAACTGGGCTCTATCACAGCCAGTGAACCTCCTATGCTGACACTTGTCAAAGCCATCTCAGAAGGTATGCCTCCACATGAGCAAGCACGTATTGATGTTAGTGAAATGGTGATTTCAAAAACCAGCATCAACCTGAAAGCAGAAACAGATGGTTTTCAAACAGCCACTGAAATCGAACAGGCACTAAAAAAACACCCTCGTTTCAAACAAGCTCAAAAAGCCGACGAGAAAAGTATGCGAGATGGTATTCGATTCTCGATAATCATCCCATTGGAACTCGAAGAGACTGAAGGGGAGGAAGGATAACATGTCAAAAATTCAACTTTATAAAAATCGTGCACTCGAAGCCTTTTCGGCACTACCTCCCAGAGATCGAATGTTGGCAGCCGGATTGATCGTTTCGACATTCTTTGGCGGATTGGGGTTTGGTGCCTACAGCATGAATACAACACTCAAGACAGAACGACAAGAAATCGAACGCATTGAGAAATCCGTTGAACTCATTCAAGTCTTACAAGCCGAGCAAGCCTCCCTGGAATCTGAAGTTGCACAAATTGAAGAGTCTTTGGCAAAAAATGCGACAACGGATCTCTCTGCTTTTCTGGAACAATCTGCAACAAAATCGGGTTTCAATCCCAAAGAGAAAAACATGCAGGTTCGAGAAAAGAGCACCACGAAGGATGGACGTCTTCAAGAAAAAGTATTCTCTGTCAACTTAAGTGACCTCACCACCGAAGAGTTTGGAAAGTTTCTCTTTCAAACAGAGACTGCTGGATATCCCTTAAAAATCCAGACCAGTACAGTCAAAAGACGAAAGCGTCGAGAAGAAGTGACACTCAACCTTAGTTTGGACATCGCTGCCTACAAACTTGTGGAGGAAGAATGAAACGCGCACTCATTGTACTCGGATCTTTTTTGTGGGGTATTGTTGTCTTTCGAATCGCATTTGGAATCCACTTTCCATCTGAAATCGTCCAAAATCGCATTGCTGTGGAAGTCGCCAAATCGTCAAAAGACTCCATGCAACTCAAAATTGGAGATATCGGCCCTACCTCTTTGATGGGATTACAGGTCAACGATGCCATCCTGTATAAGCAAAATGAAGAGGGTGAATCAATCCCCACTATTGTACTCGATCAATTAAGTGTTGTCCTCAGTCCACTACAAACACTCTTCGGAAGTCTTGGAGCCTCTATCGATGCCAATATCCTTGGTGGAACGATCATAGCAGACGTCGTAGGAGACTCATTTCAACCCAAAGAATTTGATATCACCATAGACTCAACGGAATTGGACTTAAGTTCTGTCCCCATAGAGTCATCTACGTTTGAAGCATCTCTAGCAGGAAAGGTCAGTTCACATATCGAAGGTGTCTTTCCACAAGAACTGCCACACAAAAATTCTGAAGGGCGATTCACCATATCGGTCGATGGTTTATCCATTTCCAATGCAACAGCATCTGGTATTGAACTTCCTTCACTAGATTTTTCCGAGGCCAACATTGCTGGATTGGTCAAAAATGGAAAATTGGAAATCACGGATGCCAACTTCATCTCAGAAAGCATCGGTTTGAGTATTGATGGAGACATCATTTTGGGCAAAGTGTGGAAACGGTCTCGGTTACGACTCACATTGGAACTCAAACTGGGCTCAGAGTTTGCTCTCATTGCCAAGATGCTACCGGCTCTGAAAAATAACAAAGTGGGCGAAGAAGATGGTCAGGGTATCTACAAACTCAATGTTATCGGCACCATCAAAAATCCACGCATCAAATCAAGCAATCGGAACAACTCTCGTCGACCAAATCGGGCAAGCCCAAGTCGCAACAAAGAGATCGAAGACAACGATGTAAAAAGTGCTACGGAAACCAAAAGTCCTGATGAAAAAAGAAAAGAGCGAAGAGAGCGTATCGAAGCCAGAAAGCGTGCTCAGGACAAGCGTCGTAAAGCTGGGGCAGTAGACCTTCCGGACAACCCGAGACGAAGAGATACTCCAAATAGACCACTACAACGAGTCCCCTCTTTAGAGCCCGATGATGAGTTGGAAGATGAAGATCTAGAACCTGGAGATGAAGATCTAGAACCTGGAGATGAAGAGGGTTTTGATGGTGGTGAAGACGATGAGGATGAACCAAGTGATGAACCCAGTGATGATGAGTAAACACGATGGTTTATTCGTTCAACGGCATTCCAGAAGCGCTGAGCAACATTCTGTACGACAAAAATATGTACTAGAGAGAATACTCTGAACCCCATTCAATGGATACTCCAATGCTCGTAATCAGTCTTTTTACCATGTTGGCTTGTTCTACCGATGTAGAGTCAACCAAATCCAACTCTCCATCTATCGTTCAATCAAACAGTCGGAAGGTCACTAAAGTACCATTCATGACAGCGATCACCATCGCCGAAGGCTGTTGCAGTGGTGGAAATGGAAGCTGGTCGCCTATGGATGAACGATGTGTTGCGGGAGATCAACGTGCAATCATCGCCTGTATCGGAGAGTTCACGATGGTAATGTCTGACGGCAGAGAAATGGCCGTGACTGGTCGAGACTTTATACGGTAATCTCTAAAATCCTCATGCGTCGCTCACTGCAAAGGTTGTTTGTGCTTCTCCAACAATCGAATCTGTTCAATGACCATTTCCTTATCAATGGCTTTGAGCATGTCATAGATTGTTAGTGCGGCTGTACTAACAGCGGTTAGCGCCTCCATCTCCACTCCAGTTTTCCACACCGTTCCAACGGTTGCTCGAATCTGTACACCATGCTCAACTGGCTGTAACTCTACTGAGACAGCATCAATGGGTATCGGATGACAGAGAGGAATTAAGTCCGCCGTTCTCTTGGTTCCTCCAATCCCTGCCAGTTGAGCAATCGCCAAAACATTTCCTTTTTTGTTGTTTCCCAAAGCAATACTTTGAAGGCTTTGTGGTGAGAGACGAATAAACCCCTCAGCAATAGCAACGCGTTTTGAATGGGGCTTTTGTAGGATATCCACCATACGGGCATTTCCTTCAGCATCAATGTGGGTCAGTTTATGACTCATAGTACACTCCAAGTTGAATACTCAATCGTATCTTTGTAATTCCGACTCGTCCAAATTGAGATACAATCAACAACATGAACCGTAAGTCTCTCACATGGCTAGTTCTTGGAGTTTGTGTGTCCATTACGGGCATACTGAATGTTGTACACACCAATATTGGGCTTCCGGTGATCACCCACAACGGATTTTTCTGGGAACGCCTTGAGCGAAATAATTGGATTGCACACCAAATTAAACTCACTTATGAAGGCAACCTTCACATTGGAAAACTAGAATTATCTGAGCAGTCACTTCAATCTACCACCCTTTCATCCTCTGCGACGAAAGACTATACGGATCTATTGTTGGACCAATTCAAGAAATGGATCCAATCTGTACACCTCAATGGACTGGACCTCCATTGGAACGATACTCTGTATCAAACAGAATTGGTCGGTAATGTATATCCTTTTGTCCAACTGAAAAATGACTGGATCTCCATTGAAAAACCCGCCACTACATCCCATTGGAATGTCTCTGGGCAGTTGGATTCCACCACTCTTCCCCTCAATCTAGATTTACCTGATATGTTCCCTGTCTCTCTTGGGATAAATCTAAATTTTGACATGACAATTACAGGTATTGAAGAGCCAATTGTTGGCACAATCAACAATACTCAATTCACCCACCCACTACTTGGACGTACGATTAGAATCCCACATATGGCACTCACTGTGCGAAAGAGTAAAGATCGTTGGGTTGGCAATGTTTCCAATGAGAACAGTACCCTTGACTGGATTTGGATCGATATAGAGCAACACAACTCTGGTGAAAAGAGTCTCGGTGATGATTTAGAATGGGCGATAAACTACAACATTTCACTGTCTGATTTGACCGATTGGTTTCAGGTTAATATTCCCATATCTAGACCCACGGGACACTGGGCTGGTACCCTCACCCCAACAGAAGCAACCATTTCCAGTTCCAATCTTGGCTTTGAAGGAAAAATATATGCCCTCAATCGACTACAAGCTGGGCAACCCATCACCTATCAACCCATTCATGCAGAGCACACACAACTAATAGGACCAAATACCCCCTCTTGGATTCCCTATCCACAACTGGGCTGGTTGGCTAAATCGGTCATCGCGGGTGAAGATGCACCATTCTACACCCATGATGGTTTTAATGAAGAAGGCTTAAACAGAGCCTTAAACGAACTCCTCAAGGACAAAGACAATCCAATAGGAGGATCCTCAATCACGCAACAAGTCGCCAAAAATCTCTTTACTGGAAACCAAACCACATTGGACCGTAAAATTGAAGAAATGGTCTACACACTCGGTCTTGAAGCAACGCTTAGTAAAGAAGCCATCTTGGCGCTCTATCTTAATTCAATTGAATTTGGAGATGGTATTTATGGAGTCCGAGAAGCCTCTAAACAGTACTTTTTGAAAGAACCCAAATACCTGAGTCTCAAAGAAGCCGTCTTCCTCGCGTCGATCCTTCCCAATCCACGGGATGGATACCGACGGGCTAAGCGTGGTTATCCACCAACTCGTCGAATGAAAGCCATCTTACAAAACTTAGTAGATGGCAACCAAATCAGTTCTGTCATCATGAAGGAAACAATGAAAGAACCCTTGCGATTGTTGTTGCCGGTAGACTAAATCACTCCAGTTGTTCACCACTCAACAACACCCTTCCAGTTCCTTCCATCACGCTTCCAATCGTCCATGATTGAACCTTCAATTCCTTTAAGACTGTGTGTACACCCTTTGCATCATCTGTAACGACACACATACCGACACCCATATTGAACGTCTTAAACAATTCTAGTTTCGAAAGCTGTGAACGCTGTGCCAACTTTTTAAATATCGATGCGACTTGATCCAAACTTGGAAAGGCATCAACGACGTAGTCACACTGACTGTTCAACCTCGCAATGTTCAGCAATCCACCACCGGTGATATGTGCCAAACCGTGAATCGGAATATCCGAATCTTGCAATGCTTCGACTTCACGAGTGTAGATCTTCGTAGGTGCAAGTAAGGCTTTCCAATAGGCTTCATCAACATCTGTACCCAACTGACGTGCCAAAGAGAGACCATTGGAATGGATACCCGTAGACGCAATCCCAACGATCGAGTCCCCTGGTTTGATCTTGGAACCATCCAGTACATCTGATCGCATCACCTCACCCACCGCAAAACCAGCCAAGTCATATACCTCTTCTGGATACATCCCCGGCATCTCGGCAGTTTCACCACCGATGAGCGCCACTTTTGCCTGCAAACAGCCTTCGACAATACCAGCTATAATCTGATCGGAGACATTCACGTCCAGCTTACCCGTTGCCAAATAATCCATAAAGAATAACCCTCGAGCACCCGTACACAAGATATCGTTGATGCACATCGCCACCAAATCAATGCCGATCGTGTTGTGAATGCCAAGTTTCTGAGCCACCATCAATTTGGTCCCGACGCCATCGGTTCCAGCTGCCAAGAGTCTTTCTCCATCAACATCATACAAACTGGCAAATCCACCCACGCCACTAACAACTCGAGGACCACAGGTTTTGGCTACACGTATTTTTATCTTGTTCACCAACTCAGCAGCCAAGTCAATATTAACACCTGCATCTTTATATGTTTGTGCCATTGTATACCTCATACCTCGAATCTGACTGTCCTATTTATATATGCCTATATCCCCTTCGGTCTCATCTTTTACGAAATACTTTTGCCTTCTGTTCTCTCTGAATACGTCGATGTATACAATACCGAATGATGTTTGTAAACAGCTGTGCTCCAACTGCTTTGTCAAACATGTTTTGTTGAATATTTTGTTGAATAGTCGGATGATGAACAGCAAACAAATTGGCCTCTGGATGAGGCATCAACCCCAAAATTAATCCTGTGGGGTCACAGATACCAGCAATCTCTTTATGGGAACCATTTACATCATTGATGTACTGAAGTGCCACTTGCCCACGCGACCACAATGCGGAAAAACACTGTTCTTCCTTACCATCAGCAAAAACAATCCTTCCTTCACCATGTCGAATTGGTAGTGTCAGTCGCTGTAAGCCTTCTGTCCATTTGCATACAGAGTGGCTGGGTCTCTTTAACTCCACCCATCGATCGATAAATACCCCTTGGAGATTTGGAGCCAAGGCCATCGTTCGAGGTTCGTTCATATTGGGTAACAGTCCCAATTTCAGCAACACTTGAAAACCATTACAAATACCAATAATCGGCGCACCTTTCGCTATAAATCGTGTGAACCAATCCCCCAAACCATGACGAATCTTAAGAGCCATTATATGACCTGCACCCAAATCATCTCCAAAGGAAAAGCCACCAGGTAAGGCAAGACCATCAAACAACAACAGTTGCTCTGGATGGTTCAACAAATCACCAATGTGAACAATCGATGCTGTGCCACCAGCCAATTCAAATCCCCATGCCGTTTCTTTCGCACAATTGATCCCATCACCGGTCAATACAAGAAAATGAATGGGCCTATGTTTCGACATTACAATCTCCTAGTCCATGCATCTTTCAACATTGACATCGAGACCGATGTATCCTTTATTTCCAAACGTCCAGTCTGGGTGACAAGACCTATTTCACGCCACTCCACGCCATTCAACATTCCTTGAATCAACACCATATCTTGCGAACGTACAGAAACGATAAACTGACCGGCCCCTTCGGCAAAAAGAGTATTGTCATCTGTCTCTACACACAAATTGGCAGAGAACGCATTGCCAATACAAGACTCCACAACCGCACACAGCAACCCACCATCACTGATATCATGAATGGATTGAAATACCCTCTTTTGAAGTAATCGTCGAAGCAACCTATACAAACGAAGATTTTCTTCCAAACAAATCTCTACGTCTCCCAATTCGGAAACCGTAAACCACTCTGCAAACTCACTACCTTGAAACGATGTCTTATTTACGCCCAAGTGAAGAATGATATCGCCATTATTTTTGAAGGCAGTATTTTGAATACGCTCTATAGACACTCGTCCCATTGCTGTAACCAACAATGTGGGCAAAATGGATATCGTAAGAGGTTCGCCGCGACGATTCACACCTCTAAAATCATTCTTCATCGAATCTTTGCCCGATACCAATGGCACACCATATGCTCGACAAATATCATACAACCCTTCACAACATCGCACCAACTGACCCAATTTCAACGCTCCATCTGGTACAGAATCGCTCACAATTGGGTCTGGCCAACAAAAATTGTCGAGAACACACGTTTGATCAATATCAGCACCACTCGACACAATATTTCGAATGGCCTCATCCAATGCCATTTGAGCCATACAATAAGGATCATACAAAGACAATCGTGGTGCGAGACCACACCCTACCGCAACTGCATTATTGTTCTCTCCACCATGTGGATAAAGCCACAATACCCCTGCATCATTTGGACCTTGCTGAGTAGATCCACCAAACGGTTTGCCTATGGTAGCACTTTGCACTTCATGATCATATTGTCGGACCCATCGTTCTTTGGAAACCACATTTGGCGCAGACAACAACACTTGTAGTTTTTCACTCCATGACAACGATATGGGATTTCGCTGAATATTGATGTCTATCCAAGAGTCTCTTTTTTGTGGGCCATCCCAACAGGCTTTGAGATGCATTTGAGGCAAGGACTCATGTAGAAACGTTAAGTCGAGTGAGCCAACACAGGTTTCTGCATAATACACATCCAAGTATCCCGAATCGGTAAATACTCCTATATCGGTCGCTATCACACCATGCTTACTTGCCAACAGAAACAGAGCATCCTTATGTACACTATCTACAGCAAGGGTCATCCGTTCTTGAGACTCCGAAATCATTAATTCCCACGGTTTCAGATTTGGATACTTAGTAGGTGCTCGAGACAAGTCGACTCTAGCACCGTTGCACAACATTGCCATTTCACCCACAGACGAAGACAATCCACCGGCACCATTGTCTGTAATACACATAAACAACCCGGCATCTCTGGCTTCCATCAAGAATCCTGTCATGCGCTTTTGGGTTATGGCATCCCCAATTTGTACAGCCGTAGAAGGGGCATGCTCATCCAAGGCCAAACTCGAAAAAGTGGCTCCATGAATACCATCGGCTCCAATCGACCCACCCACCATCACAATTCTATTGCCTGGGACAATGTGATTGTCGATGGTATCTCTACCATTTACCAATCGCTTTGGCATAATACCAACGGTTCCCACAAAGACCAATGGTTTACCAGCATAATCTTGATCAAAAAACATCGCTCCGTTCACCGTCGGAATCCCAGACATATTGCCACCATCTTTCACACCCTTGTGTACGCCTTCTAGGATGCGGCGTGGTGATTTCAGACCAGCGGGCATCTCGTCTGTGAAGGAGTCCAATGGCCACGATGGATCTGCAAAGCAAAACACATCCATATTACCAATGGGTTTTGCACCCAACCCAACTCCTAAGATATCACGATTCACCCCTAGAATACCTGTAATGGCACCCCCATATGGATCAAGTGCAGATGGTGAATTATGGGTTTCAACCTTAATCGAGACATCTAAGAATTCAGCAAATGCAACCACTCCTGCATTGTCATGAAAAACCGACCTCAACCACGGCAGGGAGCGTTCCCTTTCAATTTCCACTGTGGCTTTTCGAATATATGTATTGAACAATGAGGTAATATTTTTGGAGCCAAGTGCGCGGTGTCCTGAAAGATGTTCGACACATTCTCCTTCGGTATATTCAATCTGTGCCGCAAATATTTTGTGCTTACAATGCTCGGACCAAGATTGGGCTATGATCTCGACTTCAACATCCGTAGGTTCACTTGGTAAACCCTTTGTATGTCTGTGCGTCCGAACAGAATCCATTTCATATTGTCGTCGCAAATGAACGATTTCACCCTTGTTCAACGCCCAGCACTGAGACGTTGACCATTCGATCCACGATTCTATTGGATGTCGGTGATTGTAGGTGTGATACAAAGAACTCACGCTCAATTTCTCAAGAACAACCCTAGGTAAACGAACATCTGAAAATCGATTCCAAGTAATCGTTTCAGACCAATCCCGTATGTCTACACGTTGAATGAGTTCATTCGCCAACAAGTTCAATGCGATTTGCTCCACACAAGTACGATTCAACGTTCCATAAATCAACCACAGTTGACCGGATGCAACACGAGAATCCTCAATCCCCAACAGTTTCAATGCATCTTCTGCACTTCGACCAATATTGTCTGTCACACCAGAACGATATTGAACTTCTATTGTCCAATCAGGAGAATTTAATCGTTGCCTCAAACTGTCGTCCCAATACAATCGTTCTAATATTTCATCAAAGAACACCTCTTCTACCGTAGACTGATCTAAGGGAACCATCGTTTCCACTCGAAAAACGTTCCAACATTCAATCGCTTCGATTACAGCTCCCACTAAGGATTGAGCTTTCACTACAGTTGGATGCGTTTCCTCTGTTGCAAACAGCCTCTCTGTCTCA
>Ga0115564_10003832_pt1 | contig 12432 bp, 9 predicted proteins | sample COGITO_mtgs_1105_7_FD_88680 | JGI IMG/M metagenome (GOLD analysis project Ga0115564, IMG submission 88680) | Pelagic marine microbial communities from North Sea - COGITO_mtgs_110523 | ecosystem: Environmental > Aquatic > Marine > Epipelagic | place: Germany:Helgoland, sampling site Kabeltonne...
CCGATTGCCGTCCTGTATGGATAACCGACCGCTCAAGTTCGAAGAATGGGATGCGATGCGGCCGCAGTCGATTTTTGTCTCCGCCACCCCGTCCAAATGGGAGCTTGACCAGGCGGGTGGCGTGTTCACAGAGCAGGTGATCCGCCCCACGGGCCTGCTTGACCCGCCGGTGGAAATTCGTCCCGTAGAAACCCAAGTGGATGATCTTCTTGATGAGATACGCCAGGTCACAGCGATGGGACAAAGGGTTTTAGCCACGACATTGACCAAACGCATGGCCGAAGATCTCACCGAATATCTGCATGAGCAGGGCATTCGGGTGCGCTACATGCACAGCGATATCGATACGATTGAGCGCATTGAGATACTGCGGGATTTGCGATTGGGCGCCTTTGATGTTCTGCTTGGCATCAACCTTTTGCGCGAGGGTCTCGATATCCCTGAGTGCGGTTTGGTTGCGATCCTCGATGCAGATAAGGAGGGTTTTTTGCGGTCTGAAACGTCTTTGGTTCAAACCATTGGCCGGGCCGCGCGCAACGCCGATGGGCGGGTCATCATGTATGCAGATCGCACGACCGGCTCGATGGAACGCGCGATTGGTGAAACCAACCGTAGGCGCGAAAAGCAGCATGCCTACAATGTGGCCCATGGCATTTCCCCTCTGACAGTAAAAAAGAATGTCGAAGATGTGCTTGCCGGTCTTTACAAGGGCGATACAGATATGGCGCGGGTCACGGCGAAAATCGATCCGGCCTTGCAAGGCGGCAATATCCAGACCGTCCTCGATGGGCTGCGGCTCGATATGCGAAAAGCGGCAGAAAATCTGGAGTTTGAGGAAGCCGCCCGTCTGCGCGACGAGGTAAAACGCCTCGAGACAGTTGAGCTGACCATCTCAGATGACCCCTTGGCCCGGCAATATGCGGTCGAAAAAGCAGTAGACGACGCTCACAAAGCCTCAGGCCGATCAAAAGCAGGGCGCGCCGGTCAAAGGAGCGGCGCCCGGCGACGTAAATAGGCGGCACCGCATATGACAAAGGGCAATAGAACCTGCGCCCCATTGCCCCCTAACCTGCGGATCCACGCCGGGTATAGGTGGGGTATCCATGCGTGCAGTGAGATTGACGTTCCCGCGACAGGCGGACTACCAAGCCAGTTTTTCACCTGACGGCCACTGCCGTCTTACTTGGCATGAGAATGAGGAAATTCATAGATATTTAGATGTTATCATACGAACTTGACAGCTTTGCAGTTGGTCCCGCCCCTCAAAACCATTAAAGTTTGTTTCTTGAAATGTTTCAAAACAACGCAACAAAGCTACAGCCTAGCAGTTCCCCACAAAAAATTGGAAAGCACAGGTCACCACATTTATCACAACAGATAAGCTGCCATCCCAAAGCGCGGGTTTTTGGGAGATTAAAATTTCTGACAGACAGCTTTGTGGCGGTCGGGCCAAAAACAGATATGAAAATTTACACACGCAATTTCAACGACGGGAACCAACGACACAATGATTCAAGACGGTTGCGGCACTTAAGAAATTTTTAGTTATCCCAGTTAAATATGCAACCAATTCAGCCATGAAAGGCATCTGAAAAGCAAGCATCCTTCTAGCAAAAGCGTCTAACTAATCTCACGGAGTATTTCAATTTCTGTGCCGCAGGATGATAAACTTAATGTATCTTTTACGAGTATTCAGATCTATCAAACAATAACGTCAGACGCTTCTCCGTATTTCGTATCACCTTCCAATTTGAGCCATTTAACAATTGACAGCTTCTTGGAGTTCATATGACCCATCAAAGTTAGCGCCAAGTTGGGTCCATCTCTGGCAATAAGAAACGCCAATATTTGTTCGTGTTCTTGCACAGCGTCATACCATCTCCCTTGGGTCATATTCGCCAAATACCGCGCCCTCTGCATGCGTAGCGACAAGGCCTCACAGGATGATGTTAACGTGCCGTTGCCAGCTGCGACCAGAATGGCACGGTGGATCTTCTGGTTGATACTGAAATACTCGTCCAGATCACTGTCCTCGTAACTTTTTAGCATGCGCGCGTGCAAATCACGGATGGCGTCAATTTCGGCGTCGGTAATGTTTTTGCAGGCCAATTCACCCGACAATGCCTCCAAAGCGCCCAGTACTGGAAACACTTCCTCAACCTCTTCAATCGTGACGCGGGTCACCCATGCACCGCGATTGGGTTCGAGCCGCACCAGCCCTTCTGAAGCAAGCACCTTAAGTGCCTCGCGCAGCGGAGTTCGTGACACGCCGAATTGGTCACATAATAGCTTTTCGGGTACCTTTGCCCCCGGCTCCAACTCCGCATTGATGATCAATGTCTGCATTCGGTTCACTAACTCGTGATGTAACGAGGTACGGGCAATGGTCTGAGGGTTTTTCAGTTGAAACATAGTGTTGCTAATTTCACTTTTTTAGAGCCATTTCAAGTAGGCGTGCCATGTGGATAGGTTGGCGGGTGGTCAGGTCCGCTACCTGATGTCGACAAGATGTACCATCTGCAACAATTAAGGTTTCAATGTCCGCTCTCCGTACCGCAGGCGCCAAATCTAACTCTGCCATTGCGCGGGATGTCTGATGTGTGTCGGTACCATATCCGAAAGCGCCTGCCATGCCACAGCACGATGTCTCAACGGTTTCGACCTGCGTATCGGGCAAGAGGGCTAGTGTCTTTTCTATACTGGACATAACGCCCATTGCCTTTTGATGGCAATGCCCATGCAATAAAACCTTTGAGCTCGGGGAGGTCAAAGGAAGATGAAAATCAGGGTTAGCTTCCTGATCAACGATGTATTCTTCGAGCATACGAGCCTTGGCACTAAGTTTCTCGGTGTCTTCACCAGGGAGAAGGGCAGGGATCTCATCGCGCAAGGTCAGTAAACAGCTGGGCTCCAGCCCAATGATCGGGAGGCCTTTTTCGACATATGGCATTAAAGCATCAACCAAACGCTGCGCCTCTACTTTGGCCTCATCTATCAATCCAGCCGACAGGAATGTGCGGCCACAACACAGCGGCCGCTCGCCTTTGCGAGCCTTTGCCAAGTGCACTGGCACATCGGCGGCCTCCATTACCTTGAACGTGGCTCGCAAGTTTTCCGGTTCAAAGTAGCGGTTAAAACAATCTGCAAAGACTACGGCTTGCGGACTTTCACTCTCACTTGCTTCGCTGTTTTTAAAGGGCCGTGTCGCCCAGGTTGGTAGCTTGCGTGTCGCGGTGAAGCCGGTCAGTGATTCGGTCAGTTTAGCCAACCCTGGAAAGGTATTACGTAAGTTTGCCAAAAAGGGCATGCGCGCTGCAATTGGGGCATAGCGTGGTAGAAACGCAGTCAGACGCTCCTGTAGCTTTAACCCGCTTTTACGCACGGTCGCAGCTTGCACTTCGACCTTCATGCGCGCCATGTCCACGCCAGTAGGGCATTCGAGCTTACAGCCTTTGCAGGACACGCAAAGCTTCATCGTCTGGGCCATCTCGTCAGAGGTCAGCGCGTCGGGCCCCAATTGACCAGAAATAGCCAGCCGCAGTGTGTTTGCACGTCCACGTGTGAGGTCTTGTTCCTTTCGGGTCACCCGAAAAGATGGGCACATTACCCCTCCTTTAAGCTTACGACAGGCCCCGTTGTTGTTGCACATTTCGACCGCGCCCTGAAAGCCGCCAGCGCTACCCGACCACTCAGACCAGTCGAGACCGGTTGAAAACTCTTCAACCATATAGTTTGGACCATAGCGGAAAAGGCGGCGGTCATCCATCCTGGGCGGATTAACTATTTTTCCAGGATTGAATAAGCAGTTTGGATCAAGGCGCGTTTTTACCTCTGCAAAATTTGCAACCATACGAGCGCCGAACATCTTATCATGAAACTCGGAGCGGACGAGCCCGTCACCGTGTTCGCCCGAGTGCGAGCCTTTGTACTTTGCGACTAGATCAAAACATTCTTCTGCAATTGCGCGCATGGTTTTCACGTCTTGATCCAGCTTGAGGTTCAGGACCGGACGGACATGTAGGCATCCAACAGAGGCATGGGCATACCATGTTCCGCGTGTACCGTTACGCTCAAAGATCTCAGTCAAGCCAGCTGTGTAGGCGGCTAGGTCGGGCAGTTCTACAGCGCAATCTTCAACGAACGACACGGGTTTACCATCGCTTTTCATGGACATCATGATATTGAGTCCTGAGCTGCGCAGCTCAGCAATGCGGGCCTGCATTGCGGGGTCAGGCACGGGGGTCATTCCGCCCCACTCCTTACCCATGCCGGACCAAGAAAACCCCAAATCACCCATCATTTCGTCGAGTTGACGTAATTTCTGCGCATGCAAGCTGGGGTCTTCTTCGGCAAATTCAACAAGCAGCAGGGCGTCTGGTTTTCCCGTCACGAATTCCTCAATCGTTTGCTTGAACATCGGAATATCACGAGCTAGCGCAATCATTGTTGCATCTACCAACTCAACACCCTGAGGGTTTAATGTGACCAGAAATTGGGCTGCATCCATCGCCTGATGGAATGTCGGGAAATGGCAAACACCCAAGACCTTTTGCGAAATGATGGGCCAGAGCTTCAATTCAATGGCGGTAGAATATGCAAGCGTCCCCTCTGATCCCACCAGAAGATGTGCTAGGTTGTTGGATGTGTCGCTAGGTACAAGAGCGTCGATATTATAACCCCCGACGCGGCGCATGACTTTTGGGAATTGAGCCTCAATTTCAGCGGCTTCTCTGACCCCAAGGCGCAGTAAATCGTCAATCAGCGGCTGCAGCTGCGGTGATGTTGCGTCCGCAATTGGTCCGAAGTGGTGCTGACTGCCGTCGGCTAGAAAGGCATCAATCGACAGAACATTGTCACGCATCATTCCATATCGCAGGGACTTCCCACCGCATGAATTGTTACCCGCCATTCCGCCAATGGTTGCTCGGGACGCGGTTGAGACATCAACAGGGAACCAAAGGCCGTGGGGCTTTAGCGCACGATTAAGGTCATCCAGCACAATGCCAGGACGCACAACACAGCGTTGTCCCTCCACATCAATCTCAATGATATCATTGAAATATGTCGTGTTATCTAAGACTAAAGCTTCGTTAACAGTTTGACCACATTGGGACGTACCGCCGCCACGCGCAAGTAGGGACACGCCCTTTTCACCCGCGATATCAATTGCAGCTCTGATGTCGTCTTCGGACTTTGGAGACAGCACACCCACTGGCATCATCTGATATAATGATGCGTCGGTGGAATAACGACCGCGTGAGAACCTATCAAACATCAGATCACCCTGAACACGGGATTTCAAAGTTTCTAAAAGGTCAGACATTTGCGATCCACTACACTTAAAGCAATTATTTCTGTTGACTTAATTATGAATTCAAAATTAAGTTGTTTCAACTAAAAAGTTATTTGTAGGTTTTCAGGCTCTGCCTGCAGCCTGTTCTATCAAGTTAATGTGAGACAATAGTCATGAGAAAAGCTGGCCGCCATTTTCTACAAATCCCTGGCCCGAGTGCTGTACCTGACCGCATTCTAAGCGCGATCGGTCAACAGACGATCGACCACCGTGGCCCTGATTTTGCATCTGTTGGCATGAAGTCACTGGACGGATTAAAAACAATATTTAAGACGCAACAACATGTATTTATCTATCCGGCGTCGGGAACCGGCGCGTGGGAGGCCGCATTAGTCAATACGCTGTCGCCCGGTGATCGCGTGCTGATGTTTGAGACAGGGCATTTTTCGACCCTGTGGAAAAAGCTCGCCGAAAAGTTAGGCCTTCGCGCCGAGTTTATCCAAGGAGATTGGCGCGGTGGTGCAGACCCAGACCAGATCGAGGCCTATTTGACTGAGGATAAAGCTCACGATATTAAAGCCGTTTGTGTTGTACACAACGAAACGTCGACAGGCTCAGTCTCGCCCATCTCTGAGGTGCGCAAGGCGATTGACCGTGCGGGTCACCCTGCGCTTTTTATGGTTGATACCATTTCCGGCCTTGCGTCGCTCGAGTACAAGCACGATGAATGGGGCGTGGATGTCACGGTGTCAGGGTCACAAAAAGGGCTGATGCTGCCCCCTGGCCTTTCGTTCAATGCAGCAAGCGAAAAGGCGATGGCAGCTAACGCCAAATCAGGTCTGCAACGATCCTACTGGGATTGGGCAGACATGGTTGGCCCGAACAAAACCGGTTATTTCCCTTACACCCCTGCGACCAACCTACTATATGGGCTGAATGAAGCAATCGATATGTTGCACGAAGAGGGGTTAAACAATGTTTTTGCCCGTCACGCCCGCCACGGTCAGGCGGCACGCGCGGCTGTTCGTAAATGGGGGCTCGAAGTGCTCTGCACCAAACAGGGACAAGAGAGTGGCGTGCTGACCGCGGTAAAGCTACCTAAGGGCCATAGTGCGGACGGATTCCGGGCCAGCACTCTGCACCATTACGATATCTCTCTTGGAAATGGCTTGTCAAAGCTAGCCGACAAAGTCTTTCGTATCGGCCATCTTGGCGACTTCAATGATTTGATGCTGGTTGCAACACTTGCTGGTGTTGAGATGGGCCTAAAGAAGGCGAATGTTCCGCATGAAACAGGCGGTGTCCAGGCGGCAATGGAGCAGCTCGATCTAAAACTCGAATAAAAGAATGCCCCGGCTGAACGGGGCACAGGCGAAAACTAAGCATGAAAACTCTGGGAGGAGAACAAAATGAAGATAATTGCAAAACTATTAGCAGCAACCACTGCTATTGGCATGGCAACAAGCGCCTATGCCGCTGATACCAGTTTGAAATTTGGTCATGTTGGCAAACCAGGCTCACTATTTGAGGCGTCAGTCGATAACTTCGCAGCCTGCGTCAACGAGGCTATGGCTGGTGCTGTCGAGGTTCAGACGTTTGGGTCATCACAGCTAGGTAAAGATAAAGAGCTTCTGCAGAAGCTTAAATTGGGGCAGGTTGATTTCTCTCTGCCATCCTCAGTGATGTCATCAGTAGATGATACATTCGGTATTTTCGAGATGCCGTATATCATCAAAGACCGCGGTCACATGCGCCGCGTTCAGGGTGCGATGATGGATAAGTTTCAAGCTGCGGCGAATACCAATGGCTATCACATCGTCGGTTTGGCCGAGAACGGATTTCGGAACATAACCAATAACGTACGGCCGATTAACCGGCCTTCCGATTTAAAAGGCATTAAGTTGCGCACGCCAAACGGTGTCTGGCGCCTGAAAATGTTCCAAGAATATGGAGCAAATCCAACGCCAATGGCATTCTCTGACGTGTTTACCGCACTGCAAACAGGCGTAATTGACGGGCAGGAAAACCCTTACGCGCAGATCGCGTCCGCCAAGTTTCAGGAAGTACAGAAATATCTTTCCGTTACAGGTCACGTCTATACGCCCGCTTATATCCTGATGTCGAAAAAGAAGTTCGACAGCATGGACGCTAACATGCAGGCTGGTTTGACTGAATGTGCGAACCAAACCCAAGACTTTACCTACGAGAAAGCAGCGGAACTGGAATCCAGCCTACTGAAAGTGATCGAGGATGCGGGTGTTGCTGTAAACACAGCGGACAAAGACGCCTTTATTGAAGCGTCAAAGCCGATATACTCTCAGTTCGCAGATGAAGTAGAGGGCGGCCAGGACATGATTGACACCGTACTCAGTCTCGGCAACGCAAGCTGATCATTGTGCAGGTGGCAGGGCTCAAACCTGCCACCTGCGTTAAATAATCAATATTTTGCATCACGCGCGCGTTTCTTAATTCGGGGAGTGATGTCGAGTATTCTACAGGTCAGACCCATATGGAACATACTGCATACCCGACACTATCTCGCATCAACCGATTGCTTGGCAGCGTACTCGAGTGGATCACTATTAGCCTGATGGTACTGCTTACAGTGATCGTTACCCTAGCAGTGATTGCACGCCTAATGGGGCAGAGCTTTTCCTGGTATGATGAGGTTGCGGCTATCATGCTGGCTTGGATCACTTATTACGGCTCAGCACTTGCCGCATTGCACCGTCGTCATATCGGATTCGATACAGTGCTTCTCGCGATGCCGCAAAAAATGCGTATCGCTGCGTTGTTTCTGGGTGAGGCACTTGTGCTGATTTTCTTTTTTCTCATGGCCCGCGCCGGAATCCAAGTTCTTGAGGTCCTTGCCGGTGACACTCTAATCTCTCTTACATGGGTGCCCATTCAGCTGACTCAATCCATCATCCCTATTGGCGCAGTTCTGTTCATGCTGTGCCAGATACTAAGCCTGCCTGGGTTTCTCAAATTAACAGCTGCTGGCGTGTCACTCGAACATGCCGAAATTGAAGAAGAAGTCGAAATCGAACTCAAGAAAAACAAGGACCGTGTCTGATGTTGATAGCTTCAATTTTTATTGCGATGCTGCTGATGATTTGCATCAATATGCCCATCGCGGTCGCATTGGCGATGGCTGGTGTGCTGGGTTTAGCCGCAACAGAGGGAACCAGTAGTCTCGTTACGATCGCACTGGATATGTATGATGGATCGACAAAATTTTCCCTTATCGCCATTCCAATGTTCGTTTTGGCCGGTGCGATTATGAATGCTGGCGGCATCACCGACAGGCTGATCAACTTCGTGACTGCGATCATTGGGTTCATTCGCGGTGGCCTTGCCATGGTGAACATTGGCGTATCTCTGTTTTTTGCAGAAATTTCTGGCTCTGCAGTAGCCGACGTTGCCGCGATGGGCTCAATCTTGATCCCACAAATGAAAAAGAGAGGTTATTCAAAAGAGTTCTCCGCTGCAGTGACCTCATCTTCCGCTTCATTAGCCATTATCATTCCACCCTCGATCCCAATGATCCTTTACGCCGCTTCTGCAAATACCTCGGTTGAGCAATTGTTTGTTGCAGGTGTCGTGCCAGGGTTGCTGGGGGCAGCAGGCCTAATGACGGTCGCGTACTTCTTTGCAAAAAAGTATAATTTTCCCACAGAAGAGGCATTCAACTTTACCCGCCTGCGCGAAACCTTCATAGACGCACTGCCAGCGTTTACACTCCCATTCATTATTCTGGGCGGCATCTTTGGTGGATACGTCACAGCGACAGAAGCTGCAGGCCTTGCCGTTTTGGCCTCGATTATTGTCTCTGCGTGGTACGGAAATCTAGATGTTCGTCACCTGCGACGCGCAATGCTTGATGGTGGCATCCAAACAGCTGTTGTCATGCTGCTTGTTGCTGCTTCAGTACTAATGGGAGGATTTTTGACACGAGCACAGATACCGCAGCAATTAGCCGCAAACATCTTGTCGATTACGGATCAACAATGGGCAATCTTGCTGATCCTCAACTTCTTTTTCCTTGTAGTGGGCTTTTTTCTGCACTCTGCAGCGGCCATCATACTAGTCATTCCGATTGTAATCCCACTTATCACAGCAGCAGGAATTGACCCGGTGCACTTTGGCTTGGTCGTCACACTGAACCTTGCCATAGGTCAACAAACGCCGCCTGTGGCATCTGTGCTGGTAACCGCTTGTTCGGTAGCACGAGCCAACATTTGGAAAGTGTCGAAGGTTAATATCTGGTTCATTGGCGTACTTTTAGCCGTGCTCATGCTGTGCACCTATGTACCATCCGTGCCGATGTTCTTAGTAGAGTATTTCTACCGATGACCGATCAAAACACTGAATTAAAATCAAAAATCTATAACGATATCATGTGGATTACCTTCAATCGTCCACAAGCGCGCAATGCGCTGACATTCGACATGTATGAGCGACTGGCTAAATTGTGTAGAGAGGTGCCTGCAGACGGGTCAGTCCGCGCACTGGTGATCGCTGGCACAGGGGGCAAAGCCTTTGCTGCAGGTACCGACATGACGCAATTTCGTGCGTTTGATACACCTCAAGACGCGCTTAACTATGAGGCGCAAATTGAAGCGGTGCTTGAAGCAGTTGAGTGCTGCCCTCTGCCTACGATCGCGGCAATTCACGGTGCGTGTACTGGTGGAGGCGGCTCAATAGCAGCAGCCTGTGATATCCGCATTGCCTCTGCCAGTCTTAAGTTCGGGTTCCCAATAGCGCGCACGCTTGGTAACTGCCTTGCTGCGAGTAATTTGGCGCGATTATCAGAGCTGATTGGTGCGGGCCGTGTGCGTGAGATCATTTTTACTGCCCGCCTTATAGAAGCAGATGAGGCGCTTTCAGTCGGATTAATAAGCGAAATTCTTCCCGATGAAGAGAGCTTGCTTGCCCGGGCCACTGAGCTTGCCAAGCACTTGGGAAGTATGGCCCCACTAACGCTGCGCGCGACCAAGGAGGCACTGCGCCGCAACCGCAATGCGCTCAAGATTGATGACACAGATCTGATCATTTCATGCTATATGAGCGATGACTTCCGCATCGGGACAGAGGCATTTCTCGGAAAGACTAAACCAGTCTGGACAGGAAAATGACGCAGAGGACGGGTCCACTCAAGGGGATGCGCGTTATCGAGTTGGCTCATATAATGGCAGGGCCTGTTTGTGGTTTGATGCTAGCCGATATGGGTGCGGATGTAATCAAAGTGGAAAAGCCCACTGGCGATGACAGCCGACGCTTTGTCCCGCCAGAAATAGAGGGTGAATCCGCCGCCTACATGATGATGAACCGCAACAAGCGCGGTATTTCACTGAACCTCAAGGAACCATCAGCAGTCGACATCTTGCGTAAAATGTTGACTGAGGCCGATGTGGTGATAGAAAATTATCGCAGAGGCACGATGGAGAAACTTGGCCTGTCCTATGAAGGCCTGGCCCGCGCCAATCCGCGTCTGATCTATTGTGAAATCTCGGGGTTTGGCCGCACGGGGCCATATGCAGACAGGGGCGGTTTTGATCTGATAGCTCAAGGTATGTCAGGATTAATGTCGATCACGGGTGAAGGACCAGGGCGCCCACCCGTCAAAGTTGCGGCTCCTATTTCCGACATTAATGCAGGTATTTTGGCTGCGATGGGCGTCTCAGCGGCCTACGCCAATATGTTACAAACAGGTCTGGGACAGAAGGTCGATACCTCCTTGTTTGAGGCTGCAATTACCCAAACCTATTGGCAATCTGCTATTGCTTTCGCAACTAAAGAGAAGCCAGAGCCGCTTGGCTCTGCACATCCACTCAATGCGCCCTATCAGGCATTTAAGACCAGCGATGGCTGGATTAATATTGGCGCAGCGAACCAAAGCAACTGGTTGCGATTTTTAGACGTCATCGGGGCGCCTGAACTGAATGCGGATGACCGGTTCTCGTCAAATGCACAGCGTTCACATAACTTGCAGGCACTGATCGAATTATTGAACAGCCACATGGTGCAAGACACGACAGATAGCTGGCTGGCGCGCATGGAAGCTGCTCAATTGCCCGCCGGACCTGTCAATGATATCTTGCAGATGCATGACGACCCGCAGGCGCTGGCCCGCGATATGATTGTCGAGGTAGATCATCCTGTTGCAGGGCAGGTCAAGACCATTGGGCATCCAGTAAAATTCAGCGCCACACCTGGAAAAGTCGTAGACGCAGCTCCCATTCTTGGCCAACACACCCGCAAGGTTTTGAACGAAATGGGATATGATGATGTACAGATTAACGACCTTATTCAATCTCGAGCGGTCATTGCTTCGTCACCAGTCAAAGTGAAAGGATCAAAAAATGCAACTTAACCTTGAGTCGGCTCAAGGCATAATCAGAGACTGCTTAGCTTGGCGTAAGGCCAATGGTCTTAAACCCATGACAGTTGCTGTATTGGATGCAGGCGGTTCCCTTTTAGCGCTTGCTCGCGAGGACGGCACCAGTGCGCTTAGGCCCGAAATTGCCCAGGGTAAGGCACGCGGTGCAGTTCTGATGGGGCTAGGATCCCGCTCATTGTATGAGCGTGCAAAAATTGAGCCGTTTTTCATTCAGGCAATGAATTCCTTGTCAGATGGCTCGCTTGTGCCGGTTGCCGGGGGAGTGCTAATCAAACACGGAGATACCATTTTGGGCGCAGTTGGTATCACGGGTGACAGTTCCAACAACGATGAAACCTGCGCGATTTTAGCAATCGAGACTGCTGGTTTCGTGGCCGACGGTGGATAGAGAACGGCAAAATACGGGCAAATTAGCAACCAGACCTCTTTTTTGATTATGCTACAATACGGATTTTCTCTACCAAATTAGAAATCCTCCAGCATCAAATTGGGGATATGGGCGCATTTTGCAGTTTTCACCCTTGTGCGAATGCGCAGACAGCCTGGCGACGGCGGTGTTTTATAAAATGCGCGCAGCTTCTGCACGGTTTGCGTTTTTGTCAGCTCCAAACAACCGGAAAAATCTTGATCCGCCGGCACGAAGGCGGCGTTGGGCTCATTGTCATAGTCATCTTGCCCGGGCGTGCCGTCCTGGCTCGACCAATGATGCAATCCAAAAGCAAATTTGGGTGGTGTA
>Ga0115564_10003834_pt1 | contig 12431 bp, 9 predicted proteins | sample COGITO_mtgs_1105_7_FD_88680 | JGI IMG/M metagenome (GOLD analysis project Ga0115564, IMG submission 88680) | Pelagic marine microbial communities from North Sea - COGITO_mtgs_110523 | ecosystem: Environmental > Aquatic > Marine > Epipelagic | place: Germany:Helgoland, sampling site Kabeltonne...
CATATAGGCCTCTTCGCTGAGAAACAACTGCCTCGCGGTAAGTGCGCAGAGCCTCTTGGACCGTCGCAATTTGTTGGATAGTGATGTGTGCTGTGTGCTGACCGATGCGCGTTGCCCTGCCTGCGAGAATCTTGTGCAAGGTAAAACTGACGATTAAGAAAAAGACAACGGCGAAAAAAGTCACGGTTGGACTGATAGCAAGCAAGCCAACTGCGAGAACCACTAGGAGGGATATTTCACTCAACGCGATTGTGGCCTGACCCAAGACTTGGAGCGTTGCGGCAGTCACTCCACTAGTGAGTGCGTAAACGGTCTCCTGACTAGAGCGTTGTTGCACTTGCAGAAGTGGCCTCGCCAGTAGCCCTGCAGCGAGACGGCCGGAGACCATGGCCTGCCGATTAGCGAGGAACCTTAGGATTCGCCTCGTCAACAACATGTTTAAGACGCTCTTACTAATTAGCAGAAACCCGCCAACGACCGCCAATGTAAGTGCAACGTTCACCGGATCGGCCTCATTGAGCCCAGCGGCGTCGAGCACGTTCTGAACAATCGCTGGTTGCGGTACAGAACTCATGATGGAAAGAGACAGAGCCGTCACAAGCCCGATGAGTAGGATACCAAAGAGATCTAGGAAGGCTGTTGACATTTGGACCAGCGTGATGAGTCCAAGAAGGCGGCGGTCACGTTGAGCGAGCAGACGTAGGCTGGTCCTGATGGCTTCACGAACTGTCATTTGTGGCCTGCTCGCATCCTGAAAGAATACTGAGGTTCCCCTCGTCGAGCAGTGTGGGGCTGCATCTCATTCATACCTGAGCGCCTGCGATCACAGTAGCGAGTGATTCTTTGGATCGGAGATGGGCCGTCTCGGCCAGGCTGATTCGGAGCCTTACACGACTTGACCCATGTTGATTCGCACCTCGGCAAGCGTCGAAATCGTGCGAGATAGAGTTATGGAGTGAAACTAGGCACCGGGAGGGATAAGTGGCAGATGTGAAGCGGGTCTTTATTACGGGCGTCACCGGGCAAGACGGCTCTTATATGGCTGGGCAATTGCTGGAGAAAGGATACGAGGTGCACGGGCTGGTTCGACGCTCCTCGACTTTTAACCGCTCCCGGATTGATCACCTCCACCACGATGAACACCTGCCGGGCCGTAACTTGCATTTGCATTACGGGGACGTGACTGACGCGGCTCGCATGTCACAGTTGATTCACGAGTTGCGGCCGCGCGAGGTGTACAACTTGGCTGCGCAATCGCACGTTCGGGTTTCTTTCGATGAGCCTGCGTACACGGCGCAGGCCACCGGGGTGTCGACTTTGAACTTGTTGGAGGCAATTCGTTCCGTGGATAAGTCGATTCGGTTTTATCAAGCTTCAACTTCAGAGATGTTTGGTGCTTCTCCTCCCCCGCAGAACGAGGACACCCCTTTCTATCCGCGGTCGCCTTATGGTGCCGCAAAGGTGTATTCGTATTGGATTACCAAGAATTACCGCGAGGCGTACGACATGTTCGCTGTGAACGGTCAGTTGTTTAATCACGAGTCACCTCGCCGGGGTGAGACTTTCGTTACCCGCAAGATCACCATGGCGGTGGCGAATATTGTGAAAGGCACCCAGAAAGAAATCTGGATGGGGAACCTTGATTCGATTCGGGACTGGGGCTACGCGCCCGAGTACACGGAGGGCATGTGGTCCATGCTGCAGGCTTCTGAGCCCGAGGACTTTGTGCTCGCCACGGGCTCCGCCTACACGATCAAGGAATTCTTGGATTTCTCCTTCGCCCACGTTGGGTTGAATTGGGAAGACTACGTTCGCTTTGATCCCAAGTTCTTACGCCCCACCGAGGTTGACGAACTGATCGGTGACGCGTCCAAAGCAGAACGGGTTCTGGGTTGGAAAGCGTCAGTTTTGCCACCAGAGCTGGCTCGGATCATGGTAGATGCGGACATCGCTCGGCTCGAGGGTGCAAAAGAAGGACAGTTCTAATTACTGCCAGCATGCGCGCACTCGTCACTGGGGCGACCGGGCAAGACGGAGTGATTCTTGCTGGATTGCTCGCGGCCAGAGGTGTTGAGACTGTCGGGTTGGTGAAACCAGGCGCGAATGCTGACCAGTTGCTGGCGTACGCACCTGATGTCACTGTCGTTGAAGTTGATCTGACTGATTCAGACTCCCTCCATTCGATGGTGTGCGAAGTTGATCCCACGCACGTGTGGAATTTCGGTGGGTTCACCGCCCCGGGTGAGTCGTGGGACCACGCCGCTGAAGTCGAAAAAATTAATGTTGATGCCGTTTCAGCGATTATTGCCGCCCTCGTTGGTCAAGGAGCGCGGGCGCGGTTATTCCAAGCTTCATCATCAACTGTTTTTGAGGGAAGTGACCGCTCCCCCCAAACGGAGACAACCGATTTCTCCCCGAAGTCTCCCTACGCGAAATCTAAAGCGCGGGCCATGGAACTCGTCCGCGATGCACGCTCAATACACGGGTTGTTTGCCTGCTCCGGGATTTTTTACAACCACGAGTCACCACTTCGTGGTGAGAATTTTGTTACCCGTAAGGTAAGTATGGCCGTGGCCCGTATTGCCGCTGGGTTCAGTGATTCCCTCGAGCTTGGAGACATTGAGGTTGCCCGGGACTGGGGATGGGCCCCGGACTATGTGCGAGCAACCATGCTCACACTTTCCGCAGATAAGCCTAGAGACTTTGTGTTGGCCACCGGGATATCTCATCGGTTGTCGTTTTTTGTCTTTAAAGCATTCGCTACCGTTGGCATCACGAACTGGCGGGAATACGTGGTGAGTACCGCCTCCAACACCCGTGCCGGTGACACCAATCTGATGGTCGGCGATTCACGCTTGGCACACCTGGAACTAGGGTGGCGCCACACTGTTGACTTTGACACCATGGCGGCGGTAATGGTGACACATGACATGGCCCTGCTACTGGATCCTGAGGCACAGTGGAAAATTTAGTGCCTTCGTGTGGAATTACTGACTTGATGATTTAAGGGTTACCCAGGAACTCGAACTTTGCGTGCCTTTTCGCTTCCCTAGCCAGTCGGTGGCTCTATTTTAAGCCCAACTTTTGAATCCGAAGTGGATGTCGTAGAGACGGAATCACGACAACATCTCAGTCCACCTAAAAGGGCTTATGCGATTCCTCCGATCGATCTATTTAAAGTTCTTGTCCTGATCTCTCATGGTGCGTCCAAGTTATTACCTTGGCGCTTACTGAGGCCACAGTCTAGCTGGATGGAGTTTTACTGGCATGTCCGTTGTGATTGGCACCTTATCGGCGGAGTTTTCCAGAATCGTGTTGCAACCTTCTATTTCCTATGGCTGCTTGCGGGTGTATCGACCCCAATCTAAGAGATTTGTTGGGGACTGGTCTTCATTTTGTGACAATCGTTCACAAAGAAAAAATCCTGATTGTTGGGGGTTTAACCCTGCACTGTGTTGGACTTTTTAGGCTCATTTAACTCGGTGTTTCGATTCGAAAGTCTGCGACCTATATATGTCATGTTACGTGCAAAATCATTTCCGTAAAATTCAACGATGGACACGTGCAATTAGTTCTCGGTAAGTCCACACCTTCGTAAGATGCCAGCGCGTCCAAAACTGTTCGTACATCGCACCTAATCCTTGTGGCTTCAGGATTTCGGTTCTTGCTTCGTGAAACTGTCTAAATGATTCACGCCACTTGTGAGTTGAAACACCACCCGTTACAAAGTTGGCAATTGGGAAGTCCACTTCTTCTGGGTCAGTGATTTGTGAGAGTTTAAGAAAAAGCGCGTAGTCTGCGGAGATTGAATATTGCGTATCGAAACCACCAAGGTCACGTAGTAATTGGGTCGATGTGATTGTTCCTTGGTGCGGTGGAAACAAGCCTCGGGCGAAGAAGTTTTTCTTTTCTTTTTGGTAATCCCATTGTGGTGTTGTTATGCTGTTCTTACTCACTTGGTCTGTGATTTCAACCGGTCCGAAAACCCAAGTGGAGTTTCTATTTCCAAGTTTGTGCGCCACTTTTTTTAGGACGTCAGGTGCATGTAACTGGTCACCAGCATTCAGAAAATAAATGAATCTTCCTGTAGCATTATTCAGTCCCTGGTTCATGGCCGGGTAGATTCCATCCGGCGAGCACCACTGGTATTGCTTTGGTATTTCTTTATGTAACCCGGATTCTTTCAGCCGTTGATTGATGATCGCCGGATCTTTACTGCTGTCGATGACCACAAGTTCGAAATTATGGGTCGTTTGTTCCTTGAGTGAATTCAGGCTGGTGGTGAATCCTTCGGGGTCGTCTTTGACCACAGTGACAATGCTAAAGAGTTTAGTTCCACTCATATGTGCATCGACATCTGTTTAATTGGTGCCGGTTCAACCCACCAACACTCGAGATCGCCAAGTCCGTCTGCTTCATACAGATTCATGAGTGCGACGTTAAGTTTCCAGTCAATCGATAAAACCGGTTCCAAGGGCAGGGTTTCCATCTCTTGAATCACCCTGGCGAGAAATTTTCGCGAGTAAAGAATCGCGCACACAGTATTGGTAATCGGTCGGCTTGTTAAATACACAACTCGACGCTCATCTCCTTGCCACGATGTGCCTGCCCTCACTGTCAATAAGTGCCCTACCCCCAGTTCGCTGACACTGAACGACTCAGAGAGGTTCACAAAAGCCGGAGTGCCGCTTGCATTCATTAGTCCACTAATCCCGTTGGCTAAATCTGCGAGTTGGCTGGAAAAAGCGTCATCTTCCAAAATCAACACGTAATCCGATCCACTTTCCAACCCACGCTTCATCAAGTCAAAATGTGAGGCCTCGATGTTGAGTAAACGCGACACCAGTTGTGGATGAGGAGAATTGAATGAATGTTTCACGCGCATGGTCCAGCGAGCACCCAGCCGCAAAATGTTCTTAATGTATTGCGGCCTGGAGATATATTTTGAGTAGCGTGCTTCGGCGTGGAGTTCAGCGGAAAGGGAACGTTGAACCGCGCGGCGATCAGCAACGACACCTGAATTATCCAGATCTTCTTTAATAATATGAATGTGTGTGTCAATTCCTGAGTGGTTAGTCAACTCCCGCGCCAATTGCCGTCCGAGACCCTGGGGGCCTTGACTAATGGCAAATTGGGTCCGTGAGTAACTCACCACACCTATGAATAGATTGATCGGGGACACGGAAGTAGGCTACCTGAGTGTCTACACAGCCTTTGGGAGATCGGCCCAACACCAGCGGGGCATCTCAATTGTTCGGTGCGCGTGACGTCGCGGCAGTCGTGTGCTCCATGAACTCAATCTCGGGGATTCAGGAGTGCCTTGCAAGTCTGCGCCAATCCGGAGTCGAAGAAATTGTTGTGGTAGATGCCTCAAGTACTGACGGAACCCGTGAAGTAGCTCTCGAACTTGCGGACGTGGTGGTGAGTGACCCTGGTACAGGACTCGGTCGGGCTCGTAACACCGGAATTCAAAAAACGACTAAACCATTAATCCTGAACATGGGCTCAGACAACGTGATGCCCGAAGGCGAGTTACAAAAGATGATCGACTACCTACTCCTGAATGATTTTCACGGGGTGAGTGCACAAACAACCATTGAAGGACAAGACTGGATTTCCAGCGGGCTCAATACCTGGCGCCAAGGGCGCTTCCCTGAAGGTGAAGTGTCCGTTATTGGCACACCTACACTTTTTCTCGGTGATTTGCTGCGCTCTCACCCCTACGATCAAGAGAGGGCACATTCAGATGATTCTGAATTGTGTGAGCGTTGGGCAAGGGAATTTGACGCTCGATTCGGAATTAGCAATGCAACTTCTCTTGAAATTGGAAAGGCTACTTGGGGAGAGATTAAGGCACGTTGTCGAAACTATGGAGTCTCCGACTCAGAAAACTACGCGCACGGTCGTAAAGCTGGCTGGGGTGCTAAGCGCCGGCTGCAATCGCTGGCCTACCCATTCAAGAAGGACTTCCTAACTCCACTGTCCTCGCCACACACCAAGATGACACCAAAGAATGTGGGGTTTCTGTTAATCTTTATTCTTCTTCGATACCAATCCTGGATCATCAACTCACTCAAACATTAACTCCGGATGACTATTTGACGACCTGCTAATGGGTGGCTGCCGGATATCTAGAGGAAGACGATGCCAGTGCCAGAACTGTGGGCAAAAGAACCCACATCAATCCTTGGGCGGTCTATTGCCATCCAAAGATCCGTCATGTTCGAAAAACGTATGTCGTCTAGTACGAGAAGAGATCCGGCCTTCATATCGTTGACAACTTTGGGAACTAATTTGTATTCAAACACTCCATCTTTTGGGCCATCAATAATCACTAGGTCGGCATCGCGGATTCTCGATATGTGCATTTCGTAGAACTCCGGATTCGCCAAGTCACCAATTTCCTGGACGGTATTGGGATTAAGTTCTAGGAAATTCGCGTATGCATTGCCTATTTTATCCAATGGGACAATGTCGTAAGTAAAGACTTGCTCCGAATATGGCGTAATCGCAAGAGCGCTGGCGCCGTGATATGTGCCAATATCCAGAGCTAATTTGGGTTGCATAACCTTGGCGAGTGAACGCAAAAATTTGTAGTGCTCACCAGGCCACATGTCAAACCAGGTTCTGTCTTCTTCCAAATTAAATCCTGAGAGTTCGGATGAGAAATCAACACTTGTTGAGCCGTGCACTGCTTCGGTTATTAGTGCTAAACGATCCATCGGAAGGCTGGGAGAGAGATCGCTTTGAGGGGGGACGCCAACCAGTTCGTGGTCGTTTGCGCGGTCCAACTTCCTTTTTCGCAATATGCTCATGACGTGTATGAACCCCAAATTCCCAGACTCTTCATCAACTAAGACGCTTACGTTATCACTTTTCTGCCACATCATCCCAACGTTCTGCAACTTTAGAATTAAATGCCCCCACGCTGTACTCTTTCCCAGTGAATTTTTCTTCCAGTCTCACAGACTCGCGTAAAATCATCGTTATTCAGGTGCGGATGCATCAATCTTAAGTGGGATGCTTCTTGATTCTGCGCAATGGCGCCGTCGCACGCCATGTCTTACTGGAAAGAACCGATGCGAGTTCGTTGGCGGCAGTGCTGGAAGTCACCGCGCTAGTGGGCACAGTGGGCATGGTTGCGATCTTGGTCGCGAATTCGGTGAACCCTTGAGCGAATTTGTTCCAAGCACTGGTTGAGATAACTTCACGCAGCTGATTCACTCGTCGCTCACCGATTTGCGGTTCTGCGAGGAGTTGGGTGAGATCGGTTGCGTACTCGGATGCATTCCAACTGGTCGGTATTGTCGTGATTTGACTGATTTCCTTGAGCGGACCGAAGTTGGTGAAGGTTGAAGGTGTGCCGAGGATTGCCGCCTCATAAGGAACAAAGCCGAAACCTTCGGCGCTACTGGGGTACAGAACTGCGGCTGCGTTCTCTAATAACCAGGCGCGTTCGGCGGAGGAAACATGACCAAGGGTTGTTGCTTCGCCACGCAGGTTGGTGTGTCGTTTGAGTTTGGTGAATTCTTGTTCTTTTGAACTGCTGCTTTTTACATGAAGGCCTGCGAGTACAAGATCAACGTTGATTCCCATCTCCAAGACGTGTTGCCACACATCAATTGCAAAATCTCTGTTCTTATGATGGAAGTCATTACCCAGTACCAGAATGAACGGCCTACTTGAGGTTTTTAGCTCCTGTGGTCTTTCCTTGATCGCTTGGGTTGTGACGTGGTCCAGTCCGAGAGGAATAGGCTGGATCCGTTTGGTGTCAAGGCGCGGGGCTTCCTGGTAGAGACGCTTTGCAACATCAGCGCTAATGGTTGTAATGCCATCAACATTGAGGGCGATCGTGCGCTGGGTTGCGCGATAAGCAGCCCACGCGTTTTCGTCACCGTGATACTTACCGATGTCGTAGGCGATCAGATCAAGATAGGTCGTGATCACCCGCCTGCCCAGTTTGCGCGATTGGCTGATATCAACGCGTTGGTCAATCTGATTCGGGTACCAGACCAGATCGGTTTGTGTCTGCTGGGCTTCCTCCATATTTGGTTGCAATGTGACTTTGGGGTGGTCGGTTACATGCTGGGCGTAGCCGGGAAGTTCACTCAGGCCAACCAGCCTGATGCTGGCGATTGTTGGCTGATCCGCGATTGCCGGGATCGCGGCGGTGGTGAGAACCTGGGCGCCGGTTTCATGAGGGCCGAGCCAGGTGACGTCAATTGTTAGCGTGAGGTTGCTGGTGTCAATTGGAGTCTCACTGAATGCATTGAAATGAGAGCTGCTGGGATCTTCTATTTCCTTGAGGTCAATTGCATGTGGTTCAGCAATAACTGGTGCCTTCCTAATGTCGTTCGCAGTCGTGAGCCACCAGTCGTGCCAAAGGCCCCTATGGCTGGCGGCGGTGGCCCAGTCCAGTGCTTCCAGATCAAAAAGATCACTGCCATTAATTGCGATCAGACAACCGGCCGGGGCGGTGGCGCGAAGGAAAGTTTCATTGGAGTGTGGATTGGTGGTTGCGTAAATGCTGACGCTGGCAATGCGCGGGTCGGTATCGAACCGGTCACCAATAGTTTGGATGCGATCCAAGGTAAGCAGCGCGAGTAGATCAGGGTCGCCGACCACGGTGATCCGGTTGCCCTTTCGGGTTGTGAACTCGGTCATTAGAGAGCCTCGTAGATTCGCTCGAGTTTCGGGTTTAGTGCTGGAGAATAGTAGGGGTCGCTGATCTGCTCATTCTGCCAGCGATCGTTGAAAATCTGTGCTTCCTCGGGGTTCGCGGCCTTGCGGTGGATGGACACACCTTCGTGGTGGGTGAAGTGGGCGTATGGAGTCCAGGCAATCCGGTAGTTCTTTGCCCGTAGCTTCAGGCAGTAATCCACATCATTGAAATCGCGGGCGAAATCGGTATCAAAGCCGTGGACTTGGGCGAATGCTTTCTTACTGGTCAGCATTGCGGCCGCGGTGACGGCTGAATAGTTACGCGGGGTGAGTGCGCTCCCGAAATAGCCGTACTCGCTTTTTGATTTAGCTATAAACGGGTGGGTTGGTCCGCCGGGAAGCATTACGACCCCAATGTGTTGTAGTTTTCCGTCGGGGTAACTTAATTTGGCACCGACAACTGCAACGTTCTCGATTTGAGCGATCTCCAGCATTCGAGTAATCGGGTTTGCTTCGATCGCTTCAGTGTCGTCATTGAGTAAGAGCAGGTATTCACTCTGTTGATCTGCATTTTCTGCGCCAAGATTGATTGCTTCAGAAAAATTGAAGTTGCTGGTGGCATAGGTCAGCTGCTTGTCGGCGCCAGGAATCGGGGGTTGTTCGTTGGTGGTGACCACAATTATTTCAAAATCTGTGTGGCTCTCCTGCCGTTTTAGTGTCTCAATAGCCGCAAAAACAAAGGGTTTCTTGGTTTTCTCATTGAGGGTAAGTGCGGTAGGAATAATCACTGAGACGTTAGTTTTTCGTGCAATCGGGTGAATTTCGTTGAGGCCTTGTACCTGACTGGGCTCGACGATGCCACCACCGAATGCGGTGTTGAGGTAGTCCTGTTGCGCGCGCGCCGCTGCCTGTTGCGCCCACGGTTTGGCTTCGATGGTGAGCGCGGTCGATTCACTCCACGCGCGCCAGTGGTAGAGCGGTAAAGGCAAGTGCACAACGTGTGCTTGTGGTGCAGCCAGCTGCGGGATTAAACGCAAGGCAAGGTCAAAGTCTTGGGCCCCGTCCATTTCACTGCGAAGACCATTGACTTCTCTGACCATCTGGGTTTTCCAAATAGTGAAATGGCACAGATACATCTGGGTGAGGAGTAGCTCCGGGGAGAAATCGGGTTTGCAATAGAGCTCGGAGTGTTGATTGCCAGGGTTGATTTTGTCTTCGTCCGAATAAATCACTTCGGGATGATTGTTCTGCTCAATCGCTTTGCTGAACTCTTCGATACACCGAACGTCAAGGGCGTCATCGTGGTCCAGCATGCCAAAATATTCTCCGATTGCGTGTTCGAGTCCCGCGTTGATCGCTGCGGAAATCCCACCGTTTTCATTATTTAAAATTGTAATTTTCGGATTGTTTTTTGCGGAAAGTTCAGTGAGGTAGTCATTAACGTTCAGGTGGGTCGAGCCGTCGTTGCTGACTACTAGTTGCCAGTTGGTTGCGGTTTGGTTTGTGACCGAGTCAATACATTCTTTAAGAAATTGAATCGGGGGGTTGTAGACCGGGATCACGATCGAAATTGTGGTGGGGAAAGTTGTTGAACCTCGAGTAGTGGTCTGGGCTTGCTCGAGCCAGGCTTTGTACTGCTTGCCAATATTGCGTTCGTAGAACTTGCGTGTGATCGCGCGTTTGAGTTTGCCCAAAGGGCGACGGATTCTTTTGATCATGTGATGGTGAAAGTCGCCGGGATGGTGACGAACCCTTGGCCGATCTCACCGCTGGCGCTGCGCACAGGGAACTCGAGAACTTCATTCCATGTGTCCAGGGTGCGGGTCCCGGTGTAGTCGAACACGTCAATGTGAACGCGGTAACGGCCGGGGAGAAGTGGGTTGTCAATTATGTTCGTGGTGACTTGATAATCCTTGGCTTGTAGCACCCCGAAGTCAGCGTGCACGCGGTGATTACTCACCATGGTGACAAGCGGCCCGGTTTCGTGTTGGAAAGCAATGCGCAAGTTTGGTCCAAGGATTTCCTGGTTGGTAGTGAAATCGACTTTGATAGTAAATGTTTTACCAGTCTCAGCGTGGTTGAGTGGTTCACCCTCGGGGCTGAGAATCTGAGCCTGGGTAAGAACTAATTCGTTCTTGTCTTGTTCGGAGGTTGTTGTTCGGATGGCGGTGACCTGGCGGCTGCGTGCGCTTTCCTCAGTGTTCACCCGTTCCAGGTAAGCATTAATGATCTGCGTGGTCGGCCCGGCTTGTTGCACTTCACCGTGATCGAGCCACGTTACTTCATCACACAAACCTTCGAGCTGGCCCAGCCCATGGCTGACAACAACAATCGTTTTCCCGGCCTTGCGCAGCTTGGAAAGGTGGTCGAAACACTTGCGTTGGAACTCCTCGTCACCCACCGCGAGTACCTCGTCCACCAACAATATTTCGGGGTTCATGTGAACTGCGACAGCGAAACCCAAACGGACATACATGCCGGAGGAGTAGTGCTTGACCGGGTCATCCATAAAATCTTTAAGGCCACTGAAGTCGATTATTTCGTCTGTGGCATCGGTAATTTCCTTTTTGGTCAAACCCAAAATTGAGCCATTGAGTTTAATGTTCTCCCGGCCGGTCATTTCCGGGTGAAAACCGGCACCGAGTTCAATGAGGGCTGCAAGCCGGCCGTGTGTAGTGATCGTGCCGCTGGTGGGTCGGTAAATGCCCGACATGATTTTCAGCATGGTCGACTTGCCTGATCCATTGTGACCGATCAGGCCGTACACGCTGCCTTTGGGAATTCCGATTGACACGTTTTTTAGTGCCCAAAAGTCTTGGCTTTTTTTCGCACGACCACGAACGAGTCGTTCTTTTAACGTGTTGCGTTGATCGGTATACCGCACAAAACGTTTACTAATATCTTCAGCGTGAATTGCTAACTGTGTCACAGGATCTCCCCAATGTCTTCACTCCAGCGCTGAAAGATTTTGAATCCGGCAGCGAATGTTGCCGCGCCAACAACAAGCAATACTGGAATAACCCACCAATCAGGGAATTGCAAGGAATACATGACCTCGTGCATCGTGGTAACAAACCAGGTCATGGGATTGAGTTTGACAATCCAAGCGAGCCAACTCGCCGTGTTTTCAACAAGTGACATGGGGTAAAGAACCGGAGTCAAGAAATAAAGAGCGCCAAGGGAAACCGAGACAATATATTGAACGTCACCGAAACGTGCATTGGCAATCGAAAGAATAAAGCCAACTCCTTGCGCGAACAGCGCTGTCGCAAGCAATATTGGAATCATCAGGATCCAACTGATCCCAATATTACGCTGAAAAACGAACATACCAATTAACACGAGCACTTCGAGCGCAACTTGGATGAGTTGAACTAACGATGTCCCAAGTACCGGGGTCCACGCCGGGAAGTGAACTTTGCGCAGGAGTTCACCATTTGATTTCAGGCTGCCCATTGATTGCAACAGGAGTCCGGAGAACAAGTTCCAGGTAACCATGCCGGTGAATAGGAATGCGGCAAAACTGGTGCGATCAGCGTCGGCGCCCAATGGTGGCGCTTGGATTTTGAACACCAGACTGAAGACAGCCGCGTAGACCAACAAGGCGACTAGTGGTTGGACCAGAGACCAAGCCCAGCCCAGGGAACTGGTGCGGTAGCGGGTGGAAATGTCTCTAGCGGCGAAAGCCCGCACAAGGGCGCGTTGCTGGTAAATGGTGGCAAACACGCTGGGTGGGATCCTTTCGCTGGCAGTGATCGGGCAGCTGGTCG
>Ga0115564_10003844_pt1 | contig 12408 bp, 10 predicted proteins | sample COGITO_mtgs_1105_7_FD_88680 | JGI IMG/M metagenome (GOLD analysis project Ga0115564, IMG submission 88680) | Pelagic marine microbial communities from North Sea - COGITO_mtgs_110523 | ecosystem: Environmental > Aquatic > Marine > Epipelagic | place: Germany:Helgoland, sampling site Kabeltonne...
ATAAATATGTTCCTCAGGAATAAAATCCGGAATGATGTCAATACGTTCCATCATATAGCGCGGTTGTTTTAGGACGTTCACAAACAAAACCTCTATGTTTTTGGTTTTTAAGTCCTGAATCATGTCTTCCATCGCATACAGTCCAGATTGATCCATATACGGCATCCGTTCCAAACGTAAAATCACAGTTGTCGCTGTTTTTGGAATTTGTTTGTAAAGTTGCTGAAAGTCAGAGGTTGATCCAAAAAATAACGGTCCTTTTATGTGTTTAATAAACACAGACTCTTTTAGGTGTTTAGGAAAATCTTTTTCATCTGGCCACGATTTTTCTTTTAATGGCTTCACATCTGAATATTCAGTGGTTAGATCGCCAATTTTTTTCATAAACATTAAACACGAAATAATCAGTCCAATTCCTACAGCAAAAATTAAATCCCAAAAAGTCGACAAGACCAATACAACAAGCATTATTAATACTTCTGAACTCAGTTTGATGGGGCCTAAAGACACATCTCTTGGTAGGGCAGGAATTGCTTTTAACCCTTTATAATCCATGACGCCAATCCCCACAGTTATTAAAATTCCAGAGAGCACAGCGGTAGGGATTTTTGAGGCGACTGGACCTAAAGCAAGTAAAATAAATAAAAGCATCACACCAGCAATCATTCCAGAAAGTTTTGTTTTCCCTCCAGAATTTATATTCACAACCGTTCTTATGGTAGCTCCAGCACCAGGGATTCCCCCAAAAATAGACGCAATACTATTTCCAATACCTTGACCAATAAGCTCTTTGTTAGGGTTGTGTTGAGTTTTGGTCATGTTATCAGCTACAATACTAGTGAGTAATGAGTCAATAGCCCCCAACAATGCAAGTGTAAATCCGGTGAAAATATAGGGTGTAATCGTCGCGAATTTAAAGGTAGTGAAAATTTCCAGTTGAAGAATAGGTAATCCGCTAGGGATTTCTTCGATAGGTTTATAATCCAACCCAAATGCGATGGCGATTCCCGACATTACAACCAATGCCACCAAGGTGCTTGGGATCGCAGTGGTAATGTGTTTAAAGCCATAAATAATAAGAATAGTTCCTAAGGCTAGTAGAAATTCTAACCAGTTAATGTTTTGAAGCGCTCTTGGCATTACTTTTAGCGCACCAACAGTCCCTGAAGCGCTTTTTGTAGCCAATATTTCTGACTCTTTTCGGATATCATCCTGAGAAATTAAAGAGGCTCTAGCGATCGTTTCTGTAAAATCTTCTAATACTAGGATCCCATCACTCGCTTCATCTATTAAGATGTTTTCAAGGATTACCTCTTCTGCTTGTGCTTTAAATTGGTTGACATAGTCTATGTCTTCCTTTGGGCTATACCCAAGAGAAGGTAAGATTTGAGTTAACAAAATGATCACTCCAATAGCGGTCATAAACCCAGAAACAACGGGATACGGAATGTATTTAATATATTTTCCAAGCCCCAAAACGCCCAACCCAACTTGTGAAAGTCCAGCGATTAAAAATACCGTTAGAATCGCGGGCAGTGCAATTGACAAATTACCGTCATTAGCCGCTACAATTCCCGAAATAACCACCATACTCACTGCGGTCATTGGCGCAGTAGGCCCAGAAATTTGAGTGTTAGTGCCGCCAAAAAGTGCCGCAAAAAAGCTAATAAAAATGGCGCCATATAAGCCGGCACTTGGCCCTAATCCAGAAGAGACTCCAAAAGCTAAAGCTAGTGGTAATGCAACCACTCCAGCAGTGATGCCACCAAAGGCATCGCCTTTTATGTTTGAAAAAAACTGTTTCATAGTAATAGAATTGAATAAGATTAAAATTTACAAAGAGAAGCGCTTTGCGTGCGTAGATGTGGAATATATTCTACAAAAACCTTGGAGGCGGTGAGGTGTTTTTAAGAGGGGTTTCGACTGGAGCTTTGCTGTGAAACACAAACGATAACGACTGATGTGTTCTAAACAAACAAGCGTTTAGGACTTGGGTATTGTCAAAATCAAGCTCTGCAAACTCCTTAATATCTTCAATATCTTTTTGCTCAGTTTCTTTTTCTAAGGACACTACAATAGAAGGCGCCTTTTTGTCCGAGTTTAAAAGCATAAGTGTGGGCGCCGTTAAAATGAACAGAAAAAAAACAGAGAACATTAAAGCAAGGTGTTTTGCGAATTTCATTTCGTTTAAAGTATATATGTAAATATATAATAAAAATTAACACATAAAAATAAATTTTATCTAAATTAAAGTGCTTTTAATTCAATAGAAGAAATCCAACCCGTTTCTCCATTCGAAAGCTTAATTTTTGACCAGTTGGAGTTATAGGTTTCAAGGATCAAAACCTTAGTGCCCTCATGAAGTGTAAAGGCTGTTTCAGACCTAAGGTTAGGTTCGGCCTTTACCTCAGCCTCTACTGCAAAAATAATTGCGGGGTTCGTTTTGTCATCCAGACGTTCTTTTTTAAATAGCAAGGTCAAAGAGGCTATTAACAGTACTATGGCAAGACTACTAGACACAAAAAACAGGCGTTTTTTAGATTCGGAATGTGATAAGTAATACCCTAAAAATAAAAATACAAAAAGAAATGCCAAGCAGACACTTCGAATAGCCCAACCCTCTACACTGTAGCTGTTCAGGGTTTTAGTTAGTAATTTTGAAACGCCATTTTCAGGGACTTCCTGAATAGCATCAATGGTCATTTTTTGTGCATACCCGAGGTTATTTATAATATCCGGGTCGTTAGGCGCTAGTTGAAGCGCTTTTTCATAATAAAAAACACTAGGACCAATTTCATTTAATTTATAATAACAGTTTGCAAGATTATAGTAGAGTTCTGCAGAATGCAGGTTAGACTCCAATATAGAAGAATACAGCTCGATAGCGTCTTGATAAAAACCGGTATTATATAGGTCATTTGCTTCCTTAAAAGAAGTATCAGTCTGGGAAAAGCCAATGGCGCAAATTAACCAAAAAATAAGCGTTTTTTTCATGAGTTTAACTGTTTGTCTAAGGCATTAATTACTGAGGCGGCTTTATCATAATCATTTTGCATCTCTACCACTGAAAGCGGCGTGTAACGAGCGAGCTCACAAGCCGTCAAAAGCGCGATAAATCCATCGCGTGTAGCACGCGTTACATTTTTTTGACTTAATAACTCTTCAATCTTTTCTTTGTTAAATTCACTGGTTTCTAAACGTAATTTTGATTTTAAGTAATTGTGAAGAGCCCGTTCAAGCGCATCATAAAACTGTTCTTTTTGTCCTAACGATTTTTTAGCATGTTTTAAATACTTGCGCGCTAAACGGTTTGTTTTACGAATTTTATTTCCACTGACGTCCAAAGCACGTATTGTTCGGTTTCTTACAATAAACACAACCAGCGGAATTGCTAAAAAAGGCGCTAGTAACAACCACCAAAACAGGGTTGAATTAAAAAATGAGGCGGCGTCAATTGGCTCAAGAACTGTTGTTGTTTTAAAAGCGCTAAAAGAGTTTAGGCTGGGTTGAATTATATTTTTTGAAACACTTGTAGGTGCACCGCTAGTTGAAGTCGTTGCACTTACAGGGCCTTCGTTCACTTCTATAACTACCCGATCAGAGGTTAGTGTTTTGTAGCGCTTTGACTTGATATCAAAAAATGAAAAAGAGACTTTTGGAATGGGATAACTTCCTTGATAATTTGGCACTACTGTATAAGTATCACTAATGGAGCCTTGCATACCAGAGCCTCTCACTTGGACGTTTTCGGAGTGTTCAGGCTCATAAACTTCTAAGGCACTAGGCAGTATTAATTTTGGCAGTTGAAACAGTTTTAAGTTTCCTTTCCCAGCAACTTCAACTTTTAACTCTAGTGCTTCAGTCGCTTTAAGTGTTTGTTTATTGGTTGTGACTTTAAATCCGAAATTCCCCACAGCTCCAGAAAAGTTTTCGGGTTTACCAGCCTCAGGCAGCGCTTTTACGTTTATAGTTCGATTTCCGCTTGAGACTGTCCGATTAACGGTACTTGTAAACGCTCTACCAAAAACATCACGCCTCTGAGACGGAACTTCTACAGTCACGTCAAGCGATAAGGGTTCTATTTTTAGCTTTCCTGTTTTTTGAGGGTATAACACCGTTTTTCTTAGAACAACATAGCGGTAATCCTCTCCTTTATACGTACCTTGTTTAGCATCAAATCCTTGTACATCAATGTTTTGACTCCAAAAGTCACTAAATCGAGGACTGTCAATCTCGCGCCAGTTTCGAACGCCCGTATTTTGAGCTACATAAAGCTTATACACAACTGTAATTGCTTCATTTAAGTACGGGTTTGCGTTAGAAATTTCAGCAACAAGGTGAATGTTATTCGACGCAATATAATCAGGGTCATTAGGGTCTTTAGGCTTATCTATGGCCGCAGTGACGGTTATATTTATCGGAAGGGTTTTATAGGTTTCTCCTTCAATTTTAATCGTGGCTTGACCAATAGTAAATTTTCCACGCTTTTTTGGAGCTAGAAAAAAACTATAGCTTTTTGAAAACGAGCGTACACCATTTACCCAAGAATTACTAATAGATTGACTCGGCCCACCGACGACAGTAAAATTCTCAAAATTTGGTGGCTCAAAATCATCACCATCTTTGTTCATGGCAAAATCTACACGAAGCCGCTCATTGATACCGAGTTGTGTTTTGCTCACTTTAGCATCAAAGGCAACCTGAGCGGAAAGCATTCCACACATAAAAAAAGTCAGTATAACCGTTATCAATCTCATGCGCTACCAGTCTTTTTCTGTTTTCACTTTTACTCCTTTTGTTTTTGAGGCGTTCATTTTTTCTTGAACTTTTTTCTCTTCATTGTTCATGGCTTCAAGTAAATTTTTTACTTGTTGTGGCGAAAGTTTACCAGGCTGTTGCTGTGGTTGGCCTTTATCCTCTTTAGGGTCTTTGTTTTTCTGATTGCCTTTATCGTCTTTAGGTTTTCCATCCTCATCTTCTTTGTCGTCACCTTCATTTTTATCCTCGTCTTCGTCTCCTTTTTCTTTGTTTTTGTCGTCCTTATCTTTTTCCTCGTCGCTGTTATCTTTTTCGTCTTTGTTTTCGTCTTTATCCTTGTCTTTGTCTTCGTTTTCGTCATCACCTTCGCCACCGCCTTGCTCTTTGGCACAGTCTTGAGCGAGCGCTAAGTTGTATCGACTCTCATCATCTGTTGGATCATTTCTTAAGGCATTTTTAAATGCTGAAACGGCTTCCTTACATTGTTTTTGTTGCATCAAAATATTACCAATATTATGATAGGCTTTGTGTTTTTCGCTTTTCGAACGGCTGTTTTTCACCGCTTCTAAATGGCGCAATAATGCTTCATCATAGAGCTTAGAATTATAATAAGCGTTTCCTAAATTAAACGATCCAGTAGCATTATCTTGCTTTGTAGAAACCGCTAAGCGGTATTTTTTTTCAGCTTCGACAAAATCAGTATCCACAATTGAGTTGCCTTCAAACACATAGTCGTTGGACGCGGACAGCTGCGGATCCGCTTCTTGACTATACCCAACAAACACAGCCATAAAGAGTAAGACTATGCAGCTATAAAACGGCCTAAGACTTGTATGTTTGTACCCTTCTGTAGCCATGATTTTGTGTATGTTATTTAAACGGTTCATAAATTTTCATTAAATAAATTTAGGCGTTTTAACCAAGCGGTCTTTCGTTCTAAAAACAAGAGGTCTAAAATTAAAAAGAATAAACCAAATCCTAAAAACCACTGAAACTGGTCTTTATACTCTGCAAATTCCTTGGCTTCAAACTCCTTTTTGTCCATTTTATTTAGAACAACTCGAATTTGTTCCACAACGACAGCCGTAGTATTTCCGTCGATATAAGCACCCTTTGCTTCCGAGGCAATTAACTTTAGGGTTTCTATATTAAGTTTGGTGATCACTGTTTCGTCGTTTTTATCTTTTTTATAACGCATTACCACACCATTTCTTTTGATTGGAATAGGCCCTCCTTTTGCACTACCCACCCCAATGGTGTATATTTTTATACCCTCTTCTGAAGCTGCTTCTGCAACCTCAGCGCTGAGGTCGTTATGATCTTCTCCATCAGAAATGATAACCAATACTCGATTTGTTTGCTCTTCATCATCAAAATAATTTCGTGACAATTGAATCGCCTCATCAATGGCTGTACCTTGTGAGGACAGCATATCGGTATTCATACTTTGCAGAAACATCTTTGCTGTACCATAATCTGTTGTAATTGGCAGTTGTGGGAACGCCTTTCCAGCGTAGGCAATAATTCCGACGCGATCACTAGCCAAATTATTTATGATCTGAGTGACCAATTGCTTAGATTTTTCCAAGCGGTTTGGCGCTACATCTTCCGCAAGCATACTTTTAGAGACGTCAATTGCAAAAACAATATCTACCCCTTCGCGTTTGATTGTTTCAAGTTTTGTGCCAATTTTTGGATTAACCAAAGCAATGACAAAACACCCTATAGCAAGACCCAATACTCCTAGTTTTAGCACCGATTTGAAAACGGACTGATTTGGACTTAATCGTTTTATGGCCGTCGTATTCCCAAACTTTTTTTGCACTCTTTTTTTCCAGAGCAGTGTCCAGAGAAATACTACAACCATGACGGGCAGTATCAAGAGTAACCAAAACCATATTTTTTCTTCAAGTTGATACATCTAAATAAAACTTCTAAAAATTGTAAATCGCATTAAAAACTCAAATACCAACAATCCTAATGCAATCCATATCAAGGGCCTAAATTTTTCTTCATAATTATAAAACTTAAACTCCTCTATTTCTGTTTTTTCGAGCGCGTCTATTTCTTTGTAGATTTCTTTTAGTTTACGGTTGTTAGTCGCTCTAAAGTATTTTCCTCCTGTGACTTCGGCAATTTCTTTTAGGAGCTTTTCATCAATCTCTACCTGAATTTTTCCATATTGAAACACACCGTTTCTTATGGCAACAGGCGATAATGCCATACCATTTGTGCCCAGTCCAATAGTGTAGGTTTTAATGCCGTACTCTACAGCCAATTCGCTTGCGGTTTGTGGGTCAATAAACCCGGCGTTATTCACGCCGTCGGTCAAAAGAATAATAATTTTACTTTTTGCCTTACTGTCTTTGATGCGGTTAACTGCCGTTGCCAGCCCCATTCCTATTGCGGTTCCTCCCGTAATCACTGTATTGTATTTGATGCTTTTCAAAGACTGAAGTACAATACCCTTATCGCTTGTGATTGGGGTTTTGGTATAACTTTCTCCGGCATATTCTACCAGACCGATACGGTCATTTGGACGGCCCTTAATAAAATCACCAGCGACATTTTTCAGAGCTTCAAGTCGATTTGGTTTTAAGTCTTTTGCCAACATACTAGCCGAAACATCAATAGCCATTACAATATCGATACCACGAGTTGTTTTGGTTTTGGACGACACCTCAACAGTTTGAGGACGCGCAAGAGCAAGCACGACAAGCACCACTGCAAGCATTCTGAACCCAAATAAACAGTGCTTGAGCACTGTCCAAATCGTGTTTTTTTGAAATCCTTGCACGCTCGAAATGCTTAACTGAGCGGTTTGTTTTTTGTGCTTAAACACATACCAAACCACCAAAAGAGGCACTAATACAAGTAGCCATAAAAATTCTTTCTGAGTAAAATTGATTCCTTCAAACATTACTTTTCGTCGTCTTTAAGTTTAATAAGCTCAATAGAATTTAAAATACGCTCCACAATTTGGTCGGCATAAATGTCGTTCGCAGTCCAAGTCAAAATAACCTGTTGTAATATATTAGGAGTCGAAAACCCTAAAATGATGTATTCGCTTTTTACAAGGTTCTCGCCGACAAGAAATTCTCCTGTTCCGAACGTTTTAACTCCTTCTTGACCGTTTGGGGTTATAAATTGTTCGTTACGTGTGATGATGTTTTTAGCGCCACTTTTTTCAAAACGATCTAAAACGCCTTCAGCCACCTTTAAGACATCTATTGGGACGTCTTTTGCTTTGCCATCTTCTCCAGCTTGTGCAGCAAATTTAGAACTGTTTACAATTATATCTACGGGCGTGTCAACCTCTGCATAGGCGAAGGAGACCACTTGAGCCTTTCCTTTCATCTCTTCTGCAAGCTCCACCTTTTGGCGCTCAAGCACTACAGGTGTTGAAATTGTGACTCCTGGCGCGCCATATTCACTCCTAACCCAAGGGGTTTTTTCTAATAAAATTTTGCCAGGATTTCTAAGCACAGTGTCTTTCACGTTAGTAAATCCTGAATGTATGACAAACCCTGTCAAAGCGATTAAGAGCACACCAACAGCAATGGCTATGGCTTGTTTTGTTTTTTTGCGTTTTTGTGCTTTTGCAAGTGCCTCACGATAAGCCAAATCTTGTAGCAACTCTTCTTCTGTTGGCTCTGGAAGCCCTTCTTTTACGTGGTCAATTTCGAGCTCGATAGTGCTTTTGTCAAATCTTGCGAGCTGAAAATCGGGTTTAGATTTCGCAAATTTTACCAAATCGGCACGTTTCAAAATCGTTTCAATATTCCGAATGGTTTCTGGACTTAGTGTAATCTGATTTGCCTCTTTGAGTGTTTTAAGGCGCAATACCAATTCGTCTGTTGTGCTTTCTAACGATTGCTCATATACTTTTTCATCGAGATATTGTCTCAGAATCAATGTGAGATCTGAGTAGTAGGTTTTGATTTCTTCATTTTGAAAGTACTGTTCCTCATCCAGTTTTTCAAGCGCTAATTTTGCACGCTCATAGGGCTTAAGGGCTGCAATTTTTTCAGCTTCTGAGAGTGGTTTTTTTCGCCAAACAAACCAGTACAATAGGCCACTAACACTCAAGAAAATCAACATAAAAAGCGCAAATCCGCCCCAAAAACCAGAAGGACTTTTTTCAACTTCTGTTAAGGGTTTGATGTCAAAAAGTTTTTGTTTGGTGGTATCAACCAGAACAGGGTTTACCTGAACCTCTAAAGAGTCTGTATAAAATAGCTTACCTCCAAGATTGATTTTTTGCCTTGGAATAGTATAAACTCCCGAATCAAATTGGGTAAGGCCATAGGTTTTTGTGAATTGATAATACCCGTCTTTTTTAGTGGTATCAACGGCATAACTATTGATCATTTCAAGGGGTTGAAACGTTTGCTCTTCAGAAAACACCACAAGTGTGGAGGAGTCGGTTTTTACCTCGATTTTATACAACAACTCAGCGCCAATTTTTATAGCTGTTGAGTCAATACTTGAGGAAATTTGACCATAGCCTAAAAGAGAAATGAAAGTGCAACACATACTCAAAAGCAAGTTTTGAGAAGCACGACGTTTTATGGTTTTTTGTAATTTCATGTATTGCTTATCCACGTTGTTTAAAATACCCTAATAATTTTTTCACATAACTTTCATCTATTCTGCAATCGAGCGCCCCTGCACCTGATTTTTTGAAACTTTCAGAAAAATAGCCAACCTTATTTTGATAGTTCACTTGATAGTTTTTACGCACGGTTTTTGAAGCAGTATTCACTAAAAACGAGGCGCCTGTCTCTTGATCCTGCATTTGGACCATTCCTAAGTTTGGAATTTCAGCTTCGTATTTGTCAAAAACCCTAATGCCTGTAATATCGTGTTTGCCGGAAGCAATTTTTAAATTGTGTTGGTAATCTTCGGTCATAAAATCTGAAAGTAAAAACACAATTGCTTTCTTTTTCATCACATTGGATAAAAATTTAAGTGCTTCAGCAATATTTGTGAGCTTACTTTTGGGCTCAAACTCAATCAATTCTCGTATAATCCTTAGCACATGAGAACGCCCTTTTTTTGGTGGAATGTACAGTTCAATTTGATCAGAGAATAAAATCAGACCAATTTTATCATTGTTTTGTGTGGCCGAAAACGCAAGAGTTGCCGCAATTTCTGTTACAATTTCATTTTTAAACTGCGCTTCGGTTCCAAAAAGTTTAGATCCAGAGACGTCAACCATAAGCATCATCGTCAGCTCACGTTCTTCCTCAAACACTTTAATGTGAGGTTCGTTGCATCGTGCGGTAACATTCCAGTCAATATTTCGAACGTCGTCGCCATATTGATAGGGCCTTACTTCAGAAAACGTCATCCCACGACCTTTGAAAGTCGAGTGGTATTCCCCGCCAAACACATGGTCGGACAACCGCCGTGTTTTGATTTCTATTTTCCGAACTTTTTTAAGTAATTCCTTGGTATCCATTTGATAAGTGTGCTGTGTGTTGTGAGTGATTTATAAATCAAACAATAGAGTCACTACGAATTAAGGTACCTCAATGACATTCACAATTTTGCTAATAATATCTTCTGATGTTACATTTTCTGCTTCTGCTTCATACGTAATCCCGATACGGTGACGCAGCACATCATAAACAACAGCACGCACATCTTCAGGGATGACATAGCCACGTCGTTTGATAAATGCGTAGCATTTAGCAGCAGTTGCGAGGTTAATACTTCCCCTTGGCGAAGCTCCAAAAGAGATTAAAGGCTTCAATTCTTCTAGGCGGTATTTTTCTGGATAACGTGTTGCAAAGATGATGTCTAAAATATAGTTTTCAATTTTCTCATCCATGTAAACGTCTCTGACAGCAGCTTGTGCACTCAAAATTTGCTTTATTGTAACAACAGGCTTAATTTTTTCAAACGCTCCTTTTAGGTTTGCTCTTACAATCATTTGCTCATCCTCGATTTTTGGATAATCAATAATTGTTTTTAACATAAAACGATCGACTTGAGCCTCAGGAAGTGGATAAGTTCCTTCTTGTTCAACCGGATTTTGAGTGGCCATGACAAGAAATGGTTTATCCAAAGCAAAGGTTTCATCTCCGATAGTAACTTGTTTTTCTTGCATAGCTTCTAGCAGCGCTGATTGCACTTTTGCTGGCGCACGGTTGATTTCATCTGCAAGCACGAAGTTGGCAAAAATAGGCCCCTTTTTTATGGTAAAATCATTAGCTTTAATATTGTAAATCATGGTTCCAACAACATCGGCAGGCAAGAGGTCTGGCGTAAATTGGATTCGACTAAAACTCCCCGCAACAGCTTGAGATAGCGTATTAATGGCAAGGGTTTTAGCAAGGCCAGGAACACCTTCCAAAAGAATGTGACCTTGGCCCAAAAGTCCAATAAGCAAGCGTTCTACCATGTGTTTTTGTCCGACAATCACTTTTCCCATTTCGAGAGTAAGCAAGTCCACAAAAGCACTTTCTTTTTCAATTTTTTTATTTATTGCCTGTATATCAACAGCAGTATTGTTTTCTTCCATTATGATAATTTAAAAAGTGGGTTTTGGGTCAATTATTTTTTGTAACGCAATTTGTTAAAATATTTCCGTTCTCTTTGTTAATAATTGGTTAAAACTTAGAAGGATTTTACGGTATATTGAATTATTGTTTGTTAATTTTAGAACCCAATTCACAAAAATGAATACAACGAAATTTTCAAAACTAATTGCGGGCACCATGTCTTGGGGGGCTTGGGGAAGACACTTTAACAGTATCGACATGCAACGGCAGATCGAAAGTACTGTTGGTTTAGGGATCAGTACTTTTGATCACGCTGATATTTATGGCGGATATACTACAGAATCTGTTTTTGGAGCCGCATTTTCTAAAACCAATATTTCACGCTCTAGTATTCAGTTGATTTCTAAATGTGGGATTCAATTACAAACGCCAAACCGTTCCAATAGGCTCAAGCATTATGACTGCTCTAAAAATTATATAATATCCTCTGCGGAGGCGTCACTGAAGCACTTAAAAACAGCATATTTAGACTTGCTTTTGATTCATCGTCCAAGCCCGTTGATGGACCCACATGACATTATGGAAGCGGTTCAACACTTAAAAAAAGAAGGAAAAATAATCAACTTTGGAGTGTCTAATTTCACACCTTCACAAGTCGAGCTTCTATCGAGCGAAGTCGCCGTAGCAGTGAATCAAATTGAGTTTTCTCTAGTACAGCATCAAGCCCTATTTGACGGCACTCTGGACCAGTTAATAACCCAAAAAATAACGCCTATGGCATGGGCGCCTTTGGGAGATGTTTTTAGCGCTGAAAACACCCTTCAAAACGCACGTATATTAGAAGCTTTAGAAGCGCTATCTCCACGATATAATGCACGTCCTGATCAGTTATTGTTGGCATGGATTCTAAAGCATCCTTCCGGAATTCACCCAGTAATTGGCAGCACAAATTTGGAACGAATCAAAGCCGCTTCAAAAGCGGTTTCTATAACTCTATCAACCGAAGATTGGTTTAAATTGCTAGAAGCCAGTCAGGGCCACGAAGTCCCTTAAAACACTGTAAAATGATTAACAAACGACTACTTATCAAAAACCTTCTTGCGCATAATGACGAGAGTAGTTTTTATGATAAAAAGTTAAA
>Ga0115564_10003846_pt1 | contig 12404 bp, 6 predicted proteins | sample COGITO_mtgs_1105_7_FD_88680 | JGI IMG/M metagenome (GOLD analysis project Ga0115564, IMG submission 88680) | Pelagic marine microbial communities from North Sea - COGITO_mtgs_110523 | ecosystem: Environmental > Aquatic > Marine > Epipelagic | place: Germany:Helgoland, sampling site Kabeltonne...
ACGTCACCCTTCTTCATTCCCTTGAATGCAGGTTCTTCTATGGCTTCAACAATCTCTGACGCATTAGGGTAGCCACGCTTGTTTGAAAGCTGAACTCCTAAGAGTTTGCCATACATGGTGTCACCCTTCTTGTTCTTGCCGTCCTTGGTGTCAGCGGAGCGGGTTGACCTCGTAAGGTAGTGAGACCCCCTGTCGGACTGACCCATGTCTAGCATGAACTTACGGACTTGGTCATAGCTTGTGACACTCTCACCATCTCTGTGGTAGGTAGCCAAGGTCATTTCATCGACTGGATCTACTGGCTTCTCGCCTTTTTTCTTGGCGGCTACGGCGGCTTTCTTCTCCGCATTGCGCTTCTTGTTTACAATAGTCTTAATAGCGGCAAGCCTTACCTTATGAAACTCCTTCATGAAGTCAGCCTTTTTCTCCTCTGTGTCCAAAATCTTATCCATGCGGTTGAGCCATATGGTAGCGAACGTCTTATTGCCGACCACGTTGCCCTCGGTCATGAGAACCAGCTTGACGTAGCCGCCGTGCAGAGCCGCCCTGTCTACCACTGTCCGAGCGACACCTACTGAGTTAAAAGCCCACGCCACCCTTTCTTTGAGGTTCTCTAAAATAGACGGGTAGAACATACCTCCCTGTAAAGATACACCTTCAAATTCACCAACCCTCATTCTGTCGATGTGAATAGCCGATGTGGTGTCTGTCTCAGATAAAACCTTTCTTGCGATTTCCTCAGTCATCAGAGGGAACACCTCTGGTAGATATTTTGGAGACACACTGTATGATGGGTCAGTCCAATCTATTTGAGGCTTGCTGTCGTCTGGTAGAATTGTTTCGGTTGGGGAGTCTGGGGCTGGAGTTCCAGCTTCCGTATCCGCTCCTTCGCCTACCTGCTTTTCTTCCTCTGACATTTCTGGCGCTATGGACAAAGTCTCGCCACCTAGCATTTCCTTCTGCGCCTCATCTGCCTGCCTGTCAATCTGCTCATCCATGTCCAGCCCAACAGAGTTGTCTAGGAGTGTCTGGAAATCCGCATCAATCTTACCCTCGGTCTGAAGCTTGAGTAAGTCTTCTGCTACTGTAGCAACCTTAGCAAAGAATATGCGCAGTGCGTTGATGATAGACCCAAGGCTGCCAGTTTGGTCTTGCTGGTGTGCGTTATAAAAGTTTCCTACGGCAAGATCGGAGAATGCCTCAATCATTTGCTGGTCGCTCATGCCATCAACATTGTCGGAAGATGTGAGCTTGTTACCAGTTTCGTTCTGGTAGTTAATGATTTGTTCCTTGACCCACTTGCTGTCGATCAAGCCGCCCTTTATGATATCACGCAGGAATCCCTCGCTGCCCTCCTCTACCAAGTCGGCAATGTTTGCGCCCTCTGCGAGCCTAGCTACGTAGCCTCTGGCTTTCTTTCGTAGCCTGACCTCGCCCCTTGTGTGCCACTTGTCTAGGTCTGCCCTAGTCGCTGGTCGCACCTCGCCAGTCTTGATAAGCTCATGCTCAATACGCTCAAGAGCCTGAGCCATGTTCTTGTCTGACTTTTCAGCAAACTCCTTCAAGCCTACAATGGACTTGCCGAGCTTAACCTTTGCCCCCTTATGCTTTTTCTCCAGTGTCTTTTTATGCTCAAGCATAGCCTGCACGTTGGCAGACGCAGATGATAACGCATCAAGGTATCCCTCATTGACTTCCACCTTATGAGCGACCATTGCAGCATCAGCCTCCTCTTTGGTGTCAAAGTTTTGGCTTGGCTTGTTCTCTGGGTAGGTGACCTTATACTGATCGCCCTCCTGTGTTATCTGAGCGTCATACCTTTTGCTGTAGTCTCTGGCTAGTTTTTCAACCTCAAGTGCGGTCTTTTCATCTTCAGATCCCTTTTCGTTAACGTTGTCCTCATATGCCTGCCACGCCTCAGCCTCCTCTTTGTCGGCAATGCGATTTAACGCCCCTCCCGCAACAGCCTCATCTGAGAGGGACTTGCGCTCCTCCACTGTTTTTGCGTCAGATCCCTCCTTAAACATGAAATACTTCTTAAGGGAATCTGGTTCGTTGGCTATTGCCTCTGCCTGATCCCTGTTAAATCCATGAACCATTACCCTGTCAATATCCGATAGCATGTCGCTGGATGCCTTAGCGCCAATCATGTCAAGTGCCGACTTTCCACCAGCACCCAGAACTGCCAGCGGCAGCGTAGCAAAGAATGTTCTCTCGTCATAAAGGAACATGCTTTCTTCCCAATCCTCTGCGCTTACGTCTGGAATATCGTCAGCGAACGCCCCCCATATTGACTGCATGATTGGGAGTGTTGCGGATTGTGCCGACTCCTCTAAGTTTTCAATGGCAAGGATACCAGCTCCGCGCAAGCCGACCATGCCAAGCTTGCCAGCAATACCCTTTCCAGACATATATCTCGAAACGGAAGGGAATGACTTAAATGCGCCCCTGAAGCTCGCCCTCTCAATAGCACTCTGAACCGTGCCAGCACCAAGCGCGATCTGCCACCTCTTTGAATGATCCATGTCAGGGTATAGCCTGCGCAACTTGATGTCATTATCAGTGGACATACTCAATGTGTTCAAAGCCACGCCAGCCCCTTTCGGAAGTGCGGCAGCGAGTTGATACGTAAGCGAGCCAGCAGAATCATAGACACCCTGAACGAATTTGAAGTCGCTTTTGATTTCAGATACAGTTTGTTTGATGCTGCCAAGGTCTTGCCTCAGCTCACGCTTTGACCTGTTGTAGTCTGCGTCACGCACCATCCCCTCTGGGTTTAGTTCTAAAGCATCTCCTACGTTGGCAATATATGCATCTAGACCACGGGCAAAGGACTCGCCAGTCTTTCCAAAGAATCCAGCGTCAAGCTCTCCAGCGTTGTCTTCTGCCATCATATACATAAGCGCCAAAGTCCTTTGCCTTTGTTCCCGTGGCATTATGGCGAGTTGCTCTACGGCATCCTTTTGGTGTTTAGGGACATCGGTAAATGCGGACACCACCCCGCCCATCATTTTCATGGGCATGATGTCAAACTTTAGTTTTGATTGTGCGCTCTCAGTGCGACCAGCTTCCTGTGAAAACCTCTCGTATAGCTCAGTGGCTTTGGATAATTCACCGCCGTATTCATTCATGAACGCAGACCGTGATGCGCTCGTCACCCTGCCGTTCTTGTCGTCCACAGAACCCGCCAGAGCCTCGTTAAGACTTTTCCCATTAAGGACAGAGCTGATGCCGTTCTGCCAGTTTGCCTTGTCGTTCTCACGCTCGGTTTTGCGTTGCGAAAGGTTGCCCTTTATGTGGTTGAACACAGAGGAGACATCTGGTGTTTCCAATCCGTTTGCCTGCGCGTAGCTTGACGCAAGCAAGTCCATATTCTTCATCACAGAATCAAAGCCCACCTCACTTGTTTCAGAGAAATAATTGGCAACCGCCAGCCTTTCATATTCACTGGTCTTAAGGTCAGTAAACTCACCTCGCTTTTCCCCACTAAACATCGGGTAATGATAGCTGTCTTCTCTTAGGGTTCTGGCTATATGCTCCTCCCTGTTTGTCTGTTTATCTAAGTTCTGAAAAGCTTCTGGATTGTCCAAAAGGTAACTGTCAAGAATGGGAGTAAATCTACGGTTGGCGTTGACTTGCTCTGGTGTGCTGGCGTTAAAGTGATCTTCCTGCAACCCGTAAAGGGACTGTTCAAATCTCCAAGGTTCTACCTTTGACTTATATTCCTCAACCCTGCCCAGATCTAGGGGTTCTCCCCCTGCATCTCTGGCATAAAAATCAAAGTCTTTTTGGGCTTTTACCCGTGCGTCTTCAATTTTATCTAACTCAATTTGCTTGCGCCTGTTAATGTCAAGTATTCCCTCGACTCCTTCAACTTCACTAAGCTCATCGTTATTCAAGATTGGATTGTCCATGTATGTATAAAGTGGTGACTACTTGTTAAGCAGTGCCTTAAGTTCAGCTTTTTCCTCTGGTGTCATCTGCTGAACAAACCCATCAAGACCCAATTCGCCTTGTGGGAGCAGGGAGCCGTTAGCTTCGCTTGCCCTGCGTGGCAGTTCGTTGTAGCCACGAACCCTACTCGTGTCAAGCTTGTTAGTGGATTTTGGTGTGTTATATCTGTTCAGGTGTTGTTTTGCCTTAGTCTGTGTGGGCTTAATGATGCTGTCGTAAGCTCTCGTAACACGCTGCTCGCCCATGACCTCGTTGGCTTTCTCTCTAACATCCGTAAGTGAAATTTCACCCGTTTGGTTTTCCACCCAAGCAAACAACTCAGCCTCAGCATCAGCCATTCGCCTACGAGACACCTCTTGTTCCTGTAGCGATTTGTCTGTAAAGTAATCGGATTCTCTCTCAGGCTCAATCGGAATGTCTGGAAGACCCATGCCCATCTCTATGGGGGCTTTATATTCATCCAGCAGTTCTCCCATTCCTTTTGCAGCAACTAGGACTTTTGTGATTTCCTTCTTGGCAGCCGTCTTGCTTTTAGCCGCCGCGCTTCCAGTGTCTTTTGAGGCTGGGTTAATGCTGCGTAAATACTGCGAGACCCACGGCTTGGATTTTGCCTCCCGATAAATCTGAGCCTCTAGGTTGTTATAAGCCTCGGCATACTCGTATTGATTCATGTTGGGTCTTTGCTTTTCCAGTTCGGTTATGCGCTTATATGCGCCCATTACCTCGTCTTGTGTTACGGGCGTGTCACTCTTTACGCCAGCCCTTAGCTTTGCCAAGTTAGCGTCCGAGTATTGACTAAGTTTGCCGTCCTCAACTAAGTCCTCTAAGTCCTTGCTTGTGAACTTGGTTGACGAATACATCGCAACGGCAAGATTGTCTGCCTGCTCCCTTGCCTGCATAGCCTGCCTGCTCCGAGCTTCAGACATAAGCTTTTCTCTGGTTTCCCTGTCGCCTTTATAGTAAGCGTAGTGACCCTCTCCGTTTTCGATTTTGGGAAGTTCGCCCTTGGGGTCGGCATCAATCATGTTCATGCTGTCCTTGTAGACTAGCTGTTCACCATACTTCTCGCGCCCTCTGGCGTTCAAAAGTTTTTGCTCTGTATGCTCTGCTTTATTTATCAAGCCCTCCGAATATCCCTTATCCCAGTGCGCGTCCGATGTGTCGTAATCATCCCTTATGCGTGCATCAACGGCAACCGCCCTCACAGAGTCACGCGCGTTCTCCAACAGGGTTGTGTGCGCCCTGTGTGACACACTGATGCCCTGCTTGCCAGAGAATCCCTTGACGTATAGGTTGGTCTGGTCTCTCAGAGTCCCCGACATTTCCCTAGCGTCTATCTCCTTCTGCTTCTTCGCCATTACATCGTCCCATCCCTGTCTCCAGTTAACTGCGCCGTTGGGGTCTGACATCATCTTCTGCTCATACTCTGATCGTGTCTGGTCAAGCTCTAGCTGTAGGTCTGCCATCTTGCCGATGTTGTGCTGCCGTTCAGCCTCCTCAAACAAGCCAGAGACCTCCATCCCTGCGTTCTCCAAGTCCTTGCCCATGCTGGCAAATGCTTTTCCAACTTGACTGGCTGCACCAGCGCTCATGTTTACGCGGGTGTTGCCACCCTGAACCATTTTGTAATCAGGTAATTCCATATGTTTAAATTTTTACTTTTCGGCAGCCTTTGTTTTTATTTCCTTAGACAGATCTACTCCAGCGCTGGCTGTCTTGGCAACACCAGAGGCAAGTGTGCCGTAGATGGCATACTTAGAGGCTGTCTGCGCCTGCTCGCCCTCCCACAAGCTCATCTGAGCCTGTCCCCGAAGCTGCTCAGACCTTGTCGATGCGCTGTTCCAGATGTCGTCTACGTCCTGCTGTAGCCTTTCAGCCTTGTCCGTAAGCATACCAGCAACCGCTCCAGTCTCCTGAAGTCCACCCCTTGCGCTCTTGGCGCGTTCCCGCGCTATCGCTCGCCTGTTGTTCTCACGTTTGCGGCGCATATTCTCCTGCGCTGTCTCCTCCTCAAACTTGGCTTGCTTTCTGGCTTGATCTGCGTTCCAATCTGCCGACATCTGAGCGCCCTTTGCTGCCGCTCTTTGTCCCTGTATGGACATGTATGCGCCGCCAGCCGATGACGCGATTGCTACTGATGCTGCTACTATTCCCCACGACATAATTTTATTCTGGTAGTGACTCCCTATACTGAGGGAGAAATTTTTGGTTTTCTAATTGTAAATGATTGAGTCTGGCAGGTTCAAGGATTTGCTCTGCTATTTTCTCGACATCGGTTTCATCAGTGATATGGAAGGTTGTCCATACCACATCTGTGAGCGCATGTCCAGCCCTCCTTGTGTTTGGCTTAGTTATTCCCGTGTATGGTGCTTCGAGGATTACGCCACCATCATCACTTGATATCTTGATAGCGCCCTCTGATATAACAAATGGATGCTCCGTCTTGTGAACCATTGATGTGAGCATAGTCCCCGCTGGGATTCGCATCTCACGTATATACATGCCCTCGGTAAATTTGTGCGTGATTGTGATTTCAGCGCGGGGGAGGTGCAACAGGGCAACCTCAAGGTCGTCCAGAAGTTGGTCTCTCTCCTTTATTTCTGCAATCTCGTTCATTTCAGTATCAGGCTAAGGTTTGTGGCGCTGTTGTCGATAATCTGGAAGCCCCAACGCTTGGCGCATATCTTGCCCAGAGTCTCAGACCACGTAGTTCCCCTGATGATTTGATACTCATCCTCCTTAAGCATGGAGAGTATTCTGTCCATCATAGCCGTAACGGCTCGTAGCTTGCGTATGGGCGACTTGAATGCTGGATTGGTAACCAGATGCTCTAGGAACGCTACAGCCACTCCCTCGCTCTTATATGCCCATACAGCGCATACTGGCTTATCGTCTACCGAGGTCACTAGACCTAGGGTCTGGAGTTGTGAGAGGTGTGGGACTGGACACCCAGAGTCCTTCCACCACTGAGAGATTGTCTCGTAGTCTTTATCTTCAAATTTAGTTGTGCTTACCATCATGACTTTGACACAGTAAACGATTGAATAACAGCTTGCAAGGTAAAAGGATAGGGTTCATCATGTTTAATGCGCCAGTATTTCTGCCTAGCGGATGAACTTTCGTGGAATACTTCGATCCAGCCGTCCTTAAGTGGAATAGATTCGTCCATTGTCTCGCCAGCGGTGTGGTAGATTAGGTCTTGGTAGTCCTGACCGTCATGTGCGACAGAGCCGCCAAGCGATCTCCAGACCATCAGCTTTGAATCGTAAAGTTGTTTGCGCTTCCCGTAAGTGTCGCCTCCTTTAAATTGAACCTCCAGATCGAATGGCTCAAACTCGGATGTGACTGGCAGACCAACAATGACTGTATCTGCGGGAACGCTTAGGGTAATTTGGTTGCCGCTTACAATGTAACTACCTTTTATGCCGTCTGCTAGGACGCATACGGCTTCACCCTCAAGGTGGTTGAGTCCTGTGATTGTAGTGTGTCCTGTTCCTGCTGGCTTCACCGCTGAGTCCAGATACCACATGTTGTCAGCGTCACCAGCATCCTGTTTGGTGGTGTTACCAGTGACAAACCTTTCTATGTGCCTGCGTGTAACCCCGTTAATTGTGCGATTCACTGACACCCAGACCTCGTCCTCGTCCGTGCTTTCGTTACCGCTTGATGGCAGCACAGCGATAGACTCAAAGTTGCCGCTCTGTGTGGTGTATTTACACCAGCCAGTAACCTCCAGCTTAGGCTCGTAGATCATGTGGCAGAGTGTTCCGTCCTCCTGCACGGTGAACGCCCCTGTGTACGGCTCTCTGAGGTGTGCCATCTGTAGAACCCCGCTGGAGAACAGGTGCGGACATAACAGGCTGACCTCCTCGCCCGTGTATCCATCCTTTTCCAGAGAGTAGGCAATCATGTTGAGGACTGTGCGTCCACGCTGGAGAACCATAAGACTGTCACGCATTGGCAGTGCTGGTCGGTGGGCTGATCCCATTGACTCGTTCCAGCGCACGATAGGTAGGTTCTCTGCTGACTGTGCCTCGTCCTGTTTACGTGTCGTTAGGACACCCTCAACGGAGGCTGTGCCAACAAATAGCTCACGCTGAGTAGTTAGCCACTGGACGGATGACTGATCCTCGGAGAGCGTCTCCACAAAGAATGGCGCGTCTGCTAGTGTGGTTTCTGCCAGAAAGTTGTCGTAGTTGTTAATCTCGGAGTAGAAGAACGCCTGTGGCTTTTTCTTAGTGCCAGCCAGCAGCATCCTGTTATCAAACAGTGCTATCGTCCGTGGGTATCCTTGGTATTCTGAAAACGCCGATTCCTGCCATGATACTGTTGGAATCCCAGCAAATGGAAGTGTGTCAAGAACCTTGGCTGTTACGCTCAGACCATCACCAGCGACAGTTTTTATTTCTGCCGTCCCGTATGCGGCAGCAGCCAACACAGTAAATGAAACGTCCCTATACTGTGGACTGCTCCACCTACTGGATATAAGCCTTAGTCGTATTTTGTTCGCCTCGCCCTCCTCATCATCTTCGACTAGAAAGTTTTGGTCGTTATTGCTTTGCAGTAGTTTTATGGTAGACCAAGTTGTGCCATCATCAATAGACCTTTGGATAGACCATATACCCTCCCAGATGCCAGTCGTCTGGATGCTCCACTTGCCGCTAATGTCCATCGTCTTTCGGATGTCACCATCCTCAAAATAGAACGGGGCATCATCTGGGTTAGTAATCTCATCCCACTTGCCCGTCTGGACTGTGGGGTTGCCTGTAGCCGTGTGCGCGTTAACGCAGACATAAGCAATGGAGTTGTGAGTTACTAAGTCGTTTACAGCGTATGCAGTTCCGTTTGACCAAGGAGTTGTGGGGTCGTATTCGTTTACAACCTCAAAGTAAAATCGCTGGTCATTATAAGCTGTTGGTCGATACACCGATTTCGTGCTGGTAGGGAATGGCAGCAGTGGGTCGAATATGGTAGAGTTGTCATACGTTGAGAAGTCGGCAAAGGTTCTAGTTTCAGCGTCCTTAATGTATTTAAGTCTAAGAACACTACCAACGTGGGTGGCATCGAATGCTACGTCACTCGCCGTAATGGTAATGTTATTGCCGCTTACGTCAGAGGGTGTTAGCGTAACCTCAGTCGAGTTGACATCTGGATCAACGAACGGTAATTCTAAATCAGCGGCAACATACGTCCAGTTATTATCAGCCAGCCTCGTCAGCTTTCCTACAGGATGGTTAGGATGCACAATGTAGACGACATCGTTCACGGCACGTATCTGTAGCTCGTACAGATCTGCCTCAAGGTATGGTGTGACAACCTCTAGAGGCGTGTCTGGTGCAGTCTCGACCTGTAGATCGTTAGACCAGAAGCGGATGTATTGCTCGCCAAACTCTAGGATGAACTTGGTGTTCACTGAGAACTGGAACGGATGCAGGACGCAAGCTTTGTCGTTATTCTTGGCGTAGCCTAAGTGCTTAGTGCCAGAACGTTTCTCAACCTGTCCGTATCTGGTTGGGATAAAGTTTTCACATGTCCGTGCAGCAGACTTGTAGTTACCGAGGTCGTAGCGTCCCTTGAGAACTTCGCTCCAGATGCCACCGTTAAATTTTATGTATGCGCTATCCATTAAATCATTAGGAGGAATGGAAGGCTTGGTAGCAGTGTAGACCGTAGGCTACCGCCTGTGTGCGGAAGTCAGCTAGTGTCATTGCGTGGCTTGCTCCGAAGCAATCCTTAACCATAACCATCTCATCGGCTGCCATGCCAGCTTCATTTAGCAGTGTCATCATATTGGAAAACGCTGCCTGTGATTGTAGGTCGGTCGCCATCTTGATGCCCGTGGTTGTCTCGTAATGCTCTGGCTCTTGTGACTGAGTGAACGTCTTACCACTCGGCAACGCCTGTGAGTCATCGCCCCATGCTGCAACTTGTGCCTCTGTTGGTTGCGGGTCGGCGTGTGCCCACTCTATGTGGATAACGCCAGCCTTGATGATTGCTGTAAAGTCAACCAGTGGCTCGTAGCCTGCTGCTTGTAGGATGCTTGCGGTGTTAGATTGGTATGCCATTAGAGTATTTCGTGCGCGGTTAGGTAGCAGACAAGCTTGTCGGTATTGGCTGCGGTGAGGACGTTGCCTCCAGAGTTCTGGAAGATGTAAAGCTCAATGTCGTCACCAGCCACAAGGTCGAGGGTGTCTGTGTTCATCACTGACTGTCTGGAGGTGCTGGCAGATTGTCCGTTATTATAAACCGTGTTATACTGGACAGTGTTCTTGTAGAGCGATGCGAACAAGTACTCACTCGATGCGAACGCTGCAATGCCCTGTATCACCACATGCCCCGTAAAATGGAACTTGCCCGATCGCCTTGGCGTGATGCTGTAAGTTGTTGCGGTGCTGACAGTAAAGCCGTTATTATATGTCTCCTCGTCTAGCTCCATAGGTGTGAGGGTAGTTGTCGTAATTGTCTGCGCACCAGCCGTGTTATCTCGGTCGATACGTGCATGACATGCTATGCGCCCGTCATACTCTACAATGTAGTCTCCAGTTGCGCCGTCAATGCAGGTGACGATAAGCACCTCGCCAGCTTGGAAAAGCTCCCACTCATTGCTGGCTGCGGATACGTCTACACCGTTTAACAAGTCGCCTGCTGCGCCTGTTCTAACGTTTACCTCAAAGGCTGCGTCTCCGTCTTTAATCATTAGTCCGAACTGGTCGCCAGTGCTGACTGATGCTGCCACTGGTAATGTCCAGTTGCGTGATGCGGTGAATGGTGTGCCGCTGTTCATCTCGACAACGTGCATCTCTCCAGCCACGGCTGTGATGTTTGCATCTGTTGTCTTGTTGGTTAGCGTTAAGCCGCCGCCGCCGCCTGTTGCTACAGTCTGCCATGAGCAAGTGCCATCACCATCTTCGCGGAGAAACTTTGTGCCACCAGTTTCACCAGTTGATAATACGTCCGTTCCTTCTGGAGAGCCGCCCGCCGCTGGTGTTGCCCATGTGCCGTCACCACGCCAGAATGTGGAAGCACTTGCGCTTGTTCCAGAGTTAAGATTGGTTACTGGTAGGTTGCCTGTGATATCTGCCGTAAGATCAACGTGTTGCAATGTAAGTTGTTGTGTGCCAGAGATGGTAACGTAGTCACGACCACCACTTGCTGCGATAGTCACCTCATTATGATCCCTTGCAGCTATATCCACTCCGTCAACTGTGCCTGTCACTGTAATGTTGCCAGTGACTCCCAGTGTTGATCCGTCATAAGTAAGATTGGTGTTACCTTCGATTGTTCCGTCACCCGTCCACACGCCAAGCTGATTGTCCACTGGTGTGCCAACCTTGGTAACATCACCACCTCCAGCAATCGTTGCCCATGTGTCGTCACCTCTGAGGTATGTTGAGCTTGATGGTGTGCCAGTGGCTACGATGTCAGTGCTTGCTACGTGCGTGTGCGAGGCTGCTGCGTAGTCTGTGGTGTCGAATGCTTTGACTTGCGCTAGGTTGGTAACCTCTGAGTCCATCAACGCTCCTGCTGCCGTGACGTTGGCTGTGTCGGTTACGTCTGCGCTGGTTTCTATGGTGTCTAGTTTTATCCCGTCAGCAGATACGTCTCTGCCGTCTACAGTTCCAGTTACGGTAATGTTATCACTAACCACTAAGCCTCCAAAACCAGCCGAAAACTGCAAGTTGCTAGTTCCTTCAACAACCCCATCAGCAGTCCAGACCGCAATCTGGTCGTTTACTGGTGTGCCAGTTTTTGAAACATCACCCCCGCCAATGTCTGATACGTCTGCCGTTTGTAACGCCCCAGTTGAAGCATCCTTGATTAAAATTTGGTCGGTAGCCGCTGGGACTCCAGCATCAGTCAAAGTCGCACCGTCTAGTGCGGCTACTACGTTAGTTGCATCGGTTACGTCTGCTGATGCCTCAATGCCGTCCAGCTTGGTCTTATCTCCGTCAACGAACGCGCCTTCGGATGGCTTGACTTGGTAGGTAGATAGGTCTTGGTCGCCTGTGTTAGCCCCAGAGGACGTTCCAGTAAAGTTGTTGGCTGTGAGGTTGCCGATGTCGTCAATGCTTGCTCCGCTGTTCTGGATAGCCTTGCCAGTTACCCCGTCAAATCTTGTGATGGCATTGTCTGTCGAGCTTGCGTCACCGACTACGTCACCTGTGCCAGAGACTGTGTCCCAGACTGCTGTAGTTCCATTAGACTTCAATACAAGCCCATTAGCTCCGATTGGTAGCTTGGCTGCCGTGTCTGCTCCTGTGCCAACTACGAGGTCGCCAGCAGCGTCAAAGATAGCGTCCGTGGATACGTCACCACCTGCCGCTACGTCTCCAGCCTCCCACTTGCCTTCTGCGTCGTTCCACACGACCGCCTGTCCGTCCGTAGCCCCTGTCTGGAGTAGGTCAGTAAGCTCGTGCTTGTGTGCAGCCACTGAGCCGCTTGAGGTAGAT
>Ga0115564_10003864_pt1 | contig 12379 bp, 13 predicted proteins | sample COGITO_mtgs_1105_7_FD_88680 | JGI IMG/M metagenome (GOLD analysis project Ga0115564, IMG submission 88680) | Pelagic marine microbial communities from North Sea - COGITO_mtgs_110523 | ecosystem: Environmental > Aquatic > Marine > Epipelagic | place: Germany:Helgoland, sampling site Kabeltonne...
GTGAACAAGATAGTTATAAACAAGATAGTTATAAACAAGATAGTTATAAACAAGATAGTTATAAATTTGATAGTAGGATATTTTTTATCTCATAACAAATGATTTCTCTTATTGCTCTCCTGAAGATTCGTGGATCACTTTTCTTATTTATTCTTAATATAGTGTTTTACTCTTCATCTTCATACATCACGTATAAAGATGTCTCAAAGTGAACTCCTTAGCAAAAGACAACTGAGAGATGGTGGGGGTAAGAGTATAAACAACGAAGAGGCTAAACTCCATGACGTAAAGGTTAGGGACGTCATGAATAAACTTCATAAAGATCTCATGAAAATGTATCCAGAAAAAACATTCTGTTTAGAAGGAACGATGAAACAGTGTGATATAGCTCACGGATTTAATCCAAAGTATATTCCATCAAATCCTAAATCAACAATAAGACCCGACGGCGGTATCCTCTACATGAATGGATCTCCTATCTTGACCACCGAGGCAAAGAAGCAAGGAACAAATAAGAAAAGATGTGAAGAAGGTAAAAAACCTCAGGCTATGGGGAATGCAATTGAAAGATCTCACAAAAATTACAACGAGCTCAAAAATCTATTTGATCCCTATCCATATTTTCCCTATCTTATATTCTGCTACGGTTGCGATTTTAAGAAAGGTAGTTCTATCGTTGACAGACTGAGTGCTATGACATACTATGATTCATTTAATACACTTCATATCAAAGATACAATTATTGAAAAAAATATCGGTAACCTGAAACTCATTGAAAGAAACAAAAGAGCATCTGTATTTATTCAGGTCATGCCATACACGTTTGATTTCATATACGGTAAATGTCTTGAAGCTGTGAACACTGTTATATCTCTACAAGAGTGAAGTGTGTCTAAATTTGATAAGATACAAGAAAAAATATAACACACTATTAAAGATTCCTTAACGGAAATGAGCACCTCTCCACTTTTGCCCACCCCCGATGACACACTTACACTCGAAGCCGAACAAGTGGCATTCAGAGATTTCGATTACACGCTCAAAATAGCATTCGATTCGTGTTCTGTAAGAGACCTCCAATATATCCTTCAGGTCCTTTACAACGGTTCTTCTGGGTGTATCATGGACATTGTTGAGATGGCGGATGAAACCATATATCGCATGGATATAATTGGATACGATATCTCTAACATAGAATACAAGCTATTTATACAGTTCATCAATTCTCTACTTAATGTCCTGAAAAGACTGAATCTTGAAGAAAAGATAGCCACTATTCATGCGATGTGGCAAACATACGCATCCAGTAATCCACTATCACCCGCTATATCATCCCCGGGAACACCCATCAAAACAAGTCCCCCAAAAATTATGAAGAAAGCAAAATCTAAGTTTAGTCGTAAGAAAGAAACAAGAGATTAATTTGATCCATCACAGGAGCATTCGATATCTCCAAATTCACACATAAGGATACCCCCATATACTCCCAAACCTGTAGTTATAAGATGTGTAATAATTAGGGTACAGCACAACTGAAATCCTCTATATTTACTCGTGTAGAAATAACGAACACTTTCACCGTCATTCATATCCAAGAAATTCTCTGACTGCTCCATATCTACCGCAACACTCTTTCTCATCATACAATATTAAGACAGTTTTTTTTTAAGTGTTCTTTCATTCTAAATTTGATTGCGATTATATCATAATCAAGTAAATACATATAAGGAGACCTCTCGTCAAAACATATCTTTATCGAACATGTCATTCTGTGACTCCCACAATTTTGAGATTGACGATCTGGGTATCGCTCGTCACAAACGCGATGGAGATTCATATGCCGAAAGACTCATCGACGGTGTGGCAATCGACACAACCCTTTTCTGGGAATCATCTGGATACTCTTACTACGACGACCCTGATCTGAAAGAAGAAATTATCGGTGAAAGGAAAATCTCCGACGAGATCCAAGAAGTAACGAAGGCGTGGGGAAAGGAGAAGGGTGAAGGTAAGTTCTATCGAAAGAGAAGAGTTCCCAAAAAGAAATCTAAGAATTACCCAACAAAACCCAAGCCCAAGAATTCGTGGCACAAGCGACTCTCAAAAATTTCCCTAGAACTGGGAAATCTTGATTATCAAACAGAAGAGAACGCATGGGCGGAACTGGAGGATTCTCACTGTGAGATATATAATGCGAAGAAAATCAAAGAAGCGATAAATGAGGAGAAGATTCAGGCCGCTGAGAGTAAACTCGCTCTCGCTGATCTCATTTACTATGTCAGTATCCAAAAAGGGTGGAAAAAAGAATCAGACAAAGATTTTTATCATCAATGCTATTTTGCAAACCCGTCCTATCCAGAAACTCCTAGACCCAGTAAATAAATAAATCCACGAATACTTAGTAAATATTTAATAAATACTTAAACAATACTATATATAATAATATATAGTGATATATAATAATGATTGTGAAACTTTTTTTTATGTTCTTGAATATTTCTCCCCTGACCTACAGTCAAACAACTGGGTATGAACCTATCGGCGCATCAAGAGATGATAATAATTGTTTGATTTCAGCGGGTTACTCATGGTGTAGGAGTTCTAAAGAATGTGTTCGTCTATGGGAAACACCGTGTCAAGATAATTTTGTATCGTGTAATGATTGCTTGAATGAGCAAAGAAATGGTATTAATATCGCGTGTCCCGAAAGTTGTGATATAGTTACTATTGATCCGGTATATCACTCTGACCTCGAGATTCCTGTCCCCGTTCAACCTGTGCCCGTTCAACCTGTTGTCCGTAGATGTTCAGAAGTCATGTGTATGATGTATTGTCCAAATGGACACCAACAAGATGAATACGGTTGTCAGATGTGTCAGTGCATTGACCCACCCCCAACACAATCTCAAGAATGTCCGTTAACACAACCAACATGTGTAGGTTATAATTTTGTTTGTCCAAAGATAACAGAGATCACACATTGTAATCTTGGTGGAATCAACGGTCATACAACTTATCAACTTTCATTAGTAATTCAAGATAATAAGAATGTTAAAAATATATATGCAATTTATGGCGATAGTCGTAGTGATAGTAGTAATGATGAAGGTTTTGTGATGAGTTTCCCCCCAGTTTATCAAAGTCCCATCTATCAGGGACAGAATCTAGGGGGTGTTTCGGAATACATGACTGGATTATTTCCCGATACATCATTTGACTCGTGGCTCACCATTGGATTAACAACTGGAGACCCCCAGGGGACAATCTCATCAATTGGGGTAGATTTTAGTAAATGGGATGAGTCTTCTTCATTGGACGTTGATAATGGAGCTGTATTCCTCATGGACCCATCAGACATTGATTTCTCTTCGCAGGGCCAAGAGATTATAATCGCGCAATTAACTATCCCCACATACACATCGCCAACTATCATCGTTAATGCCCAAGGAAAAACTTTAGATTATGATCCGAATGATATATCTGGTAAATCTTGGACTGAAAAAAATATTCTATTTCCCATTATACCCCCCGTTTACAATGTCCCGGGAACAGTCCCCGTGAATTGTAATTCTTGGTTCGATGGATGTAATACATGCTCCGCAAATAATGGTATTATTGGTGTATGTACACGGATGATGTGTTTCAGAGAAGAAACACCCAGATGTCTTCAGTATTCTGATGCTACACCAGGTCATTAATATTACTTTTGCTCCCTCATAAGTTTCTTTATCACGATAAAAAAATTATATGTATATGTATATGTATAATGAAAAAATCCTTGTCTAGAAAAAGAATCAGTTCAAAGCGAAAAAACTTGTTAAAAAGAACTCTTAAGAAAAATTATAGAAAAAGAGTTCGGAATAGTTCTAAAAGAGTAAAAGTGTTGAAAAGAACTCTTAAAAAAAACAACCGTTATTCAAGAAAAAAGATACGTAAACAAAGAGGTGGTGGAAGGCCGCCCAGATCGTCAATCTCAAAAATGCGAAATAATTTTTTAGACGATCTCGATAATTTTGAGTTAGTAAGTGTTGAAATGTCGTCAAGGGGTCAAATGGAAGTTTACAATGTGACACGAAGCAAGACATCAAAGGTGGCTTATTATCATTTAAGTGTAACAATTCGAAAGATCACTAATGATGTTGCTCCACCCACTGAAGAGTTTACTCCACCCACTGAAGAGTTTACTCCACCTGAAGAGTTTACTTATGGGATAATGCGCAGATATTCAGACTTATACGAAAACCGGGATTTGTTGAGCACCGAAAGCCGGGATATGTTGAGCAAATCCCAATCCCAACACATGATAAAATTCCCCCCCAAAATATGGGGAAATTTATCCTATAAAGAAATACAAGTCCGCGCCGAAGGACTTAATAAATATTTTTCAAAGTTGAACCAAACAACGCTGGTTGGAAATAATAAACTTCCCGATATTTTTAGACCAGGATATATTTGGGAGGCGCAGTGGGGGTCATGGCACGGTAATGGCGACGCAGAGAGCCAAATAATAGCAGAGATCAACTCCGCGATTTCGCGGCGGCAAAAGTCCATAAGAGTTCGGGTGTCCTTTGGTGAAAAGCGCGGGGAGGGAAGAGACCCAAATGAGAAAGTGACCATGATAAACAACACAGATCGCCGGCTCTATATCTATAAAACAGTATATCGCGACCAAGGGTCGCGGGAATGGCGGTATGCCGCAGAACTGCCGCCCCGCGGAGAACACATCGAAGGAACTTCCTCCTCCAAGGAGTTTGGCGCCGTAGGAGAAGACGACTTGTGGTCCGAATGGAGTATGATAGAAGAATATGGTATTAATCCAACTATTTTTCTGGAATCCTACGAGAATCTCCCCAACGAACGTCTCCCGTGGTTCAAGGAAGACTAGAGCAACAGGCAGAAGAGAAACAGAAAAGAGGAATACTCTTAAAAGTTCCAGAAGATTAAATGCGTCTAAAAGATTAAATGCCAAGGGATCATCATTCATCGGGACCGCAAAATGTATCGTTCCCACTGAATAAGATATCCTCAAAATCATACGTATGATAATGAGTTTCATAATCTTCATATAGAACCGTTGATTTATTCTTTCTTATAAATATAAATATATATATATAAAAAAAGGGGTAAAGTTTATTAAAGAGTTTATCTAATGATCTAAAAGATTTTTTATTTTGTTGAGAAGATTCCTGGCATCCTGATATTTTTCTTCACCGATAGTTTTTTGATAAGTTTCAAGAATACTAATTATATTTGTGACTTCAACCTCAATCAGTTTGTCAGCTTCTACTAAAGATACATATTCCATGGTGCATGGACACTGAGCATTGCCGTCCCACTCTCTCCCACAATATTCACACGTGTATAATTCTGTTACAAACTCTTCGTATCTTTCATTTCTATCTGAACAATCTGGACACCTGTGAACTATCGGAAACTCAGAACCATCTGCAAATTCTATATCATCTTCATTCATAGAATTTTGTTTCATAACAGATTCAGAGAGACCACAATCAACACATATTTTACTATCAATACTGGAACACGATTTACATATATACCCACCACATGTGAGTTCGGTTAAATCATCAATGACTCTACCATATATGTTCGAAACACTCAAGAATGTTCCTCTAGATTTTATCATTTCTCTGTTCATTGAACACACGTGACATATATCGTTTGAAGAAGTTGAACTCATCTTATTTACTATAATATTTGAAGATTCTATTATTTTATCAAATTTTATGATATAGCTATGAATTCGCACACAAACATGCGCCTGCCAATAATATGATACATAGTAACCAATATTCGGGCCTTGGGTCTCTGTAGTAATGGTTATAGGCATCTATAACTTCCCACGTTTCAGGACATTTGTCAACGGGTAGAGTGACCCCATCCTTTATACAGGGATTCTCTCGGGGTTTTCCATATTCATCTTGAAAATAATCCTTGTATTTGTTCAAATACTTTTTCATCTCATTCAAAAGACTCGTATAAGTCGGACAATTAGTCCCCGCTTCATTTCTTTTTACAATACGATAGAGAGAGAGTTTATATACATCATTATGCTCATCTGTGATCTCACAGCACCCAAAGATACTATTATCTTCATCATATATATTATCACACGTTCTCCGATGGTTATTTGACCCGTGGAAAACTCTGGCCGATGTATCCACCTTGTCAGAGTTCCATGTTGAAAAATACAAGACTATCAAGAAACATATCACGAGTATAACAATCAACAAGAATGCACACAATTTTCTACAGGAGCATTTGAAACATCTTTTAACGTTTCTTCCTTCTTCACTATCCAAATCGCTAAGCTCAGATCTATCTACGGTCGGACTGTCGTTTTCTTCACTCCCAACCATATCGTTTTGGAGAGCATCTGTCTCATTCTCCCCGGTTTTTGCATATGAACTCATTAAAGATGGTTCTTAAATTTGATGTATAGTGATATGATTACATATACAGTATCAAATTTATGGGCTTGGAGGAGCTAACTGTATATCTGTTCTTTTTGAGCAATATGTTGGGACTTTTTATAGTGTTCTTTGGAAAGAGCAAAGATGCTCTGTTCGTGTGAAATAGTATGAATTGTGCGGCGTCGTGAGGTTTGAACCAGTAGAAAAATTTGATGTTGGGTTACACTTAGAAGGAAGTATCCCAGTCAAAAGGATAAACTACGATGCCCGAGTGGTCTAAGGGTACGGCTTAGCAGCTGGAGGTTGACTTAGGGGATATGTGAAGGTCTTTGGATTCTTGGTTTGATCGGTCTTGATCACTCCGTGATATCTTTGAAAAAGAAGGATGAAGCATGTTTTCGGCGTCATTTACGTAAGACATCGTGGGTTCGAATCCCGCTCGTAGTATAAAGTCCTATAGTATAATAGGCACACGGTAGTATACCCGAGTTTGGTCAAAGGGGAGCGACTTAAGATCGCTTGCTATACGCTTCGGGGGTTCAAATCCCCCTGCTACCATAAGCCTGATAGTGAAAGGCAAAGTTCCATTAGCTCAGTCGGTTAGAGCACTCGTCTTATGAGCGAGAGGTCACGGGTTCGAGCCCCGTATGGAACACCAAGTCACATTAGCTCAGTTGGTAGAGCGTACGGCTTTTAACCGTATGGTCGGGGGTTCAAGTCCCTCATGTGACACCAATGCTGGTCTAGCTCAAGTCGCCCTAGGGCAAACCCAGGCTTTTCACCTGGGGACGTGGTCAGAGCGCCGGGCTTTTAACCCGGAGGTTCGTGGTTCGAGTCCACGGGTCGGCAATCGGCTAGTGAAAACGCGCGTGGTGCGCGTCTATCAAGTATTTCACCTGTAGCAACCCGGTTGATTGATTACATGAAATTGAGAAACTTCGGTTTCTTGGTATGCCTCCTGTGTTAAAGAAGGTTTCTCTAAGCATATGGTTCCTTCTTGGGACGCCTTGACGGGATTATGTGTAAAGAGTTGCTGGACTTTTCATTTGAGGGGAGATGCTCCGAGGCGGGTGTTTAATGTATGAAAGAAATTGGGAGTGTATGGTGTCCCTGGGAGGTAGGTCATGTGAAAACAAGACACGCGGGTTCGATTCCCGTCACTAGCGTCAAAGTCCCCCACCCATAAGTGGGTGGGGGCATCTCGTTCGTAGAATGCTTTGCGGTCAAGCTAAGTCCCTTGGGAGGCTTATGGAAGCATATTTATATGTGGAAAACCGGGTTCAACTCCCGCTACGAACTAAGATTGGTTGCCTTAAGCAACTATCCCGCTATGGTGGCCGAGTGGTTAAGGCAGGAGCGTAACCCGCTCTGTGGTTGATATTATTCATATAAGTTCTTTCTGAATCTTTCTTGGACCAAAGACTGGTGACTGCAGAAACGCAATCTGGTGTCTGATTAGGTGAAAGTATAGAAATTGTCTCTGAATGTATCATTTACGTTAGACAGCACGGGTTCGAATCCCGTTCATAGTATAAAGACCTTCATTGTGGGGGCATTTTTTTTTCCGTAAATTTGATATTACTCTTATCTTAGTGATTACTAAATAAACGAACAACGAAAGAACAAAGATGACTCTCTCTTGGAATGAGCTGGCGTGTCACGGTCTTCTGAAGAATATCCCAGAAAAAGAAGTGGTGGCCATGGTGATGGTTCACTTGAGACCTTTGAGAAGGAAGTGGATTAAGGATCACGGATCAGGTGAAGTTGAGAAGTACATCATGGAGAAGGGTCATGTGGAAAGAAAACTTTTCGGGAGTCCCGACATTTCTAAGGAGATGTGGTGCAAGGCGGCTCTAAGGAAAGAGTTTAAAGCTCAGTGGTGGTGGAGATCTCCGGAGAAACGAAGAGAAAAGTGTGGGGATCATGTTCTTCAAACAACCGGGGAATGGCCTAAACGTATAATGGGGATGCCCGACGAACTTTTAAAAAATGATGTTCATGGAGTTTATGAACAATTAGACGGTGGTTGGGTTGAAACACGGAGTTGGGTTGAAGCGTGGTATCCGGGCAGAGAAAAAAAAGGTATTCCCAAAACCTATACTTTTAAGAATTCTTTGTGGTATAGGAATATCCATGAGGGGAGATTCTTCCTATTCTTTAAACTGAATGAAAGATTGAAAGAAGAAGAAAAAACGAGTCCAGGATACATTGAGAAATACTTTCATCCAGAACTGATTAGCGGACAATGGAATTACAAAACAGGCGAAAGGGCATATGATGTCTGGGATTTATCGGGTCCATATCAATGCTCTTCGGATCTCTTGACGATTGATGGTCCAGGTCTGAATCATTCTCCTGGGAAAGAAGTGCTGCACATTGATGATATGTTTCTTAAAGAATAGATTAGTAAATTTGATAGAATTTTTTATGATATTTTATCAAACAAAGAACAAGATGTCTTTCTCTTGGAAAGAACTCGTATGCCACGGCTTACTGAAAGAAATAGAGGATCCTTCATTGGTAAAGGACCTCTTGAAGATGGTGATGAAAGAACGGTGGTTATTCTTGGAGGAGGAAGCAAGGGAGTTTCATTCTGAGAATGTGGCCGCTGCGCCGGACCGGGCCGCGGGATGGCGGCAGCTGGAGTGGCGGCGGCAGGAGCTCCGCCACCAGATCAACGCGTGCGACCGACCGAAGCTACCCTCGCAACTGATACAAAAATGCCTGGAGACCGATGCCGCCATATCTCGTCGTAAATTAATGGATGAACTCCTCTCTTCTTGGAAAGAAAGAATACCAGAACAAAGAAGACGAGCAGTGATGATGCATAAAGAATCAAAACTTCTTCGGTGGCGAGGTCATGGCGACTACGATATTACTTCGGGGAGAGCGCGAGATCTAGATTCCGATTACCATTCAATAGAAAACAGTATAAAATGGTATGGAGATATTCACGAGGGTAGATATTATTTGTTCTGGGATAAAACGTTATCATCGCCGATAGAAGACTGTGCGAAACGGAGAAGCCAGTCAAAAGCCTTCTTGATGTCCGGATTTGATATCAATATCATTGATGGTGAAGGATTGAATAAGAATATTTCGGATACATGGGTTTATGCCTACGATCAATGGACAAAGAACCCCGGGGGATGGGGAACAAGACAGTTCGAGTTCACAATGGTTCATTCAATTGGGAAGAAAGAAAAGATGCACATTGATGATATGTTTCTTAAAGAATAGATTAGTAAATTTGATTAGATTTTTTATGATCTTTATCAAACAAAATTAAGAACAAAGAATAATGACTTTCTCTTGGAAAGAACTCGTCTGCCATGGTCTCTTGAATAAGGTGAGAGATCCTTCATTGGTGAAGGAACTCTTGAAGGTGGTGATGAAGGAGCACATGGATCTCTTGGAGGAGGAAGCAAGGGTGTTTCATTCGGATTTCGTTTATCCGGTTGTCGAAGTATATTGCTTTCATTCACGCCGCGTGCCGTGGGATCGCCCGACTATTGTCCAGGAGTTTGAAAGAATAAGATACTCTCTGTCCCCCATCCTTTCTTCCAAGACGTGGCTCACTGCCATCAGATACAAAAATGTTAAGGAAGAATTTATGTCTTCGTGAAATGAAAGGGGTATTCTTTAGTAAATTTGATTAAATTTTTTATGATATTTTCAAACAAAGAACAAAAGAGAGAGATGAACATATTCAGCGATTCAGATTTCCCAGCACTCGGGTCTACTCCGGCGAGGTCTCCAGAGAAAACTCCGGCGAGGGAGAGATGGGAATCCTCGCTGGTGGCGATGGTGTATCGGCAGAGCGAGGACGAGGGTCCTTTTCATAAGGAGTGTTTCGTCTGTGGTTCCAAGGGTGATATTCCGAGGGGGGAGTGGTCATATCAGGTGTTTCTTCGCGACAAGGGATTGTGTGAGGGGTGCTGTTCTCGGACGCCTAGGATAGAGATTTTGAAGAGATACATAGATGAAACGAAACCGGAACAATGTCGTCAGTGGATGGAGATTCACGGTGGGTCGTTGGACGAACTTCAAACGGTGAGTGAGTGGGTAATCAAAGATGCTCATTTGTGGCCACATCAGTATCCCGATAAAGTGAAAGAGGCAGATATCTTTCAAGAGAGCTGGGAATCCCTTCATTATTGGTCCGTTTGGATTAGAGAGAAACGATTTAGGGGAGAAAAGGTAGCATGGTATTCTGTTAGACAGAAGAAGATGGTGATCGGGACGGTTAATCAGGTAAAGGAGGGAGGAATCTGTCAGGTATATCGGGAACCCGAGACAGAGGATGAGAAGAAATTAGGTAATTTCTTCCAGAAAGATATTAAGACGATCCGTCTTATGCCTCCGTTGTCTCAAGAGGCTGCGTTGAAATTGATGAGGAGTACTCCGGGAATGAGGAGACCCAAAGATGTATCTCCTTTCAAGTGTTGCGGCCCGTGTGATCGTGTTAGAATTTCATTGAGAGCACCCGGAGATGGATGGAATGGACCACACGAGAGTCCTTACATTGGAAACTTTTGTAAGGACTGTGTTTCAGATATGCAAATATCCGAGAGAGATATAAATCTTCAATTGGCTCTTCAATATTACTCTGACCGAGAGCATCGTGGTTTCGGCGGTGTCTATGTTGATAACGCGTATGGGAGACCAGGTAGAACATTCCGGACTTGTTCCTGTTCTAGTTGCAGTTGTCCTTCCCCTGGAAATCCCCACTTAAAGCAGGGATATGTCTGCGAGGATTGTGGGGAAAGGGGAAATGGTTGTCAGGGATGGTTCGACCGAACATCCTCGACGGGAGGAATGTCATGTGCTCGGGAGAAGGAGGATCATTGGTTTTGTAGGGAGTATTGGATCAAGAAGTATTGGTTCCCAGGGGAATGGGAAACGAAGGGAGATGGTTCTATATGGTTTAAGAGTCGGTGAATAGATCAGTAAAGAAATTAGTAAATTTGATTATTTTTTATGATCTTTATCAAACAAAGAACACAGAACAAAGAACACAGAACAAAGAACACAGAACAACGAACATATAGATGTATCTCATCATCTCTCAGCTATGCCTCTCTCTCACGGGTGTGACGTTTCCCGAGAATGTATTCGAGGACATTCTCTTTTATCTCCTTCAGGGTCAGAGAAAGGGGCGGATAACCTTGGGCCACAGGGTAAACGACTTTCACAAGATGACACCGTTTCAATTATCTCTTTCGGGATTTCCTCAAGAATATTATTCGGGTGATGAGTATGATACTCTGAATAAAATAAAGAAACTTTTGGGCTACTCCAAGGGATTCAGGAAAACATTTTTCACAAAGACCAGTGCAATCTCGGGCACCCAACATATTATGGAACCGGTTTTCATATCTTTGAAGACATGGAAGGGTGAAGGCTTAAAATCTCCTCTGAGGAGGCAATGGTGGAACAACGAGCTTGGTGATTTTGGTGATGCAAAGGATCCATACCCAGCAGACCACCACTCTTTAAAGATTATTTTACATTTTAATTCCTTGAATGATATGAAGGCGGTAGATTCATTATTTAGACTGAAGGGTTATAATGAAAAGAAAAAATACACACTCAAAACATTAGATATATCTTGGATGTCAAAGTGTGTATTCTGTGGAGATTTTATGAAACAGAGGTCCGAAAGAGTGAGGACAAGTTGTACAGATCCAGAAGAACTATCTAGATATTGTAATAATGCGAGTTATCCATTGACTGGCACTCGTTCTCATGAATGGACCAGCTATATAACAGATGTTCCCATCTGTACGTGTTGTAGAAACTCAAAGGAGAGACAGGGCGAGAACCGAATGAATATGCTCTCTCGGAATGGTGAGAATTATGCAACACCCCCTTCTCATTTTAAGAATAGTAAAGAATATCATAAGTCAATAGCAAGAATGTATACGAAACCGGATTTGAGTCACATA
>Ga0115564_10003865_pt1 | contig 12377 bp, 17 predicted proteins | sample COGITO_mtgs_1105_7_FD_88680 | JGI IMG/M metagenome (GOLD analysis project Ga0115564, IMG submission 88680) | Pelagic marine microbial communities from North Sea - COGITO_mtgs_110523 | ecosystem: Environmental > Aquatic > Marine > Epipelagic | place: Germany:Helgoland, sampling site Kabeltonne...
ACGAGCTCGGCCGCTTGGACTGGTATAGCCTGGTGCGCGACTGGATGGTGCGCGAGCGCGGGATCACAATGGCACCACTCACCGACAGCCCGGCGCGCCTCGCCAACCAGATGCTGACCGACGGGGCTTTCGTGACCAACCCCGAGATTGAACGCTGGGAGAGGGTCGCAGTGCCTCAGCCCGGCGACGGCATTCTTTTTGCGATGACCCAAGACGACGGTCACACACCTGGTGCTGCCAACCATGCCGGCGTCTTTCTCGGCGATGGCCGCTTTCTGCATCATTTTGCCAACCGGCTCTCGTGCCAGGCAGATCTGGATGCCGTCTGGAAAGCCCGCGTCGCCGCCTTCATGCGCTGGAGGGGTTGAGCATGGCCCGCACGCTTCACGTTGATGGCAATTCCGGCAAGGCGTACATCTACAAAGGCGAAGTGGCCCCCGCGACCTATGCCAATCCTTCGGCCACACAGCTCGGCGATCTGCATTTTCACTCCGACCTCAGTTACCTTGGAAATACCCAAGTTCTTGAAGCCACCATCACCCATCCCGAACGGGTCCGGTCCTCATCCAGCTCCAAATGGGGTGGCACCACCTACCGCACACGGCAAGGCACCCAGAGCTTTGTGCTGGGCACAAACACCCTCGGGACTATCAGCCCCGCCGTGGCCTTTTTCGGCAGCGCGCAAATGCCCGCCGGCACCGTGGTCCACAAAGTCGGCCAATCGGTGCGCGCAGTCAGCATCATGGTGACCGCCAGCCAGATCCGGCTCTTCGAGAATTGGCTCACCTTCGATGACACCTTGCCCGCCGTTTCCCGAACCTACCGCATCTTTGTGTTACAGACCCTATTTACTGGCTCCGGCAATACCAGCATCGCTATCGCACCCGGCACCTTCACTGCAGGCTTTGGCAAGCTCTCCACCAGCTATCGCTATCTACGCCGCGCAAACGCGGCCCCTGACTTGTTCGTGACCGCCGGACGCACCGCTGACGTGCAAAGCGGAGGCGTCAAAGTCGTCCTGCCTGACGGTTCCGCGCCACTGCAAAGCGCTACCTATACCGGCAGTTTTATAGGCATGCCTGGAACGGGCGTGCGGATATGACCGCCAGCTTTGAAGCCGCAAATAACGTGATCCGCGTACGTGACACCAATGGTGCCGTTGTTTTTGATACCGGCACCCCGATGCCGCATATCGCACAAGTCATCACGGCCACGCTCAGCCACAGCTTTTTGGCCAGCGCCACATCGCGCGTGGTGCGCAGCTTGGGCCAAACACCTGCGTTCACGTCAGGGTGTCGAGAGCTGCAATACATTTGCAATCAAGAATATGTCTTCCGCTCCGTTTATGTGTGCCGTCAGGAATATCAGTGCACGCGCGATCCATGGACGCAACAGACCACCTGTCGCTATGTCACCGTCTGTGGCAACGAGCAGCAATGCGGCTATGAGAATGTTTGCGGGAATGAATGGGTTGATGTCGCAGGCTACGAGACCTTCGAGAGCGCCCGCGTGGCTGCGCGCGAACACAGCCAAACCTATACGCTGGGCACGCTGGCCGCAGGCACCAATCCCAACTTTCTGCTGGTGCTGCTCACCGCAAGCCGCACGCGCGCTGGCAGCCAGCAGGATTATGGCAGCTTCATCAGCGCTATTCCCGCGGGCGAGACAATCTGCGCCAATGGCAGCACTGTGCTCGAGACGGCGTTTCAGCCCAATGGCGACCCATGGCTCAGCCGTATCCTGAGCGTGTTTCTGGAGGGCGATACCGTTAGAGCGGAATTCAACCATTCCAACCGGCAATACACATCCGCCAAGGCGCATAGGGCTGCTGCGTGTCTGACCTACCCCGGCGGCTTTGCGCCCCTTGACGACACCCGCTCGGATTGGAGCGTCAGCTTTGAGGTCTATGCAGGAAAGTTCACCACATGATCATCAAGATCTTCTCCACATCGCGCGACATGGTCGGTGACGTGGCAACCATCCGCGCCGAGGTCCACGAGCAGCGCGCAGGCTTCACCCGTGTGCGCGATACCATCGAGATTGTGATCGAGGGCGGCGCCCGCATGAACGATACCCAATTGATCGCCAGAATTACGGAGATTTACTATGGCTGAGACACCGTTACCGCAGGCACCCCGCTATCTATCGCTCCCTTTTGCGAACAGGCCGATCCTGCAAGATGGCCAGCATGTGGGCTTCACCGTCGGGGTGACGCTGAGCCATGACGGCCAAGCCGTCACAGAATCCATCGATATGATCTGCGGCGCAGAACAAGCCGCAGCGCTCACCACCGGATCCATCGCAGACTTCACCGCCTGGTCGCGTCAGGCCCTCATCGATCATAACCTCGTCGCAACGGCAAATGCCGCGATGGACGCCAAGTTGGCCGCGTCTGCTGTCAGTAACGGCACCTAGCGGTCTTCACCTGACGCAAGTTTCCCAGTCTGCTTCTGGTATGCCTCTGTCGTCTGGACGAAGGTCCGAGCGGCGGCTATGCGCAGGGGACCGAGTTTACGAAATTGCGAACTTTGATGGCTCTTCCGGACGCGCCCGGCCCAGCCCTGCCATTCACCGAAGAAAAGACAGGCCGCAATGTGGCCAGCCACTCCAAACTTTCGCTGTAAATGCAAAATCGCCTGCCACCTAAATTCACACTGTTTCGGACAAAGTTGCCCTTGGGCTCGACTTTTGCACTCCGATTTGAATAAAACTCACAACACATGCTACGCTTTTCGCACAAGTTACAAAAAAGGGCCTCAGCCATTCCATATCTCAGATTACAATTGCTCATTGTTGGATTTGTGGCCCTAGCTATTTGTCCCGCGGAAGCGAAAGCTGACGTCCCAATCATTCCGAATGGCCAGACTTTCGAATGCACACCGACCCATGTCTGGGATGGTGATGGCCCTATCTGGTGCACAGAAGGACCAAGGTTACGACTGGCGGGCATTGCAGCCCGTGAGATTGATGAGACCTGTTCATCAGGTCATCCATGTCCCCGGGCAAGCGGTAGTGATGCCCGAGCAGCTTTGGTGGCTTTGTTGGGTGTTCCCACCGGAACCAGCAGGCATGGACATACCTTGGTCACTGGACCAACAATTACGTGCCGGTCAGATGGTTCCGCCGGTGGGAACCGTACGGCGTCATGGTGCGTTTCTCCAAGGACAGGAGATATCAACTGCGCGATGGTCAGCGGTGGCTGGGCATTACGCTGGGATCGTTACTGGAAGAATCATCTCTGCTAGACGGGACAACTTTCGACCAAGAGCGCGCTGATCGGTTTAGATCGTGCAAATAATGGTGAACCTGCGATCATCTTGAAAAGTCCAGCGATGGCTCAGACAAGCTAGCATTGCCTTATTCCATATCTATCCAGGTCACCGCTGTTCAACAGCGATCAGCGAGAAAACCGCGCCTACCCATGGGCGTGTACAGTTTCTTGCGCGTCTTCCATTGAAACGCGACCTCATGCAGGCTGGCACGCTGCCCGCGTCGACATGAGGCTAAGCGCATGACCAAGGAAACGAGGTTTTGAGTATCCGTCTTAAAAAGCAATTTTTGGAACCCCAACTCGGTCTGCTTACACACGGTCATGTCACGTCAGGTACGAAACATTAGCGCCGCGTAAAAAGGTGCGCCGGCAGCCCACTAGCTGTCACATGTGATACACATCCTTTTCGCCGCGCACGCACCAACTTGTGCAGTTCATTCACCACCCCCCACCGGCCCGCCCTTGGCGGGTTTTTTTCGTTCATAGGAGCACCATCATGTCTTTCCAATTCTCCCCCAACGCGCGCAACGCAGCCCTCGATGCCATTGAGACCGCCATCGGCACTGCCCCGAAGCTGCAGCTGCGCTCGGGTACGCTGCCGGCCAATACTGGTGCCGCTGACGCTGGCAACCTGCTGGTCGAGATCGCACTGCCCTCCGACTGGCTCGAGACCGCCGCCACTGGCGTCAAAACCATCAAGGGCACCTGGACGGGCACAGGCGCTGCAGCTGCGGCAGGCGGCACCAATGCGGGCCACTTCCGCATCAAGAACACCGCCGGCACCACCACCCATGTCCAGGGCACGATCACTATCACCGGGGCCGGCGGCGATATGGAGCTCGACAACCCCAACATCGCACAGAACCAGTCCGTGACCGTCACCACCTTCACCCTGACCGCAGGCGGAGAATAACTGATGGTCACCCTCGTCAACCGTGTCCGGGTCATCACCGCCAGCACAGGCACCGGCACACTCACCCCCGGTGGCGCGGTTGACGGGTTCCAGGACTTGGCCGCGGCCGGGGTCATCAATGGCGATGAGCTGCGCTACCTCCTTGAGGAAGGAAGCGCCTGGGAGCTTGGGGTTGGGACCTATACTGCCGGCACAAATACGCTCACCCGCAGCGTCATACAGAGCAGTGCCGTCGGTCAGCCGATCCACCTCACCGGCACCGCTATCATATCGCTCGTCATAACGGCCGAAGATCTCGCGGCAAAAGTCGAGATCAGTGATCCGCGTCTGACGAATGCCCGCGCATGGACCGCCGCGACTGTCAGCGAGGCCGAAGCGGCCACCGGCAGCGCCACCATCCGTCGTGCCTGGACCGCACTGCGTCTGCGCCAGGCCATCCTTGGCTGGTGGAACACCTCCACGGCCAAGACCAAGCTTGATGGCATTGCACCCGGCGCACAGGTCAACGTCGGCACAAATCTCGCGATTATCGGCAGCGGCAATAGCCGCAACCTCACCTCATCAACCGGCAGCAATGCAGCCCTGCCGCTGGCCAGCACCACCACTGCCGGCCTGATGGCAACTGACGACAAAGCCCGGCTTGATGCACTCTCCGCAGCCTTGGGCGGTGCCTTCACCGTCCATGCGTCGAGCGGGAACGTGTTCACGAATGCCAAACTCATCTTCAGATACAATGGCACCAATATCATGACCCTCGACAGCGGGGGCAATTTAACCCTGAGAGGCAACGTCACAGCCTTCGAGGATCCCTAATCCATGCCGCTTCCCCTGACAGGTCCGATTTCACTCGCTGCCGTCAACCTGGAGCTGGGGCGCACTTCTGACGCCACAATTTCTCTTGGCGAGCCTACCGTACGGGCCCTTGCAGGCATTTCCACGGGACCAATCGGCAAAGCTGATCTACGCGGCAAATCCGCATCCTTTGCCCACACCATCAATACAGACCAGCTACATTTGAACCTGCACAGCTATCTGCTTGGGCAAGGATGGGACGGAGCGTCCAGTGTTGAGCTCACCATCGCCACCGGGATTTACATCTGGTCGGACAATACCGCGATACCAGCACTTGATATGGGCGGTGCGTTCCCCGGCGGGCTGACCCTCATCAACAAGGGCTTCATCATGGGCAAAGGCGGGGATGGCGGCTATTTGCAAGCCAACCGCACCACCTATGTCACCCCGACACCCGGTGGACCTGCAATATCCCTGACAGGCCCGATCAGCATCGACAACGCCGCTGGCTATATCGGCGGCGGCGGCGGGGGCGGTGCAGGTCAAAGCGGAAGGCCTACTTTCATAATCAGCAGACAAGACCTCTACAGCCCCGGCGGTGGCGGGGCTGGCGGCGGGCGCGGTGGTCCAGCCAATAACGGGGACACGGCTGGCACGTCACTCAGCGGCTTTGGCATTGGTGGATCAATTGGCCAAACCGGCACAACCAACACAAGCGCGAACATCTTTGCAGGACAAACCATTGCCGCACATGGCGGCGCCGGTGGCGCAAGCGGCACTGTCAGTCATCGCGGCACACTCTAAAAGGGGAGACATAAAATGGGTGGTGGAAGCTCTGCGCCGGCCAAAATTGGCGGCATCTCCGGACAGGGCGGTGGCCGCATTTTGCCCGGCAGCCCCGGCGGTGTCGGTGAAGTCTTTACGAACGCGAGCCGCGCCACATCGGCTGCCTCACCGGATTATCCGGACCGCAGACCGAACGCGCCCGTTGGATCAAGTTTTGATACCGGGTTCACAGCCCCTGGCGGAGGTCCAGGACAGCCAGGCCGTGGGTATCTCTATGAGATTTTCCATGTCCCCAACGCTGACACAGGCGGAACTGTTGCGGTCAGCGCGCGCGCGGGTGGCGGCGGTGGTTGGGGCGCGGCCGGCGGCGTGGGTGAACTGATTGGCACCGGTGGTGGTTCTGCTCCCGGAAATCCTGGCGCTGCAGGCGGCAAAGCAATTGATACCAATGGACATGCGGTGACCTGGCTCGCCGGTTCGGATCAGGCATATGGAGCGGTCGGATGAAAGTTTCGATGCAAATGTTGCGGGACCTCGGCGTCTGCGACGGTGCGGATCAGTATATCGGAAACTGGTTCGCGGCGCATAACGTCGAAACCATCGATTATGATGACGCGCTCAATACGCTTCTTCAATATCAAGACGCGGGCCAGGACTGGATCGACCAGAATTATCCCGACACGGAACACAGTGATTTCACCGGATGGGTCAAATGGATGCGGGACCTGCCATCTCGCTATGAGGCAATCACCTACTTTGGCGATCACATCGCAGAGAACCTGTTCCGCACGGCAGACGGGCATCTGCATGAGACCATGCTGGCAGCACAAGATCACCGTCGGCGCATGTTTGCTGAACTGCGCCAAGGGCATGCGGCGGCCCGTGTGATCAATGGCGTCAAGGTTGGCGCTGCCGGAGCCGAGACCTGGGAGGTTGTGGATTTGGCAAGCGTCGATCTGGCCGCCTACGATGCCTTCGTCTGGCACGACAGCACGACAGGGCTGAACCACCGCACGCAAAGTGCGGCCGAAGCCATGGCCTTTGATGCAGAGCAGGCACACGTTCTCGATCAAATCGACGCAGCAGAAGCCGCCGCACAGATCGAACAGCGGATCACTGACGAAAGCGGTGTTTTCGCCGTCTGGATCCCCACACCTCGCGCTGATCCTGCGCCCTCAGAGGATTAATCAACCATGCCGGGCTTTGCCCCTCTCGCGGCGGTGCCCCTGGCCAGCGCCGGATTGCCACCTGCGCGTGAGGCCTTCTTTGCGGGGGTGTTCGCCCTTGGCACAGCAGTGCAAGGGCGCACGCGGGCACATGCCGTGGCCCGTGGCGCGGTGGTGCTTGCTGGCCAGGCGCAAGGCAGGATCTCTACGCAGGCCCATGCCCACGCCACCGGTGATACTGGCACGGTCACGCTTGCGGGGCAGTCGCGCGGGACGGTTAGCCCGCAGGCATATGTCGACCGCGCAGTTTCACTGTACGGAGAAGCCAGGACGGCCGCTCTCACGGCAGCTTCAAATGTCGCCGGGATCACTGTCTATGGCGATGCCTCGTCAGAGCTCGCCGACACGGGGCAGGTTACGGGTAACTATGTCGTCCGTGGGCAAGCGGCGGGTGTGACCGGCACGACCGCAACCGCAGTGCCAGCGATCGCCATAAATCTTGATTTAGCGGTTTCGCCCTCAAACGAAGGGCTCCTCGGAGGAGCGCTCCCCTTCACGGCAAGCCAGGACGCAAGGGCAGCCATCACCGCCCGCGCGGCTGTGCTGTGGCAAGCAGAACGTCACATACAAGTTGCCATTACTGCCGTGGACGGACAGGTCACGCAGCCGCTGTCCTTGGACGTAAAAGCACGCAGTTTCGCAAAGGCGCGCGCCATTGGCGCTGGCAGCATGGCTCTGGCAGGCACAGCCCGCCTTACGGGCACAACCAACCTGCGTGCGCAAGACCGGATCGCTGTTGCGGGCCGGGGCAAGGCCAATACCAACGCGCAGGCCACCTTAACCCGCGCCCTTACACTCGCAGGGAATGCTGGGGCACGTGCGCAAGAAGACCGCAACGCTTCATCGACGTCCATGTACAGCCTCCATGGCGATGCCAAAGTGCATAACGGGCTGATCGGGCGGACCAGCGGTCACATTACGCTCCGGGCGCAAGCTACAGCCGATACGGCGGTCCTTGGCCATGGCCTGAGTGGCGTTTCCATTGCCCGCAGGTTTGATGCTGCGGCACACGTCGATGCGGCAATGGCACGGGCGATCATATTTGCAGGCGCCAGCTCAGCCCTGACGGCCGGTGCCACGCGTGAAACGATAACGGCACCCTTGCCCTTAAGCGGCCACGCGCGAGTGCAGGTCGGTACAGACGTGGCCGCGGCCACAGCTGTGCCCATCGGCATTGCCTGCGCTGGACGGGTCGGGCTCAGCATTGGCGCATCCCAGCGTGTATTCCTGCCGTTCACCCTGACGGGGACGATAGGTCTATCCGGAACTGCGACAAAAACTGTCGTACTTGCGGGCATCGCGAGCGCGGCAACACGCACCATCGCGCAGATTGCCCAGACACCTTTGGTATTGACGGGCAACGCACATGCCACTCCCGGCCTCGTGGCCACAGGCAACGGACAACTCACACTCACCCGACTGAGCCGGACATCGGCCCTGATTGAGGTCAGCACAGTCCCCGGCCTGCACCTGCACCTCCAGGCCACCACCATCGTACCCTTGCACGCCTTTGGCCACCTGGCTATCCCCCTGCACGGCGCAGCCAGAGTGCCCATCCGGATTATCGCGATCGGACGTAGCCGTTTTGATCTTGTGGGAGCAAGCAAATCTGCGGTGGTCATGCGCGCCGCAGCAGGGGCCAGTTTTGAACTGGCCGCTGTAGCAGGTGCAAAGGCGGCGGCCGGGGGCCGCGCATCGGACAGGTTCACTGTCACCCGCACGGGCGCAGGAGATATTGCCGTGCGCGGCGATGCGGTCCGTCTCATCACCGTCACGGGGCAGTCGGCAGTGCGCGTGAACAGCCGCGCCCTTGCACAACCCGTTATTGCGCCAAACCTGCAAGCCGCAGGCACGTCAGGTCTCCACGGCAAGCTCTCTGCTCAGGCCGTTCGGCCCGATGGCACATGCCAGGCATCGATGACGGTCGATGCCATTGTGTATGGTGGGTCCTGGCCACTCACGCTGCGGGTGCTTGGCGTGCGGGCCCCGCCGGGCCAACGCCGTTTCACACAACCCGATACGGCCCAAGGCGGGTCTATCATCACAGCGCCACGCAGCGGTGTCCTGCGCGCAGAACCGCGCACCGGTCGGATTCTTAAAGGCTAGCCCATGCAAAAGTTCATCATCAAACGCGGCGATACATCGCCAGCCCTGCGCTTTGCGCTTCTACCGGAGAGCGTGTCACTGGTCGGCGCAGTGGTCCGCTTCCAGATGCGCCTACGGGGTGGCGCGACAGTGATCGATCGCACCGCTGAGATCCAGAGCATGTTCCAACCCGCAGTGGTCGCGCATGCGTGGGCACCCGGTGAGACTGATATCGCGGGCCGCTATGAGGCGGAGTTCCGCGTCACCTACGCAGATGACACCATCGAGACCTTTCCCAATCATGGCTTCATCGATGTGTTCATCATCGGGGATGTGCCGAGGTTGTCCGACTGAGTGCCGCTGCAGGCCTGTACCACATAACCTCACCTCAAAATCACTACACTAAAAAGGACGCATACCAATGGAGATCGCACTCTGGACCATGGTCGACGCGCTGATGAAATGGGTCATTATTCCCATGGCCGCCATTCTCTGGGTTCATAACCAGAAACTCAGCTCACATGAAAAGGAAGTACTGCGCATCATGACGCTGCTTTCCGAGCGCAAGGACCAGCGCGACGAAGACCGTTCTGAGCTGAAAGAAGCTCTGCGCGATCTACGCGCGGCCATCCTGCGGCTCGATGAACGGCTGGCCGATTTTACACTGGCCCAATCAGCGCAAGCACCCCCGCCTGATACGACCCGCAACCCGCCAACCCGACGCGCGAAAGGCTGAGGCATCATCGGCTGGCGCAAACCCAGGCGCGCAGCAGAGGCGCCCCGACATCAATCGCCTAAAGCCATACTTCTCCATCGAGCCCGTCGCACCTGCGGCGGGTTTTGTCATTTGAAAGGACCATACCCCATGACCACACGCATGGCTGACCCGATCCGTACATTCCGGCACTTCCGCGATGTGCCGCAAAACCTCTGGCGCTGGAGGGATTTCTCGCCAGCCGAGATTGCCTGTCGCGGCACAGGGCAGCTCAAGTTGCACCCGGAAGCGCTCGACAAGCTGCAAGCCCTACGCGACCGGCTGGACAAGCCGCTCATCGTGCGCTCGGCCTATCGCAGTCCCGTGCACAACGCTTCACTCAAGGGCGCAGCGCCTCGTTCGAAGCATATGGATGGCACCGCCTTTGATATTGGCATGGCGAACCATGACCCGGTGGCCTTTGAGCTAGCGGCGCGGGAGGTGGGCTTCCTGGGCTTCGGCTATTATCCGCGCTCAGGCTTCATGCATATCGATCTTGGGCCTGCGCGGTCCTGGGGTGAACGCTTTCCAGTGCGGGCGGTGCCGTTCACGCCGGAGGTGCCGCCGGCGCGCGAGGTGCTTGCCGAAAGCCGCACGCTGAAAGGGACTGGAGCAGCCGGTGTGGCAACCATTGGTGCTGCGGGCGTCGAGCTTGCACAGGAGGTCCTGGTCGAGGCGCAAGACGCCATTCTGCCGCTTCTGCCCTATCTCGACACGCTCCGTTACCTCTTGATCGCCCTTGCACTTGCCGGACTTGCCGTCGTGATTTATGCCCGCATTGATGATTGGCAAAAAGGGCAACGCTGATTTGGAAAACGATTATTCCCGGGCAATGGATGCGCCGCTTGGCCGTGACAAGCCTCATGGTCCTGGCGTCCGCCCTCTTCCTTCTCAATCTGCGGCGCCAGGGCGAACGCGCCGGGCGCGCGGCTGAACGCCTGACCAATCTGGAGCACACCAACCATGCACAGCGTGAAATGCTGGATGCGGCCGCTGATCGCCCTCGCAGCCGCGATGATCTTCTTGACCGGCTGCGCAGGGGTGGATTCTGAAACGCCACACAGCGCCTGTCCCCCTGTTGTGAAATATAGCCCTGCCGAACAGGCGCAGGTGGCGGAGGAAATTGCCACTTTGCCAGAGAGAGCACTGATCGTTGGGTGGATGGCGGATTATGCTGTCTTACGGGACCAGGCCCGTCGCTGTCACATCGAACCCATTTAACAGTAGAAAGGCCCGCGGATGTTCCAGACTATCGAACAGATCATATTGCTCCCCTCACTCCCCTGATAAATCCAATTGCAAAATCCCAAACGAAAATAACAGGAAGTGTCAGCAGCCACAGCACGAACACGAAAATCCGGGCACCAAAGATCATCACCACGACGACGGCCATAATCATCATATAGACGAGCTGAAGTTGTGCCGCCTTTTTGCCCCGAAGCTGTACCCCCGCAAACTTGAACGACGAATATTGCGGCTTGAGAAAGTTGAAGGTGCCAGCCTTGTTCTTCACTGACGCGCTGACCCCGCTCTTTGATAAGTTAAAACCAAGCGGCCCTGCCCGCCAGCGGCCGATCAGCTGAAACCGACCATTCTGAAAAGCAACACGCGCACCATTTGCAATCCGCGTAGACGCCCGCAAGCCTTTCGACGAATTTGTCGTGAGGTTAACCGGACCGACCTTTTGTTCGCCCCGCACATATACCCCGCCCGTGCGCGATGCCCGTGTGTATTTGCCACGATGCTCAATGCGAACCTGTTTGCCGTCTTCGTCTTTTTTGCCCAGACCAAACATCAGCGCGTATCTGCGCGGTCTATACAATGCAGAAAACTTCTTCATCCGCCTGACTGACGGAAACGGGCAAAGCCATGATGCAGAGTTTGATCTCGCAGGCATTCAGGATACCACCGAAGCCGTGGCTGCGGCCTGCGGATGGTCCACGCTTGACCTTTCGCGAGATGATTATCGCGCCATCCAGACCTTGTTGAACGCAGGCGGGTTCGATGCCGGAACCCCAGATGGCGTGTGGGGCAACGGTTCACGCAATGCCATGCGTATGTTCCAAGAACAAAACGGGCTCCCGACAACCGGTGCACCGGACAGAGCAACGCTCAAAGTGCTGGGGGTATAGCCAAGCGAATAATTTGGCCCAGCCAACCAGCAAATAATAAGCGCAGAGGGATCCACCCATGAGCGCCGTCACCGGAAAGGAACGTGTGATTGAATTCATCATCGTAGGCGCAATTCTCTTCGGAATCATCGGTTTTTTCATCAACGGCGGCAAAGGCGGGATCTGGGGCGCCCTACTGGGCCCGATTGGCCTCATCATTGCTGCAATTATGAAAGGGAAGTGAGTCTCGGTACGGGCACTATATTACTGGAGAAAGCTTCCCTCTTATCTCTGTGCCTTCCAATCGTTCAAACAGGCGGTGCAAGCGCCAGCTAAGCACAGAGGAGGCGGCCTTCCAAAATTTTGCGTTAACATGGTTCATTTACGCGAACGGCCCAAACCGGACCTTCATGACGTCCGCAGCGAACGGCAAGAATGA
>Ga0115564_10003869_pt1 | contig 12375 bp, 7 predicted proteins | sample COGITO_mtgs_1105_7_FD_88680 | JGI IMG/M metagenome (GOLD analysis project Ga0115564, IMG submission 88680) | Pelagic marine microbial communities from North Sea - COGITO_mtgs_110523 | ecosystem: Environmental > Aquatic > Marine > Epipelagic | place: Germany:Helgoland, sampling site Kabeltonne...
AAAAAAGGTTTTGAAATACTAACTGTGAATGGCTGGAGCTATCCTGACTTAATAAATACTTATCAAAAGGCTAGTGATATAGCAAGAGTTGAGCATGTTCCAGTAATAGTTCATGTTAAAGAATTAACGCAACCAATTGGCCATTCATCCTCTGGTTCACACGAAAGATATAAGTCCAAAGAAAGATTAGAATGGGAAAAGCTTAATGATTGCAATGTCAAAATGAGACAATGGATTATTGATAATAGTATTTCAAACGAAGAGGAATTAATAGAGATAGAATTAAAATGCAAGCACAATGTTCAAATTTCTAAGAAGGAAGCTTGGGAAACTTATATAAATCCAATTCTGAAAATAAGAGAGCATTACATTTTATTATTAGATAATCTATCAAAAAAATATACAGATTATAATTTAAATTCTTTCATTTTAGAACTTTCAAGAATAAAGGAACCAAATAAAAAAGATATACTATCTAATGCAAGAAAAGTTTTACGCACATTATTAAATGAAAATTCTATTGAGTTAGATTCTCTTAAAAACTGGATTATTAAATTTTCAGCTGAACAAAAGGAAATATACAGCTCAAAACTATATAATGAATTTAATACTAATTATAAAAGTGTAAAAAAAATAAACCCAATTTACAATTTCGAATCAAAGAAAGTTGACGGTAGAATCATAATTAGAAATAATTTTGATAGTTTATTGTCTAAATATGATAATCTAATAATTTTTGGAGAAGATTCTGGAAAGATTGGTGATGTTAATCAGGGTTTAGAGGGGTTACAAGATATTCATGGTGAAGAAAGAGTTTCTGATAGAGGAATTAGAGAAGCATCTATAGTTGGAGAAGGTATAGGCTTAGCTTTAAGAGGATTTAGACCAATAGCTGAAATTCAGTATTTAGATTATTTATTATACGCTTTACAAATCTTAAGTGATGATTTAGCTACTCTTCATTATAGAACTTTTGGTAGGCAAATCGCTCCACTAATCATTAGAACTAGAGGACATAGATTAGAAGGAATATGGCATTCAGGCTCTCCTATGGGTGCATTATTATCAACATTAAGAGGAATTAACATACTTGTACCTAGAAATATGGTACAAGCTAGTGGAATGTATAATTCTTTACTACAATGTCAAGAACCAGCCGTTATTATTGAATCTTTAAATGGATATCGTTTAAAAGAAAAACAACCAGATAATTTATCAGAATTTACTGTTTTAATTGGTGAATCTGAAAAAATTAAAAATGGAAATCAAATCACTATAGTTTCGTATGGTTCTACTCTAAGATTAGTTGAAAAAGCATCGATTGAATTAGAGGATTTAGGGGTTAGTTGTGAAATCATAGATATTCAATGTTTAATTCCATTTGATAACTCCAATTTAATTATTGAAAGTTTAAAAAAAACCAATAAATTACTAATAGTCGATGAAGATCTTCCAGGAGGAGCATCATCCTATATTTTACAAAAGGTAATACAAGAACGTGATGGATTTAGATTTTTAGATTCTAGCCCAATAACATTAACGTCAAAAGCTCACAGACCAGCTTATGGAACTGATGGAGATTACTTTTCAAAACCATCAATTGATGATATTATTGAAACAGCTTACAGCATAATGAATGAATATGATCCAGATAATTATCCTGAACTCATTTAGCTCATTATTTGAAATATTAATTGATTAAGAATATTTTGTTGAGAGTTATTGCTTACTCCATATCCTTTTGTTTTTAAATCAACATTTTTTATAAGAGTAATTATTGAAGATATTTTCTTCATAGGATAAATTTTTGCTGCCTTATGATAATCTTTCACAAAAAACTTATTAACACCAAGTGTTGATGCTACATTTATATCAGATTTATTATTTAAACTGTGAAATTGAAATAATTGTATAAAATAATTGAATAATGAACTTAATACTAATTGTGAAGGGTAAGCTTTAAAATTATTAGAAAAATAATCACCAATAACTAATGCTTTATTTAAATTTCCTGAACCTATCGCATTTCTTAACTCAAATATGTTAAAATCTTTACTTATTCCAATATTTTTTTCAATAAGCTTTGGATTAATATTGTTATTTTCAGGTTTTAGTAATTTTAACTTATTTAGTTGATTATTAATCATTTTTAAATCACTGCCTAAGAACTCAACAAGCATTTGATTGGCTTTTATATCTATTGTATAACTATCTTCTTTTAATTTATTAGAAATCCAAGTTGAAACCTGATTTTCATAAGGTTTTTTAGAATTTAAAATCAAACCAAATTTTTGAATTGCTTTATAAATTTTTTTTCTTTTATCTAAAGTTTTGTATTTGTAATTAATTATTAAAATTGTTGAATGCATTGGGTTTAAAAGGTAATTTACTAAACCATCAATTTTTGAGGATAAATCTTGAGCCTCTTTAACTATGATTAGTTGAAATTTAGACATCATAGGAAACCTTTTACAAACAGAAATAATTTCTTCAACAGATGTGTCCTTTCCATACAGTATTGTTTGATTAAAACTTTTCTCTTCTTCATTCAAGACTTTCTTTTCTAACAAATCATTAATCAAGTCTATATAATATGTTTCCTCTCCCATTAAAAAATAAACGGGACTAAAAACTTTGTTATTAATTTTTGAAATAATACTATTAATTTCTTGTAAATTCATTTTTTAAACATGATAAAATTAAATTTTCCAGACTTTGAATTTAAGTTAAAAAAAATTGATAATAAAACTTTTATTTTTGATTTTTTAAGAAAAAAATATTTTCTTTTAACACCTGAAGAATGGGTTAGACAGCACGTTTTAAATTTTTTAGTTATAAAAAAGATTCCATTAACACACATTGCTGTAGAAAAAAAAATAACTATAAATAATTTAAACAAAAGATTTGATGTAGTTGTATACAATAATATAGGCCATGTAATAATGCTTATTGAATGTAAATCACCATCTGTAAAGCTAACTCAAAATGTTTTTGATCAAATTTCAATTTACAATATGAATTTGAAATCAAAATATTGTATGGTAACAAATGGACTAGATCATTTATATTTTAAAATAGATAAATTATCTAAAAAATTTACTTTTGTAAAAGATTTCCCAATTAAATGAAAATTGCTATTGTAATTCTTAACTGGAACGGCTTAAGACATTTAGAAGAGTTTTTACCAAGTATTGTTAAATTTTCTGATGAAAATCCAATACATATAATTGATAATAACTCAACAGATAGTTCTGTTGAATTTATAAAAAAATATTATCCGAAAATTAACTTAATTATAAATTCTAAAAATTATGGCTTCGCTAAGGGTTACAACCAAGGTTTAAAAAATATTAAAGAAGAAGTTTTTTGTTTATTAAATAATGATGTTCAAGTGAGTGAAAATTGGTTAATTCCTGTGATAAAAGAATTCAAAAATAACGATTCATTAGCAATAGCTCAACCTAAAATATTAGATTACAAGAATAAAAACAAATTTGAATATGCTGGAGCAGCTGGAGGTTTTATAGATTATTTTGGATATCCATATTGCAGAGGAAGAATATTTAATGAAATTGAAGAGGACAATGGTCAATATGATCAAAACATTGATATTTTCTGGGCATCTGGAGCATGTTTTTTTATAAGAAAAAATATTTTTGAAAAACTAAATGGATTTGATGAAAACTTTGGTACTCATATGGAAGAAATTGATTTATGTTGGAGGTTAACAAATTTGAATTTAGATTATAAAAAAAGATTCATTTACAAGAGTGAGGTTTATCACTTGGGTGGAGGTTCACTTAGTTATGAAAATCCAAAAAAATTATTTTACAACATAAGAAACCATAGATGGATGGTTTTGAAAAATATAAATGCACATTTTTTTCTTGACAACTTGAGATTATCAATAATTCAAAATTTTAGTCTTTTATATTCTTTATACTTTTTGTTAACATTTAAAATGAAACATTTTATTTATGTAATTAAGGCAATGTTTTCTGTATCTGCAAAAATAGATGGATACAATGTTAATGTCGTAAATAGAAATATTGTTTTAAAATTAAAAAGTAAAAAACCAAAGTATTACTCTATAAAATCGATTATTTATCATTATTTAATTAAAGGTCAAAAAAAATATTCAGATTTAACTTAACTTTAATTTTTAGTATAAATTTTTTATTTAAATTTGATTATAAAATTATATGATATGAAAAAATTAATCCTAACTATTTTAACTGTTTCAGTTTTGTTTCCGTCTTGTATTTCTAAAAAAGATTATGCTGCTTTAGAGGTAACTAATAAACAAAATAAAGATTTACTTAATACAGCTACTATAAAATTAAATGCTTGTATTGAAGACAAAACAAACTCAGAAGCAAGTTTAAAAACTTTAAAAGATCAAGTAGCTTTTTTAAAAGCTAATAATCAAGATCTTATAAATAACATGGGCAATTTAACCACTCTTTCACAAAAAGGTGCTGAGAATCTTGAAAAATCTTTAGAAAGTATGAAAGAAAAAGATTTAACAATTAATACCATGAGAGATGCTGTGACTAGAAGAGATTCCGTTACATTAGCACTAGTAACTAGTTTGAAAGGAACTTTTATTGATATAAACGATAAAGATATTGAAGTTAATGTTGAAAAGGGAGTTGTGTTTATTTCTATTTCAGACAAATTATTATTTAACAGTGGAAGTTATGTGGTTTCAGAAAGAGCTAAAGAAGTACTTGGAAAGGTTGCTAAAGTTGTTTTAGATAAGCCTGAAATCGAATTTTTAGTAGAAGGTCACACTGATGATCAGTCAATTCAAAATGAAGTATTATTAGACAACTGGGATTTGAGTGTCAAAAGAGCAACATCAGTTGTTAGAGTTTTACAAAATGATTTTGGGGTTCAACCTGAAAGAATGACTGCAGCTGGAAGAAGTTACTACGTTCCTGTTGCTGATAACGATACTTCAGAAAATAGATCAAAGAACCGAAGAACTAGAATTGTTGTTCTTCCTAAATTAGATCAGTTTTATGATTTAATAGAGCAAGGAATGAAAGCTGTTAGTTCAAACTAAAAAATTAGTTTCAATATTTTATATAAATGCATGTCTTAATAGACATGCATTTTTTTTAGATTATTATCGTTGAATACCAATTTAATAGTCGACATTTGCATCCTAAATTTAGAAAGTGAATAATTTTAAAAATCTTGGAATTGAGCAAAAGCTAATTGATTCAATTTCAGAACTAGGATTTGAAAATCCTACACCTGTTCAAGAAAAAGCAATTCCCTTAGTTTTAAATGATCGTTCTGATTTAATTGCGTTAGCTCAAACAGGTACAGGAAAAACTGCTGCTTTTGGACTTCCAAGTATTCAACAGATAGATTTAAAAAATAAAAATATTCAAACAATAGTTCTCTGCCCTACTAGAGAATTATGTATTCAAATTTCTAAAGATTTAATTTCATATTCTAAATTTTTGAAAGCTATTAAAATAACTCCTGTTTATGGAGGAGCTAGTATTGAAAATCAAATAAAAGCTATTAGAAAAGGAACTCATATTATTGTTGGTACACCTGGAAGAACTAAGGATTTAATAAAAAGAAAAGTATTAAATTTTAAATCTGTTAATAGAGTTATTTTAGATGAAGCTGACGAAATGTTAAGTATGGGGTTTAAAGATGATCTAGACTTTATCTTAGACACAACATCCGAAAACAGACAAACTTTATTGTTTTCCGCAACAATGTCAAAAGAAGTTCGTAGTATTTCTAAGAGATTTATGAACGATGCAAATGAAATTACTGTAGAAAAATTAAATTCTGGAGCAAAAAATGTTGAACATCATGTTTATAATGTTAATACTAGAGATAAATATGATACATTAAAAAGAATTGCTGATTTCAACCCAGACATTTATGGAATTGTTTTTTGTAGAACCCGAAGGGAAACTCAGGATATTGCTAACAAATTCATGAATGATGGATATAATGCTGATGCAATTCATGGAGAATTATCTCAAGGACAAAGAGATGAAGTAATGTCTAAATTTAGAAATAAATCTTTACAAATATTAATTGCAACTGATGTTGCTGCAAGAGGACTAGATGTCGACAGCTTAACTCATGTAGTTAATTATTCACTTCCAGATGATCCGGAAGTATATACTCATAGAAGTGGACGTACAGGAAGAGCAGGAAAAAGTGGTATTTCAATAGCAATTTCAAACCCAAGAGAAGGAAGGAAATTAAGGTCAATTGAAAGTAAATCACAGATAAAATTTATTAAACAAGAAGTTCCCTCAGGAAAAGAAATTTGCTCCAAACAACTTTTTAAATTAATTGATAAAATTCAAAAGGTAAAAGTGGACGATAAACAAATTGAGCCTTTTTTAGAAGATATATATTCTAAACTTGAATCATTATCCAGAGAAGAGTTAATTAAACATTTTGTTTCATCAGAATTTAATAAGTTTTTAGATTACTACAAGAAAAGTCGAGATATTAAAAGTGATAATAATAGTGATAGAAGTTCTAAAGATTCTAATAGATCAAGAAGACGTTCTAAAGATTTCGAAAATCTTTCTGTTAATGTAGGAAGAAAACAAGGTATAACCCCAATAGAATTAATAGGTTTAGTTAACAGAATTACTAAATCTAATGAAATTGAAATTGGTAGTATAGATATTAGACAATCTTATACAATTTTTGAAATTGATAAAAGTATTACTAAATCTCTTATAAAATCTAGTTCTAAATTAGATCATAACGGAGTAGATTTAAAAGTTACTATTTCTAAAGAGAAAATTGAAAAAAAATATAATAGAGATAAAAGCGAAAGAAGATCGAAACCTAAAAGGGATTTTAAAAATAAATCTAGATCTAGATCTAGAAATAGATCTGAAAGTAAAGGTAGAAGAAAATACAGAGGTTAATCTACTTTTTGATACTTTGCAAATTTTAATAATATTTTCTTTAAACCGCTTGTTTCAAATTTCACCTCTGCTTTTTTGTCTCCCCCTGCGCCTTCTGTAGTTACAACTGTTCCTTTTCCAAACCTGTTGTGTATTATTGAATCACCAGTATTTATATCAATATAATCCGTCACTATACTTGATGAATAATTTGTTTTCATTATTTTTTTTAAATGAATTTTTCTTTCAGGCTTTTTAAATCTTATTTTACTATCTGAACTTTTTTTAAAATTTATTTTAGTATTTATTATATTATTTAAGTTGATAAATTGTGGATCAATTTCACTAATAAACCTACTAGGTTCACAATCATTTAATTTACCCCATCTATATCTAGTTTTTGAATGAGATAGTATTATTTTTTTCTTAGCTCTAGTTAGAGCTACATAAAACAATCTTCTTTCTTCTTCTAAATCAGATCTAGTTGTCGAACTCAAAGCAGATGGAAATAAGTCCTCTTCTAAACCAACTATGTAAACATTAGTAAATTCCAACCCTTTAGCTAAATGAATTGTCATTAGCGAAACTTTTGGTTCCGATTTTTCAATATCCTTGTCCAAGTCTGATATAAGAGCAACATCTTCAAGGAACTCACTTAAAGAGCTTTTTGAATCAACAATTTCTTTTTGACCATCAATAAAATCTTGAACTGCATTTATTAATTCTTCAATATTTTCAATTCTACTTATTGATTCTGGTGTTCCTTCATTTTTAAGTAAATTAATAACTCCTACTCTCTTCAAAACCTCATTTAATATTTCTAATGCATTTAGATTCTCATTATCAATTTGAAAGCTTTTAATCATACACAAAAAATCAAATAACTTTTGTTTTGTTCCATTGTTAATTCCAATATTAGAGTTATTTATATCTTCAATTACATCAAAAATTGTAAGATTGTTTTCGTTTGAAAATATTTGAATTTTTTCTAAGGTTGTTTGTCCAATTCCTCTTGGCGGATAATTTATTATTCTTTTTAAACTTTCTTCGTCACTTGGATTAACAATTAATCTTAAATATGCTAAAACGTCCTTTATTTCTTTTCTTTGATAAAATGACAAGCCTCCATATATTTGAAAAGGAATGTTTTTTCTTCTAAGTGCATCTTCGATTGACCTGGACTGAGCATTAGTTCTATATAAAACAGCAAATTCATCATTTCTTAACTGTTGATTATATTTAGCTTCAAATATTGATGATGCTACAAACCTACCTTCTTCAGAATCTGTTATAGTTTGATTGATTTCAATTTTATCTCCAATTTCATTTTCAGTCCAAACTTTTTTATCTAGTTTGTTTAAGTTATTATTAATAACAGAATTTGCTGCGTTCACAATATTTTGAGTAGATCTATAATTTTGTTCTAGTCTATAGACTGATGAATTGGGATAATCTTTTTGAAAAGATAAAATGTTTTCAATATTTGCACCTCTAAATCCGTAAATACTTTGTGCATCGTCTCCTACTACACAAATGTTTTCAAATTTATCAGCTAGTGCTTTTACGATAAGATACTGCGAATGATTAGTGTCTTGATATTCATCCACATGAATATATTTAAACCTTTGTTGATACTTATTTAAAACCTCAGGAAATCTATTTAATAATTCGTTAGTCTTGAGTAACAAATCATCAAAATCCATTGCTGAAGCTTTAAAACAACGATCAACATAGGTTTGATATATTTTGCCAAATAAAGGTCTTCTGGATTCTTTGTCTTGTTGAATTAGTTCTGGATTATTATAATAGGCTTTTACAGTAACTAAATTATTTTTTAGTGATGATATTCTGTTTTTAATATTTCTGTATTTGTAAAGGTCTTTATCAAGTTTTAGTTCTTTTATTATTGACGATATTAAACGCTCAGAATCTTGTGTGTCATAGATAGAAAAACTCGAGCTATAACCTAAATAATCTGCTTCAGATCTTAGAATTCTTGCAAAAATTGAGTGAAATGTTCCCATCCAAAGTGTTTTGGCTTGGGATTCCCCTACAATTAAACCAATTCTTTCTTTCATTTCTTTTGCCGCCTTATTAGTAAAAGTAAGGGCCAAAATTGAAAATGGATCAACTCCCATTTCCATTAAATAAGCAATTCTATATGTCAAAACTCTAGTTTTACCAGATCCAGCTCCAGCAATTACCATTACAGGGCCGTCTTTGTGTACTGTAGGGAGCTTTTGAGAGTCATTTAACTGACTTAAATAGTCTTGCAAATCAATAAGTTTATAATTAAAATCAACAGAAAAATACTTCTATTTTTTACCTTATAAAGTTAATAAATTATATTAGTGTTGTGAAAGAAAATTTATTAAATACTTCCATTGATTATTTAAAGGGTGTTGGACCAAATAGAGCTGAAATTTTAAAAAAAGAATTAAAAATTTTTACATATAATGATTTATTAAATTTCTTTCCATACAGATATATTGATAGGACAAAATTCTATAATATAAATGAAATTCAGAAATCCAATGCAGACGTTCAAATAATTGGAAAATTTACGGATGTGTATTATTTCAAAAACATTAAAAGCAATAGACTTATAGGTACATTTAAAAATGGAACTGACACTATTGAAATAGTTTGGTTTAAAGGTGCTAAATGGATAGAAAAATCAATCAAATTAAATACTGACTATGTCTTATACGGAAAACCAAATTGGTATTTAAATAATTTTTCAATTGCACATCCAGAACTAGATTTGCTTTCAGAATTTACTAAAAAACAGGTTAATGGATTATTACCTATTTACAGTTCAAACGAAAGGATTCTCTCAAGAGGAATAACTAATAAGTTTTTTAGAGAAGTAATTTATAATATTTTAAAATACTCAAGTGATTATTTAAAAGAAAATTTAAGTAAAGAAATTAATGAAAAATATTCTTTAATTTCTAAACAACAAGCGTATAAAAACATTCATTTTCCCTCTGATCACGAACTTTTATCTAAAGCTGAATTTAGATTAAAGTATGAAGAGTTTTTTTATTTACAATTGGAATTCTTAATGAGTAATATCTCAAAAAAATCAAAGTTTAAAGGTTTTAATTTTTCGAAAGTTGGAAATAGTTTTAATGATTTTTATAAATCTTATTTGCCATTTTCACTAACAAATGCTCAGAAGAGAGTTATAAAAGAGATAAGAAAAGATTTCTCATCAAATGCTCAAATGAACAGACTTCTTCAAGGAGATGTTGGTTCTGGAAAAACAATTGTTGCTCTTTTAAGTTCTTTAATAGCAATTGACAATGACTTTCAAGTTTGTTTTTTAGCACCTACTGAAATTCTTGCACAACAGCATTTTAATAGTTTAAAGGATTCATTAACTGAAATTAAAGTTAATGTAAGTATACTAACAGGCTCATCTACAAAAAAAGATCGAGTTGAATTGTTTTCTAATCTAGCTAAAGGAAATATAAATATTCTAGTTGGAACACATGCAGTATTAGAAGACAATGTAAGATTTAAAAATTTAGGGTTTGTTATTATAGATGAACAACATAAATTTGGAGTAGCGCAACGATCAAAACTTTGGAAAAAAAATACTAATCCTCCACATGTTTTAGTAATGACTGCCACACCAATACCAAGAACTTTAGCAATGAGTGTTTATGGAGATTTGGACATCTCTATTATTGACGAGCTTCCACCTGGCAGAAAAGCTGTAAAAACAGTTCATAGATCAGATCGAAATAGATTAGAAATTTTTAAATTTCTAAAAGATGAAATTAAAAAAGGAAGACAAGTATATATTGTATATCCATTAATTGAGGAATCAAAAAAATTGGATTATAAGGATTTAATGGATGGATATGAAAGTATTTCCAGAGAATTTCCTAAAAGTGAATATCAAATTAGCATATTACATGGAAGAATGAAATCAGAAGATAAGGCTATAGAGATGAAAAGATTTAAAGATGGTAAAACTAATATTATGGTTTCAACAACTGTTATTGAAGTTGGTGTAAATATTCCAAATGCAAGTGTTATGGTAATTGAAAGCTCAGAAAAGTTTGGATTGTCGCAATTACATCAATTAAGAGGAAGAGTTGGTAGAGGTTCTGAAAATAGTTATTGTATACTAATGTCGTCTAATAAACTAAGTTCAGATGCTAGAAAACGAATCAAAACAATGACAAACACTAATGATGGCTTTAAAGTTGCAGAAGTAGATATGGAAATAAGAGGTCCTGGCAACTTATTAGGTACTCAACAAAGTGGTTTATTAAATCTTAAAATAGCCAATATAATTACAGACAAAGAAATTTTAGAATCAGCAAGAAAAGATGTAAAAGAAATTATTTCTAATGATAAAAAATTAATTAAATCCCAAAATAAAGTAATTAAAGAAGAATTCGATAAGAAAACAAAAAACACTCTTTTATGGAAACATATTAGTTAAGTAATTTTTTAATTTAAATATTCTTAATTGTATCTTTGAAACATAACATTAATAAACAATGAATATATCATTTAACTGGTTGTCAGAATTTTTAAAAATTGATTTAAAAATAGAAGAAGTTTCAGAAATTTTAACTGATATAGGTTTAGAGGTTGAAGGAATAGAGGATTATGAGCAATATAAAGGCGGTTTGAAAGGACTTATTGTAGGTCAAGTTGTTTCTTGCGAACAACATCCTAATGCAGACAGATTAAAACTAACTAAAATTAATATTGGAGACGAGTCTAACCTTCAAATTGTTTGTGGAGCACCTAATGTAAAACTAAATCAAAAAGTTGTAGTTGCAACAGTCGGAACTATTTTACATCCAATTAACAACGACAAATTCAAAATTACTAAAAGTAAAATAAGGGGAGAAATCAGTCAAGGTATGCTGTGCGCAGAAGATGAAATTGGTATTGGTAATTCTCACGAAGGAATTGTTGTTTTAGATAGTAAAGTTAAAGCTGGAACTAAAGTTTCTAAAATTTATGAAAATTATTGCGACCATGTTTTTAATATTGGTTTAACACCTAATAGATCTGATGCTATGAGTCATCTTGGTGTTGCCAGAGATCTAAGAGCAGCTTTAATGCACAAAGGACATAAAACTGAACTAATAACGCCTTCTGTTTCTTCTTTTCATATAAATTCAAGAATTCAAAAAATTAATATAAATGTACATGACCCTAATTTATGCCCAAGATTTACAGGCGTTTGTATTGAAAATATTTCTGTTAATGAATCACCTTCATGGTTAAAAAATAGATTAAAATCTGTTGGTCTAACTCCTTTAAATAATGTTGTTGATATTACAAATTTTGTTTTACACGAAATTGGACAACCATTACATGCTTACGATTTTGATAAAATCACAACTAAATCAATTAATATAAAAACTTTAAAAGAAGGAACAGAGTTTACTACTTTAGACGGTGAAACAAGAAAACTTCTTAAAACGGACTT
>Ga0115564_10003890_pt1 | contig 12333 bp, 21 predicted proteins | sample COGITO_mtgs_1105_7_FD_88680 | JGI IMG/M metagenome (GOLD analysis project Ga0115564, IMG submission 88680) | Pelagic marine microbial communities from North Sea - COGITO_mtgs_110523 | ecosystem: Environmental > Aquatic > Marine > Epipelagic | place: Germany:Helgoland, sampling site Kabeltonne...
GTAGTGCCGTTGGCGCTTTTTTTGTTCTCTTTTTGTATTTTAGGGGTTGCTAAGTAGTGCCAATGGCCCTATATATAATTCATTAACAACGCAAACAAAGGAACCCAGCAAATGACAAACCCACTTAGCCAATATGACCGCGAAGCACTGACTGCCCTTTATGTTTCTTTAGATTTTATGAAGTGCAATGACTTGCTTACTGAACAAGTTGAATTTGCGATTGCAAAAATTGAAAACAAAATTGTTGGAGCAACCAAAGATTTATTAGCAAAGGAAACAGCGTAATGAAAACCTTTTACCTTGTGCAAAAACGCGAAAACCATAACCCAGCCGCAGCCGCAGAAATGCGGTTGAATGGCGTTGACCCAGATGGTTGGAAGTTTTGTGAAGCTTACCCCCTTGGAAAATATGGTGAAGCAATGGAAACCGCTGAAATGTTAAAGCGCCTACATGCGCAAGTATGTGCGCAACACAATTCAGAGCAAACATGCTTTTACCGGGTGGAAAAAATCGAAGTTGACCCCGATACAACGCTGTCCGATGTCTACTATTTTGAAAGCGCTGCTTAAAATGAAAGAAACCCCAACACCTAAAGCCCGCGACCATAATGTTGGGGAATCTGATTACGCCAAACATAAAATCCAGCCATGGGACATATGGCTGGAATACCGCCTTAACCCGTGGGATGCAGATATAATTAAAAGGGTGCTGCGTACCAAACCGGGGCAACGCCGCCTCGACTACGAAAAAATCAAACACATCTGTGACGAGCGCATCAGACAAATCGATGCCGGGCTGCCACAGAAAGACGAAGTTTAAAAACACTTGTATGCTAGGGCCAATGGCTCTAAAAGAGGGCATGGAACAAATGACACCACAAGAATTCAAAGCCAGTATAGAAACCATTTTAGGGTTTGGCGCGCAGCGAAAGTTTGCGCGATTGCTTGGCCGTGATGATACAACTGTGCGCCGCTGGGTAAGTGGTGCGCGTAAGTTGCCGCCAGAGGTGCCATTGCTGCTTGCAATGCTGTGGGAGCGCCACCGTATGGGCTTACCGCTTGATGTAAACATTGAGCGCGCCATAGGTGAAATTAGGAAAGAGGCAAATCAACAATCCGCATAGGATTGTCTATAAACCTCTGGGGTTTCTTCCATAAACGGCAAATAACGGCCCGACCATTTGTCCCAACTAAAGTTCGCAATGCCGCCAGCACTGCCACATTCTTTAAATCTTACCTTTAAAATGTGTAACTCCGTTGGCTTGCTTGTATCAGCCCGATCCCGACTTACGCACCAACCTAAATCAGCCTTGTTGGCCCAATGTGCGCTGCCACCAATGTCGTAAAGGCCGGGGATAGGCGTTACCCCATCAATAGCGTTCATCTTGCGTGGGTGCGCCACTATCCAAACATGAACATCATACGTTTGTGCAAAGCGTTTTATCTTGCTTAACAAGTACGAAATAAACTCCGTTTCGCTCATGTTATTGCCGCGTGTGCTTTCGATCTCGTTGTATGGGTCAATAACAAGCCCACGTAGCCCAAACTGACGTACCATGGCCTTTGCCCTACCAATTATCCAATCAATGCTTGGCGGGCGTTTGTCGGGGTCGTCAGCGCGTATAAACTGCACATTATCGTTTAGGTAAACCATAGCATTCTGCACATCTGTTTCGCTGGCCCGTGGCACTGGCGTTTCGTGGCTAAAGAACGGCGCGCCAATTATCTTTTCTGCAAGCTTTGCAATATGGAAGCGCGGCGCATTTTCAAAGCTACAAATCCCAAACTTCCAGCCGTGGAGCGAAATCATATTAAGCATAATCGCGTCCATCATTTCCGACTTGCCGCTGTTTGGTATGCCAGTAACAACGGAAATTTCGCCCGGCCTTATACGCATATGCTGGTCTAGGTTACGGAACCCGGTGGAAAGTGGCTTGTCGTATTCGCCACGATACAGTTTCCACACCTCGCTAGCGTAATCCGTAACGCTGTGAATATCGTGTATTGGCCACGGCTCTGCCGCCTCTACTGCCGCAATTAACCCCTCGGTGCCTTGCACCATAAGAACATCATTAGCGTCTTTCATATAAGCGTCATCGTCGCCCTTTGGCCAATGCACCCGCCAGCATTTTTCGCGGCCTAAGCGCCTGCTAACTTCTTCCATAAGTGCCTTGCCAACTTCATCAAAGTCGCACGCCAGTACAAAATGCTCAAACCTATCAAGCCAAGCGCCTGCATGCTGTATAAACAGGAATTTATCGCTATCGTCTGATAGCTTACCAATAGACTTTTCGCTTATGCCGCCCGCTGGCACGCTAACACAATGTTTATAGCCCGCCTCGTACATTGCCAGCTTATCCATTTCGCCCTCAACGATGTATAGCGTTTTGCCTTCATCATCTGGCACCATGGAAAGACCGTAAAATGTCTGCTCGGCATCTTTTTCTTGGGTAAACCGTTTTTCCTTAAGCGTGCGATATTTTACGTTGGTAAGCTGGCTTTCCAAGTTATGGTAAGGAAATGCCACCCACCGCTTTTGATGTTCGCCAAAGCCACGGTCTTGATGGAAAATCTTATGCGCGTCTACGGTTTCGCTGCTTATGCCACGCTGCTTAAACCAGCCGTATATACGTTCATCTAACCCGCCTTTTGGTTTAGCGGGTTCTGGTGGCTTTCGGTAAACCTTTTTCTGCTTAACTTGTCGCCACGCTTCCTCTGGCTTGGTAAACAAACGGCTGCCCGTGTGCCCACAGTTGTTTTGCCGGTTGCAGTACCAGACAACGCCCTTTTCATCGCCTGTAACGCTTAGCGTTTTGCCTTCAAAGCCTTTGCTGCCTTTGCCGCCGCACTCTGGGCAAACAATTTTGTAACTGCCGGGGCTATCTTGCGGTAGCTTAATGCCATCCGCACTCTGTAAATCGTTCCAAAAGTTGGGTTCCATTTTGGTTATTCCTAAATTGCTGACTTAACGCGAGGCTTTCCACTTCCTTGCTGGGGCTGGTTATGTGATTTTTCTAACCAGCTACTTAGCTTAAAAAACGCCGTGCTGCTAAATCTAAAATCATTCTTTTCATGGCCATCGGCTATACGCGCATCATAATACGCATCTGCCTTTTTAACCTGTTCGAGTATTTGGTTTGGGCTGCCAAACTTCTTAAAGCTATCCATTGATTTTTGGGTAAGCCTAAAAACCCTACCGATATAGAAATACTTATTATCTTTATTGGTATGATTATGAGTGCCATTGCCATCGGATTGGCTATCGTATGCGATTGCTATGCGATTGCTATCCCATCTGGCCTTAGCGCCAGCCTTGCCTGCACTTGACCTACGGTCTTGATATTGTTTGGCTTTTTCTAGCTCAGCATCCACGCGCTTGTGGTGCCACTTACCGCCATCTTCTGTAAAGAACTCTTCCAAGATAGGTAAGCAATTAGTGTATCGTGTTTGGCCACTTATGCGACAAATCTTACGCTTGTCTGTGCTGAATGGGCCGTTACGCCAGTAGTGCATTATAAGCAGTAAATACGTGCCATGCTCCACTGTCGTTAGGTGCTGGGTGTCGGCTAAATAATCACCGACCCACAGCGGCATATATGCCGTTGAGTTTCTTGCCATTGGCTGCTCCGTTGGGTTCTATAATGACGTTTTGTCATCGACTCGACCATACAAGGAAGCCAACATCTGTAAAGTGCCTTTATGTTCTTTCTCTATTTCCTCAACCTTTTCAAGCGCTTGACCTATGGGTGACGCGGCTTTTCCAGTTTCATCTTTACACAAACTGTTAAGTAAATCGGTTCGATCCACCCCATATTGCAGCGCTAAACTTGCCAGAACGCCTAAGTCATACAATACATCATCAAGGCCACTTCCAACACGCGCCCGGTCTGTAAAAAACAATTCCTGCAAATCGCCAGACTTATCATCAAACCCTGCGGTACATAAAAACCGCTGCGTTGGTGTGTCGATTCTAAAGCTTTCTGCTCTGCGGCGGGCGGGTAGTTTTTTACGCATTTTTTATTTCCTCAAATATTAAAGTGGCTTTTGGTGTTTCGCTGTATTGTTTTATTGATACCAACGCGACCACTTGGCTATCGTCGCGGACTACAATTTCGTTTGCGGCATCAAGCACTGCTTTTATGTAATTATCGATGTCTGGGCGGCTTATTGGTAAAAGCTTTCCAGCCAAGGCATCAGCTTTCTTTTTCTTTGGCCATGATTTTGGGATTGGTAAATCAAAAGAGCATTTTAACTGTATTGGGCCAGCTAAGGGCGGGCGGCCATTCATAGCTATTTTAGCATACTTCTTAACCACCATTTCATAGTTTACAGTTTTGGCTGGCGTGTAGGTGCGTACAAACCCACCGCTACCGCTAACGGTGCGCGGACGGGCCTTTGGCACTGGTGCGCAAGGTATCTCAAAATGAACCTTAATGCCGAAAGAATTATATAAACTTGACAAATTGTAATTATTCATGATTATTTGTCATTACCTACAAAAAAGAAATCTGACGGAGATATAGAAACTTGTTCTGCCTGTGCCACCGCCAATATTTGTTGAATACGGTTCGATGGAATAACGTTCCTTCGTTTCCATTGCGCGACTGTGGACTCGCTCACTTCGAGCAGGCACGCCAAATGTTTTTGCGACTTAAAGAGCTTCAAGACTTCATAAACTTGCATTTATATTATTATCTCCTTGGTACTAAAGGTGCCGTTCTGAATACGGCCATTGGTTTTTTTGGCGTCCCCGTTACACGGTGGTGTTGCCCATGCCGCGCAGGCCCGTGATTGATAAAAAGCAATCTAACTGAATAATTACTTTTTGTCATTAACAACTTGACTCGGAATTCATATCATGATGAAACTAGGAAATCGTCTTAAAGAGGCACGAATGGCGTGCCGTCTATCACAAGCTGATTTAGCGAATAGGCTATCTGTAAGCCAAAGTGCGGTAGCCCACTGGGAAAGGGCTAAGAACGAGCCTAACCTACACCAGCTAAAATCTTTATCTGGACTGTTGGGTGTCGATGAGCATTGGCTAGCATTTGGCAGCGCGAAAAAAGCTTCAATTGGAGTTATCGCGTTGCTGGAACAAAATATCCTTAAACCACCACTGCCCGACAATATACAAACTGTTGATTTGCCACCATATGCTAATTCGGAAGAATTGCTTGAGGCTATTATTGTAACAGATAGTGCTAGTTACCCAGAATACCGCAAGGGTGATATTATTTATATAAGCCGCAAATCTGAAAATTTACATGCTTTATCCGAAGCTGGCGTAGAGTGTTATATTGAAACAGATGATGGCAAGCATTATTTGCGGCGTGTTGTTGCCACAAGCGATCCCACCATTTGGACTTTAGTTGGCTATTTCAGTGAACCTATTGCAAACCAACGTATTCGGTTTGCGCGACCCATCTCTTGGGTTCAAAGAAATACCAGTTTGACTGTAAGTACCCCGATCACTTAGCATAAACTTGCAACAACTCGCGGGCCATTGGCTACAATAAGAGTTGCAAACATAATTAAAGTGTCTTATATGTTGTGAACTGAACCCAACATATGAGGCACACATGGCAAATCATGTAAAACAATTCCCTGCAAATAAAGATGGCTATACGCCCGCGTCCATTGAGTATGATGGACGTGAGCAATGGCTTGGTATTAGGCGCAGTTTTATTGGCGGTAGTGAGGCCGCTATTCTTTTAAACAAAAGCCAGTGGGGCAGCCAGTACAGCCTGCACATGGAAAAAACGGGTGGCGCGCCTTCGGACTTCACCGACAGCACCCGCATGCAATGGGGTCGCCGCTTAGAATATTCTATCCGTGATGGCATCGCAGAAGATTTAGGTTATGACGATTCGTCATGCCTGTACGCTGAATCCACATATTTATACAAAGAGGGTGAGGCTAAGATGGGCAGCACGCCCGATGCGGTGTTTACGCATGCTAGTGATAAAGTGCTTGAAGCGCTTGGGCATGTTGAGGGGCCGGGCGTATTTGAAATCAAAAATGTTGACGGGCTTATCCATAACCAAAAGTGGACTGATGATGAACCGCCATTGCAGTACATTATACAGCTACAGCATTACATGGCTGTTATGGGTTACGAGTGGGGCGTGCTTGGCGCGCTAGTGGGCGGCAACCAGCCATATGTATACTTTTACCGTGCGCATGCTGACACACAGCTAGCCATCGAAACTTCATGCGTGTCGTTTTGGAACGATATTGCCGCTGGTAAAACACCGCCCGTGGATAACAGTACCGCCACCGAAAGCACCATTAAGCGCATGCACCCGCGTGCGGTTGTTGATGAAGTAGATTTAACGGCTGACAATGAGCTTCCGTTAATTTGCGCATCATACAAAATTGCCAAAGCCGAAGAAAAGGAAATTGGCGAAAAGATACGTGGTTTGCGCAGCAAGATTATGGCCAAGGTTGGCGATGCTGCACAAGCACGTTGTGAAGGCTTTGTCCTTAAATATCCATCGCGTGATGTTGAAGCTTACATGGTCAAACCAAGAACCCAACGAACATTAACAATAAAGGAGCTAGTCAATGGCTAAGCATAACGTGCCCGAAAACGTGGCAACAGTGATTAAGGAAATTGGCCTTAGTCGAGATCAAGCAGGGTGGGATTGCCACGGCACTTTTGTCCTACTGCACAAAGCGCTTGAAAAAGTAGCGGCTAAGAAAAAAATTGTATTTGAACCACCGCAAGTAATTGCATGCGATGTTTCTAAAAAAGAAGCGGTGCTATGTGTTACTGGCCATTATGGTGATAAAACCGAATGGTCTATTGGCGAAGCCGCACCGTTTAACAACAAAAACTCTTACCCCATGGCTATGGCTGAAAAGCGCGCCAAGGATAGGGTTATACTTAAACTTGTTGGTCTGCATGGTGATGCCTACTCTGAGGATGAAGCAGATTGGCATGCAATTAAAGCCGAAAAGGATGCCAAGGCAGCCAAGCCAAATACGGCAGCCGGTGGAAGCCCTAAGCTTGATGCGGCAATACCCGCGCCAAACCTTGAGAAAGAAGTGGGGGCCAAGGCAGCTAACAGTGACATTGTACAATCTGTCTTGGAAAACTTTCCCGGTGCTAAGGTTGTATCGGTTAAGCCAAACAAAGAAAGTTTATCCTCGTGGGCAACCGCCTGTAAGGGTGCGCTTGAAAGCGCCAGCACTGCGCACCATGTCGAGCAAGTTTTAGATGAAATTCAAAACGTGCGTGTAAAGTTTGCCGCCACCAACGGTGTCGATACCCTTACCCGTAAAGTTTACGATAATTGCTACATTCCCGCTTGCGCCACAGTGCAGTGCGACACTCAACCATTAGAAAAAACCCAACTTAAAGAAGTTGCATTAGGATAATTGGAGAAAATAAATGAATAGTTTTAGTTGTGATATGCGCATCGTTGCAGATGCCGAAGTACGCCAGCACAATGGCACATCGTTTGCCAGCTTTCGTGGCGCAAGCAATACTGGATTCGGTGACAATCAAAGTACCTTATGGCTGGATTGCACATTATGGGGGGCACGCGGTGAAAAGCTTGCGCCTAGCTTGGTTAAAGGCAACCAAGTCTTTGTTAGTGGTGATCTAAGTATGCGCACATGGAACAAGCCCGATGGCACGCAAGGCAGCGCGCTAAGCTTGCGCGTTAATGAACTGGCCTACGGAAAATCAAAAGGCGGTGATGCCCCATCACAAGGTGGCCAAACTGACAATCAATCAGCGGGAGATTTAGACGATGAAATCCCATTTTAAAGTTCGTGAAGTTGCGGAAAAACTCGGTGTAAGTGAGCGCACAGTGTATGATTTGATGCAGCGTGGCGCATTGTTGTATCGTACATTCGGCAGATCACGCCGTATTGGCGAAGATCAGTTACAAGCTTTTATTGAGGATAGCACATGCCAAAACCAAAACAGTTACCCCGGCTCGAAAGTCGAAAAGGAAAATATTACATTGTCGGAAACTGGGGTGGTAGAAGTCAGCGGATCAGCACAAGAACGTCCGACTATGCGTCTGCCCTTCATGCACTATCAACATTCTTAGAACAGAAAACGGCGGCCACAAGTTTGGCTGCCGTTTTAACCGTCAAGGCTGCGACTGAATATTATGCCAACGCCAAGGGTATTGATTTAGAAAAAGACTTTTATTGCCGCCAGTTTTCGCTTTTGTTAGGTGGGTTGCCCGCCAAGAGTATTAACCCAGCAATTTGCCGCGAGTACCTTGCACAACGGCAGTCACAGACGTTTACCGGCGTTACTTGGCAATCTGGTAAGCCCATAAAAACATCCACTGTACGGCGCGAATTAGTGGCCCTGCGTGCTGTTTTAAATCTGTGCCATAAAGAGGGTTTGCTAGATCACCCGGCAAGCGTATGGCTGCCGCCAGAAGGTGGCCCACGGGAAAAGCGTCTAGAGCGCCACGAAGCCGCCGCACTTTTACAAGAGTGCAATGCACACACGTATTTATATGTATTGCTTGCTTTAGGCACCGGGGCACGCAATGGGGCGCTGCTTGGGCTTAAATGGGATATGATCGTATTGCCAAATGGCAACCAACAAGGCCGCATAGACATGCGAAACTTGAATGCTGCCAAAACAAACAAACGTCGAGGCATCGTGCCTTTGTTGCCCGATAGCGAATTGGCTTATTATTTACGATTGGCACAAGAAGCCGCCGATACAGAATATGTTGTGGAGTATATGGGTAAGCCAATTAAGAAAGCTTCCTATGCCTTGGAGCTTGCCAGTAAGCGGGCAGGCATCCAGCGCGTTACCCCTCACATGCTTAAACACACAGCAATAACATGGATGTTAGAAGATGGCGTACCTATTTCAGATGTCGCAGACTATACGCAAACAAGCGAAAAAACTATCATGGAAACCTATGGGCATTGGACGCAAAATCGCGGAATTGCCGCCGCAAAAGCCACGCAGTTTCCACGAAATCATGGGCGGGGAACCAAAACTTTTGTATCTGCGCGAAAGCGGAACAGCGGACGGTGATCTTGAATTGGTAATTGTAAGCGAAGACAAAACCGGGGAACCGCCATTTGTTTTTAGTGTGTCAACGCGGCAGGCATTTAATATGCTGCCCAAGCTAGCAAAGTTTTTAAATGCGAAATATCTTCAAAAAGAAAAATAATACAATTAGGTTTTTTACGTCTGATGTTTTAAGCGCGGAAGCTTATCCCATTATTCAAGCTAAAACTCATAAATTCAAATGGCACAGCCAATTTGCCAGCCAAGTTAAAGAAACTAGGAAAGCCGCAAAGTTTAGCTATGTTCCTCTAGCTGGGCGCTGCCCTGCCATCATAGATATTTCTTCGCGTGGTTATTATGTCGTTTTAAATCGTGACATAGAGTTGGGAAGCGTAAATGGGCGTTTGAAGTCTGTTTCAAATCCAGCTTTTCCAGCGCCAACTGAGCAACTAAACCACCCGGCACCTAGATATATTAACAATATGCCGTTTGTTATAAAAATACCTTTAGGCTGGAATTGTGTTGTACCAGAGGGTGTTCAAATCTATTGGGGGCCAGTTCCTTACCCAGACAATACCGACTTTTTTGTTTTACCCGGCATTCAAAACCCGGCCAATGATTGCCAAATAAACATTCAAGGCGTGGTTAACAGCGATGAACCTGTGCTTTTGAAAGCTGGCACACCTTTGGCGCACTTAATTCCACTTTCATCTAAGAAGTTTAATTTTTCAGTGGGCTTCGAAACACCCACAGAAAAAAAGTTGGCCGATACGGTTATGGGCGTGGCAGCCGCAGGCAGGCCAACAGACAATAGTAAAATGCTTGCGGTTTACAAAAAATACCGGGATCGAATTTTAGATGATGCAAGGTAATAGCGCAAAGTTGCGCTGAAACCCCGCATTGTGGTTCATGGCCTCGCAAACACAGCGGTGAGGATTCTATAGTTTGCACGGTGTCGCACCATAATTTATTCCCCTGCTAAGGGAGTAACGGGGTAACTCGTTCGAGGGTTCGAATCCCTTCGTCTCCGCCACTAATTATTCAATAAAAACATCGCGTTAAGCGGCTTTTAACCCTTCGGGGTTATCTGTCGTTTTTCTTGCTGCGCAAAGGCCAATAGCGCAAATTTGCGCTTAACGACATTTATACTTATTAGAAAGACTTTACATATAGTGCCGTTGGCTCTACAAACATGACGAACCCAACTAAAATAAAGGATTGGCCATGTTTAAGCCTTACACAGTAGAATTTAACGCTGACTATGAAACCCAAGGGTTTTTGTGGTGCAGTTTTATATGCCCTAATGCGCTTTCCCAAAAGGCGCTCAACTCTAACCAAAAAACAATGCGGAGTGGGCAAGTTTATAAATATCTTGTTGCCGCCGATAATGACATTTTTAAGCTAGGTGTTGCTGCGCGTGCGCTCAACCAAGGTATGCGCTTTAACGACATACTCGAATACAACCAGTTTATGATTGGCCAGCTAGGCGCACGGGTGCCCGATATTTGGGTCGAGCGCCAGACTGTTACATTTGATCGTCCCGTCACTCTTAACATGCTTTTCCAAACTGTAGGCAGCACCACTTATGTGCGCCCGGCACACGATAGCGAAGCTAAAGCATACAGCCAAACGCTTGAAACACAGAAATTGGTAGGAGCGTTGGTATGAGGTTTTTACAACAGACAAATATTGATGGCGGCATTTATATTTTACCCGCAAAACAAGTTACAGCCACAGAGCAAGAATTGGAGTGGCTTATAGAGGGTCTTGACGCACTTGTATTGCCAGACAGATCGAAGCGCATAAAGCGTGCGTTAAAGCGTGCGCTTGCCGAAATGGAAGAGGGCGTGCAGTAATGTTTACCACTCCTCTTATGTGCCTAGCGCTTGCAGTGTACCACGAAGCACGCGGCGAAAACCTTGATGGCCAATTAGCCGTAGCAGAGGTCGTTATAAATCGCGTACAGGACAATGGCTTTCCAGATGATATTTGCGCGGTAGTTAAACAAAAAAATCAATTCTCGTTTTATTGGGATGGCAAAAGCGACAAGCCCCGCGATAAAGCCGCGTTTGATACAGCTAAAAATATTGCGCAAGATGCGCTTAATGGGAAAGTTTTGGGGCATGGGGCTACTTTTTACCATGCTACATACGTGCGACCTTATTGGGCTGATTTGTTTGAGCCTATAGGCCGTGTGGGTAAGCACATATTCTACATGGAACAGGAAGAAAAAACGTATGCGGCTAACGTGCCGCTTGGATAAAAGTAGGGGGCGCGCAGTGCGCTCCCCCCACTACCAATTTGAACCCAACGAGGTTGACAATTGGCAATCGACCTCATACCCCTATATATCGCCATTGGCGCTACTTTACAAGCTATATCTAGCGTTTATTGAAAAACTTAGTTGCCCCGCGCACGGCGAAACTACTGGCCACAATTACGCCTAAAGTATATTGATACCACTCTGGCATGGTAGAAAGCGCAGCAAATCCATCAGCCACAGTTTTACGCCCCCACTCACCACAAAACGATAGTATTAAAGGAATGCTGAATAAGCCAACAAGCCATTCATCCTTAAGACTGTTTTGCGATCCCTGCGCCATTATGCGCTCCCAATCGGCTTCGCTTGTAGCGGCTGAAAGCATAATTTTTGCTTTCGCGTCTGCCTCAGATACTTTCATGCGCGTTTCCGCTGCTTTGGTTTCTACTTTCCCATTTAGCCATGTACCGGCTAAGTTGGCTATTGGCCCTATAAATGCCTGTATCATAGTGTGATACCTTTCTATTTACGGCTCATGTACGCCTGCGCGCCAAAATAAAAGCCGACAATTGATGCTTGGCTAAGAAAAAGCATATCGCTTAAACTGGCCAAGGTTTGTAAACGGTTGTCTGGTATGAACGGCAGTAACGGCAGCAACATAAAAACAATCATGCTTGCTACGGCCACCCATGCCATTCTCTTTTGCGCTTCTGCTTTTTCTTCGCGCAGTTCCATTTCCAGCATTTCTTTGGCTTGTGCCATTTCTTCATCTGTAACCGTACCGTCATGGTTTAGGTCGTAGATAGCAAATCTGGAATCCGGTTCGAATTTCTTAGCGGCTGGCATTATTGATATTCCTCTGCCAGTGTATTAGCGGCTGACAATTCAAAATGTGGCCCGTCAAAAAATGGCCGCTTTCCTTGGCTGCGTCTTAAGTCAACATAACTGTTAGTCGCCGCTTCCATGTTGTCGTTGTAGTGCGATATTGAATTTATGTGCCATGCGCCGCCCCACCGTACTGGTATAGACAAGTCGTTGCTTGCTTGGGCAAATGCGTCAGCAATATCATCATAAAC
>Ga0115564_10003892_pt1 | contig 12330 bp, 11 predicted proteins | sample COGITO_mtgs_1105_7_FD_88680 | JGI IMG/M metagenome (GOLD analysis project Ga0115564, IMG submission 88680) | Pelagic marine microbial communities from North Sea - COGITO_mtgs_110523 | ecosystem: Environmental > Aquatic > Marine > Epipelagic | place: Germany:Helgoland, sampling site Kabeltonne...
AGCACACCCGGCACGAGGTTGATCGTGCCCGCGGAACTTTGGGTAATCACGCTTTCTACCTGTCGATCCCGCCCGGCCTGTTTCCCATTGTCATCAAACAGATTAAGGAATCGGGACTCGCCCAACGACCCGAACATGGTTGGCGACGGGTCGTCATTGAAAAACCGTTCGGTCAGGATCTACGCAGCGCTCAAGAACTTGATTCGGTGCTTTCGGAGGTCTTTTCCCCCGATGAGATCTTTCGGATCGATCACTACCTGGGCAAGGAAACAGTTCAAAACATTCTCGCGGTGCGCTTCGCCAACGAAATGTTCGAGCCGTTGTGGAACAGCAACTATATCGACAACGTGCAGATCACCCAGGCCGAAGACATCGGCATCGGTGGAAGGGCGGGTTACTACGACGGAATCGGAGCAGCCCGAGACGTCATTCAAAACCACCTATTGCAGTTGATGGCGTTGACAGCAATGGAAGAGCCGCTGAATTTTGATCCCGAACACGTACGGCAGGAGAAAGAGAAACTACTAGCATCGGTCCAGGTCCCCGCCGATATTGGCGCACACACAGCCAGGGGGCAGTACTCCCCGGGATGGCAGGGCGGAGTGCCGGTATGTGGCTATCTGGAGGAAGAGGGAATCCCGGCAGACTCACAAACGGAAACATTCGCCGCTATTCGCCTCATGATCGACAACAGACGATGGGCGGGCGTGCCCTTTTACCTGCGCACCGGGAAGCGTTTGGGTCGGCGGGTCACCGAAGTCGCGGTGATCTTCAAAAAGGCTCCACACCTGCCCTTCGGCCGTGACTTCGTCATGGATTCTGCCGACAATGCGCTGGTGTTTCGGATTCAACCCGATGAAGGGATGACGCTGCGTTTCGGCTCCAAAGTCCCGGGTAGTGCGGCCATGGAGGTGCGCGACGTAACCATGGACTTCCAATACGGCGATTCCTTTGTTGACGCCAGCCCAGAGGCCTATGAGCGCCTCATCCTTGATGTCCTCCTCGGCGACCCGCCGCTGTTTCCCGGTGAGCAAGAAGTTGATCTAAGTTGGCGAATCCTAGATCCGATTCTCGCGCAGTGGACCGAGCAGGGCCAGCCTCCGGGATACGCATCAGGCGGTTGGGGGCCCAGTGAGGCATACGCGATGATTGCGCGCGACGGCCGCATCTGGCGGCGACCATGATTCGACTACACGACATCAGTGGCGGAGATATCGCCGGTGCGATCAGCAGTGAGCGTCACCGCATGGGTTCTCCCACGACGGGCATGGTGCTCACCCTGCTCATCATGAGCAATGAATCTCACCAGGCAGATGCGACACAGTCGGCGGTGGACAGCGCCCGTGAACATCCCATGCGCATCCTCACGATGGTTCCGCGGCCCGGTGGCGATGCCGATGTGATCGATGCAGACATTGCGGTGGGCGGTGACGATGGCCCCGGTGAGGTTGCAGTCGTTCGCCTTCGTGGCGCAAGGGCGACGCACGCCAACTCTGTCGTCATTCCGCTGCTCCTACCCGACACGCCCATCGTCGCCTGGTGGCCAGCGCACGCTCCAGAAAGCGTGGCCAAGGATCCCATTGGCCTGCACGCCCAACGCCGCATCACCGATACGGCCATGGCCGATGACCCGCGCGAAGAATTACTCATTCGGGCCCGCAATTACATACCCGGCGATACTGATTTGGCCTGGACCCGCCTCACACCTTGGCGCACCGTGCTCGCCGCAATGCTGGATCGCCACGTTTCACCAGTGGAGTCGGCCCAAATTGGCGTTGGTAAGAACAATCCCAGTGGTGTTCTTCTCGCTTCATGGCTGAAACTGTGTCTCAACGTTGAGGTCACCTTGAGCGATAGCGCGGGTCCCGGCATTACCGACGTTGTGATGACCACTGCCGAGGGCGATCTGAGCCTCTCCCGCATCGACGGGGCTGTTGCCTCGCTCAGCGCACCCGGAGTGCCCGATTCCACCGTCGCGCTTGCCCGACGGTCCTCTGCTGAATTGCTAGCCGAAGAATTGCGCCGACTTACCCCCGACGCGGTGTATGGCCGCACTCTTGCGGGAGTGGAAAACGTTCCGGCTACTAACGGCGATTGAGACGATTGAGCGCCTCTTCCAAGATGGCCGCACCATCTGCATCGGAACGGCGCTCTTTGACGTAGGCCAGGTGGGTCTTATAGGGCTCAATCTTGGGCGGCGACGGAGGCGCGTCATGGGTTTGACCAGCCGGCCAGCCGCATCGAGGGCAGTCCCAGGTCTCGGGAATGGGCGCATCAGCAGCGAAACTCGGGGTTGTTTCATGACCGCGGGCACACCAGAACGTGATGTGCAGTCGCGGTGCCATGTCGCCACGCTCAGCCTCGCCCATGGGGCCCGCTCCGACCCGACTTCCACGGATCGCGCTTCCACCTGCCACTGACTGCTCCTTCGTCTCTGTGTTCCCGGGTCACTACCGGTGTCTCTTACTTGAACAGGCGCTTCGTGCCGTGTCCGAGGTGGTGCTTAGCCGGTGCGCACAAGAAGGCCCACGGCCACGATTGAAGCGGCCCACACCAGGCCAATTCCTACGGTAATTCGGTTCAGGTTTTTCTCCGCCACCGAGGATCCACCCACCGATGAGGTCACTCCACCACCGAACAGGTCCGATAGCCCACCGCCCTTGCCGCGGTGCAGAAGAATGAGCACGATGAGCAAAATGCTGGTGACCACCAAAATGATGGCCAAACCGATTACGAGGGCCGTACTCATGTGCGACATCCTTTGCTCGGCCGAAACATCTGGCCGGTCATGAACCCTGCATCGGGTTTGGCGTAGGTGGTCTTTACTACTCACTGCTTAGGCGCGACGTTATCACGACGCCCCAACAGCACACCCCCACCATCTAGGCGGGGTCGGGGTGGAGGCGATAGCGAACGATGCCCACGAACTCATCTGCATCAATGCTCGCCCCGCCAATGAGTGCTCCATCGACATCGGGCTCAGCCATGATGCCCGCGATATTGCTCATTTTCACCGAACCGCCGTAGAGCAGTCTTACCTTGTCGGCCGTTTCAGGAGACGCGATTTCCCCAAGGTGTGAACGAATCGCAGCGCACATGAGCTGAGCATCGACCGGTTCGGCCACGCGGCCGGTTCCGATCGCCCAGACGGGTTCATAAGCAATCACACTGTCACCGATCTGCTCCTCGGTAAGCCCGTCAAGGGATTGCGTTAGCTGATCGAGGCAGTACTCGACCTGACGGTCTTGCTGGCGAACATCTTCGCCCTCACCGACACACACGATTGGACGGATATTCACTCGCCAAGCCGCAGCAGCCTTTGCTGCAACGATGGCGCTGGTCTCGTGGTGGTAATCGCGACGTTCACTGTGCCCCACCGTGACGTAGTGGCAACGCAATTTCGCCAGCATCGCGCCACTAATGTCTCCGGTGTAGGCACCGGAGACATGCGGTGAAATATCCTGGGCGCCGAAGTCCAGTCGAAGGTTGTCGGCATCCACCAAGGTATGAACGGAGCGTAAGTCGGTGAAGGGTGGCAACACCACCACGTCTACCGCGTCGTAGTCGGCGTCGTTGAGCGCGAAAGCGATTTTTTGCACCAACGCGATCGCCTCGAGGTGGTTGACGTTCATCTTCCAGTTGCCGGCCATCAATGGTCGACGTGGTGCAACGCTCATCATGATTCCTTCAACGGGGGGTGAGTGGAACTCAATGTTGGTTCAACCAGTTCGTCGAGGGCGAGTAAACCGGGTAGATCCCTGCCTTCCAGCAGTTCCAGACTCGCACCACCGCCGGTAGAAATGTGGCTCATCGCTGATTCGTCGATGCCAAGCGAACGAATGGCAGCCGCGGAGTCTCCGCCACCAACCACGGTGAAGGCCGCGCTCCTTGCCATTGCCATGGCGACAGCCCGAGTCCCAGCAGAAAATTCCGGTACCTCGAACACGCCCATGGGGCCGTTCCAGACCACCGTTTGCGCTGACACAATCTCAGCACTGAAAGCAGCCGCAGTGACAGGTCCGATGTCTAACCCCATGTGATCGCTGGGTATCGCATTAACGGGCACCACCGTGGCCGATACCGTGTCGTGCAGCCCTCGTGCCACAACCACGTCGGTTGGCAACACGATGTCGACACCGAGTTCAGCCGCCCTGCCACTGATGGCGCGCACAAGGTCAAGCATGGACTCCTCGAGCAGAGAGCAGCCCACGTCGTAACCCTGTGCTGCCAGGAAAGTAAAGGCCATACCCCCACCGATCAGGAGGCGATCCACGTTGTTAATCAGGTGGTCAAGGACCGCGAGTTTGTCTGACACCTTCGCCCCACCCAAAACCACCAGGTACGGGCGGGCTGGGTCGGTGAGAACCTGCGAAAAAGCAGCCAGCTCCGTGGCGACCAATCGACCCGCCGCGCTCGGCAGCAGTCGAGCAACATCGGTCACCGACGCCTGCTCGCGGTGCACGACCCCGAAACCGTCACCTACGTAGGCATCGGCTAGTCGAGACCATGACGCCGCTAAATCACCGCGTTCGGAAGCATCTTTACTCGTTTCACGGGGATCGAACCGGACGTTTTCCAGCATGACCACGTCACCATCGGACATCTTGGACACGACGTCAGCGACATCGTCGCCACACACCTGAGGTAGCAACGGAACCGCTTGGCCGAGCAGTTCACCAAAACGAGCAGCAACAGGCGTCAGCGAAAGTGCTGGTACAACCGAACCCTTGGGGCGTCCCAGATGAGCCAGAACCACGACCCGCGCACCAGCAGCGACAAGATAGGAAAACGTGGGCAATGCAGCTCGGATCCGCCCATCATCGATAATCTTAGTTACGCCCTCAACCGTTGCCAATGGCACATTGAAATCTGCTCGAACCAGTACTGTGCGCCCGGCAAAATCTACATCGTCTAGCAGAGCGGTCACAAACGGTCGCCCACGTACTCGATGATGTCCACGAGGCGATTGGAGTAGCCCCACTCGTTGTCGTACCAACCGAGCACCTTCACCAGCGTGCCCATGGAGTTGGTGATCCCGGCATCAAAAATTACCGATGCGGGATCGGTCACGATATCGGTGGAAACGATGGGATCCTCAGTGTAGTGAATGATCCCCCGAAGGTTCGTCTCTGCAGCTGAACGCATCGCGTCATTAATCTCTTCACGGGTGGCTGAGGTGCGCAACTGGGCCGTCAGGTCTGTTGCGGATCCGGTCGGCGTAGGAACCCGCATGGCGTATCCGTCCAGTCGACCCTTCAGTTGCGGGAGCACCAAACCAATCGCTTTCGCCGCCCCGGTCGTGGTGGGGATCATGTTGATGGCCGCGGCACGAGCGCGACGCAGATCAGCATGCGGAAAATCCAAGATGCGCTGGTCGTTGGTGTAGGCATGAATCGTGGTCATCATTCCGCGTTCGAGGCCGAAGGAATCGTCGAGAACCTTTGCCATCGGGGCAAGACAGTTCGTCGTACAGGAGGCGTTGGAAATGATGTTGTCCGTAGCCGGGTTGTAGTCGCCTTCGTTGACACCCATGACGATAGTGACATCTTCATTCTTGGCAGGCGCAGAGATGATTACTTTGCTGGCACCAGCATCGAGGTGAGCTTTAGCCTTGGCACCGTCGGTGAAGTACCCCGTTGATTCCAACACCACCTGGGCACCGAGCGCTTTCCAGGGCAGATCAGCAGGGTCCTTTTCAGCCGTGACCGTGATGGTTCGCTCCCCCACCGTAATGCTGCCATCCCCTGACGTCACGGGTATTCCGATGCGACCCAGAACACTGTCGTACTTGAGGAGATGAGCAAGCGTGACGGTGTCGGTTAAATCGTTGATTCCAACGATTTCGATATCGTGCGCATCGTTGGCGAGGAGCGCGCGATAGAAATTGCGGCCGATGCGACCGAATCCATTGATGCCAACTCGGATAGTCATGCGCTGTCTCCTGTAGGTGTAGGTGCGAAAGTCCCGATCACGCTTTCGCGACCGTGCGTCAAGATCTTATCGCCGCACCAACCCTATCGAAGTGCGAACTAGTCCTCGATCTCGTCCAAATCCGCGTCGGCGAGTGCTGCTTCAGTACCGGGGATGCCTAGCTCCTCTGCCCGGCGGTCCGCGGTGGAAAGTAAGCGTCGGATACGGCCGGCCACCGCATCTTTGGTCATTGGGGGTTGAGCGAGGGCACCAAGTTCTTCAAGGCTGGCCTGTTTGTGATCCAGGCGTAGTTTGCCTGCCTCAGCGAGATGATCAGGCACAGCGTCACCAAGAATTTCCAGCGCCCGACTCACTCGTGCCCCTGCCGCGACAGCGGCACGTGCGGACCTTCTGAGGTTTGCGTCGTCAAAGTTGGCTAGCCGATTCGCGGTTGCGCGCACCTCCCGGCGCATCCGACGTTCCTCCCAGGTGAGGACATTCGCGTGAGCACCCATTCGCGTCAGCATGGCGCCGATAGCGTCGCCGTCCTTGATGACCACACGATCAATCCCGCGAACCTCGCGCGACTTCGCTTGAATGCCTAGTCGACGAGCCGCACCCACCAGGGCAAGTGCGGATTCCTGTCCTGGGGCGGTAACTTCCAGTGCGCATGATCGCCCGGGCTCGGTAAGTGAACCGTGGGCCAGGAAGGCACCACGCCAGGCCGCCTCCGCATCGCAAACTCCACCGTTAACGACCGCCGGTGGCAATCCTCGAATCGGGCGACCGCCGGCATCAACGAGACCGGTTTGTCGTGCCAGGTGTTCCCCGCCATTAACGACGCGGACCACATATCTACTGCCCTTACGAACACCGGATCCGGACAACATAGAAATTTCACTGTCCTGATTAAAGATTTCGATGAGATCCCGGCGAAGTCGACGCGCGGTAGAGCCTGCATCAACTTCAGCTTCAATAACGATCTGGCCACCAATAATGTGAATAGATCCACCGAAACGCAACAGCGCTGACACCTCCGCCTTGCGGCAGCATGTTCGGGTCACCACGAGTCGACTGAGCTCGTCTTTGACCTCCGAGGTCAACGCCATGGCGTCATCCTTGCACGCCGTGGATCGGCCCTGAGTCGCGGCGGTGGTCCGAGCAGATCAGGCGCCCCAACGCCTTTGACAGCAGGATCTCTTCATGAACACTCTCCTTCGCGACATCCGCCAGGTGCAACCGCGCACCAAGACGTTGAACTGCCCGGTTCAGGGTCGACCGATCGCTCACGAAACCCGTATCGGCGATCACATCGTGCAGCTCCACCTCTCCAAGTAGGCGCCGCCACGAGTCAAGGTACGTCTCGGGGGCGAACCCCTGTGCTTCCCCCGCCTCATCAGCGAGGTTGAGGATAAGGATTCGGCGGGCAGTTGACTCCTCGATCGCTGCCCGAATACTTGGCACCAATAGATGCGGCAGCACGCTGGTAAACCAACTACCGGGTCCTAGCACAATCGCATCCGCGTCTAGAATCGCTTGCACTGCAGCAGCACACGGCTGTGGGTCACCAGGAATGAGCTGCATGTCGCTGATAAAGCCCTGGGTGGCCGATATCTTTGACTGGCCGGTCACCCATTCACTGCCAACCTCTCCCAGCTTGGTCACATGCGCGGTCAGGACCGCCGGTTCGAGTGCGTTGGGTAGAACGCAACCCTGCGCACCCGCTGCCTCGGTAAGGGCTGCCAGGCCAGCCACTACATCGTTGGTCTCGCTCCACAGGGCTGCGAGGAGAAGATTTCCGATCGCGTGACCGGAGAGGTCATCGGAACCCTCGAATCGGTGCTGTAACACGTGATGCCACAACTGGCCCCGCGGGGTTTCCGGGATCATTGCCGCGAGTGCCATGCGCAGGTCACCCGGTGGCAGGATGGCAAAACTATCGCGCAGTCGGCCGCGGGAACCACCATCGTCAATGACACCGGCGATGCCGGTGACATTCGGAGTCAGCCGCAGTAACGAACGAAGTGTCACCGACAGTCCGTGGCCCCCACCAAGCGCGACAACGGTTTCGGGGTGAGTATCGCTATTCACGGCCGTGGTCGCGATGAACCACCATCTTTTCTTCCCCATCTCGAACGAGGCGCACCGAGAGGTTTTCCGCCATAGCAACACTTCGGTGCTTGCCGCCGGTGCAGCCAATAGCGATCGTGACGTAGCGCTTGCCCTCACGAAGATAACCCGCAGCCATCAAATCAATGAGCCCAGAGGCCTGGTCGAGAAACCCGGGCGCATCGGGTTGTTCGATGACGTAGTCGTTGACGGCCGGGTCTAAACCGGTGCGCTCTCGCAAGGCTTCCACCCAGTGCGGATTCGGCAGGAAGCGCGCGTCCAGGACGATGTCGGCATCCACCGGAAGTCCATACTTGAAGCCGAAGGAAAGCACGGTGGCTCGGAGTGGAATCTGCTGGTCCCCGCCAAACGCTGCATCGACCTTTCGCCGCAGGTCATGCACGTTCAGATTTGACGTGTCGATCACCAGATCAGCATCTGCACGCAGCGTAGCCAACATGATCCGTTCACGCCTGAGGCCATCGACAAGTCGTTCACCCTGCTGCAATGGGTGTGGCCGCCGACTGCTTTCGAAGCGCCGAACTAACGCCTCATCAGAGGCTTCCAGGAAAACCACGCGTACGGCGACGCGGTTGGCGCGAAGATCAGCAAGTGCTTGCTCGGTGTCGTCAAAGAAGTGACCGCCACGGGCATCGACCACCACCGCCATTCGGTCGATGTGACCGCTTTCCCCTGCCGTGTGAATGGTGACCGGAATGAGGGATGGCAGAAGGTTGTCGACAACGAACCAGCCAAGATCTTCTAGCGCTCGCGCGGCCGTAGATCGACCTGCCCCAGACATGCCTGTGACCAGCACAACGTCAATGGGCAGGTCACGCGCTTGATCACCGGTCATGCAGAATCATTCCTGTCGTCTTGGCTTGCCGTGCTCGGCGAGAAGCCACCGGTTGGCATCTTCTGTGATTCTAGTGGTGTGCTGCTGCTGCTTGCTGATTGTGCTGACAGTTCAGACACGATGAGTTCAGCGAGCGCAGGGCCAATACCAGAAACTGATTGCAATTCAGCAGCCGTTGCCCCTTGCAACTTCTTCACCGAACCAAATGCCTTCAGCAGATCCTGTTGCCGTTGCGGACCGAGGCCTGGCACCGCGTCCAATCGACTGGTCGTGGTGCGCTTTTTACGAGTTTGCCGCTGGTGACGAATTGCGGTTCGATGCGCTTCATCGCGGATGCGTTGAAGCAGGAAGAGTCCTTCGCTGGCACGGGGCAAAATCACCGGATCGCTTTGCCCAGGAATCCAGACTTCCTCTAACCGTTTGGCGAGACCGGCGATGGGGACCAGGGCCATGTCGAGCCGATCAATTGCTCGCTGAGCCGCTGCCACCTGCGGTGCCCCTCCGTCAATGAGTAAAAGTTGTGGGGGGTAGGCAAAGCGCTGCGGCACAGGTGTAGCCGCGCTGCTGTCCTGAATATCCTGCTCGTCCTGATCACCCTGCACCATGCGACGGAATCGGCGATAAACCACCTCTTCAATCGCACTGGTGTCATCGCGAGAACCTTCCGGGCTCAGGCGATAGGAGCGGTAGTCCTTTGTTCGTGGAGCACCATCTTCGAATACCACCAGGGATGCCACCACATCCTGGCCGCCGAGGTGAGACACGTCGACGCACTCGATCCGTAGTGGAGCTACCGGCAGATCCAGCATCTGCTGAATCTGGGTGAGCGCCAAGCTACGAGTCGTAAGGTCCCCAGCGCGTTTGAGTTTGTGCAGGTGGAGCGCCTGCTGCGCGTTGCCTGCAACGGTGTCCATCAATGCCTTTTTCGCACCCCGCTGTGGAACGGACACCGCGACGGGAGCCTGTCGAATTTCGCTCAGATAGGCAACCGAGGCCGCTTCTGGCATTGCCGAGATTAACACTCGCGGCGGTACCGCGGTCTGATCGGTGTACAACTGCTGAATCAGCCTGGTGAGCAAGCCGGCCGTGTCCAAATCCTCAACCTTTTCAACGATCAGGCTGCGCTGCCCGGTTACGCGACCATGTCGGACGTGGAAAACCTCAACGGCTGCCTCAAGTTCGTCCTCGCACAGGGCGATGATGTCGGCCTGGGTGCCGTCTGGCAGGACCACGGCGTTGCGTTCGGTGGCGCGAGCAAGGGCCCCGAGATCATCTCGGAGCCGCGCCGCCTGCTCATAGTCTTGTTCGGCAGATGCGGCACGCATACGCTGTTGGAGGCGGCGCTCAATGACCTGCGTCTGGCCGCCCATGAAGGTGGTGAATTCTGACACGATCTCACGATGTTCCTCAGGCGTCACGCGGCCTACGCACGGGGCGCTGCATTTGTCGATATACCCCAGCAGACATGGCCGACCCATACGTTCAGCCCGTCGATAGACCCCGGTTGAACAGGTTCGAATGGGAAACACCCGAAGGATGAGGTCAAGGGTCTCGCGAATCGCCCATGCGTGGGCGAAGGGACCGAAATACTTCGCGCCTCGCTTTTTCGCGTCACGACTGACATAGGCCCGCGGAATACGTTCATCAACGGTCACCACAAGATAGGGGTAGGACTTGTCATCGCGGTAGCGCACGTTGAACCGAGGATCAAACTCCTTGATCCAGGTGTATTCCAGTTGCAGCGCTTCGACCTCGGTGCCAACCGTGACCCAATCCACCGATGACGCTGCCTGCACCATGCTCCGGGTGCGCGGATGCAGGCCGGACAGGTCGGCAAAATATGACGCTAACCGGGAACGTAGGGATTTGGCCTTCCCGACGTAGATGACTACGCCACGCTCATCTCGGAAACGATAAACCCCCGGCGCTTCCGGGATAGTGCCCGGAGCGGGCCGGTAGGTCGACGGGTCAGCCACTAAGCCAGCCTAGGCCCCCGTCATCTGCGGGGACTGCGGACGGGGAAACCCTAGGCCAAGGTGACAAAGCCGTCGGAAACACTGACATTCGCCGAGGCCAAACCTTGCACTGCCGGTCCACGGATGACGTCGCCATTGTCGGCTGAAAACAAGGACCCGTGACAGGGGCAGCGAATCTCGTTGTTCTCAACCGAGTTCACCAGGCAACCCTGGTGAGGGCACACCGCGGTGAACCCACGAATTTCGCCCTCGGTGGGCTGGGTGACGACAACCTTGGGACCATCGAAAACCTGACCACCGCCAACGGGAATGTCAGACACCGCGGCAAGTGCAGTGTCGGGGCCTGGATTGACCGTAGGTGTGGGTGAGCCGCCACCGGTGGTTGTCGTTGGCCCTGGTGCTGGTGCTGCGGTGGTGGCACCACTATCGCCACCACCACCGCAGGCAGCCAGTAGACCCGCCGCACCAACCGCGGTGCCGGCAACGAGCACGGACCTGCGGCTGAGGTCGCTGCGCGCAGAAACGACGTCTCCGTTGCTGTCTGTGGACTCCATGACCTACCGCTTCCGTTAAGTTGGGTGTTAATAAGCATTGAACTCGTGGGCCCTAGGTTAACCCAGAAGGCCATTCCATGCCGGGTTAGCGAACTCGAACCGGCTTCTTCGGCGGCGTCTTGCGTTTCGGTTTGATGGACGTCGTACTAGCCGTGGCCTCAGGTAAGAGCGGGGCGAGGAACCGGCCGGTGTGGCTTGTCGGGTGTGCCGCAATCACCTCTGGGGGGCCGACCGCAACTACCTGGCCGCCCCCGGACCCACCCTCGGGACCCATGTCGATAATCCAGTCCGCAGATTTGATGACATCAAGGTTGTGCTCGATCACGATCATGGAGTTGCCTTTGTCAACCAGACCCTGCAGTACCGCCAGCAACTTGGCGATGTCTTCGAAGTGCAACCCGGTTGTTGGTTCATCAAGAACGTAGACCGTTCGTCCAGTCGATCGCTTCTGTAGTTCTGCGGCTAACTTCACGCGCTGTGCCTCACCGCCGGAGAGGGTGGGCGCAGACTGGCCTAGGCGCACATAGCCCAGTCCCACATCGACCAAGGTTCTTAGGTGTCGAGCGATTGGAGGTACGGCGGCGAAGAAATCTAGTGCCTGCTCGATGGGCAAATTCAATACGTCGGCGATCGTCTTGGATTTGTAGTGCACCTCAAGGGTTTCGCGGTTGTAGCGGGCGCCTTGACACACTTCACATGGGACATACACGTCGGGCAGGAAGTTCATTTCGATGCGCAGTGTTCCGTCGCCGGAACAGGACTCGCAGCGCCCCCCCTTGACATTGAAAGAGAAGCGCCCCGGTTGGTATCCACGCACCTTCGCCTCTGGTGTTTGGGCGAATAGTTTTCGAATGTGGTCGAACATGCCCGTGTAGGTCGCTGGATTACTGCGCGGTGTGCGCCCGATGGGGCTCTGGTCTATATC
>Ga0115564_10003896_pt1 | contig 12322 bp, 17 predicted proteins | sample COGITO_mtgs_1105_7_FD_88680 | JGI IMG/M metagenome (GOLD analysis project Ga0115564, IMG submission 88680) | Pelagic marine microbial communities from North Sea - COGITO_mtgs_110523 | ecosystem: Environmental > Aquatic > Marine > Epipelagic | place: Germany:Helgoland, sampling site Kabeltonne...
ATAAAATTATTGGTTACAGTAAAGCACCTAAAAATCCAAACAAGTTTCCTGATCCAAAATCTGGCGCAAACGCTATAATGCGTATCGCTGATGCGAAGAAAAAAGGATTTAAGGTCGAGAGCGCAGAACTCAATGAAGATTACTTCATGGTTCAATACTACGATAAGAAAGGTAAAGCTGATACCACTAAGTTCTCTAAGTTCGACAATGAGCAGAAAGCTAAGAAGTATCTTGATCGGGCAAACAAAGTCGAGAAAGAAGGCGAATACAAAATGTTCAAAGTTAAAGGTAAAATGGAGTCAACAGAAATGAATGAATCTAATGAAAACTTCTTTGGCACAGCTAAGAATCACGGCATAAGCGATTCATTATTAGATGCTGTGAATGCGGTTGTTACTGGTCAAGCTGAGACAGTTGAAGTTGAGTCTGAGCCAGTTCAAGAGCCAGAGCAGATTGATGAAGACAACACTAATAATAAGTCTGATGACGGTGAAGGTCTTGATAAAGTTCAACCTAAAGCTGTTAAGAAGAAGTTCAAAGATCGTAAAGACAAAGACATCGACAACGATGGTGATGTTGACAGCTCAGACAAGTTCTTACACAAGAAACGTAAAGCTATCTCTAAAGCTATCGACAAAGACGATTCCGAAGAAAAGAATGTCGATAAAGAAGAAGATAAGAAAGGTGTTAAGTCTGGTAAGAAGGAAAAGGTTGACCTTAAACCTAAACTAGATGAAGCTACCTTCAAGAGCAAGTATGGCTCGCGATGGGAATCTGTAATGGAAGCAACCATCAAGCGTCTGGCTGAGCAACAAGAGCTTAATGAAAAGTTCACATTGCTGAAAGATAAAGATATCGCTCCAGTAGTATTAGCATTAAAGGATAACATCTCTGTAGAGTTGAAAGATCCTAAAAATAACAACTTGCTTGTTACAATGCAGACAACTGATGATGGTGTTCAGGTTAAGTATAAGACAGGTCGCAATACCAAAGTCGGTACTGAGAAAAGTCCTATGCCTGCCATTAAGAGCGCAGTTAAGTTCTTGAAAGCTAAAGAGTTGGCGTTCAGAGAACTATAAAGAATATGGCAGCTATAAAATTGGTGTAGCTGCCACCAAATTGGCTATGAAAAAAGACTAAATAGAAAGTAAAAACAAATATATCTTAGGAGAAATAAGATGAGTTTATGGGGAATGAAAGACAGCAAAACCGTAGCGGGCACATGTGCTGTTACTACTGCTGGAGCTGTAACTGGTGCTGGTGGAGCAGATTTGTCAACCTACAATGTTGGTGACTTCTTGCGTGTTGGTGCTAACGATTATGTATTCACTGCTATTGCTAGTGGGACTGCTGCTACTGTACGTTCGGCAACTGGTTCTACAACTATTCCAGCATCTTCTGCTGCAGCATTTGAAGTATCTGAGAAGCCATTGTCTACTGTTTATTCAGAAAACATTGATGCTGCTTTGATCTACGGTGCTGATGAGACAGAAGTTGGTATTGCTGGTGAAGGCAAGCGAATTGCTCATGCTGGTTGGGTTAAGCGTACAGCTGGTTCTGGCGGTCGTTCTGGTCGAATACACTACGAAACATTAGTAGCTGCTAGTTCTATCTCTGGCGATGCTGCTGACGATAGCCAATTAGCTGACGCATAAGGATCTGACTGATGGCTGATAAGAAAGTTACTGCATTGACTGCTGCAACATCGGTTGCGGCAGAAGATTTGTTTATGGTTGTGGATAATCCATCAGGCACTCCAGTAAGTAAGAGAGTCACTGCACAGAACCTTTTTGGTGCTGTGCCGTCTGACTTAGCTATTGTTGCAGGTAAAAATTTACGCCTAACAAGTTCAACACCAGACACTAATAACCCAACAACAACAACTCCGACTGTTGCTGCTGGTGCTATTTGGTTTGATGCAGACTACATTTATGTTGCGGTAAGCGCAACTGTTATTAAGAGGGCAGCACTGAGCGCATTCTAATTTATGTTTGAAAATTTGACTGATGAGAACTACTTACTATTTGCTATGAAATACTATACGAATCCTAATTGTACGGATTTACTTGAATTTCATGATGACTTAAAACGAATACGATACATAAAAAGATTGTTTCGTAAGTATGAACAGACTGGCGTTTTGAAAGAAAGGCTTATACTGAATCATATGATTGTCATCTATAATATGTTTGAGAGACAAGCTGCAACGAGAATGTTGTTCTTAAAGTTAGATGGGTATCTAGATTATCTGAAACCTTTTCTGATCATGTTAAACTATTGGCCATCTGAAATTGGATTGGTTGATGGTAAGCGTGTTCATGATTCAATGATAGGTTTGGATGAGCATATAGTGAAAACTCTTAGGGAAATATAAATGGCTGGAAAGATCGCAGATCTAATCCTCGCTTATCAGTTTATTAAAAGGCTCACAACACCTTTTGACAAGACTGATGCTTTTAAGCTGGGGATTATCGACAAGGGTGGCAAGAAGATAAAGTCACCCGAGACTACCGAAGAGAATAATGCTTATGGGTATTATGATCGGATGGTCTTCAATCTCAAAAAACTGTTAGAGAAAGTTCCAGGTGGTAAATCTAAGTTTGCTTCATATGCTGCTGCTTTGTTCCTCATCAAAGAAAGCCACACGCAAACTGAATTTACTGAAGAAGAAATGGTACAAGGGCTATACGAAGCAATGGACGATATAGAATCAAACACAACAGATAAGAAAGACTTTAATACGCTATTCGAAGATGCTCCTGCCAATGCTACAGGATCTGCTGTGGCTGGTACTGGTGATGATGAAGTTCATTGGAAGAAGCCAGACGCTCGTAAGAAAGACATGAAAGCGTTTTTAAAACGTTATCTTGAACAGAAAGCGAAGAGAGTTAAGATCAAAGAACGCAAAGACTTCATGAAGAAATTTGGACTATAGCGTATGAAAACAGGCATAGAAATGGCAAAGAATAACACTCCCGCTAAAGCTGGGAAAGACTTCACGAAACTGTTCGAGACTAAAGCTCCAGTTCGTGGCACTCGTCCAACAACAGTATTGGCCAAGACTAGAGAAACGTTAAATAAAGTCAATGAATTAAAATTCACTATCCCAAGTGTTGGTGATATTCCTCGAAACAAGATGCCTCAGATTGAATCTGAAGACTATAAAGCATATATGCTACATATGAAGAAGCTAGGTATAGTTGGGAAGAAGATCAAAGTTAATCCAAATAAACTAAAGGCGATACAATCACAGTTCTCTGATAAAGGTGTTGTTATCTCAATCAAGAAGAATGATGATAAGCCTATCCTCATCAGCAAAGACAGCTATGTCATTGACGGTAATCATCGGTGGTTGGCTGCTATAGCTACACGAAAAGATGCGATTAATGCGATACAATTTAACGCAAGCAAAGATCAAGTATTAAAGGCGACACTCGCATTCCCTAAAGTGGTATTTAAACAGCACGGATAAATTATGATTAAATTATATGCAGCCATTGCATTGATTGCAATACTAGGTGGTGTTGGTTATGCCGCCAAAAGCTATTACAATGATACACAAGCAAGAATACAACAGCTCGCAGAAAACAATGCAACATTGAAAGCTGCAGCTGAAGAGCAACAAGCCACAATAGACACCCTACAAGAAACTGCTGCTGTCCAAGCAGAACTAACTAAAGATTTGATGAAGAATCTTCAGAAAGCTGAAGCATACTCTGATGGTCTGTTAAAAAAGTTCAAGAAACATAACTTGACATTATTAAGTTTGAGAAAACCTGGATTAATTGAAAAGAGAATAAATGATGGAACAACTAAGATATTTGCTGATCTTGAGCTTGATACTGCTAAGTAGCAGTTGTAGCTTAATAAACAGACAACCAGAACCAGAGATTATTACAGTAACAAAAGTTGTCACGCCTGTGATACCCACTGTTGAACGTCCAAAGCAATTAGACATGGCAGACGTTGATTGGTATGTTGTTACTGAAAGGAACATGGATGAGTTTCTTGAGAAGTTTGAGAAGGATAATGGCGACATAGTATTCATGGCGATATCTGTCAGAGGCTATGAGAATATCAGTTTAAACCTTGCTGATCTAAGACGCTATATACTACAGCAAAAAGAAATAATTGTTTATTACGAAGACTCTGTCAAACCAAAAGAAGATAATCAAAAGGAAATAGTAACAGATGAATAAATTTCAATCAGCAGCATTTCTGTCAAAAGTTGCGTACTATGAAGGTGCGATCTTAAAGGAAGTCTGCAAAGATGAGGGGTATAATTCTAAGCTGATTGATAAGAACGGTGCTCAGGTTCTTGTGGCAAAGAACAGTAAAGAGATTTGGTTTGCATTTCGTGGTACTGAGCCAACTCAGATGAATGATGTTGCTGCTGACTTAAAGATATCTAAAAACTCTGCTGTGTCTGGTGGTGTAGTGCATTCAGGATTCCAAGAAGAGTTGGACGAGCTTTGGTCAGCTGTCCTCAAAGAATTAGAAGCAAACAGTAAACTAAAGAATCCAAAGAAAGTATATCTGACTGGACATAGTCTTGGTGCTGCTATGGCTACTATTGCTGCGACCAGAACAGAAGCTGAGTGTTTGTATACATTTGGTTCTCCTCGTGTTGGTGGTAAGGAGTTTGCTAAAAACCTTAATTGTCCACATCACAGGTTTGTCAATAACAATGATATTGTAACTAAAGTTCCATTAAAGATTATGGGCTTTGTGCATTGTGGTGAAGAGAGATACTTCAACGCATATGGTTGTGAACGCAATCCAACATACTGGCAGCGTTGGAAGGACTTCTTCCGTGGTATGTGGGCTGGTTGGAAACAAGGTAAGATATTTGATTCACTCACTGATCATGGCATGGACAACTATGTCATAATCGCTGAGACATTAAAGGTTGACGAATAAAGCGCACTAGGTTATACTTAATTGAATTGTCTTTTTTATAATGTGAGGGTCTAATGACCAAATATAAACACCTAGTGGCGTTGCTGACGACATCAGACTTAGATGGACTAAAAAGATTAGTCTATGCTATAGAGAACGACATAGCACGAGCACCGTCTTTAGAAACAGAATTTGTAATAGTAGTAAATACGTTAAACGATACCTACTACAATGATGTTTTAAATGAGAATTTCCCTTTAAGAGTAGTCAGAACAGAAAGTAATGGCACAGCCGTAAGAGGCAAAAATAGTTGTCATGAACTTCTGCTTGAAAGTGATTGTGATTATTTGACACAGTTTGATGCCGATGACCTCTTTTATCCAACCTTCTTGTTGAGTTTAGCAGAACATCTACGAAGGATGCCTTGTTTAGATGTTTTAGGAATACTTCCTTTAGATGTACTACAAGCAGAAGAATTAGATTGTGGGCACAGATTTAAAGCGAGTGATAGTTTGTGGGCTTCAGTGTGGGGAATATCTCTAACTTCTTTGGGAGAAGTGAGGGGAGTGGGGAGACACAAAGATTTATATGAAGCCTCTGGTGGTTTGTCCTCTCAAGACAAGCATATTCTGTATAGCAGAAAAGCCTGTGAGATTCTGATGGACGAAACAATGTTATTAGCAGAAGATCATTTACAGTCGTTCAAGTATTTGGGAGAACACCAAAAAGGCAATTTGCTTTATACGCAAACACTATCTTCAGATATGTATATACAAGATAGAAGTTTTCCTGATTCAGTTCAGAAAAGAGTCTCTGAATTTGATTATGTCTCTAGGCTTCAAGAAGAAGTGCCTAAATATGTCGAAGAGTGGAGAAGTTCTTTTGGAGAATTGCCTTGTCTATATATTGATTTGATGATGCACCAGTCAGAAAAAGAAATTTGGTTACAAGATTTTTTAAAACGTTTTGGGGAAATGAAAGATGTATTGGTTTATACTTAAATCCATATTAGGTTCGGTTGTTGGAAGTTCTTTCTACAATTGGTTTCAAGGCACAACTATGGGCATTTGGTTCCAGAAACATGTTGATGCTTTTATGCAATATCTCGCTGTCAAGTATGATATTGAATTGGCTAAGAAAGATGCTAAGTTCCGCAAACAATATCCATTAATAGCTGACCGTTTGGACGCTTTAGAAGAAGATTTAGGCGTATTATATTCAATGCAAGCAAAAGAGATTGCAGAGCACATTCGCAAAGATATAAATAGTCGTTCAAACTAAAAATAGAAACTATCTCATGGCAAGAAGACAAACAGCTAAACAAGCAAGCATAGTATTCGACCCAGAAGAAGTTCCACCTAGAATTGGCGTTAACATGGACTTATTCACATTACTAGAAGAGCGTAGAAAAGAAGCTCGGGAACAGACAGACGTTTTGCATAAAAGGATTGGTGACTTGAGAGAAGAGTTACAAAGAGAGCTGGCATCATCACACAAGGAAATCGTGCATGAGATCCGCGAGATGAAAGAAGAGCAACGCGAACACGCTAAAGAGATGTCGGACAGAGTCGGCAAACTTGAGCAGTGGAAGTGGCAAGCCGCTGGAGGATTCACCCTACTAGCATTTGCGATCACAGTAGTCCTACCCTATGTCAGAGATCATATGTAATATAACTTGTCTTTTGTGAGCTTTTGTTGTATAATGGTTTGATGAGTAATTATATTGATTCGAAATACCTACATCTTCTTTCTGCCCAGCTAGACCAGTTCAAGCGGAAGAACGATAACCTATATAACTTCCGATGCCCCTATTGCATGGACTCCCAGACGAATCTGAATAAGGCTCGTGGGTACGTCTTTGTGACCGAAAACTCCTACATCTTCAAGTGTCATAATTGTGGTAAGGGGGCGAGCATCAATAACCTTATCAAACACGTCAATCCTCAACTCCACAAAGAATATACGATGGAGCGTTTTAAGGATGGCGGTCGTAAATCAGCGAACACTACAGTCAAAACAAAGACAGAGTTCCGATTCAAGAAGAAAGCAAACTACCTGAAGACTCCGCTTGGTAAGCTGAAGAAGATATCTCAGTTACCTGAAGGACACAGCGCAAAGCAGTATGTTGTCAACAGGGGTATTCCTTCCAAGTATCATTACAAACTTTTCTATGCTCCTAAATTCTACGAGTTCGTTAATCAATGCGAAGAGGGCAAGATTCCTGACATCAAAAAAGATGAGCCAAGAATCATTATCCCATTCATTGACAAGCAGGATAACCTGATTGGTTTTCAGGGCAGAGCTATTGGTGAGTCTAAGCTGAAGTATGTGACAATCATGCTTGATTCTCAGGCTCCAAAAATATTCGGGCTAGATACTGTGGATCTACGCAAGCCTGTTTATGTTGTCGAAGGTCCAATTGACAGCATGTTTATTGATAACGCAATTGCTATGGCAGGCGCAGATGTGAGCGGGCTTGATTCATTCTCAGCCGAGTTTGTTTTTGTGTATGATAATGAGCCACGCAGTAAAGAAATCATTAAGCGTATCGAAAAAACAATAGATCAAAAACATTCTATTGCGCTGTTCCCTAGTGGAACAAAAGAAAAAGATATAAATGACATGGTGCTTTCTGGGAAGTGTGTCGATGAAATTCAAAGGATTATAAGTAGTAACACCTTCAAGGGATTGTCCGCGAAGGCAAAATTGAGTGAGTGGAGAAAGGTTTAATGGATGTAAAGTTAGTGTCGTATTCGGCAGCAGTAGATGGATTGTTTGGTGATAATGAGAATCCAGACCTATTAGAAATGATTGCTTATTGCGCGAGGGTATCTAATCCTTCCAATCAGCTTAATAGTGAAACATCAGAAAAATTAGTCAAGTATCTAATCAAGCACCAACACTGGTCGCCATTAGAGATGGTCAACGCTTGCCTGATGATAGACACAACAAGAGACATTGCGCATCAAATTGTGCGTCATCGTTCTTTTGCGTTTCAAGAGTTCAGTCAGCGATATGCTAACCCTGAAGAAATGGGTTATCCTTATGTGTTGCGTGATGCAAGATTACAGGATCAAAAGAATCGGCAGAACAGTATTGAAACGGATGATGAGTATTTAAAGCGAGAGTGGTATGCTCGCCAGAAGAAAGTGTTAGGTGCTGCGCAATCAGCATATAACTGGGCAATTGATAACGGCATTGCTAAAGAACAAGCAAGAGCTGTATTGCCAGAAGGGCTTACCAAAACAAGACTATATATGAATGGCACTTTGAGAAGTTGGATACATTATATTCAATTGCGTGCATCAAATGGAACACAACAAGAACACATGGATATTGCTCGCGAGTGCGCATGCGCTATTGCCGAGATATTCCCCATGACCGATTCACTAATAGAAACATAACAAGGTTGTATAATATGTTCGGTTTACCCAGACAACATTTGGGCGTTAAGATTGACCCCAGCAAAGACAAAACGATGACAGAGCAAGCTGTCAAATTATTGAAAGATTATTATTGTAGAGAAGAAGAAACAACACCGCAAGAAGCATTCGCTCGTGCCGCTGTAGCATTCTCGGCAGGAGATAAAAAGTTAGCTCAAAGAATTTACAACGCAGCAAGTGAAGGTTGGTTCATGTTTTCATCACCAATCCTGTCCAACGCTCCTCTCAAAGGAGAGAAGGTAAAATCACTACCCATTTCATGTTTCTTAACATATGTGCCTGATACTCTTGAAGGGTTGATTGATCATAGTGCCGAGTTGCGTTGGTTATCAGTAAAGGGTGGTGGAGTTGGTGGACATTGGTCAGATGTTCGATCTGTTTCAGACGTTGCTCCAGGTCCAATGCCATTTTTACACACTGTAGATAGTGACATGACTGCGTATCGTCAAGGAAAGACCCGCAAAGGCTCATACGCTTCCTATATGGACATCTCTCATCCTGATATCGTAGAGTTCATTAACATGCGTATCCCGACTGGTGATGTGAACCGTAAATGTTTGAACCTACATCATGCTGTGAACTTGACCGATAAGTTTATGCGTGCTGTTGGCGATGATGCTGTGTGGGAACTAAAGGATCCAAATAAAGATGAAGTGCGCGATACTATGCGTGCACGTAAGTTGTGGGAGCTGATCCTTGAGACTCGCTATCGTACTGGTGAGCCATACTTAAACTTCATTGATACTGCTAACAAAGCATTGCCACAGTCACAAAAAGATATGGGTCTTTCTATCAAGGGATCAAACCTTTGTAATGAAATACACCTTGTAACTAATGAAGAGCGCAGTGCTGTATGCTGCCTGTCTTCACTAAACTTGGAGAAATATGATGAGTGGAAAGATTCAACGGTTGTTGCTGATCTTATCCGTTTCTTGGATAACGTCTTGCAGTTCTTTATCGACCACGCAGGAGACGAAATCCACAGAGCAAAGTTCTCTGCTATGCGGGAGCGATCGCTTGGTCTTGGAGCGATGGGATATCATGCATACCTCCAGAAACACAGGATTGAATTTGAATCTGAAGCTGCGGTGTCAGCAAATAGAGAAATCTTCAAGCGCATCAAAGAACAAGCAGAAGTAGAGACAGCAATCCTAGCTGCTGAACGTGGTGAAGCTCCTGATATGGCAGGCACTGGAAAGCGTAATGCACACATGTTAGCTATCGCCCCCAACGCAAACAGTTCATTGATTGGTGGAACATCACCTTCCATTGAGCCATGGAAAGCAAATGCATTTACATCTCGTACACGTGCTGGCTCGCATCTAACTAAGAACAAGTATCTTGAAGAAGAGTTAGAATCTCTTGGTATGAATACCGAAGAAGTTTGGTCATCAATCATCACAAGTGGTGGATCAGTTCAACACTTAGACTTTTTGTCTGACCATATGAAAGCTGTATTCAAAACTGCTATTGAGTTGGATCAAGATGTGATCGTCAAACAAGCGGGTGATCGACAAGAGTACCTGTGCCAAGGACAGTCACTGAATATCTTTTTCCCAGCAGGTGCTACTAAAGATTACCTACATAAAGTACATTATAATGCTTGGCTTTATGGTGCAAAAGGGTTATACTATCTAAGAACAGAAACATCAAACAAGGCTGAAAACGTTGCGTCTAAAGTAGCACGTGACCGATTAGCAGAATTTAGCGATACCACCGCAGACACTCAAGACGAGTGTGTGTCATGTCAAGGTTAGGAGAGAGAATTGGACGTATTAATTTACAGTAAAAGCAATTGCCCATTTTGTGTTAAGGCAAAGTATTGGTTTGAAACACACGGCTATCCTGTTCGTGAGATTAAGTTGGATGATCAAGAACAACGTTTGGCGTTTTACCAGAAACTGCCGAACGCACGATCTGTACCACAGATCTTTATTGATGATAAACACATCGGAACATATGATGATCTTATGAAGATTGCCGACACTTTGGTCAAAAAGGCTGGTGGTCTGCTTGAGTTTTCTGAAACATATAAGCCATTCCATTATCCATGGGCTGTAGATATTACTACACGACATGAGAAAGCGCATTGGATTGAAGACGAGATTGATCTCTCTGAAGATGTAACTGACTGGAAGATGGGTAAGGTTACAGATGTAGAGAAAGATTACATCACTAATGTGTTGCGCCTATTTACTCAGTCAGATGTTGCGGTTGGTCAAAATTACTACGATAACTTTGTTCCTAAATTTAAGAACAATGAAGTGCGTAATATGCTTGGGTCGTTTGCTGCTCGTGAGGGTATTCACCAAAGAGCATATGCTCTACTGAATGAAACACTTGGTCTGCCTGACAGCGAGTATCACGCCTTTCTTGAGTATTCAGAGATGGCTGATAAGATTGACTTTATGACAGAGAATGACGTTTCTACTATGCGTGGTCTAGGATTGTCGCTTGCTAAGTCTGTGTTCAACGAAGGTGTTGCGTTATTCGCATCGTTTGTAATGCTACTAAACTTCCAGCGTTATGGTAAGATGAAAGGTATGGGCAAGGTTGTTGAATGGTCTATTCGAGATGAGTCGATTCATGTTGAGGGTAACTCTAAACTATTCAAAGCATTCTGTGCTGAGCATCCACGTATCGTAGACGAAGATTTTAAGAAAGATATATATGAGATAGCACGACAAGCTGTGAAGCTAGAAGATAAGTTCATTGACCTTGCTTATAAGATGGGCGAAGTTGAAGGGTTAGAGGCTTCAGAAGTAAAACAGTATATCCGCTATATAACAGACAGAAGATTGCTTCAGTTGGGTTTACGAACAAACTTCAAAGTAAAAGAAAATCCATTGCCTTGGTTAGAGTGGGTATTGAATGGAGCAGACCACACAAACTTCTTTGAGAACCGTGTGACAGAATATGAGGTTGCTGGGTTGACTGGTAACTGGGATGAGGCGTATGGAGGAAAGGCATCATAATGGAAACAGATGATACAATTTTAGAAATCGAATGTGATGATTGCGGTGCGCATTATCAGTTAATAAGAATAACTGATGATGATGACATTAATGATCCACCGCAATACTGCCCCTATTGTGGTGGTGAAATGTCAATCTCGAATGTTGATGAAGAAGACGGCAGCTTTGACGAGCTGGACGAGCTAGATTTTGATGACGAATAACTATGTGAATCCTTGGGTATACAAGGGCAGACCATACGACCCATCCGAAGAAGAGTTAAAGGAATGGGTTGGCTTTTGTTATCGCCTGACTGAATTGGAAACTGGTAAGATGTATGTTGGCAAGAAGTTCTTCTGGAAGCCAAAGACTCTGCCAGTAACCAAGACTCGCAAGCGCAGGGTTAAGACTAAAGTTCCGTCTGACTGGAAAGATTATTATGGATCCAGTGAGTCGGTTAAGCTGTTAGTTGAGAATGGCACACCATTCAAACGTGAGATATTACACCTAGCAAGAACAAAGGGTGAGTGTACATACTACGAGGCAAAGGAACAGTTTGGGAAAGATGTTCTTTTGCGGGATGAGTATTATAACGAGTTCATCGGCTGTAAGATACATAGTAAGCATGTGAGTAAGGTGAAAGAAGAGTTCAAGTCTTAAATATATAATGAGGTTATTATGAATAAAGATCCTGTGAAGTTGTTTATTGGTACGTCATCTAATGGTGAAGACGCATTGATTGAGATGGCGTATGAGTACACGCTGAGGAACAATTCCTTTCGTAGTATTGAAATTGTTTGGATGCGTAAAACAGATGATCCTAATTCTTTCTGGCATGGCTTTGCTGATCAGAATTGGTCTACTCCATTCTCAGGATTCCGATGGGCTATCCCCGAATACTGTAACTTTGAAGGACGAGCAATATACACTGATGTTGATATGTTAAACTTCCATGACATTGGTGAGTTGTTTGATATGGATATGGGTGACAATGTAATGCTTGCCCGAGACGGCAAACGGTTTGGC
>Ga0115564_10003898_pt1 | contig 12319 bp, 8 predicted proteins | sample COGITO_mtgs_1105_7_FD_88680 | JGI IMG/M metagenome (GOLD analysis project Ga0115564, IMG submission 88680) | Pelagic marine microbial communities from North Sea - COGITO_mtgs_110523 | ecosystem: Environmental > Aquatic > Marine > Epipelagic | place: Germany:Helgoland, sampling site Kabeltonne...
GAAAGTGACCCAAAGCGTCAGAAGGCCGGCGATGAATGCCAAGGCGAGCCCACCAGCATTAAATCCAGCGAGAAATCCCACGAATTGCGTGACTAGGATGAGTGGGCCTGGCGTGGTCTCCGCCAGCCCCAAAGCGTCGATCATCTGCGGCGCTGTGAGCCAGTGTAGATCGGTTACGGCCGTTTGCCCAAGATATCCCAAAACCGCATAGGCCCCGCCAAAGGTGACCACCGCCAGAGTTGAAAAAAGCAGAGCGATTTTGGTTAAAAGCACCTCTTTCATACCCCAAAAAATTGCAATGGGCAGCGCCCATAGGGCGGCAAGAATGCTGGAGGCGGCCAAAGTGCTTTGCTGGAGTGGCGGGGTGTGTCTTTTTGGCCCTGTGTACACGGGCAGCGCAGCAACGCCCCAAAGCGCTGCACCCAAAACTACCCAAGGATAGGGCAGGCCAAACAGTGCAATGGCGCAAAAGCTGCTGGCGGCAATCGCCCAGGCCATGGACTCGATCAAAGCGTGGGTGCAAATTTTGAACAAAGCTTGGAGTGCGATGACGATGACGCAGGCTTTGATGCCGGTGAATGCGGCCTGGCTCCAGTCCGTATGTCCAAAGATGACGTAAGCCCAAGCCAAAGCATAAATCACGCATGCGCCGGGAAGGATGAACAAGGTTCCGCCGATAAGCCCGCCGCGCAGCCCATGCAGCCGCCAGCCGAGGTAGGTGGCCAATTGCATCGCCTCTGGGCCGGGCAGCAACATGCAAAATGACAGGGCTCTGAGGAAATCTTGTTGTAAAACCCACCCGCGTTTGTCGACCAGCTCATCTTGCATCAAGGCGATTTGCGCCGCAGGACCCCCAAAAGATAGCAGCCCAATTCTTCCCGCAACGGCAGTGAATTGCGTCAAAGAGACGTGGGGTGCGGCCTGATTTTGCACTGATGAATACTCCTTTTCGCCTTAGGTGAAAATGTCGCAAGAGCGGGTGTGGTACAAGTTAGAATATTGCATCCTAGGTTTTTGGCCGCTCATTTGTCGCAAAATAGCGTGACCTGGCGCGAAAATGGGTTAGACCGAGCGGAAGCCTGGGGGAGATAAGCTGATGACGATATTATTGGGCGTTGATACAGGCGGCACCTATACGGATGCGGTGCTGATCCGCGACGACACCCATGTAATTGCCAGTGCAAAGTCTCTGACCACACGTGTGGATTTGGCATTGGGCATTGGCTCTGCGGTGCGGGCCGTATTGGCGCAGGCCGATGTTGCGCCTCGTGAGATTTCCTTGGCATCTTTGTCCACAACTTTAGCCACCAATGCTTTGGTTGAAGGGCAAGGTGGGCGTGTGGGACTGGTCTCTATCGGTTTTAATGCGCGGGATTTGGACAGCCATGGGCTCAAGGAGGCGCTGAAGGGTGATCCGGTGATCACGCTGAGTGGTGGGCATGATCATGCGGGCGGGCTGGCCGCACCGCTGGATGAAGGTGCGCTGCGAGAGTGGCTGGCACAAGATCAAGGCGTATCGGCCTATGCGGTGGCGGCGCAATTTGCCACACGCAATGCCGCCCATGAGCTACGGACCGCCGAGGTGATTGGGCAGGTTACAGGCCGCCCTGTTAGCGCGTCGCATCACCTGTCCTCAAAGCTCAACGGACCCAAGCGGGCGTTAACGGCTGTGTTGAACGCCCGATTGATCGGGATGACCCACAAGCTCATTGGCCGGGCGGAAGACATTTTGCGCGAGATTGGCCTTTCTGCGCCCCTTATGGTCGTGCGGGGCGACGGGGCTTTGATTTCTTCTCAAAAGGCCAAGGAACGGCCTATTGAAACCATTCTGAGCGGTCCCGCCGCTTCCATTGTAGGTGCCCGCTGGATGACGGGACGGGATCATGCTTTGGTGTCTGATATTGGCGGGACCACGACGGATATCGCCCTGTTGCGTGATGGACGGCCACAGATTGATCCGGCCGGGGCCCAGGTCGGTCCCTATCGCACAATGGTCGAGGCCGTGGCCATGCGTACAACTGGTTTGGGCGGGGACAGTGAGGTGCATTTTCGCTCTGAGGGTCTCGCGGGTGGGATTACTCTGGGTCCGCGCCGGGTCTTGCCAATTTCGCTGATCGCCCATGAGGCGCCAGATGTAGTTTTGCCCGCTCTTGATCGGCAGCTTCGGGCCGTCATGCTGGGCGACTATGATGGGCAATTTGTGCGCGCGGTGCCAGGAGGTGACACCGCGGGTCTCAGCGCCCGTGATCAGGCCGTACTTGCCCGCATCGGCGCGCAGACCCATCCACTGGACCGGCTTTTGTCCACACGGGTCGAGTACCTGTCTATCCAACGTTTGGTGGCGCGCGGCTTGGTCCAGCTCTCCGGTGTCACCCCCTCCGATGCCAGCCATGTTTTAGGAATGCTAAGTGCTTGGAACCGTGAAGCGGCCGCGATTGGGCTTGCTTTGATTGCGCGCAGGCGCACGGGGGCAGGGGATCCTTTGGCGCGGGCACCTGAACAGATGGCAAAAATCATTATTGATCAACTCACAGCCCAAACCTCAAAGGCCATGCTCACGTCGGCCTTTGCAGAGGAGACCGATCCCTATGGCGCCTCGCCGCCGGCCCTGGCTGATCATGAGCTGTTGCAGCGTGGATTGCGCCGCGCGGCGGGATTGGTGAAGATTGAGGCCCGTCTGGATGTAGATGTGATCGGGCTGGGTGCCTCGGCGTCCACCTATTACCCGGCGGTTGGCGAGGCGTTGAATTGCGATGTTATTTTGCCCGAGCATGCCGCCGTGGCCAATGCCATTGGCGCCGTCGTTGGGCGCATCACAATGCGCCGGTCCGGCACGATCACGGCGCCGTTGGAAGGAGTATTTCGAGTACACTTTATCGAGGGTCCCCAGGATTTTTACAGTGAGGATGACGCCTTGCTGGCGCTGGAGACTTGGCTGTGCGACACAGCGCGCGCGGAGGTGGAGGAGAGTGGCAGTGACACTGTACAGGTCTCAAGCCATCGTGATATCAGACGTGCGCGCAGCGAGGCGAGGGAGCTATTTATTGAGGCAGTGATTTCGGTTGAAGCAACTGGTCGTCCGCGCGTGGCACAGTAAGGTGCGTCCTCTGCCTAAAACCCAAACAAACGGAATTTTTCTGTGTTTGGATTTAAATCTCTTGGTGCCGTTTTTAATGTAATCTTATTCACTTAAACTAAGTTTTTAATCTGGTAATCTTTTCAATATTTTTTCACCTACTTCATACCAGACATGCAGCTTGAGTTCATGTCGCTACAATTAGAGCCAATACGCAAATGGATTGTCTAGGTGACGTTGCATCGATCACTCTGGTGGACTGAGTGAAAAATGTGAGCCATCGCAGGCTGCATGATGCAAACTACACGAACGTTCAAGTTTACAGCTTTCCACCTAGTATTAAAGAAATTTTTTGACGTCATTACACTTAGTGGTTTAAGCAAAAATCAACTTTTTTAGTTATTTATTTGAAAAATCTATCCTACATCAATCAATTTTTTTGGCTGTGATATCGTTTTACTTGATGAAGGGGATATGGGTTAACGGCTTTAAGAAACCTGACTGAAATTCAGTTGCTTCAGAGATCGTTGAGGTGCTTATAAATTGTGGTTCGTGATATACCTAATCGGCGTGAGACAAGACTGACATTACCTCCCGTCTCAAGCCATGTTTTTTTTATTAAAACGCAGCTTTCTTTCCGCACAGGAGAATTACAACATGAAATGCATGGTGTTAATTCATCTGATGTAAGTTGCGTGCCACCTGACAGTGCAGAAGCGCGGATGATTGGTCCGTCAGCATTAGCAAGTAGCATTTGAATGGTTCTTTTTAGTTGTTTGACGTGGCCCGGCCAGTCGCGCCTATGTAAAGCATCCAGAGCCGATTTGGAAAATTTATGAGAGGGAGAAACCCGATATAAAAGCTCTGACGCTAAAAGCCGAAAGTCAAACCTTTGTGAAAGATGCGGCAGAACAATTTGCGATCCCTGAAGGGCTTCCAGAAAGACTGGGTCTAAATCTTCACTGGCTTTTAACGCTGTAAAAGATAAACGGCTTGAGGAGAATACAGCAGAAATTTCAGTTTTTCCCAGGTCAATTTGAGCTTCTTGTCGTTCTTCCAGTACTTGTGTTAAGGCTTTTTGTGCCACGATAGGCAGCGCTTCGATACCGTTTAAAAACAGGCTCCCATTACGTGCCTTGTCAAGAAGGCTTGCAGAAAAAACTGAGGAAGAAGGTTGAAAATAGGCTAGCCTTCCCGCCTCTCCAAACAACATTTTTTCGTAATTCTCGGCCGTTAATAAATTACATTTTATTTCAACAAAGGGCTGTTCGCAGAAAAGAAGTTTGTGCAATTGGGTTGCTGTAGCTTTCTTACCAGAACCGCGGGCACCTTCGATAAACACTGGCAGCTCGTATTTCAGAGCATTTCTTGCCATCAGTAAATGCCGTTTCAAACCGGCATCTTCCGCTATGTAAGTACGCTTGATTTTTACACTTTTGGGATCTTTTTTGTCAGTCTGAGAAATCTGCGGTAGCAATTTTGTGTTGGGTGTCTTTGAGCGACTATGTAAATTCATGTCCACAATACGTTTAGTTGTACTTTCCTTCATCGCCATGAAAACGGCAGATCCCATTACATCGTGGATGCGTATAATTTCATTGGAAGAGAGCCTGTTGATTATGTCAGAAAAAGGAACAGAAAAAATATCGCCAAAATGGCGTTTATGAGACAAACTCAAGCCATTTAACATCATTTTTGCATTGGTGTTTGCACCATCAATAAACCCATGCTCGTCTATGGCTAATAATGCAGCGCTAGTAGTCCCAAGATATTCATGGCGAGCGTGAAAACTAATAATCAATGAGTGTTCAAACGCATCGGTAAACAAGCGATTTTCAACGTTTTTGCAAGCCAACTTAACTAATGCCAGAGTGTGGTGTTGCCGTGATGATGCATCAGATGTTGCATCAATCATTCCCACAATCTCATTATTAGGGTTGTAAATTGGTGCTGCAAAGCAAGACAAATTGCCAAGTTTGTGAAAAAAATGATCGCGTCCAGCTACGATCTGTGATGAGCCCGTATGTAAGCATAAGCCCAATGCATTTGTACCACGATATTCCTCAGTCCAGATAGACCCTGGAATAACTGCTTTGCCGGCATCGCTGTTTTTGAAATCTGCGTCCCGCAGAGCATTTATGACAACGCCTTCACTATCTGCATAGGCTACCATAAAATTGGTGCCGGCGATTTGATTATATAAAAGTTCCAGTTCAGGCATTACGAACTGTGTGATGTATTCATTCTTTTGGTTCGATTGATAAAGTTCAGTTTCAGATATCACGGCGTCTACTGGTTTGCCATTTGGATCTAAGCCAAAAGACGAGCTACGCCTCCAACTATCTGCGAGCGAAGCCTGTGAGATTTCAATTTCTGTACCAAGCGCCGTTTGAGCTAATTGATCACCCTGATCGCCGCCCAAGTTGCCATTAAATGAGGTCATTTTTTTCTCCTAAGGTAAAACGTAGGACTTTTCTCTTTAAACTGCAAATTGGCTTAGTGTTCATAAAGTGAACACTTTTTGGGCTATCTTGACCAGAAGTGAACACTTTTTGATCTTGCTGGAAAGCGCCAACTTATCGACGTTCTATCGAGAAATAGGCAGAGATATTGGAAGGCTAATCATGCGCGCGCAAGTTCTAAAACAATATGACGATCACCTGACAGCACCGTCTTGGGTTGACTTGGAAAACGTTCCGGATCCTAAAATTGAGAAAGCTAGCGATGTTATTGTCCGCATCGGGGGTGCTGGCGTGTGCCGGACTGATTTGCACATCATTGAAGGCGTTTGGCGCGAGGCGACTGATGCCGACCGTACGCTCCTGCCGCTCATAATGGGCCACGAAAACGCTGGCTGGATTGAAGACGTTGGAAGTGAAGTTGAGGGGCTTAAAAAGGGTGACCCAGTGATTGTGCACCCGAAAATAACTGGTGGTACGTGTTTGGCATGCCGGCGGGGGCACGACATGCACGGTGAAAATGGTATGTTCCCTGGGGTCGATTGCAACGGTGGCTATGCGGAAGCGCTTAAAACCTCTGTGCGAAATATTGTGAAATTGCCACAAACCTTGGTTCCAAAGGAAGTTGCAGCGTATTCAGACGCAGGGCTCACCGCCTACCGAGCTGCAAAGAAAGCATCGCGTCATCTGTTGCCCGGCGAAAAATGCGTTGTAATTGGTTCTGGTGGCTTGGGACATATCGGGATTCAAGTGCTGCGCGCCATGTGTGCGGCGGAAATTATTGTTGTTGATCCGTCTGACATGGCCTTAGCGCTTGCTGAAACGTGTGGCGCAGATGCGTTAGTCAAAGCTGACGGTAACGAAGTGCAAAAAGTTTTGGAATTGACAAAAGGCAAGGGTGCCGAAGCCGTATTAGATTTTGTAGCTGAGCGCGGAACAACTGCTAAGGGGTTGGCTATGACTCGCGACATGGGAAGTTATTATGTCGTTGGCTATGGCGAAGATATAAACGTCAGTGCGTTTGAGATGATCACGACAGAGAAAAATATAATTGGAAATTTAGTTGGAACTTGGGCCGAGCTTACGGAGTTAATGTCTTTAGCGGACAAGGGCCTCGTGAATTTGGCTACGCAAGAATACAGCTTGGCTGACGCCAATCTGGCTTTACAGGATCTGAATAACGGTAAGGTAAAGGGACGTGGTGTCCTGATACCTTAAAAAACTAAGGAAACAAAATAAACGGGAGGAAGAATAATGAGAAATTCAATACACATGGGCCTTTTAGTAGGGAGTACTGCCCTACTGGGGAGCCTTGCGCATGCAGATAAATGGAGCGATCAGTTTCCACATATTAAAAATACTGGCGACATTGCAGGCGAATGTTCCTATGAATCGATGTCGCAAAAAGATTATAGCGGCCAAAAACTGACTATAAACACCCATGCTGTGCCAGTTATGGGCGAGCCTACAGCGCTTCACGCTGAGCAGTTCAGTGCACTAACGGGCGCTGAGGTGAACGTGATCCATACGCCTGCTGGAGACCTGTATTCAAAAGCTATGGTTCCGTTTCAAGCTGGTCAGGCGCCCTATGATATCGTGTTTGGATTTTCTAATTTCATCCGCGACTGGAAGCAATACTTGCAACCTGTGCCCGCGAAATATGTTAATATGCCCCAAATGCAAGACGTTACTCAAAGCCATATTGACGTGAATTCTTGGGATGGTGAGATGATCCAGTTTCCAATCGATGGGGACCGCCATTACTTGAAGTATCGTAAAGATGTGATTGATAACCCTGAGTATCAAGCAAAATACAAAGCCGAAACGGGCAATGAATTGCGCATTCCACAAACGTGGAAAGAATATGCTGAAATGGCTACATTCTTCAACGGTTGGGACTGGGATAACGACGGCGAGCTAGAATATGGATCCGCCGAAGTTATGAAGAAAGACGACTTGATGTTTGCGGCGTTTTTCAGCCGTTCGGTGGCCTATTCAAAGAACCCACGGGTCAAAGGTGGTTTTTTCTTTGACCTCGAAACTATGGAGCCGTTGATCAATGGACCTGGTTTTGTTGAAGCGTTGACCGATTGGGTAGAAGCGACGAAATACGTGCCACCAGGTGGTATTAACTTCGGATTAGGCGATGAAATCAACTCGTTTGGTGGCGGACAAACCTTGTTTAGCTTCTCATGGGATGATGCTTTCGTTAAGGCTATGGAGGATGACAGCCCAATCAAAAACAAAGTTGGCGCAGCGCCACTACCAGGCGCAACTCGAGTTTGGAACCGTGATAGCGAAGCTTGGGAACAAGAATATAATCAGGCACCCTACATTGTTTGGGGTTGGACAGCTGCCGTTGCAAAGAAAAGCAAGAACCATGATATGGCCTTTGATTATCTGTGCTTCTTTGCCAATGACGCCAATCACCAAGCTGACATTGGGATTGGTCGCTTTGGCGTGAACCCGTTCAAGAAATCAGACTTTGTGCCTGAGATTTATGTTGATCGTCAAGGTTGGGATCCTGAAATTGCCAAGCAATATGCGGACACTCTGATGGAAATGGAAGAAGGCAGCACCAACCGTGTGTTCCCATTGCGGGTCCCAGGTGTTTTCCAGTTCAATAGTGCAGTTGCGACAGGCACCTCTAAGGCCTTGGCTGGGCAGTTGTCACCACAAGAAGCTCTAGATGAGGTGGCCGCTGAGTGGACAAAAATTGTAAAGCGTATTGGCGCTGATACAATTCGAGAAGCTTATGCTATTGGTGTAGCTCTGGAAGACGCAGAGTAAGTTTTACCATAACTACAGATTACTAGAGCGCCCCTTTCTGGGGCGCTCTATGCAAAACAGGGTGATAACCAATGAACTTCAAACATAAATACATGTTCTTGCTTCCTGGGCTTTTGGTTCTTCTGGGCATTTTAATATTTCCAATTGGGTTTACGGTCCGCTTAAGTCTTTCAAGTTGGGACAGCTTCTATCCAGGTTTGGATTTTATTGGCATCGAAAATTATATCCGACTGTTTACAGATGACCTACGGTTTTGGGAAGCGTTTGGCCGTTTGAGTATGCTGTCACTCACCACAGTTTTTTTACAATATGTCGTTGGATTTTCTCTAGCGCTAATTGTATGGAAGGATATTGTATTTCAAAGATTTTTTAGAGTCCTTTTTTTGATTCCTATGATGACGACGCCGGTTATTATGACTGTTATTTGGCGCACATTTTTCCATGAATCTCTTGGTCCAGTGAATGATTTTTTTAATCTTTTTGGAATGAACCCACTTTGGCTGAGTAGCGAAGTACTCGCCAAATTTACGGTTGTCCTTGTTGAGGTTTGGCAATGGACCCCATTTATGTTTCTTTTATTATTAGCGGGCCTTTTATCGCTGCCTAAAGAACCTTATTTGGCGGCTTCTATCGATGGAGCTGGGCCTATCCGAACGTTTGTTTACGTGACCTTCCCATTAATGGCGCCAATTTCGATTGGGGCAATCATCATTCGGCTTATTGAAGCGTCAAAGATCATGGATACTGTTTACGTACTCACTTCGGGCGGGCCGGGAACTTCTACTGAAACCTCAAGTTTTTACATTTTTATTAAGGGCTTGCGAGAATTTCAATTTGGATACTCTGCTGCGCTATCTTTAACCTATCTGATCATCATGATCATCAGCTTTACGATCATCGCAAAGATTTTGGTAAAATTGATGGTAAGAGGTAATTAATCATGGGCTTTTTATACTCCACACTCAAATATCTGGCCGTTACTTTGTGGTCGGTCTTTGTTATCGCGCCGTTCCTGTGGGCAATTTCGACCTCGTTTAAAGACTTCCAATCGGTTACCAATGGAGCGACTTACATCCCTTGGGTAGATTTTGAGCCAACATTGGACGGATGGCGAGCGCTCTGGAAATCGCCGGCGCAGGGAGGTGTGGCCATTGTTGAGCCTTTCTTTAACAGTGTGTTTGTAACAGCTGCTGGTAGTGCGATTAGCATCATTTTGGGTACGTTGGCTGCCTATGCATTATCACGGTTTACCTTCAAAGCGGGCCCTATTCGCAACGGTGATATAACTTTCTTCTTTATCTCGCAGCGTATTATGCCGCCTGTTGTTTTGGCGATCCCGTTCTTTATCATGTTGGGCAAGTTCTCGTTGCTCGATACGTTGCTGGGCCTCATTTTGGTTTATATCGTGCTGCTGATGCCGATCGCGGTGTGGATCATGGTTGATTTTTTCAACAAAGTGCCGCGCGAAATTGACGAAACTGCACTGATTGATGGTTGTAATCCCTATCAGGCATTTTACAAAGTCGTGCTTCCAAACTCGATCCCCGGGATCATCGTGGCGGGCATGTTTTGCATGATCTTCGGTTGGACTGATTTCTTCTTTTCATTCATCCTGACATTTACTGAAGTACAACTCCTGCCGGTCGCGATTGTGGCTCTAAACTCATCAATCACACCATGGTGGAGCCTATCAGCAGCAGCGCTGGTCAGTGTTGCACCTCTGGTTGTCGTTGCGTTCATCGTCGAACGATTTTTGTCAAAAGGTAACCTGTCAGGAGCATTGAAATAAATGTCACTCATTGCCTCAAACCTGTGTCTAAAGCCGGATACGGAACATCATTTGAATGACGTTTGTTTTGAAATGTCTAAGGGTGAAATCTACACGATCATCGGCCGGACTTTGGCCGGTAAAACCACCTTGCTCAAAACCATTGCGGGATTGATCGCGCCTGAAAGCGGCAGTTTAACCCTGGATGGCCAGGATTTTGGCCGCATTCCAGTGTGGAAGCGCGAAGTGGCAATGGTGTATCAGCAATTCATCAATTACCCGCATCTGAGCGTGTATGAGAACGTGGCCTTCCCCTTGAAGCAGCGCGGCATGCAACGCGGTGAAATCAACAACCGGGTAATGAAAGCGCTGTCGCAAGTGGGGTTAGACGGGTTCGAAAACCGCAAAATCCAAGCTTTGTCGGGCGGCCAACAACAGCGGGTGGCGCTGGCGCGCTCTTTGGTGAAAGAGGCCAATATTGTGTTGCTGGATGAGCCCTTGGTGAATTTGGACTATAAATTGCGCGAACAATTGCGCGAAGAGTTCCGAAACATCTTTAGCGCAAAAGCGTCCGAAAATTCTATTTTGATTTATTCTTCGACGGATCCGGTCGAGGCGATGCAACTTGGCGGGCAGATATTGGTCATGGATGAAGGGCGCATCCTGCAGCAGGACAGCGCCAAAGAAGTGTATGAGAACCCCAACTCGACCAAAGTGTCGCAAATTACCAATGATCCGGCGATGAACCTGTTTGAAGGAACTGTGGCCGATGGCAAGACTATCTTAAGCTCGGAAATTCAATTTGACTTGCCTCAGCATTGCCAGGCGCTGCCGCCGGGCCCCTATACCTTCGGTTTGAGGGCCGCGGCAATCAGCTTGGCAGAGGGTGGATTTCCCTTCACTGTTGAACTGTCCGAGATCAGTGGCTCGGAAACCTTCCTACATCTCAAACATGAGCATGTGCAGGTGGTGGGTCTGTTGGATTCGGTTCAAAATTTCAATATTGGCGAGACCGTGACAGCGCAATTTGATACCGCGCATCTTTATGCATTTGCAACGGATGGAAGATTAAAATCCTCACCCTATGGCGGACTGAAGTAATGGCTAAAATTGAACTGCAAAATATTGCGCATTCTTACAACCCTCAGGCGGTGGATAAGACCTATGCGTTGGACCCGTTTAATATGACCTGGGTTGATGGCGGTCGTTATGCAATTTTAGGTCCCTCGGGCTGTGGTAAAACTACTATGCTCAACATTATGTCCGGTATCGTGCAACCATCAGAGGGGAAACTACTTTTTGATGGTGTGGATGTGACTACGCTGTCTACGTCTGAGCGTAATATTGCGCAAGTATTTCAGTTTCCGGTGATTTACGGCACAATGACCGTTGAGCAAAATTTGGCCTTTCCCTTGGTGTGCCGGAATTATGAAAAATCTGTTATTGATACTAAAGTCCAGGAAGTGGCCGATGCCTTAAGCTTGCAGGGTTTGCTGAAAAAATCGGCTAGCCGATTGACCGCGGATCAAAAACAGCTGATCTCACTGGGGCGAGGACTTGTACGCGATGATGTAGCAGCAGTTTTGATGGATGAACCGCTCACGGTTATCGACCCAGATTTAAAATTTCGCCTGCGTCGTCAATTGAAAGAAATTAATCAGAAATACCGTTCAACGCTGATCTATGTGACCCATGATCAGAATGAGGCCATGACCTTTGCTGAAAATATCATTGTTATGGATGCTGGAAAAATTGTGCAAGTTGGTTCACCATCTGAGCTGTTTGAGCGTCCAAAAACAACCTTTGTCGGATATTTTATTGGCGCGCCAGCAATGAATTTTTTCAATTGTCATGCTGTTGGCGTAAATAAATTATCAATTGGCAGTGCTGAGATTACGAGTGGTACCGACTTGTCCAAAGTGGGTCGCGCTCCGTTAAAACTGGGCATTCGATCTGAGTACATCCGCATTGTTGAAGCAAAAGGCGCAAATACTTTAAATGCCCAAGTACAACGGGTTGAAGATTTGGGTAACTATAAACTGTTGACTGCCGTGTTTGATGGATTTGTGATTAAGGTCAAGGTGGAGCGTGATGTCGCAGTCCCAGCGGAGCGTGTAGAGCTGCTGCTGCCGGCTGAAAATTGTTGCGTCTATGCAGAAGAAAAGCTGATCTAGCCCAAATTTTTAATTTGTAATAGAGTAAAAAAGGCCCTCCAAAGGTAATTAA
>Ga0115564_10003914_pt1 | contig 12290 bp, 10 predicted proteins | sample COGITO_mtgs_1105_7_FD_88680 | JGI IMG/M metagenome (GOLD analysis project Ga0115564, IMG submission 88680) | Pelagic marine microbial communities from North Sea - COGITO_mtgs_110523 | ecosystem: Environmental > Aquatic > Marine > Epipelagic | place: Germany:Helgoland, sampling site Kabeltonne...
CAGATGAGTGCTGCCAATGCGTATTGGCAATCATGTTGCAAGGCAACATTGATGGCGATCCCGGCGCGGACATCATCGTCCGATTGCCACCGCAGGATGGCCAGCACGGTGGCTGTGGCGACCCGAGCCTGTGGCCAGGTCAAGCGGGTGATCTCGGCCAGGCGTTCACTTGCGATTGACCAGCACAGTGGATTACTGGCCAATAGGTCGTGTATCACTGTGTCTCGCATGGCGATGTGGCTCAACCCGGCCGACACCAGCGCGAGATCATGGGGCCGGATTGGTCCCTCCGCCAACAGGATTTGCCTGATCTGATGGATCACGGCATCGGTATTTGCGGGTGTGATCACCGGTATCTCAATCTGTTCAGCGCGATACGCGTCGTTCCGTGCAGCTAACTCTCGCTCTAGCTCCTCTCGGTCACCGGCCACCATGGGTCCGAGTTTTTCCCGCACTACTGCCAGATCTTTATCACTCACGATGTGGGTTTCCAGGTGATCAACGTAGGCATCCACCGTGTCCTGAGCGATGCGCCACAGGTGCGCGTTGACGCTCGTCTCCGGTGTTGATACGTCGGGGTGATCGGTGTCGGGGTAACGCAGCACGATCGCGCGGGCAGGGCTGGTGAGCGTCTGCTCACATGCATGCTGGAGATCAGCTAGCCACACATCGCGCCAGTCACCATTCGCTTCGTTTGCTCCACCACTCGTCCACAGGTCAATGCGCCAGATGCAGCGAACTGTCATGGAGCGGTTGTCCATGGCGATCACGACGATCGCGTTACTGGGATGAAACTTCAGATTCTGCGCAACGGTGGTGAGCACGGTGTGGAGTGGGGCGGTGGGCTTCAGCGATGTCATGGCCACAGGTTGCCGAGCACTCCTCGCTGGTGTCATCGGTGTGACGTTGACCTGTGGGTGCAGTGATTAAATTAGACCTGTGGATCGAGTTCTGCGACGGTCATCCACTGCGGATACTTCGCCGTCATTCCATCGCCTGAGCTGCGTCCGCGCAACCGACGGTTGAGCCAGGGGCCGGCGAAATCTGCACACCATCGCACGTCATCAAGTCGCCGATGCACCCATGGCGCTCGGGGTCCAGCGGCGGGCGGCGTCCGCCACGAATCATCAGCCAGGTCAATGCCGTGCAAGAAGGCACGAGCTACGAGCTGATGGCCCGCTGGGGACAGGTGCAGCCGGTCTGACGACCAAAACTCATCATTGTCGAACACTGCCGCGCCCCAAAAATCGACGACACGGGCGTCATTTTCTGCAGCGATCGCCAGGGTGGCTTCACGGTAGGCCACCAGTCGGTCGCTGATGGAACCCATCACACGGGAACGTCGAGAGGGATCGCCGAAGGCGAAAACCACCACCTCGGCTCCGCTATCGCGGAGCGCAGCAACACTTTCCCCCAGGCAGTCAGCAGCAGCTTCCAGATCAAAGTGTCGGCGCATTGCATCGTTTATGCCGGCACCAATCGAAACGAGATCAGGTTGCAAACGCAGCGCCTGCGGTACCTGCTCATGCAGCACCTGGTCAACGAGGCGACCACGTACGGCCAGGTTGGCATAGCGAAATTCGGGGTTGGCGATGGCTAACTGCTGAGCAACGCGATCAGCCCATCCACGGTGCTGCCCAGAAGGTCCGACAGTGTCGTTGAGGCCCTCGGTGAAACTGTCACCAAGGGCGATAAATCGCTGATAGGTCATTGGTTCGAAGACCTAGGACGGCTTCGTTGCCGAGGCGGCAGCATAGGTCTTGCCCGCCTTGCGATACCAACTCACCAGGGCCAAAACACCCACGATGATCTGCGGAACGAAGGATGCTGCCCGCCATACCAGCGCGGCCGCCACAGCGGTGGCATTGGCTGTTCCGGCTGCCACGAGGATTGAAATCATGAACGCATCCACGGTGCCCACACCCCCGGGGGTGATGGGGATCATGAGGCCGAGCTGACTGATGGCGAATGCGCCGAAAGCGATCAGGAAGGCCGTGCCGGCCGAATCCCATCCTTCAATGCCGCGCAGGGCTACATACAAAATGAGGAACTGGGTGAAGAAAATGCCGGACTGGGCAAGGGTCAGCCGCAAGGAGCGGGTAGCCACCACCGAGTAAATGCTTGAGCGAAAATTCAACATTGCCGGTACGAGGTCGAGTTCAGCCAACTTCTTGATGCGCTTGGCAAACGGCTTGAGTAGTCGATTGCCCCATTCGGCCAACCTCTTGGCCAGGTTTTCGCTGCGGACGACCAGCACGAGAATCAGCACGGCTGCAGCCAGGACCGCCAGACCAATGAGAGCGACGGCAACATAGGCGCCCCCGGCCTGACCACTCACCACCAGGGCTAGCACGCCGAGGATGGGGAAACCAAGCGTAACGAAAACGCTCCACAGCCCCACGGCTGAGATCGCCGCGGTGGTGGCAGCCGGGGTGATGCCGTGGGAGGTCAACATGCCGTATTGCACGGCTAGCCCCACCGCACCACCACCGGGAATACCGTTACTGATGGCGAAGGCGGCCTGATTTACCTGCTGTCCTTGCCAGTAGGTGAGCCCAGGTGCGGCAGCAGGAAAGGTGAATCCGTAAACGGCGAGGTAGATAACCAGCGCGATGACCACCCCAACAGCTGAGGCCCATCCCATATTTTGAATGGCCGCCCAGGCATCGGCGTAACTCCCGATCGAGGGAATGACTCGCCAGAAGATCAAGACAAGTGCAGCCAAACCGATAACGCCGAGGATGATGGTCTTACGCTTGTCCAGCGTGGCACTGGGCGCCGCTGGCGCTTTCGGAGGTTCCGGAGTGTGGGGGGATACGGCCTCGGTCACACCAGATTCCTTTCCGTCACGACGTGTCGTCCATCCTCACCAGGGTCAGCGGTCACTGTACGCGCCACCGACACAGATTTCAGCCATGGCCGATAAAGGCCACCGGCAAGGTCCCTCAAGGGGGTTGATGCCACCCTGCACGAAGCCACCGAGCAGGCCGGGGGCAGGATAAGGACATGCACCACACTCCGCTGCATCTTGATCATGTTTCCTACGCCTGCCTCGCCGGGGAGATGGTTGACGTCGTGCAGCGCATCGGATCCGAACTCGGTGGCACATTCGTTGATGGTGGCCTGCATCCTCGGTTCGGTACGCGCAACTTCGTGTTGCCCATGACCGATGGTGCCTACATTGAAGTCGTCGCCGCCCTAGACCATCCCGCGGCCGATAACGCCCCCTTTGGCCGCGCGGTACGGCGCCGAGCCGAAGAGGGCGGTGGCTGGCTGGGCTGGGTGGTCGGGGTTACCGACATCGAGCCCATCGAAGCTCGCCTTGGCCGACCCAGCGTTGAAGGACACCGTATTCGCCCCGATGGAGTTGATCTGCGCTGGCGACAGATTGGGGTCCTTGATCTCATCGACGACCCGCAGATGCCGTTCTTTGTGCAGTGGCAGACCACGGAAGAACACCCCAGTACGTTGCCCGGAGGTGACATAGCGCTTACGTCAATCGAGCTATCTGGGCACGCCGATCGCATCGGCACATGGCTAGGCACCGAACCATCTCGGTTGGTTGATTGCCTCGCCCCCATCGGTATCACCTGGGCCACCACGGACGATCACGGGCTGGTGTCGTGCATGTTCAACACGCCGCGCGGCCCAGTTCGTGTCGATTAGTCACTCCCCCGGCTCACCCACCCATTAGCGTGCGGGCATGAGCGAATCACAACCCCCTGCTGAGCCCGCCGCACCTCTACCATCACGCCAAGCCAGCAAGGGCCCGGTCGAAGTACCCCACACCCTCATCGTCTGGTCTGGCATGACGTGGCGCGTTCTGGTGATCTTGGCCGGTTTCGTGGCCCTGTTTTACGTGATGGGGCTCATCGCCACCGTGCTGGTGGCTCTCTTCCTCGGGGCATTCTTTACCGCTCTGGCAAGCCCCATCCGCAACCTTTTCGCCAAAGTGATGCCGCGGCCACTGGCTTTAATCACCTCGATTTTGACGATCACCGTAGCTATCACGCTCGTACTGTTCGTGGTGGTTACCTCGGTCATTAATGAAGCCCCTGCACTGACCAAGTCGGTCAACTCAGCGTTCTCTCAGTTACAAACCTGGACGCAGGGACCACCGCTGAATGTTTCTGATGCAGACTTCACCAAGTACGTGGGGGAGGTGGAAAGTTGGATCACCAGTGCACTGGAGTCCTTCGCCCTGGGCACCGTGGGTTCGATCGGTGAGCTCGTTATTGGTGGCTCCGTTCTTATTTTTGCTGTGATCTTCTTCATGTCCAGCCCGGAAAAGATATGGGCATTCGTTGTGTCGTGGATGCCTACGCGCTCCCGGGGGCACGTCGACACCTCGGGTCGTCTGGCCTGGGAGTCCCTGTCGGGTTACACGCGCGGGGTCGTTGTGGTTGCCCTGGCCGACTCCCTACTGGTGTTTATCGGCCTTCTCATTTTGCAGGTGCCCCTGGCCCCTGCCCTGGCTGCCATCGTATTTTTTGGTGCATTTATTCCGGTGATTGGTGCACCCATTGCCACGTTCTTCGCCGCGATCATCGCTTTGGCAGAACGTGGCCCCCTCATCGCGCTCCTGGTGGTTGTGCTCACCGTGATCGTGGGGTCCTTCGACGGCGACGTGCTTCAACCCTTGGTTATGGGTAAGGCAGTGTCGCTGAATCCGCTAGCCATTATCTTGATGATCGCGATCGGCTCTATCACCCTGGGCATCATCGGTGCGCTCGTGGCCGTACCCATTGGTGCAGCAATTTACCGGGTGGCGAAGTACCTCACGAACCGAGACCCAGAACATCCGTTCCTGGACGAACCCGCTTCGGCGGCCGCGTCCTAGCGTGAGCAACCGTGGGCGGCTGCAGCTACGGCATCAATAGCCGCACTCGTTGCAGACCATGTCTGGCTGCTCGGGCGATCATTAACCAACACTGCAAACGCGCGCGAAGGTGCGTTTGGTGATGTGGTAAAGCCGGCAAGAGTAGACACCGTAGGTGGCAGGCTTCCTGTTTTGGCCACCACCTGGCCCCGCGCACATGATGCCGGTGACTGCAGAAAGCGATTACGCATCGTGCCCGACTGACCGGCTGCTGGTAGCGCATTGCGAATACTACGCAATTCGGGGTCGGTAGCAATGAGGGTAAGAGTTTCGGTGAGTGTTCGGGCGGTGAGTCGATTGCGGTAGCTCAAACCGCTACCGTCGATGATGTGTGCTCCCTTGACCCATATGCCTTCGGCCTTCAGTAGCCCCCGCACTGCACGCGAGCCATCACGCCACCCGGTCGCGTTACGTTCCTTTTTGGCAACGAGTCGAAACAGGATTTCCGAAACATTGTTTTCGCTGACGGGCAATAGTACTTGGAGAGCCTCTGCTACATCGTTCCCACGAAAACGACCAAGCCGCAGACTAGCGCTGGGGGCAGAAACTCGTTGGCCAAGCACAGCTGTGACGCCACGTGCAGTGAGGGCATCAACAAAGGCCTGTGACGCTACACGTGATGTGTCGGTGGAGTAGCTGCCCAAGATCGTCAGGGGGCGAACCGCAGAGATGTAGGTGGGCATGTCTCCTGCTTCCCAACCCGGGGCGTTCGTGGGGCTAGCAAACATGTCATCATCGAAATCGACCCGCACGGTGCCCAGCATGTTGTTGCGCCCCATACCTTTCTTTGTGCGCTGCGCCAACGTAGCGAGGTCATCGCGGGTGAGCACCGGGTCACCGCCACCCACCAGCACCATCACATTCGAGTCACGACCGCGCACCACTTTGGTGGTGAAACGATGCTCAGCACCGAGTGCGCGAACAGCGGCGAAAGCGGTGATGAGTTTCATGGTGGACGCGGGGATCATCGGCTTGACCCCCGACACAGACACCACCTTGGCACCTGAAGCGGCATCTGCCACATATGCGGATTTCATAGTCCCCAACGCGACGGAGTTCATGGCCTGTTTGACCGCCGTGTCCACTCCTTGGTCGTTGGCGGTAGCCGGAGCGGTGGTAACGACTGCGGTCGTCATCGTGATGGCGGCCAGCACGCCAACGGAAGCTTTTAGGCGCTGCATGCAACACAGGTTGGTCCGTAGGGACGCAACTCCAGGCGGGGAAACGCAATGGGATGACCGGACGCAAGAACCTCGCGCATTACTACTCCTCGCACAACGCAGACACTTCACGCAGCATAGCCCGGGTTAGAGCGCATCAACGCTTTCCACCCCCTGACGTGCAGGGCTACTTCGCCGGCTAGGGACGCCAATGGTTCAAGCATCCGCTAGCGTCACGGGGAACCTCGCCGTTACCGGCACCATCACTCCTAGGACAGGACACCACATGCGAGTTTTGCTGATCGGAGCCAACGGCCTTCTTGGTCGTGCGGTACACGAAGCCTTCAATGCCCAGGGCTACGACGTGGTGCCCGCATCGCGCACCAGCGGTGAGCTCGTTGACCTCAACGACACCGACTCCATCGCTAGCCTGTTCCAGCGCGTTGGCATGGTGGACGCAGTGGCATCGGCAGCAGGTGTCACCCCTTTCGCTGCGCTATCTGAACTCACTATTGATCAGTACCGCACCGGCATTACCGATAAACTGCTTGGCCAGATAGCGCTGGTCAACATTGGTGCCGCACATGTACGGGATGGCGGCAGTTTCACCCTGGTCAGCGGCATCCTCGGCGAAGACCCCATCGTCACCGGGTCTGTTGCGGCAACCGTGAATGGTGCGCTGTACTCCTTCGTACGAGCAGCCGCCATTGAGATGCCGCGAGGTCAGCGCATTAATACGGTGAGCGCCACCGTATTTGCTGAAGCTTGGGAGTCCTACGGCCCCTATTTCCCCGGATATGTGCCCGTACCCGTCGCCGATGTTGCCCGCGCCTACGTGAAGTCCGTGGCCGGCAAGCAGACCGGTGAGGTCTACCGCGTGGGCTGTTGATCTAGCGGTAGACCGGACAACAGCACAACACCACAGCGCCCCCAGAGTGCAGGACCGCCACTTCACCAGCCTGATGCGAGCTCATCTGCGGTAGATCTGTGCTGGTTCAAGGTGAAAATTGCGTCCTGCACACCTGTGACATGTGCGTCAAAACGGGATGGGTTCATCGTCGGGGTCGCCATGGCGAGGAAGTACCTGGTGGGGAATATTTAGGTACGTACGCCCACCGAGTGTGGTCCAGGTGTTGGGGTGGGGGGTGTCCCATCCGTTGGCGTCGCGGCTTCGGTTATTTCGAATACAGGCCAGGGCGAGCTGCTGAGCGTTAGTGGTGTGGGTGGATGCCCAGGTTGGGGTGTGGTCAACGTCGAGGTTGGTGGTGCGGGTGCAGGCGGGAGTGCCGCACCGAGCATCACGGGCCCGGATGTAGCGAGCCAGGCCTGCCGACGGGAAGCGACGGGCACCGTCGTCGAGCAGATATCCAGTGACCGGGTCGGTCACCCATCGGCTCCAGTCACCACTGGCGCTCAGTTGGCGGCTGAGTTCGGGGTCGATCGGGCCGTAGCCGGGAAGTTCACCGGGGTTTTCCGCCAGGCCCAGTAGCGTCGGTAGGTCGACCACGACTTTGACATCAACACCGGGAACAGCCGGAGGACCATCAGCTCGACACGGGTCGGTGGGCGAGGCCGGCATTCCCATGGGGGCCAAACCAAAGGTGGCTAGCACTGCTGCGACCCGCCACTGCCCAATGGTGCGATCCGTCGCGGTTTCGTGGTCGGTTTCGTGGTCGGCATTGTTTCCAGACCTGTGACCGTGGGCGGTCTTACGAGCGTCCGCTTGGGCGTGAATCAATATGCGCAAGGCCTCGATATCTACCGCCGTGCCGGTGATGCCCAGGGTAGCCAGACCATGCTCTACGGCCCACACGCTCACACCGGTGAGGTTCTTAGTGACCTTGCGGCGTGTCTTGGCTTGGGATTGTGGAGACAGCGCGCAGATCGCTGTTGCCATGCGGGCTTTCAGACGTGCTGGTGGGTATCCACCCGCGGTGGGCAGCACCCGGTGGAGGGCTTCGCCAATGACGTCACGGTGATCACCCACTCCAGGTTCGCCCTCACCAACGTCGGTGGTGGTGATGACATCGGTGAGCGCACATGCCTGGGACCAGGTTAATTGTCCGGCGTTGACCGCCGCCCACAACCTGGGATGCTCTTCGCAAATGACCTGGGCCCATCGGATCCGACGCGAAGCGGTGATCGGGGCCACGTGCAGTGCAGCGGCGATCTCATCGACTGCCCACGCGTGCGCGCGGGAATCGAAATAGCCATGGTCATCGACCGCGTCGGTGGCCCTGAGTACGGCATGGGCTGCAGCTGCGGTGGCATAAGCTGCTTGACCCTGCGCCCACGACACCACCGTGTCACATGCCCTCATGTAGGACACCCGATCTTGGGCGCTGAGTTCACCGGCATCAACTCCTGCCACTACCTCCGCCAATTTCGGGCCAACCGGCACCGATTCCCACGGGTGATAACCCGCCGGAGTGAGGTCTAACCAGCCATCAGACATAGAACAAGTGTACGAATGGGTGCAGGAGAAGTCAAGAGCTATCATGAAAAAATTGTCTATTAGCAACGCTTTACGCTCGGTACATGCCATGAGGCCTCAGATGTTGCACTCCCCCTGTTTGCTCGACCGCAGCAACTGCACAGCACTGAGTACGAGGAGACCCGCGAAGAGAATCATGGAGACCTGCGCGGACATGATGATGGCAAGTTGGGCGCCGATGAAAGCGGTGGGTACCCCAGCAGTACCGATCTTCAGCGCAATCGCAATGTCCACATTGCCGCTGCGATAGTTGCGCCAACTTCCCGTAGCCCCGGCGATGATGGCAACAAGCAACGCTGTGCCTTTTGCCATCGGTGCGGCTGCCCCAAAGAAGATAACCAGGATCGGTACCAACACGATGCCTCCACCAATGCCGAGGAGTCCGGCGAGCGTGCCCACCACCACACCCACAGCCACGAGCTCTACGGCGGTGACAGGAGTGAGGACCAACTCTGTGCTACCCGCCGGCACGTCAACAAAGAGGCGAACAGCGGTGATGATGAGCAGGGCACTAAACCCCCGAGCAAGCCAGCGGTTGCTGATCACACTGAGGAGTTTGGTGCCAATGAGGGCCCCGGCGATGCTGCCCAGACCCAGGAAAGCGGCGTAGCCCAGAGCAATCGAACCGTGCAAGGTATAACCAATGACACCGGAGACGGCAATCGGCAGGATGGCGAGAAGTGATGTGCCATGGGACAACCGCTGGGTGTAGTGCAAAAAGAAAACGAGGCCGGGAACGACAATGATGCCGCCCCCGACCCCGAAGGTTCCGGAGATGAGCCCGGCGACGAGGCCTAGCCCAATCGGACTCAACAGTGGTGATGACGTAGCTCGCACAGGTGTGGAGCCTAGGCCACCGACGTGGGGTGAGCGTTAGCTCCGAAGAGAGCGCACTGTGCCCGACACAAGAAGTGAGCTACCGCAGGCGGATCTGGGTAACCACACCCCCGTGGTCGGAGCCCCATAGAGGTGGAGCCTGTGCACCCTCGATCGGCAGCGCAAGGACGCGGGCCCAGTTGGAAGCGACCTTGCCCTTCCCGAGTACGAGGTCGATCCGCACGGCGTACTTCGACTCCGGATTCTGCAGAACGGGGTCCTGGCAACAGGTGAGGCCCGTGCCGTGCCTGCTCTCATCCCACATATCGGCAAAGTAGTCCGTGAGAATGGCATACGACTTGGTGTTGGATCCATCGGCCGCCGAGTTGAAGTCACCGGCGGCGATCACCGGACCGGGGCGATCTACCTGGACAACTCGAATGAACTCTCGAGCCTGCCTGCGTTGAATACGGGTGTAGCTCTCCACCTCAAGGTGGGTGTTGGCGAATCGAAAGTCACGACCCATGTATTCCATGTCGACATACAGCCAACCGCGGTCAAATGAGCGCGCCCCAAGCGGAGTCTGCAGGCTGGCCTGAGCCGTAAATCGGCCGGTGGTCAGGCTGTCCGGTGCAATGCCAATCCCGGAGTCGCCATTGACCAGGATGGCATCACGGTCCATCAGCGTGACATTGCAGTCAAAGGCTGGAAACTCACCCAGGCATTCCAGGGCTGGGTTGATCAGCGGGGCGGAGATGGAGGCGTTGTCTACCGTGCCAGCCACCAAGTAGTTGAGGCCTTCCGCCTCCAGCGCAGCCAAAAGGATCTCGAGGAAATCGTAATTTGGCAGGGCAGGACCACCATCGGATCGAACAGCAGTCCACTTGGTTACCTCTTGCAACCCGATGAGATCCGGCTTTTCATCAGCAATCGCCTGGGCTATCACCTGCGCCCGGCTGGGGAAGTCGGTCACGACGGAGGTGCCATAGATCGTGGCAACCGCGATGAGAAATTCCTCTGCGTTCTCAGCGTCGATTGCAGGTTGCAGACTTGAACCAAGGTAGAGGTTCTGCGTCATCACGGTGAGCCGCGCAGGTTCACCAGGCGCAGCCTGAGCTGGGGACACTGCAGCGGGAATCATGGTGGCAACGAGTCCCGCTGCAGCGATACCGGCTGCCCAGGAGCGACTTCGTGTGATCATCCGGCCACGCTAGCGCAACCGGTGACGTTGCGAAGGCGTATCACCTGATCACTTTCGCCACGCTCGCCACCCTGCCGGTCAATCAGGCATCAACGTTGGAGGGACAACCGGGCCCTATTTGGTGAAGTACTGCATGTACTCGCTGTAGGGGACCTGACCATTGTCAGACTCCTGAATTGCCGTCACCACTTCCTCGGGGATTGATGCCCAGTAGGCGGGGAAGAACCGAGCAGCCTCGGGATTCAAGAGGTAAACGAGAAGATAGTTGAGAATCCACATGGCGGGTGCGACCGGAACCCCCACTGTTGCCGCGCTGCCATCGGCCCTCTCGACATAGATCAACTGAGAAATTTCTGCGTCATCTTGTGACTGCGATGCATACCCAATCTCCCCTGCGTACGCGGAAGTGTACAACTCCTTCAGTGAGCCCTTGGCCTTATTGCTGCGCATCCAGGCGCCCATGTAGCCACACGGCACTCCCGCCGGAGGCGACTTTGCAAGGTCGGGGTTATCGCAGATCGCATCAGGTGCCAGCACCCAATTGATCTGTCGCACCGGGGAGCAGTCGGAGAATTTAGGTGACGACGGATCCGGGCAGTTGGCCGGGACCCTGAGCATGCCGTCCTTACTGACAATGAGGCCGTAACTGCCGAGATTCACGGTGACTTCCTCGCCATCAATGATGCGCGTATACGTACTGCCCGTGGTGTTGATGAGGTATTCCACGGACAGACGAGTGAGCTGGGCAGCCTTGCGAGCCTCTGCTTTCGTGTATCCGTCCGGCCTCCCCTTGCCGGAAATAAACTTCGCGTACTGCTTTTTGGTAAAAGCCTTGTCCTTGTCAAAACCGAAGATGCGGGCCAGACGATCGGCCTTCTTCTGCGACATTGGAGCATTGACCTGCCGCGCCCGGGTGGCCTCTGTGGGCGCATAGGGCTGGTATTTGACTACACCCGCATTTGTCTCGTTGAACCCCGTATCCGCAGGAGCAGGTGCTGCAGAGACACTCATCGCTCCACCCCCAAGAACAAGGGCTAGTGAGGCCACCGTGGCGATGAAGGCTTTCGCATTTACACCGGCAGCTTTGCGTAGAGGACTCATCAAAATTCCACCTTTTCGGGGATGGCCCTGCGGAAGCGGGGACGGAATTATTTCCGTCGTGACCATCCCAGGTGGCTACCGGCAGAGTCAAGGCCAACGTATGGCGCCCTACGGGTTTTACTCACCGCAATTTTTGACGATCCACAGAGCGGGACTTGCATTGTTTTCCGGTCCAAACGCGCCCACGTCAATAAGGGGTCAGTGAGCGCCATGCGCGTGGCGCCTGTCACCAGTGTGTTGCCGCCAAACCTCAACGCCAGAGGGCTCCGAGTTCGAACTTGGTCTCGGAACCCTCTGTACGTGACGCACTGTTACCTCATGTCAGCAAGATCCACGTGAGTGATGACATTGCATGCCCATCTACATTAGCTGTCGAGTGACGGTCGATTGGCCCGGAAAGTGACATCGCGCGACAGACCGCCCTATGGGGCCGCCTGGTCTGGGGGGCCAGGTCACCCTTACCGATCGTCGATCTGAGGTGAGCGGCTCTACGTCGTGTCTGGGGCTGGTCGGTTGCTCGCATCGTCTCGAGTTTGGATCGCGAGGTTCACGAGCCAAAGGGTGACGAAGAGGAGGTTCCCGAGGAGGCTTGTGTTTGGCCCGGACTCGATGACGACCACCCCCGTGGGCTGGATGCTG
>Ga0115564_10003915_pt1 | contig 12288 bp, 7 predicted proteins | sample COGITO_mtgs_1105_7_FD_88680 | JGI IMG/M metagenome (GOLD analysis project Ga0115564, IMG submission 88680) | Pelagic marine microbial communities from North Sea - COGITO_mtgs_110523 | ecosystem: Environmental > Aquatic > Marine > Epipelagic | place: Germany:Helgoland, sampling site Kabeltonne...
GAAAAAGATCATTGGACCTACCGATTTAAAGAAATGAATGGTATTTCTTCTTATACCCTAAATAATTTTAGCGATTGGTTAAAGAAGAAATACAAAGGAAGTATCAGTGATTTGAATTCAAATTGGAATACTTCCTACAATGACTTTTCTGCTATTGAAATAGAAATTCCTATTGATAAAGCTGAAAGAGGAACACCAAAATGGTACGATTGGTGTCGATATAATATGCAGAGAACGACAGATTGGTTTACGTTTAACCAAGAGCAATTGCATTCTGTCAATCCAGAAGCGGATACGCATATCAAATTATTTCCGAGAACCTTTTATGAAGATTCTAGATCCCACGGAATGGATATTGAGGCACTTACAGAATTAACAACCATGATAGGACATGACGCAAAAGCGCTTGGAGGGCCAAGTATTCGACCTCACATCAATTCTGACTTTATCAAAAAATATGCTTACAAATGGGATGGGATGGCCATCTTACATGATTTCTTGGAGTCTGTGAGTCCTAACAAAATTAATGTGAACTCTGAGTCTCATTTCCTGTCTTCTGGACAATGGAGAGATTTAGACGCTAGAACAAGTTATGTTCGGAATGTATATTGGTTAGCGACCTTAATGGGAATGGATGCCAATACAGGTTGGTTTTGGGCCAGAGATCCTGACGGATCACCTGAAGATCGTTTAGAAGGAGAGCTTAATTTCTTTGACCCTGGTTTAGGTGGCGCTTATGCAGGATCTAATAACATGCAGCCCCATGTAAGCAATGAAGTAACGCAAGTGATGTATGACTTAAACACATTTTCTGAGGAAATTATTGCCCTTCGTGATCAACGCCGCCCACTGCGTTTATTCTACTCAGAAACTTCGGCAATAAATATTCCAGATTACATGACTCAAATTGGTGTTTTGTACAAAGAATTATTTTTTGAAGGCTTTCCTTTAGGATTTGTGACAAAAAACATCATAGAAAAGCAGGATAATACCCATTGGAACGCAGTTGTAGTCTACAATACAAATGAGGTAACAGAAGAAGAGTTTATGGCTTTACAATCCTATTTAGATGGTGGAGGAACTGTGATTCTAGACACAGTTAAAAGCTTATCCATGAATGAATACGGGAAAAAACGAAACAAAAAATTAACGTCTGGAAATGGAAAATTAATTATTCTAGGAAATAGTGATTTAAATGCAATAAAGAAAACTGCTTTAGCTGAAGTAGCTCAATATATGCCCGAAGTCATTATTGAATCGGATAATGGAGAAGACTTTAAAACAACCATTTCTAGGGTAAGAAAGCAAAAAGATGGTTCGTACTTAGTTAACCTATTAAATGTCGGGCATAACACAACTAAAATTAAATTGTCTTTAAAGTCTGATGCTTCAATAACCATTAAAAATTTAATGACATCAAACCCTGTAGATACTGAATTTGAATTATTTTCCGAAGAGGTTTTACTTCTAGAAGTTCGATAACAATCCACCTACCAAAAACTTAGATATGAAATATAAAACTACAACTGGAATATTTGCTTTGACGATCTTAGCGTTATTGTTTTCTGTCTCATGCTCAAAGAGTGGTGATGTAACCTCTAATACTACTTTTTTACCGTTGTCAGATCAAAATAATTCTGGAGATTGGATTTTGAATGAAGACGTTAGTGATGAATTTGATGCAAGTATTTTAGATGAATCAAAATGGCTTATACAAGGAAGGAATGGGGAGTATCAGTCCAATCATACGGGTAGAGCTCCATCTCAATTTTCTACAGAAAATGTTCGACTTGAAAATGGGTATTTGAAAATGGAAACACGTTGGGAGCCAGATTATAATTTTTCTCCTCAATTTGATAGACAGGGTAATAGATATGAAAACATCACAACCGCAGCAATCATAACTAAAAAAAGCTTTAAATATGGGTATTTAGAAATAAAAGCAAAAGCTGCTGATGCTGAAGTTTCAAGTACTTTTTGGGGAACAGGAAGTAATACTGAATTAGATTTTTATGAATTTTTCGGGAAACACAATCAACAAAATAAATTATGGAAAGAAAGAGAATTTTGGTGGTCAATTCACGATTGGACTTCACAGGGTGGTGGGGCAACAACTTATACTGAAAGTCATGATTTAGGGTTTCGTGTAGCCGATGATTTTCATATTTATGGTTTTGATTGGAGTGAAAAAGGAATCAAAATTTATATTGATGGTCAGCTATACAGAGATGTTTCGAAAACACAAATCAATGCATTTAATGATACTTCACATCCAAGTGGGGGTAACGGAGAATCTTTAAATTATGTAGTAACCAAACCAATTAAATTATGGTTAAGTCAAGCTACATTTCCATGGCATGGTGTTCTTGATAATATTGAAGAATTAGGAACAAATGGGATAGTTGATTATGAAGTGGATTATTTAAGAGTATGGCAAAAGTCAGATTAGAGTTTTTTTCAATTAGAGCAATGTTTGTTGGTTTTAAATATTTAAGGGTAGTTGACTTAATTTTGTTCCTTGTAAGCATTGTTTTATTTAGCTGTCAAAGAAAAGCTTCAAATGAAAATTTACGACCCAACATACTGTTTATTTCTATTGATGATCTAAGACCTGAATTAGGAACATATGGTTCAGAAATAGCGATTAGTCCTAATATTGATAACCTTGCAAGTCAAGGGCTTCAATTCAATAACGCATACTGTCAACAGTCCATTTGTGGACCGTCAAGAGCCAGTGTTTTAACTGGAATTCGCCCAGAGACAAGTGGAGTATTTCATAATTATATAAAATTTAGAGAAGCTACACCAGATGTAATTACCCTGCCGCAGTATTTTAAACAAAACGGCTATGAAACGGTTTATACGGGTAAAATTTTCCATCATGGTGATAAAGATGATGAACTATCTTGGAGTAGGTTACCAGCATTTGATAGTTTAGATCATTTACCCAAGCCAGTAGGCTTTGCTTTAAAGGAAAATATTGAAGCTCGGAAAAAAGTTCGATTAGAAATGTTTGCAAAATATGGAGATGTTGCTCGTTTTGGATTAGCCTCTGGCGTAGCTTATGAATCTGCTGATGTTTCTGATAATACATATTTAGATGGTTACAATACCACCTTAGCAATAGCTACTATGAAAGAAATGGCTAAAAATGATAAGCCTTTCTTCATAGGTTTAGGTTTTAATAAACCTCATTTAAATTGGGTGGCACCAAAACGATATTGGGATTTATATGATCGTAAAAAAATTAAAATTTCAATGCAAACTGAAGCTCCTGTAAATGCAGCCGCCATGGGTTTACACCCATCATTTGAGTTAAGGGCAAGAAGCAATATTCCTAAAAAAGGGGAAATAAATGATGAATTGTCAATTACCTTAAAACATGCTTATCTGGCATGCGTAAGTTATATAGATGCACAAATTGGCAAGATGATTAGTGCCCTAGAAAAAGAAGGGCTAAGAGAGAATACAATTATTATAGTATGGAGTGATCATGGCTTTCATTTAGGAGAAATGGGGATCTGGGGTAAAGCTACCAACTATGAAATTGCCACAAGAGTTCCATTAATTATTTGGACACCAAACATGCCCAAAAGCAGCAAGGGGAAAACAACCAATGCTTTGGTGGAACTAGTAGATATCTATCCAACCTTAGCAGATTTATCAGGTTTTGAAATTCCTAAGCATACTGAAGGGAAAAGTTTTAAACCCCTAATTGAAAATCCTGATTTAGTATGGAAAAACGCTGCTTTTAGTCAATTTCCTACTCCAGCTTTAAGAGAGTGGGGAGCCTATCCAATTCGACCTGCTATGCGTGAGACATATTTTGGATCACTATTGACAGAAGTTGAAGAAAGAATAAAAAAGCAACATGGTGATAAATGGAATAGGGTTCTTTTTGAAAATAATATAATGGGGTACACAATGCGAACAGAACAATTTAGACTTATTGTTTGGAAAGATAGAACTCAGCCAAAAGAAGAACCTCTTTTTATTGAGCTCTATGACCACAAAACAGACCCTTATGAGACGATCAATATTGCGTATGATGATTCTAAAATAGTAGATGATTTACTGAATCAATTCAATAAAGGATGGCAAGGAAATTCCCAACAAATAAATTGAATTTTATGAAGCGTAGAGATTTTTTTAAAAAAGGGGCGGCAGTAGCAGCGGCATCATCAGTTTCAGGAATAGTTTTATCATCCTGTAGCAGTTCTCAAAATATTATATACGACAAAACCAAAGATAGATGGTTTCATCTAGGTAATGGTAAATCGGGAGTACCCAACAGAAAGGAAACAAAAGCATATGAAGTAGCTGTAGTTGGAGGAGGTGCTGCAGGTATTTGTGCTGCGGTAGCATCTGCTAGAAACGGGACAAAAACTGTATTAATTCAAGACAGACCAGTGTTGGGAGGAAACGCTTCTAGTGAAATGCGGGTGCATTTAAATGGTGTTAACAATATCAAGGGAAAAGCAGAACGTGAAACAGGAATTATTGAGGAAATACTGCTACACAATCGTTTTGAAAACGAACAAGAATCCTATCCTATTTTTGATCATGTACTTTATGATTTTGTTGTTAGAGAACCAAATTTAACCTTGATGTTAAACACCCAAGCTATTGAAGCAATTATGGATGGGAATAGCATAAAATCTGCGTTGTGTTGGCAAGCTACTACAGAAAAATTATTTACAATAAATGCTAAAATTTTTATAGATTGTTCTGGTGATGGTTTGTTAGCAGCAACCGCAGGAGCAAAATATAGAACAGGAAGAGAAGGAAAAAGCGAATTTAATGAGACTTTCGCACCCGATAATGCAGATGGATGGCAAATGGGGGCTACTTTATTAATGTCTTCTAAAGATATGGGACGACCCATGAAATACACCCCGCCTTCCTATGCAATAAAATACACTCATGAAGGAGCGCATCCACGTAGACATTTCAAATGGTTTAAGGATGGCATATGGTGGATTGAAGTGGGAAGTAATGATGACATCATTGGAGATTTTGAAGAGAATAGACATAAACTCATGGGGTATTTACATGGCGTTTGGGACTATATTAAAAATTCAGGTAATTTTCCAGAAGCAGAAAATTTAGCGTTAGATTGGGTAGGTTCTTTGCCTTGCAGGAGGGAATCAAGACGTTTTATCGGGGATTATATCGTATCCGAAAAGGATATGACAGAACACAAAAACTTTCATGATGCGGTGGCCTATGGAGGTTGGTCACTTGATGAGCACAACCCTGGAGGAATTGAAAATATTTCCGAACCCCCAAGTTACTTTCATTATCATTTTAAAGAGATTTATCAATTCCCTTACAGAAGTTTATATTCTATCAATATTAGTAATCTTCTATTTGCAGGAAGAAATGTAAGTCAAACTCACATTGCATTATCTTCTAGTCGAATTATGGCAACTTGTGCATTGATGGGACAAGCGGTTGGAACAGCAGCATCCATTTGTAACAAGTATGCCATACTGCCAAGAGAAGTAGGAGAGCAGTATATCGATGAGCTTCAAGAACAATTGATGAGAGATGATGCATTTATTCCAAAAAGACCAGCAAGAGATAAAAAAAATTTAGCACAAAAAGTGACTGTTATTTTTGCTAATTCTACATCTTCCGGAGACGTTAAAAATCTTTTAAATGGAATTTCGAGAGACATATATGGTGAAATAAACCATTGGCAATCAGATGGACTTCCAGCTGAGGTGCAATTAGAATGGGAGAATCCCATTAATTTATCTTCCATAGAATTAAAATGTGACACCAATGTGCAACGCAACATTATGATGCGTAAAGACAGTAAAAATGATGATTTATATGCGAATCATATACCGTATGAAATGATAAAAACGCTCAAATTTTATGCAAGAGTTAAAGGACAGTGGATCTCACTTGGGTTAATAGAAAATAATCGAACACGTTTGATTAAATGTCAATTTGAAACATTAAGTACAACGGCCATAAAAGTAGAAATGACAGAAACCTATGGAGCAAATAATGTCAAGTTGTTTGAGCTTCGATGTTACGATTAACCATTAGTAATAAAACAATGAATACTATTAAATTCTTGACTTTTATTTATTTAACTACTTTGGTTAGTTTCGTAGCAGCCCTTCCTCTTGAAAAAACAAATCAATACAATCTTGTTGTGAACCACCCAGGTGAAAAGAAGGCTATTGAAATAGTCATTACGCAAATTTTAAATGAAGAGGATTTTCCTGTAAGTTATTACATGGATGTGCCTTCTGTAATTTGTTATGAGCAAGTTTGTAAAATTATACCTGTTAAACTTTTTTGGAACAATTTAGGAGAATATCAAATCTATGAATTAGAGCCGCAGTCAACACTAGAAAAATACAAAGCAGACTCGTTCGAACCTAAAGATTATATCAAACTCGATCGTATTTTGTCCAACAAACATTCACCTTTTAAGGACGTCTTGTACCATCAAATTTTGACTTCACCAGATGACAATGATGTTGATGCTGTATCTGGGGCTACAGCTCTGATACTAGACGATGAAGATACTGTGCCAGGTGCTGCCTTGGGATGTTATACACTATGGCATTGGGCCAATGGCGAAATTGTCGATAAAATAAAAAACCTTACAGGAAAGTCCTTTTCCGAAAAGCAGCTAAAAGATTTATTATCAGAAGATAAGAAGCATTTTTTTCCCGTAGTGATTCAAGAATTATCAAAGCGGAATAATTATTTGAACTCATTTGTAGAATTAGTGATTCAAAAGACTCTAGAGGAAAAAATATTGATTCAACAGTCAATTGAGTATTTAGAAAAATCCCCTCAAAACGTCTATTATGCCTCGATGGAAAAAATTTTCATCAAGGGAAATGAAAATCAAAAAATACACGTTCTTCGTTCCTTAATGAAATCTAATTATACGCTTGAAAGACCGTATTTAAGTCGTCTTAGTAATCATGCATCTTCACTAAAAAGTTTACAAGAAGTTTCTCTTTTTTTAGAAGTTGTACAACTAAAAAACCCAGTATCTGAGGTTGTGATAAAAAATATCTTTCCACTTTTAAAGAGTGATCTTGTAATCGCTAGAAGTGTTTACTGGTTTTTGAAAAATCAAAAAACAACAGTTGATCAAGAGGAAGAATTAAAAATATTTCATGAACAAAATAAAGATAAATTGTAATTCTAAGGGAGCGTAACTTCTTTGAAAAGGTAATTTAATACTAATGATAGACACTTTTAATGAATCTGATTTTTGCCTTTCTAATTAATTTGTAAAAATATTTAAATACGTTTTATGATGAGGTTAATTCTGATCAATTTAATTTTGGTTTTTGTCTGTGGTTGCAGCCCCAGAGCAAAAGAAAAAGTAATTTCTAAGAAAAAACCAAATATTCTATTTATTGCAATAGATGATCTTCGTCCAGAACTAGGAACCTATGGATCTGAAATTGCCATAACCCCTAATCTAGATAAGCTTGCAAGTGAGGGTTTGCAATTTAATAAGGCTTATTGTCAAGAACCAATCTGTAGTCCTTCAAGAGCGAGTTTAATGACAGGTGCCCGACCAGAAACAATAAATGTAATTGAGAATTTCACCTATTTCAGAGATGCAAATCCAGATATCGTAACCCTTCCACAATTTTTTAGACAAAATGGATACGAAACGGTACACACAGGGAAAATCTATCATAAACCTGCCTTTGCCGATCTAGACTCTTCATGGAGTAGAAAGCCAGCCATTGCTAAAATGAACATTTCAAAAAGTAACACTCCAGGAGGCTATGCAAAAAAGGAAAGCCAGGAAATGTTTAAAAAATACAGAAAAGAGGTGATTGAAAAATATGGCCCAAATGCGCCAAGAAATGGATTAGGTAAGGGTCCTGCTTATGAAAATGCCGATGTTGAAGATGTGTTTTATGAGGACGGGTATAATGCAGAGTTGGCCATTGCCACGATGAAAGACATGATTGAAGAAAACCCTGATAAACCTTTTTTTTTAGGATTGGGAATGAAAAAACCCCACCTAGAGTGGTTGGCTCCAAAAAAATATTGGGAGATGTATAATCCAGAGTCTATAGAGTTAGCCAGTAATTCCACAGCACCCAAAAAGGGAGCTGTTATGGGCTTACATCCTTCGTTTGAGTTACGTGCTAGGTATGGTATTCCCAAAATAGGACCAATTAAAGAGGAGCAAGCTAAAGTTTTAATGCATGCTTATTTGGCTTGTGTATCCTATATAGATGCTCAAATAGGTAAAATGATAGTGGCTTTGGAGGAGTCGGGTTTAAGAGAAAACACCATTATCATGGTTTGGAGTGATCATGGATTTCATTTGGGTGAAATGGGTATATGGGGTAAAGCCACTAACTATGAGATTGGCACCCGTGTTCCATTGATTGTATGGACCCCTGAGATGCCAAAACAAGTAAGAGGAGTAAAAACCGAAGCTTTAGTTGAGTTGGTTGACATGTATCCTACATTGGTAGAATTAGCAGGTCTAGAACAGCCTAGTCATCTTGAAGGTCAGAGCTTTGCTCCCTTATTATCTCAGCCCTACAAAGAATGGAAATCTGCTGTTTTTAGCCAGTTTCCTACTCCAGCACTTCGAGAATGGGCAGCAAATCCGTTATCTCAAGGCATGAGAGAAACCTATTTTGGCCCATTAATTGAACAAGTTGAAGCAAAAATTCAGGAACAGCAGGGCGAAAAATGGGATCGTAAACTTTTTGAAAATGACCTTATGGGCTACGCTATGCGGACCAAAAGATATCGTTTCATTGTTTGGAAGGATTATAAAAACTCTAAAAGAGATCCAATATATATCGAGTTATATGATCATGTTACTGACCCCAAGGAAACAAAAAATATTGCTGATGAACGCCCTGATTTAGTCAATAAATTAATGATTCAATTTAACAAAGGATGGAGAGGGAATTTAGCCAAAAAATAAAATTAAGGAATAAATTAAATTTTATCATTATTGTTATTTTACAATCGATTTTAGTTTATTCATGCTCAAAAGCAGGGAGTAATTCAATCAACGAAGGCAACCCTTTTAATCCATTATCGGATATAAATAATGAGGGAAATTGGACGTATCTAGCCGCTGTAAGTGATGAATTCGAAGGGGATGCTTTAGATGAGGAAAAATGGTTGATTCAAGGAAAAAATGGAGTTTTTCAGTCAAACTTTAAAGGAAGAGCTCCCTCACAATTTTCAACAGAAAATGTACGTTTGGAAGATGGGAGGTTAAAATTAGAAACGCGGTGGGAGCCCGATTATAATTTTAATCCAACCATTGATGCGAATGGAGATCCTTATGAAAATATTACAACAGCGGCTGTAATTACCAAAGAATCTTTTCTTTACGGATACCTTGAAGTAAAAGTAAAAGCTGCTGATGCAGAAATAACCAGTTCATTTTGGGCGACGGGCAACAACACTGAACTTGATTTTTTTGAAATGTTTGGCGATCATAAGCAAATACAAAAAGAAGAGCGCGGCAAAGAAAGAGAGTTGTGGTGGTCCATTCATGACTGGACATCTGTAGGTCAAGGAAGAACAACATATACTGAACATCATGATTTGGGTTTCCGAGTGGCAGATGCTTTTCATGTTTATGGTTTTGAATGGAGTGCTAGAGGTATGAGGATATTTATAGATGGTGAACTGCTTAGAGATGTTCCTGTTTCTGAAATCAATGCACATGATGACATAACCGAAAATAATGGTGGAAATGGCTCAAAAGCCAATTATGTTGTAACAAAGCCATTAAAATTGTGGTTTGATCAAGAAACTTTTCCATGGCATGGCGTTCCAAACAATCGAGAAGAAGTTGGAGTTGATGGATCCATAGATTTTGAAATTGAATATCTTAGAGTTTGGCAAAAATCAAATTAAGTATGAAAAGAAAGTTACATTTAGAATCAATTTATTTCATAATTTTTTTAGGATTTACAAGTTGTGGTGATCTTTCATATTTACCATCTAAATCTAGTAATGATAGACCCAATATTATTGTTGTTCTCTGTGATGATTTGGGCTATTCTGATGTTGGATTTAATGGAGCAAAAGATATTATCACTCCAGAATTGGATCATTTGGCCAATAACGGGGTGATGTTTTCTGCTGCTTATGTTGCTCATCCCTTTTGTGGTCCTAGTAGAGCAGGTCTTATGACGGGAAGGTATCCGCATACCTTTGGTTCACAATTTAATTTGCCTCAAAACAGTGGCGAATTATTAAATACAGGCATACCGCTGGAAGAAACCTTCATTAGCAAAGTTTTACAAAATTCAGGATATTACACTGGGATTATAGGAAAATGGCATTTAGGAGCTGTACCAGAATACCATCCACTTAAAAGAGGTTTTGATGATTTTTACGGTTTCTTAGGCGGTGGACATCGTTATTTTCCTAGCCAATACCAACCCATATACGAAAAGCAAAAAGCAGCAGGGAATAAGATCATTAACGACTACTTAAAGCCGTTAGAGCATAATTATAAAGAAGTGAGAGAAACAGAGTACATTACTGATGCTTTGTCTCGTGAGGCATCGCGTTTCGTAGATGAGGCTTCAAAGAAAGAGAATCCTTTTTTTCTTTATTTGGCCTACAATGCTCCACATTCTCCTTTAGAAGCTAAAGCTGAAGATTTAGCAATATTTGACTTTATTAAAGATCAAAAAAGAAAGACTTATGCTGCTATGGTCTATGCCGTTGATCGTGGTGTGGGAAAACTTGTTGATGCACTTGAACGTAATGATCAATTGGACAATACGCTTATCATTTTTTTAAGCGATAATGGAGGAAAATTATCATTAGGAGCTACAAACTTCCCATTGCAAAAAGGGAAAGGAAGTACTCAAGAAGGGGGCTATCGGGTTCCAATGTTTTTTCATTGGCCAAAGGGTATTGAAGGTGGCAAAACCTTTGAGCACCCTATTTCTGCAATCGATTTGTATCCAACTTTTGCTCGTTTAGCAAAAGCAGAAATTCCAAAAGCCAAAATTCTTCATGGAAAAGATATTTGGGATGATTTAAGTGAAGGAAATGAACCGCATAAAAATGAGATAATCTATGCCTTACGTCATCGTGAAGGCTATAGTGATGTGGGAGCAAGGAAGGGAGACTGGAAAATATTAAAAACAAATCAAAATAATTGGAAGCTATTCAATATTAAAAATGATATTAGTGAGCAAAATGACTTAAGCAATCAATACCCAGACCAGATGGAGGAGATGATTTTGGATGTTAAAAATTGGACTAAATCACATATTGAACCTAAATGGTTTGATCCTGATAGTATAAAATATTTATGGGAAACCCACGAAATGAACACTTTTAAAACCATATTTAATACCGAAAAATAATGCTCTAATTTTTAAATCTTTATTAGACACAAGTAGTAAAAATGAATACAAACTTAAACGATCATCCACATAAAAGGTTAAATATCCTCACAGGAGAGTGGGTATTAGTCTCCCCCCACAGAACCCAAAGACCATGGCAGGGAAGTGAAGAGCAAACAGAAACAAATAAAAAGGTGACTTATGATCCAGAATGTTACCTCTGTCCCTCAAATACGAGAGCAAATGGTATTCAAAATGAAGCCTATAAAAGTACCTTTGTATTCAAAAATGATTTTGGGGCACTTTTAGAAAATACTCCTCTCTTTCATTATAAAGATGGGCTTCTTCATGCCGAAGGCGAAAAAGGAATATGTAAAGTTGTTTGTTTTTCCCCTGATCATTCTCTTACAATACCAGATATGGAGAAGAAAGATTTGGTTCAAGTAGTCGAAACTTGGCAAAGAGAATTTGAGGAGCTCGGGAGTAAGAAGGAGATAAAATACGTGCAAATTTTCGAGAATAAAGGTGCAGTTATGGGATGCAGTAATCCGCACCCCCATGGACAAATTTGGGCGCAGACCTCTATTCCAACTGAGATTGTAAAAAAGACAGCTCACCAAAAAACTTACTTTGAAACAAAGGGCGTTTCCTTGCTTCAAAATTATATTAAACAAGAACTAGAAAAAGAGGTTCGCATTGTTAGCCAAAATGATAGTTTTGTCACCCTTGTACCTTTTTGGGCCATGTGGCCCTATGAGACCATGATTGCCCCTAAAAGAGCTATGCCGACCATCACTGCACTCAATAAAAAAGAAAAAAGTGATTTTGCCGAACAGCTAAAAACCCTTACCCAGAAATACGATTCTCTATTTAATGTGTCATTTCCATATTCAGCAGGTATTCACCAAGCTCCTACAGATGGATCAATATATGATGA
>Ga0115564_10003930_pt1 | contig 12255 bp, 13 predicted proteins | sample COGITO_mtgs_1105_7_FD_88680 | JGI IMG/M metagenome (GOLD analysis project Ga0115564, IMG submission 88680) | Pelagic marine microbial communities from North Sea - COGITO_mtgs_110523 | ecosystem: Environmental > Aquatic > Marine > Epipelagic | place: Germany:Helgoland, sampling site Kabeltonne...
CATCTCTATTTGATCTTATTCATTTGATTCAAAAAAAGTACCTACCTATATTCTCTAACCGGTTCAGAATATGGTACGAATTCCACCTGTAATATTCTATGACCAGATATTCTAAGACATGGGAGTGGGGTGTATGTTCTGACTGTCAATGCTTATGCAAACGCGAATGCTCGTCCGGCGTCCATCCAGAAAAATTGAATTCGGGTTATATGCGCATTGAAAAAAGGTAGAGACAATCCGATTTTATCCGCGTATCACGGAGAATGTCGAATTGTTGTCTTGTCTACTCTCCCTCTACCTTGAAAGTCTAATGTGGATCATTCCATGTCAAGTCCATCACATCCATCTCTGAAAGCTTCGGCTTTGTTATCGTATAGCCAGGATCGCATGGACAAGCTTCAGTTGTTCCTCGTCCAATTCTACCCCATCGACCAAGTTGTGTAGAATACGAAGATTTGTCCATAAGGTAGAAATCGATAAAATGTGTAATTTTCATCGCGGCTTGAACGAATCGATTCGTTGTAAGTTTTAGCAAGGAGCGAGAACGCATGAACTTTTTTTTTCCAAAAAAAATACAGTAAATATTCAAACAATGTTCGGATAAAATGATATGAGGTTTTATTATTTCAATTGAATATCACCAAAAATATAAAACAAATCGTTTGTACGTTGACATTATTTTTTGACGGTTAAAGATAAAACCATATGGCAACAGCACTCATATCATTAAGTATGTTCGTCAATATTTTGCATACAGTCGATTTATCCGATTTTAGCTCTCTACGAGGCAGGAAATTGTCTTCGTCGTGTGCAGATCGTGAACCACATGTCTGTGATTCACTCGGAGTTTCTGAAAACTGTACTCAGTGGTCATCTCAGGGATTCAATAGTTTTCCCGAATTGATATGTCAAGAAAGTTGCAATACGTGTCCACCATCTCTTTCATCTCCACCTTCTCCACCTTCATCTGCGTGTACCAATGCATGGTGGTGTCCGGATACAATGTCGGATGCACATTGTAGTATATCAGTATTATCAACCCGATGTCCAGTAACGTGCAAAAAATGCACCGTACCACCCGATTGTTTGCAGCTGGCACCGTCGGATGACAAACACTCGATATCGTGCACTGTTATGCCTACATATACATTGATTCCCGATCGTTGTACTGCGTATGATGTATTTTTACTTGAATCAAAAGCGCTAGGTGGGAATGAGTACACGTGTCAATGATGATTTTAATGTAGAGATCACTGTAGGTGAGGTGGCATGGGAAATGTCGAAATTAATGTTCCCACACTCCAAAATTTAAATAGCACGAAAGTTCAATTCCATATTTTTTTAAACGCCGGGTGTATGAAATGCTACGCAGTACATCATTTATTCCATGGAGATGTGTAAATACTGAGGATGCAAATCCACACCCAACTGCTGTCTGTGAATCCGTAAATCTGGCATGTGCATGTGCTCCGTGTATTACGTATGCACCACGAAGTTGTCCACATTCTGCTCTTTCAACCATGCAATACGAAACCATCAGTCAAATATTTCAGTCGTTTCAGTGCAGAGGTGCCTTTTTGCTGGGAGATGCCACCGGTGTTGGAAAAGGTCGCACGATTGCAGGTGTGATTCGTGAATGCGTGGCCATCTCTGCAGAGTACCGTATTATTTGGGTGTCTGCAAACAAACGTCTCGAAGATGATGCACGTTGTGAAATTGCGACGCTTGGACTTTCAGATCTTGCAGTTGTACAGTACGTCAGTTATTCATCTTTACATAAAAAGCGTTTATCGGAATTGCTTGCCTGGACACAAGACGCGCCACGTATACTACTGGTTTTGGACGAATGCCATCTTATGCGAAATCACAACGGCAATTACAAACACATAGAGCATATCCGCGCGTTGCTACCACACGCAAATATATTATATAGCAGTGCAACTGCGGCGAGCTTACCGCGTCACTTGCATTATCTTGACCGTCTCGAACTATGGGGAGAGCGTTCACCGTTCAAGACACATGCTCAACTAATGGATGCATTAAAAGTGCATGGCATGCCTCTAATGGAGCTCTTAGCAATCGAGATGCGATCAAGTGGGGCATATCTTGCGAGACAGCTGAGTCTAACCAACGTATCGATCGAACGTCGCGTGATTGAACTTTCGACAAATGAACAATTAACGTATGATGCGTTTGTTCGTGCAGTTCGTGCATCTGGAATGGCAGATGGAGGTTCCAGTCACCAAAGTGTGTTTCAACGGCTTATTACTGGCCTTAAAACACGTTACGCCATCGAAATTGCTCGAGACGCGGTCAGTGCTGGGAAATCGGTGGTCATTTCTGTTGTAAACACTGGCGAAGCACAGGCACATCGAGTTCATAACACGACCCGGTTACCTCGAGTGTGTGATTCCGTCTTCAACCTTGAGCATGTTCATATGGAAATGGAGTACGACTTGCCAATCAATCCAATCGATCATATCCTTGATTCGTTCGGTCATGAACACGTTGCCGAACTGACCGGCAGAACGCGTCGATATGTGCGTACCCCGCACGGCGTGGTTCTCTCCAAAAAACCACACATATCAGCGGAAGCCGATGCGTTTAGGTCCGGAGCTAAAAAAATAGCAATTTTGTCACGTGCCGGTGGTGTCGGCATTTCTTTACACGACAGCAAAGATGGTCGGCCACGCGTTCATGTTATTCTCGAACTTCCCTGGAGCGCGGAAGATCTAGTTCAACAGATGGGACGTGTATATCGTTCGAATTGTCGCGTGCCCCCTTCCTACATATTACTCGTATCCAATATTCCAGCAGAACTGCGTTTTGCAAACGCAATCGCAGGCAAACTAAAATCGATGGGTGCTCTCATTAAGGCGGACCAGTCGAGTTGTCAGTCCGAACTCTTTCAAACGCCGAATTGGGATACGGCCAGTCGTAGATCGCTATCGCTGTATTTTGCAATGGCGCATGCGTGGAAAGCAGAGGACGCCGAGCTTCCAGTCATGCATCGTCGATCAGCTCTTGCAAGCATTGGCTGCGAACAAACGAGCGAAATCAAGACAAAACAACGACTCACCGATTTACTTTGTGACGCGCACGAGGTGTCAGATGAAAAAAGACGCACCTTGATGTCGGCGACACTTTGTTTATATCCGGGAGAATCGGTACCATTTCTGCGTGGATGGAGCATAGAAACAAATCATTTATTTCCTTTACCGTTTCGCGCCAAAGTACGGACATTACTTCTTTGTCACAATGCGTGGCAAACTCAGACAACACTAGGAATTCTTGACAACGATATTCTATTACACATTGTTGGAATGATGACCATCACCGTTTCACGAGAAGAGTGCAAAACTGCATCTTCGGTTTTTAGACGACATCGGGTTTTAAATTTAGGGACGTGTACACTTGACTACATTTTCAATCGTATGTTGGGAATTGAAATTAAACACCAACATACCTTAATTACAGTATCGGATTTATTAATTCAAGAATCAAAAGCCAAACCAATTGGCTGTTTGCTTGCATATGCACAGTCACGCGTAGGAATGGGCATTAATGTTCGAATTGCGAACGTCGAATTTGCGGACATGGAACATAACGCTCGAGGTATTCGAGTAGTAATGGAGTATACGCAAAGTGAACGCAGAGATCCACCCGCCGACGCGACGGTATGGATGCATCATTCAAGTGGGCGTCTGTGTTGGATGCTGGATCGTAATGTGCGTTTTTTCGACGGCACACACGTGACAACTGAAGGACCGGCAATAAATACAATGGGAGTCCGAGGATACTGCCGAGTTCGCGAGTCGGAATGGACGAAAATGGTCTACAAACATACTGTACACATTCAGCGCCGTCTGCGCTGTTTGCCCACTACCTTTTCTCTCGCCACCACCCGAGCGTTAAATTGTTGGAAACATTCGATGCAACGAGTTTTGCGACTTCCTGGTTGTGTCAGTTTTCCAAATGGTGCGATTGGCTTACTTGTAGAAGTTGGGTATTAAAATTATCATTGAAAGTACAGGATAATATTTTAAATTTCGAGTCGGACGAACACAACGAACATCGAGTTTTTTTTTATATGAAAAGATAAACAGAATGCCAGGTCGAGAAAGAGAACCGCCAACTGCCGATAAACTTTGTTGCTTGCTTATGGTTACTGCGGCAGTGACATTATTGGCGATGGGATATTGTGAATTATCGAAGCTACGTAGTCGATCGAACTCTACGTGCGGGATGCGTTCTGAAATAAACGTACCCCCTGCGCGTAGTGCAAAACGAACCGCAGTATCACAAAGTGTCACCTCTGAAGAAGGTCATTTTCTAAATCTCAATGAAAGTTGGCCAGATGAAAGCACCTCAAACTGTAAACACGAAGAACACAAACAAGACGAAGCATCTCTGAAGGAAAACTTTGTCTGGGATGCAACCAAAGAGGACAACGAAAAATTCGAACGGCATCGAGTTGATCCAGAAAAAGTTCGTAAAACTGCAAACACAAAACCTTTGAATCCTGACGCAATATTAGAAGAACCCACATATTACAGAAATCTTGGAATGGCAGATCCCATGCATAAAATGTATCATGCAAAATCTCAAGGTGGAAATGCAGAAGTAAAATTTGGTAATTCATGCACGTGGTTTGGAGGGACAGATGCTTATTATGGAGCCCGTTCTAAAGGCAAGCATTGCGATTGTTTGCGTGAAGATTGTGAAACGTGTTCGAGGTAAAACCTAAAAATAAAGTTTCACACGACATGAAAAAAAAAGTTGTGCAACAAATAAACAAATGTCAGCATCTTTAGGTTTTACCAATAATGCCAGACCCCCTGTGACTTTGTCCAAAGTTCCTGTAAAAGCATCTCCCCCAGTTCAGCTCATTGTACCTCAAATTCGTCCGGTATCGTCCACCTTCACGTTGGGTTCGATGCTGCGGTTATTGAATATGGCGGCACTTATCTTCGTCTCCATTTATGGTGGTCTTATCATCGGTGATATATTCCCGGCATTAGCTGAACCAACCGAGCTTACGTATATTCGCGTCCAGTTAGTCTCCGCCGTTGCAATTTCGGGGCTAACCGTCTTAGATAAGATTTTTTATTCGATGATACGTCGTATCAATGGCGTGAAAAGTCTACTACAACTTGTCGATCTTCTTATGTACACTTTAATGTCGGTTATCGTCGGATTTTTCCTTAGCAGTCGATATATATGTCCGCAGATTGACGCGACGTTATCCGGATTACCGGTGCACGATATATGTCTTCGGGTTGAGAACACATCATATGTTCTGGTTTCTGCGCTGGCAGTTCGCATGCTTGCAACGGTCAGTACACTCTTTTGATTTTAAGTTTTCTAGCATTCACATCAACATGATACTGTCGCGAAGTGGCGATTATTACTTAAAAAAATGCATGATATATGATGTTATTTTTTTGCAGATCGTTGAAGAACCTTGATACTATGCATTTTTGAACGGTATTGTAATTTACGATGCTGTAACCGACTGGATAATTTTTTATTCATTTGTTTTATTTGACGATCAATATATACAATACATAGTATAAGTGATATGCATATGAAACTTGTCATACATGCAAATATCAATTCTTTTATCACTGGGTTGAAATCTGTAGGTGTTATTGCAACTACGACCGATTGGACAAAAACTGTCCATGCTTGACCAAATGAATAAAATATTCCAAATGTGGCACCTGTAATGAAAAGGTTCACCAGTTCAAACTCTTTTGCAGATGTATGAAAATTGTCCATCTTTTAATATTCATATATATATTTTCCGAGAGTTTATCGTGATATCTTGCACAGCAAATGTGCGGTCATTCAAAGACTTTTAAAAACGGATTTAAACTGGAAACAATGACAAGTGAATTGCTACATATTCCAATTTCATATATCCCAGAATTGTCTACCGATGTTGTACAAGAAAAAATTCCAGATACACAAGTACAAACAATACTCGCAAAAGAATCTCTTCGCACGAGTGATGTAAATCCACCATTTGAGGATGGTGGCAAACATAAGGATAAGTGCGATACTGACATTCACGAAGACAAAGTCGAAAGTGATGCCAAGGAAAGCAAAAGTGACGGCAAATGTGACAGCGACGGCAAAAGTGACAGCGGTGTGAGCGACGGCCAAAGTGACAGCGGTGTGAGCGACGGCAAAAGCGACAATGGTGCGAACGACGATACAAGCGACAGTGGTGTCAATGACGACACGAGCGACCGTGATGCACAAAAAGAACATGACGACCGCAATGAAAAACGCTTGAACCAAACGGATAATGTAGAGCACGAGAGCATACTCTCGAACACAGATGTTAAACCGGAACAAGAAATTACGTGTGACACCAACTTACAGCACGAAGATGACTCAACGGTGCTTATAGACACATCTGAAACTGAAATACAAAAAACACTCCAAAAAAATACGTTAAAAGAATTAAAAGAAAAATGCACTCAACAAAAGCTACCGATCCATGGACGAAAACACGAATTGATTTCGCGTTTAATGAACCAATCCACGTCTGTAAATGAAACCGTTGTACAAATTGATGATATTACATGCGAATGAACTCTAATTGTACTTTATGTTGATTGCCATATTTTTGGCTAACATCGGAGGCACGGAGTTTCCCAATTGTCGTCGCACCGATGTATCATTCCCTATAAATTTAAAAGTAGAAGGATAGCTTTGTAATCGCGCAACTTCGGATATGCTTAAAGAATAATATTGATATTCATCTTTATTTTCTTTATCTGGGCGTTTTATGGTATAAGGACCGGTCGAACTTAAACTCTGTGTGTGTATGGTCGGCGCGGGTTTAGACACGTCAATTAATGCATAATTTCCACCGATGAGACGTCGTTTTTCTTTCTGCAATTCTATAATCTTATTTCTTGTGGGTATAGACACTTCAGGTCCGTGGAGTGGTATTGGGTGTTTTGCGAGTGCCTCGCTTACAGACACCGGTCGTTTGTATAGTGGTGTAACAAACTCAGTTCCGGGCAATGTTGCTATGAGGATGAACCGTTTTCTTTTCTGTGGGACTTGATAGTTCGAAGCGGTTACGACCGAATACTGTACTTTATACCCAGCTCGATTCAGAATTTCTTTAATTTGGGGTGCTATATGTTTACATTGTGCAACTTCTTCCATAAAAATTGCACGCGGCTGCATTTTAGAAACAAGTTCTGCAGAAATCAATGGTAATTCATTTTTAATGTCATGTTCTTTGTTTGGAGTAGTCAAATTGCGATTACTGAAGCTTTGACACGGCGGACACATGATAATACACGATACGTGACTATAGTTTTTAATCAATTTGTGCTGCAATTCTTTAGATCGAATATCGCCATGTATACATTCTGCACTGGGAAAGTTCTGACTATATGATTTTAAAGCATCTTTATCTAAATCGACGCCACATATAGGGGTAAATTTAGCTTTTTTAAACCCACAACTAGCACCACCGCTACCACAAAATAAATCAACTACTGTTTTTTCCATTGTATTATTAATTATAAAATAGAATAAAATAGATCGTCGAATTTAAACGCTGATGTTTTTTTTTAAGTTTCTCAATAAAATGAGTTTCATTGAAAAAATAATACGTTCTGAAGAAGAACAATCCGAAGCAAACTTTAACGCAAATCGTGAAAGTATCATTAAAAAATACACACATAAAAATGAAACCGAAGAGAAGGTCGAAACAGAAACATTGTCGAACGAAAGAACATCTCAAACAGCTCCCGGCCCAAACCCCACCTGACATTTTTACATCAAAACATCCTACAGTATTATTAAACAAATGAATATCGAAATAGTCTATAACAACCTCGGAATTCGGTTCGGGGCTATGTATGGCCATCGCATCTCTGTTCGCCGTGTTCTGCAACGGCTTGAGTCCAGTGCAGCATTCTACCTGGAATGAAGGTCTTTTATAGACATACCGTGAGACACAAAGACTAGGATATACGTTTTTTTTCTTAATATTTCGGTTTTTTTTCCTTGGAATCTTTCACAACTGGAAAAATGACCATTGGACGTCGAATGTCGACGGTTGCAAACAATTGTAATGTTTCAGCGAGAAGTTGATCAAAAAGAAAAACCTTGATTTCCAACGCTCGTGAATTATTTGAAGGTGACATTATTTCTTGTTCACCATTTCGAATGTTACGTAGATAAAATCCAACCTTCCATAATGGGTCATCCATCGAGGTTGGGTGGATGATCTCACCGCGCATATTTTGAGAATCTGTAATGAAGATAACATTTTCTTTAATGTTACGAATGACAATTCCACTCTCACATGATAAAAATGGATGGTTAAATTCTTTTTCGAGTTCTTCTTTAAATTCGATTTGCGACATCTGATTGATAAACTGTTTATCTTTGGCGAGGAATAGATGATCGTGTTGGTAATTCCATTTAAACACTTGAACATCGACACCAGATCCGTTATACAGCTGCCCGACACGCGGCCAAAAACGACAGTGTTTCATAAACTTGCAATATTCTGGCTTTTCACTATCAATGCAACGTTCGATCGCCCGGATGACCGAGCCGTACATTCCAAACAGATGAACAAGCATGTGTTCGTGACCTTCATCGGAGAGAGAGCAAGTTTCTTGGATCACGCTCAACAAAATTGAGATTTGCTGTGGTATATTCGGTTTTGCGGTGATGCGTACACATCCGTCCTCCATGGTTTCCCGTGCTCTTTTCTCCATATTCTCTTTTGTATTCTTTTCATCATCTTCCTTTTTATTCCGGGACATGTAATCTAATATTGCATCGAAATTTTTGCTGTGTGCACAATTGCCATTTCTAAAATCCTGAATGCTGTTTGCGCAACCAATCAGAAAACGTTCATCTTGTTTGAGGCGTTGTAATTCCAGTGGTGTAATGCTGTTGCGATCCGTTCGCATTTCGTAGATGCCATCAATAATAATCAAGAGATTGTTGAATTTATTCTTCTCTTTCCACTGAAGCAAGGCATTTTTGGTGTGTTCCGTCAAACGACTCTTGGTATTATTGATTGTCGTCGGCAGATGAATAAAAAAATCATTGGACAGTGTAGTAATGGGTACACCATGCGAGGAAAGAAGAACTCCGGTTACTTTACACATTCCAACTCCTGATCGCGCGTGACCTTGACGATCCAATCCTTCATACTGTGTAATACGATACGTATAACAGTCCATCGCAATGTACAAGGCACATAGTGATTTATCGTCTCTTTCAAATTCCTTAGGTCCGAGGCGGCACCAATACGCGGCCTTGGAGTTGATAGGCTGCGATGCTTTCAGTTTTTCCGGAAATTGTGGTTCGACATCGTGCTTCAAATACGGGAACCCGTATGGAATGTTGTAACCCTCTTTGTATTTCGAGTTGTACAGCAGGACAGTGGCTTCCCGGGTATCGTTCAACAAGGTCACTTCGTTTCGTTCTCTCAGGCCATGTACCCCTTCAGCTGACGGAAATTTCAAAACACTGCCATGCCTGGTCTGAAAACAGATATATGTATACAGCTGAGTCGCTTGGATATCGTCAGTGATGAAATCAGAACGCTGTTGCTGTTTTTTAGATCGACTCCACGACGGTTGATCGATATCCATGATAGCCGTCGTGTGAAATGGTGTTTCTTTTCCGATGTAGAGTTGCAATGTGCCTTGCTTGTCGCTCAGTTTTTGAAAAGCATTATTTATGATTTCGGTCCAGTTTGCTGACAACTGTGGATTTATAGCATCGAGCGTGAGTAGCGTTTTATTTTTGGCCACATGCAGCTCCATCATCTCAGCGTTTAATTCGTCGGTCGGGTCGTCTAATGCACTTTGCATACCTCTTTGTACGATAACCCAGTATTGGTTTGGAGGGGTGCTTTGTGTGCGTGTTACGAGTACGAATAGCACATCAGTTTGCGCCAATGCCAGATTCGATCCCATACAAAATTGTCCAATATCAAATCCAGCGCGACGAGTAGAATGACCAATATGAAAAAAAGAAGCAAGACTCGATTTTGCATGTCCAGCGCACCCGTTCAATTCTTCATCTGTTCGGGGCACGTTGTCCATACCTACCCCGTCATCCACAACAATAATTGCAGATCCGTGTTGTTTTAAATACAGCGGAAACAGATGTATATGTTTCGCTTTGGCATCATACGAGTTCGAAATACCAATCTCACGTATAACTTCACCGATATGACAGAATTCACCACCAATTTTTTTGGTTTGAGACTTATAATTGACTTCCCCGCGAATGGCATACATATCTGGCATATATCGGACAATTGTATACAAATTTCAAATTTGATTAAGATTACAAAACACAACTACACTCCACTCTCATGTTTTCGAATATCTTGTTTTCGAATATCTTGTCTTCGAATATCTTGTCATCGAATATTAGAGGTACAATTCGTACGTATATTCTCGAACCGGTTCGAGAATATACGTACACGAACTGCGGTGAAAACGAACCTTTAAAATATTCATACACAGGCAAGATAGAATGAGTGGAGAGTCTTCAATGGATCCAAATATATGGGGTCCTCCGTTATGGGATATGTTGTTCACATTCTGTTTTAAATGCTCACCCAATGCAATACCGACGCTTCAACATTTGTTTTCGTTACTTGAAACTGCAATTCCATGTTCAAACTGTCGTCGATCGTATGCAGCGTACCGCAAAGAACTTCTTCCCATCACATCAATCGCAAGTGGGGGACACTTAGCATCCGCGATTTGGCTTTGGACGATTCACGACATGGTCAATCAGAAAATTGGAAAAATATGTATAACCTTTGATAAATTAGAAAAACGTTATACCGCGTTTGATTTTCTTACCTCGGATTTTAGCGTAATTGATGTCTTGTGTATAATTGTATACGGCGCAAAATTAAAACGGCGTCACATCGAGTTTGTTCGGTGTGTAGGTGATCTGTTGCGAAGTTGTTCGGTTGTGTTTCGATTACCTGACATTTTAACCCAACATCTCATAAAGATTGAAAATGATCCGTTGCAGCTCACGGACATGCTTTTTGCCTGCAAGAACGACATCTTTGAAGTGTATGGCCTTGATAAAATCGATCGTGACGAATTTAATCGTCGGTATAAGGCATGTATTGAAACCTAGAGACTGTCTATAATTGCATGATTTAATATCTTCTCAATCAAAGTGCCCCAGAATGTTCCCTCCGTGCAATATTCTGAATCATTTCACGCAGACACGAAGCACTTTTTTGAATTGGCTAGATTTTGGAATTAAACTGGGAATGTGTAGATTGAACGTCAAAAGTCGCGTTCAATGGTTGCAATGTGTCTGATTCGACCCAAAAAATAGTCTATAACGGTATGTCTTTAAAAGAACCCCTTTAAAATAGAATGCTGTACTGGAGTCAAGGAGTTGCAGAACACGGCAAACTATAAACACGTGACTCTTGTTTTTTACACATTAATGTGCGATAGTACGCTACAACACAAACAAACACCAACATGTTAACGCTAAAAATAATACATCCAATTTCAAATGTTGTGATCGGGTCTACACCCATAGAACTCCATAGAACATACGGTATGCCGATCGAGGTGGTAAGGCCATTCCATGTCCAACATGCGGCGAACTTCAGGGCACAGATAGTCACTTTCGTATGGTGTATAATTCTAACATTGATATAGCGCGAATTGCAAACACTACATTTTGAGGTATTGATCTTTTCTTGGCATTTGCGATGTATATACATGTTTTTACAGAGACAAATATTACTTAACATTTCATGGTGATTCGTGTCGCAACATACATAACATTCGGTTGACATTTTTGGTGTATATTATATATTATTTGTGTATGGTACACCACACTTCGGTGTCTTAGGGTCCGTCCGTCGCAACATACATCGCTAGATTCCATCCATTTTACAACAACTACTGCATGGAGTACATCACCGGTTTTCTTACCTTTGCAAAGGGCATTTCGGGAATGGACGGTTGGTCCAACATGCTGCGGCGAACCGGTGGAAGGCTACCCGTTCCGGCAGGAATAATCCATTTCCTCCACATCAGATACTCGATGGTGCATCGCACGCGACACATCCGCGAAGTGTCTACGATTGGCGAGAGTGTTACGTCGATCTTCGTTGTATACACATTGTGTATTATCATAACAATACATGGATACGCAGCATGGTGTTGTCTGATTGCAAGGGCGTTGAAACTCAACACA
>Ga0115564_10003941_pt1 | contig 12240 bp, 13 predicted proteins | sample COGITO_mtgs_1105_7_FD_88680 | JGI IMG/M metagenome (GOLD analysis project Ga0115564, IMG submission 88680) | Pelagic marine microbial communities from North Sea - COGITO_mtgs_110523 | ecosystem: Environmental > Aquatic > Marine > Epipelagic | place: Germany:Helgoland, sampling site Kabeltonne...
CCATACTGAAGAATGTAAAAATGCATATCAAAAGTGTACACTCAAATATTATTCGAATCAAAACAATTCGTATCATAAATGTAAACACATTTATGATGAATGTATTCATCTCACAAGAATGCGCGTTTCGAGTGAAACGCCGGAGACTGAAGGTCGTAGACCTGTCGATGATGGAATCACGTGCAGTTCTACAACGTGACAAGCAAATTTAAGCAGTCGCCCATGAGTGAGGATAACCATTCATGAACGCCCTGCATGCTCGTACCATCTTGGTCGCGTCGTGTTCCGTAGATGTACACTGCGACGTTTTGATCGGTGTAGAGTACCTGTTTCGGCCCCGTAGCTCCGCCCCACCCTTTCCAAGAAGGCAGCAACGGAGTGTTACTCAAGTATGTATTCACCATCCATGAACTAGAAGGATACTCTCGATGCTGCACACCTTGCACAAATCCCATCAGACCCCCACGGTACGCGAGCGCGTGATTCTGGTCTGGCAAGACTAACGTACTCGGAAAATCGTCATCCGAATCCGTGTTTGGAGGTAAACGTCCATATTCCGGAAGTATAGAGTTGTGCTTCAGTATCTGTCCTTTATTTTGAATTTCAAAAACCTGAAACATTGCATTGTGTGAAATGATCTGTACCCCATCAATTTTGCCATAGTTCGCGACAAGGGTGCCTGCTTTGATCATCGAACGGGTCGAGGCAAACAAATTGCCCCCCATTCCAGGGAATCCAGACGCAGGTTGTGTTGAATTCACATCATCATCAAGGGTCCATAATTTGTCACCAGAGGTTTGCATCTGTCTGGGTGTTGCTCCCAGATGCGTGTATGGCACTCCGTTTACTTTCGCACCGTAGAGCCGATTTGAGCTGTTCATTGCGTAATAGAACGGTACGGGTTCATCCCATTGTTGTGCTTTTATCTCCGATTTTAGATCACCCGTTTCCAAATCATAATCACCGTAACCATAGTGAAAGAATTTAAGATCAATCGGCGCGAACCACTCGGCGGCCAGTTCGCGTATAGTTTTGGTGTTCCCATCTTTTGAGTTTACAACCCATTGTAAGAACATACCGGCAAAAGTACTTGTGCCGGATCCGTAGCTCCAGGTTCCAGGATCAGACGTCAAATAACCGGACCAATTGTTAAATAGCGTGTCGACATGCTCCACCATCGTGGTCGTTTGTGAAGCCATCGATCGGTTAAACACCAGCATATTCTCATTTTTAAAAGTAGAGTATGTATTCGAATCCCATCCATCAGATTCAAGACCGACCTCTAAAGCATGATCACAAGCGCAAGTGCCAAAGATCGATTCAGACAAGATATCTGCAACGGTTAACCTTCTTACTGATACAAACATCATGATAGAGTATGGTAATGGTGGATCGGGGCAGCGTTGTATTTGCACGCTGAAACTTTGCGTGTTTCCGTTGATTACTGACAATTTGCTGCACGTAGTTTTTCCTTCAAGCGTATATATCACAAGTGCGTTACCGTTCCACCCATCTCCGTAGGAATCTTTCAGTGTAACTTCGATTGAAGTTGCAACGGGAACACAAAATGTATCGGAAAACTTGACACCAACCTCCATTATTGGGGAAGTGTAGGAACCAACAGTAAACGTATTTTCGGTCTCATATGTACCATCTGGGTGATATACCACTTTTAAGGCCATTTCTCCAGCTGCACAGGACTGTGTAAAATTCGCATCAGGGTCTTCATAAGAAGCGTTGACATTTAACATACGCGCCTGAACTGGTTTACCGTCGAATACTCCATCATGCATCAGACCATCCATAAGAGCGTCACGCAGATGATACGTTGTATCATTGCAGATAGCACATTCAACGGTTAAATTTGAATACAGCGATGCCCGCAATGGAACAAGAAGGGTGTGCGGAATATTTAATGCGGGATGAAGCGATCCGAGAGTTTGATAGATATCCGAAATATAGCCGGCGTCAATTGCCTTGGCATACATCAATCCATTCAGCATTTTTCCGGCGGATGCAATCGCATATGGTGTATCGGATGTAAATGGTTCGTTTGTTAAATGGTCTGCAACACCACTGGACGAGTGTATGTAGTGTCCATCTTTCGAAACCGCCAACCCAATTTGGGGTCTGTATTCTCCACGGTGTCCAACACCTTCGGTATTGATAAGTGTAGCAAGAGCATCGAGTTTGTCCTGTGCTCCATCTACAAAAGGAGAAACAGCTCCAATGCATCCGGGTGCATCGCGTACGTGATCGGCGTTCTGCGCACAACAAGAAGACGCGCCACTGTTATCGTTGTCATTGTAGAATGATTTAACATCACGGCAAGTAAGTGTAAATACGGATACGATATGAGAAAGAAATATAAGTTGCGTTAACATTTATGTTTAATATACGTACATATTTTTATTTCCACCGGACGATCTGAGACTATTGTTTTCGAGTGTTTTCTTTTTTCCAATACACCATGTTTTGTGTGTTTTTATCCAATGTATACAGTCCTCCCTTGTGAATAAGTTTTGTTTTATGCAACGGGAATTTCAGTACATGATAATACATTGCTGCAGATGGTTTGGATCCCAGTGTTGGTTTATACTGCAGAGCTATGTTTTGTACACATATTTGTTTTTTCGACACCGACATTATTAGTTTGTTAGTGAGCAATAAAAAAATATTACATGTATAGGAAAATGGAGCAACTGTATGTCCATGGCATACTTTTAACAATTTTGGCAGTAATAAGTAATTTTGTTGCCGAAACCTTAAATTGTAAACTTCAACGTTTACTTTCTTCGAGTATGTTTGCTAAACACATCGCAATTTTGCTGACGCTATACTTTGCGCTGGGCGTCATAGATAATACGGTTCTGCCACACATTAGACTACGGTTCGCGATTTTAGTATGGGTTTCATATGTATTCGCGAATAAAATAAATTTAAATCTACAATTAATTGCGTTCCTTTTATTAATTATAATTCAAATTTTGAACGATTACAACATGTCTCAGAACGTCAAGGTTGATCTTCAACGATACATCAACTATTGTACATATTCGCTCATAGGACTTATTTCGATTGGAAGTTTCATGTATTTCAAAAAACAATACCACGACCACCGTTCAGATTTTAATGTTGCTACCTTACTATTCGGTTCGCCGCATTGTGATTATTCTAATCGTATGTCGATGAAAGAACCTCATTTAATGTAGAATGCTGTACTGGACTCAAATCGTTGCAGAACACGGCAAACAGAGGTGCGATTGGCCATAGCCCCGAAACGAATTTAGATCAGCGAGGCAGGAGTTCTAGTCGCACTTCTCATGTGATGTATTCGTAGTGTCACGAACAACTTTGGGGGTTTCCAAGCAGAATAGCAGATACACGCATGCAAACATCAGACACGGTGTGCACATGTAAACAAGTAATCCGGCACAGAATGAGAGAGCGACCAACAGAGTCATTGTACTGTGTTTGGGTTCGACACGAACTTTCATTACAGCGTTGCGAACATTCATGTTCTTAAATGCATATGTAATCGTATAGGCGGCGTTGTTTTCACGTTTGGATTTTAGAAAATGCCGTGAATATTGCTGAATACGCCGTGTGGAAAAAATTGGAAATCTGGGCAAGTTGAGAGTCGTTGCAACATGAGTATTTCCTTTTCGAACAAACCAACCACCCGAATCAAGGTCACTTTTCCGTTTCAATCCTTTTGGCGAACACTGTGTAAAGGCACCCTTTTCTCGTGGTGTTGTCAATGGTAACATGACATCGTCGGAATCGTAGTGATCGCGATTGGACCGGTGTTTGGACAGACGTGCGTTCATTTTTTTTCTCAAAAAAATCTAAAAAAAATGCGTTCTTAAATTTCAAAAAGATATCATAACCCTGACAAAATGGCAGAGTTGATTGCATACCAAAATGAAGAATATGCATTAGCTCTCCGACTTGATATTGCAAGAGAACTTCAAGAAGCCGCGGCATCACAAAAGAACACCATTGAATCGGAAGAAGAAAGCGACGACGAACTCGATCGAGTTCCGATGTCACCCAATAGTTTACGGAAGAAACGACTTGCGTATTTTGCAGCATCTCAACAGTGTATCCATACAACAAAAAAGGGGGCGCGGTGTAAAAATGCTTCAGTTGATGGCAATGCGTGCCGTGTGCATCGTAAAAAAAGGTAAGTGGTGCGCGATGGACACCATGGTCGTCTCTTGATGAAGCACATCGCTTAAAAAATCCAGAAACCAAACTTGTTCATGCAATCTACGAAATCAGATACTTCACCATCAAGGCTGATCAACCGTGCATTTTTTGACTATTGTTTGAATATCTGTAGATCAGGTGTGACGTACCTCATAATTTGCGTTTTTGAAAGTCGGAAATCCGGTTACTCCTTGACAGACGCGATCTGCTTTGTTTTCTTCGGTACTGCAATCAACTACCTTAAACCGGGATTTTTTTAGTCGAATCTTCGATTCCTTGTTCCATGTTTGTTGTGTATCCACACCAACTTGCGCCAGCGAGATAAATTTGCTTACTCATTTTATTCAACTAAATATGAAAATATTTTTTTTACACCCGCTATGTTTCACTAAAATAGCAACGCGATCGTACATTGTGTTGGTTGTTCGACATGCAAAATTCTCCACCAGTACAATCAAATGACAGTGCCTCAATATCAAAAAGCATACAATCACTGCGCTACTAGTGGGGATATATGGATGGATCGGATGCCACCGTGCAAAAATAACAAAAACAACGAAAGCAACACCGAATGTTGCTACATCTACACCCATGTAGAAAGTGGGTTTACATGCGGCAATGGTGGCAACGATGCATGTAATGATACCTGTATAAAAACACAAGGTAAAACCATGGGTGGATGGGAAGTTGCAAATGGTGGTGGTATTCAGTTTGATTGTCACTGCGCGTGTGCACCGGATGTACCTGGATCGAACACGACGACACTCTCCATACTTCCCGGTGCACACAATTCTTCGATGACAGGCATCCAAAACGCAATGGACGCAGCACTCAGCGATCCAGCCGGTCTCGCGGATGCATTTGACATCTGAGTGGAAATGTTCGCCGTGACCCGGTCGCAGAATGCATGTCTACCCTTCCCAAAAAGCGACTCAAGATTCGGACAATACCGACACTTCGGGTTTGTCTATGAATATATTGATTTAAATATATATGAAGGAATTCTTGTCATTTACATCGTAAAAAGAAATTTTAAACTATCAACTTTTCGAGTGCAATGATACAATTTAAAGTTATTTTAACATTTTTTATTTCTCAGGTTAGATCAATATGTCAGAAGAAGAAAGTCCAAACTTTTGTACTAACTATAAGTTATCATTACGACTTATAGACGTGTTGCACAAATTTTATACTAGAAAATCGGCCGAAATTTTACAACTTTGCGGAGAAGAAAGTATTACAAGTACCAAAACGGGGTTCGATAAATATCAGAATTGGATCGAAGGTGGAACTAACGAAAATATAAAAAATACATTAATTTTCAGACATGCTCCATCATTGGCAAACGAAATGCAAGCAAGTGGACTACTCGGGAGGGTGCAAAAATCTATGTTTGTAAAAGATCCGCGTTTGTTTCTACCACCTGGCTCACAGGACTTAATTTTCATACCCGAATTTGCCATTAAAAACATCAAGACCAAGATAACAGAAGAAAAAAAAGTAATAAATGTTGCCGTCAGTCAATTAAAAAGAACATGGATGACAGCATTGTTAATTTTATCGAAGTGTGAGGTGGACTCAGATGCAACGATCACACTGTCCATATATAAAAGTTTAAACGAGATTGGAAGAGGAACTGATAATTCGCCAACTACTGATCAAAATGAAATAGAAAACCAGAAAAATAAAGCTACATTCTTTGCCGAACAAATCGGACTGCGAACAACTGACATTAAGTGGGTCGTTGATTTGTCTGGAGAAATAAACCTAGGATCATACAGTAAGCATACATTTGTTGTCAGTCATGGTGAGAAAATGAGAAGGGAATTATTAGGGTGGGATCAATCCAAGTCCAAGAAATATGGAAAAATTGTAGGGAATTTGGCAGTTTGTTCCATTGATGGTGAAACTGTTAAATTACTTTCACCTGGCATTCCCAAAATGGAAATCAAAAAAATATTATGTAAGAAACCAAAATCAGACGAATGTAAAACCGCAAAAGACGCTAAACGGATAACCGGAGATAGTTTTGGAAAAAAAGTTGATAAAGAACAATACAAGAAAAATTTCTTTACATGTACTTGGCCCGCGATGAAAAAAGTAGACACACTCGTTTCACTATAAGTTCATTGTATTTCTAATTTAGTTTCGGATGAAAATTGATCTTCAAACAATATGACACTGACTTTTGCTACTTGAAGTAAGCACTCGACAAAAGAAGAAAAAGTGGGGTCGCGTTCGGACGTTTTTGAGTAAAATATCAAGATGCACAAAAATGGAATCTCTTTCAGAAATTCGAAGTCGGTGTGATCAAATTATTATCGATGAAAATATTAGCAAGGATGCTGCATTGTCCATCTTGAAACTATTTCATGATACTGAAGTTATGATTGTAAACGCCGAGACTGCCAAACAGCGAGAAATCGACACCCTACGACACGAAATCGATATCATGCACATGTCAAATAAAAATACCGAAATGCTACTGAGTTTAACTTCGGACATTGCACAATTACAAAAACAGAAAACATAACCGCCATTTTCGTTTCTTTTTTTTGTTGTGTAGTTCAAACGATGAAACCGAGTTCGGGAAGAAGTGGTGACTACACCTACAATCCAGATGATACATGGGACAATTACGACGCTCGAGAATTGACTCGTTCACCTACTCAACGCTCTACTACAGACGAGTCCGACACGCCTTATTCCAAGGGAGCGGTGGCTACGCGTGAAGCCGTCACATCTGCATTCACTGAGTCAAATGCGATGGCAGCTTTGGGTGAATCGACACCGCACAGTCAATCTCGAAACATGCTCCGAACACAGCATGGTGGATCAAAGCACGACGCGTATAATCTTAACATTCTACCGTCCAAGCCGAATGCACAATGTATGGTGGATGAGTTTTTTGTAGGCGGTCTGAACGTCGAAACGCGAGTGAAGGCGGGCACACTTAAGGACCGGATGGGTGATACATATGATGTGATGCTTTCGGAAATTCCGCCTCCCGACAAAGATTACTCGAACACTGCCGCGTCGACAAGTCATCGTAATCTTGAACGGTGTATGGGTGCCGATCCGCGAGGAGACCGCAAAAAGGCGGAGATCGTTGGTATTACAAATCCGGCCGAACCAACGAATGAACACCAACGCAAAGGTGAGCGACAAAACACAATTGCACTGAATGAACGCTCAACTTTTTTTAACCAGACCGGGGTTCAAGACAGCTCCGACTTTGACACGGGGCGTGACATGTACGATGGATACAATCCGAAGAAAACTACCGGCATTCACTCACTCGAACATTGTTGGAGAGATGAACTTGCTCGACCTGTTTCAAAACGCGCGGGATCGACACGTCCAGAAGCATCTACAGCACACGGTGTCGAAAGCCGAAGAACCGAAGTTGGACAAGTCTATCAACGAACACCTGGAAAAGCGATCGGAGTGACTGCTCGAGCGGCACGTATATCGCTTCCGTTCGTGGGCGAAGCGACACCCCGTTCAAAACACCTAAGTGCTAGCCGTGGGCTTTCACGACACATACTCGGAGGTACACGAGCACCAGATTCTGAAATAGATCATGAAGAAAAGACACACAAGGCAATACAACCAGTCATACGACCGGTGAAGGAAACAACCGATCGAACAAACCCTTCCGTCGACAGTCGTATTGTGACCTCCGGTAAGGTCGTCGGTGAGACATCGACTGAAGTGTCGCGAGCACAAGCGCAAGTTGACATGAAAGCGCCGACCGCAGTCGCAACAACACTCGACCAGTGCCGTGAAGTGCTTGACTCGACAACCTCCAAAAACGTGCAAGCGCAAGTCGATATGAAAGCTCCGACTGCAGTCACAACAACACTTGAGCAGTTCCGTGAAGTTGTTGACTTGACGACCTCGAAAAACGGTCAAGCGCAAGTCGACGTGAAGGTACCGACCGCGGTAACGACAACCATCGAGCAGTTCCGCGAAATTTCAGAACTCTATCGGCCAACCGCATCCAATAATGCAGAAATTGCCAGTCACATTCGAGAAGGAATCGACCATTTGAATCAAGACGACATGGAATTGGTTCGAATCGCTGATATGTCACAAAAGGGTCATGCTGCGATGACTAAAGAGCAAATGGATCACCTGGGATCGGATGACCAACGGCTTTCGACTCAAAATCTCGTCAAGGAAGGATCAAATCGTGCCGCCAATCCCCAACCCAACGTTAGTATAGGTAACGCTGATGCTCTGCGTGTGACCGTACAACGAGTCGAAAATACAGTATCTGCACCATCGCAGCCACCCGAAGAAACTACACGACAAGGTGGTGATGCCGTCGAACATGAACACCTTATTACAAGCGCACCAACTGCTACCGGCCAAGCACCGATTACATCGAAACAGCATCTACACGATCAACGGCAGATGGCGGGCGTTGAACAGGCTGGCAATCTTGATCTTGTCGCATGTGTACCCGAATCGGTCCGAGTGACCGGAATAGATGCTGCGCGCGTGCAAGCTGAACGGATTGACTACCCGCATCCGGCTCCACCAACGCGAAGTGAAAAGTATGATATTTTGCCACGAGTTGACAGCGCAACTATTGCTATACGACCCGGATTTGCTGCACAAAACCGTTATATTACTGCCGCCAGTGACATTCTGGATGGACAACGCCGTTCCGCATGGAACAATAATGCCATGCAAAACGCGAGTAAACATCGCTCGTACGCAAGACCCGTAGAACCAAACCAACGAAACACAATCGCAACCGCAGGGAGACACAACACGGATCGTCTTGAACACAGCCATATGATCGCACGTCCCAACCTATCTGGGACTAGGATTGATGCAACAACAATGTCTAAAGGGGATCGGTCGACGCCTACACGCGCACTCACTCCCAACCTTCATCAACCGACCCATCGCTGGACCCCCAGTGTACAATATGCACGTCGGCAAGAAGAAGAAACAGATCGAATCTAATATGTACCGCACAAACACTGTGGAAAAAATATTATTGCCTGTATTTTCTCAAAAAATTTGACAAATTTTGAGAACGCATTTAAATTTTTTTTGAGAACAAAAAAATGAAACCCAAACCACCATGTCCACGGTGTAATACCAATACCTATGTCAAAACCGATGGAGGTGGTTCACCCGGTCAATATAGATACATTTGTAACTCTGTCCAATGTGGCGGCGATGAACAGTCCGCGTGGCAACAGATTCCACCCCATCGATTGAAAATTGGAGACATTGTGACGATTACTCCAGTTAGACGTTCGAAGAGAATGGGCCCTTACAACTGCAAACATTGTGGAAAACGCAAAAAGAACCATCGATGTCTAGCAATCGATTCAGGAGAAGTGTCCATATATGAAGAAACCGAAGAATTGCAACTGATGGAGTTTAACGAGACTGTTCATTTGGCAAGCCCCGTGTTCAACATTCCAGTGCGAAATCTACAAACGTGTTAACCCATTAGATGACCCGAGATTAATCCAATATGTCAGTTTTTGAAAAGCTGACATTTTGCATATTACACACATAACTCAAGATTGTCCGTCACAAACCAAGTATCTTTGATTCACTTTTTGTCTTAAATATACGAGTGGGTAAAATAAGACCACATTTTTTTAAAGCCGTGACACACACACAAAAAAGAATGTCCATGATGAACTAATATGACAAATATAGAAATATGTTTGTCATATTCAATGCTTGACACGAATGATATTGGAAATGTTTTATCAAATCTTGAGACAGACAGCGATTAATACGTTGCAACATTATCAGATGGAATATACATCGGATGGAATATTTCAACTAGAGACCGTCTGTCACACGACAACGGCTACGATTAAACTATTAATTGAAATGAACAAAATTGCAAAATTACTTTCCAAATTACAGTATTGTCATGTATCCATTGCAAAGACCGGAAGGTGGAAACAACTTGAAACACAATGTCATATGTTAACACACTTGGTCATTTCTGCACATTCTTCTTTCAACTCGCTTATAACCGATGCGAACGTACCCACTGCATTCGTACCTCTATTGTCCGAACAGTTACACAATTATATCAAATTATACGAACACTCCTTTGAAATACACATTGTACGCATTGCCCATATTCACCTGCGTCATATGGGTACGATCGAACCGTCACACATGACATTTTGTCACTCTGCGATTGTTGTTGTACGCGATGCGCGGGCGTATGTTGTGGAAAGTATGCAAGGAATACATACTGTACGCATTAAAGTCTACAGTGTAGCACATGTAGCTACTGAACTTTGTAATCAATGGACCGCAAACAAAGAAGAAATATTGTACTGGGTCTGTCCTATTCTCATCCCATTTGATATTGTTTCTGAATTTACAAAAACACGTTTCTTGAGTGAAATTAATTCGGGCGATCCCGTATGATACTCTTCGGGTCCGTCTATAAAATATCTTGATTGAAATATATGAAGGAACTCGTGACTGATGGTATCCTTTGTCACCTTGCCGATCGTTTTACCCTCTCGCCGCTCGGTCGACCCAATTGCGAGCTGGAGATTGTACTTGAATACGTTTTGCTCGTACTGCGGTCAGGCATGGCATGGCGGCACCTCCAGCAGACACGCTGTCCCTACGATTACCGCACCGTTTACAGCTTCTTTCGACGCTGGTCCCGACAACGAATCTTTGCATCGGCGTACCAAGCATTGTACAAACTGTACACGCGTAAGTGCCGACCCACGTATCACTGCATTGACTCGACCTACATCAAAAGTATCTATGGACGGGATTGCGTCGGTCGCAATCCGACCGACCGTGGACGCCGGGTCACCAAACTGTCCGCCATCGTCGATGACCGTGGCATCCCGATCTCGCTGTTTTTTTTGTCCAGGAAAACACTTCCGACTTCAAGACTGTCGCCCCGAGGTGTGACCGGATCTTACTTCCCAAGACTCGGACACCCAGCTTCTTTGATTGTTGTCACGTTGATTTTTTCTCTCGTTGAAAGAAATGGTTGCTATTCTTATTGTTGATAACACAACACCGGGTTTATCGGAATTCACTCCACAGTTGATTGCGTTTTTTGAACAACACAGTGAAGTGAGCGTTGTCTCGACATATCTACAAACTAAAAAGGCAATTGAAACCCTTCGTTTTGATGGAATTGTATTATCGGGATCTTCAGAAACGTTCTCAAAATCTGTAAATCCGGAGATTGTCCACATGAATGAAATTGCATTACAAGTACGTGTGCCCATTTTAGGAATATGTTTCGGTATGCAGGTCATGGCAATTGTATATGGTGGTGCAGTAGGCACACTTGGTAATGTATGTTCCGGTGTCCGCGAAGTTAAGGTACTGTGTTCTACATTATTCGAACGCAATGCAACGATCGTCACACGACATGAACATCTCGATGGAGTTGAACAATTGCCACCTTTGTTCTGTACTACTGCATACACCGGCGACACATCATCGACTATTGTTGCATTCGAAAATAAAACACTCGGGCGTTTTGGTGTTCAATTCCACCCCGAAGCCTCACCCCGGAATGAACAGGTGCTGCTAAATTTTATTACATATTGTTCTCGATTTACAAACATTTAAACTCGGAAACGTGTTTCCTAATATTTAGCGGCACGGGTGGGCGGCACGGCCGTTGGTGGAGCTGACAATCAGGTAGGTCTGCCCGCACTTAACCCCAGACTACCCCGTCGCTTCAAACATCGAATCTATAGGAAACGCACACGAGACGTCTGTACACCCTGTCGGTACAATTGCGGTGGCTACACAACACCATACTTCTGTGTCTTAGAATATGTCCGTAGCAACCCAAGTAGCTATATTCTCTCCCCAAGGGAAGAATACGACCGAGTACCTACCTTTATTCTAAACGACCCGGAATATATGGGACCGGTCGAGGACTAGATGTGCCAAACGGCATCCGACCGTATAAGGTCGATTTGGGTCCACCATCTCATTTTCCGCATTCATCTCTATTTGATCTTATTCATTTGATTCAAA
>Ga0115564_10003943_pt1 | contig 12239 bp, 8 predicted proteins | sample COGITO_mtgs_1105_7_FD_88680 | JGI IMG/M metagenome (GOLD analysis project Ga0115564, IMG submission 88680) | Pelagic marine microbial communities from North Sea - COGITO_mtgs_110523 | ecosystem: Environmental > Aquatic > Marine > Epipelagic | place: Germany:Helgoland, sampling site Kabeltonne...
AACACCCGTCTTTTTTCCACCACAGCAACAACCCTACGGTATGCTCTAGACCTCTGTTTCGTTGAAGGACTGTGCTTAGAATTTGGAACTCGTTTTGGAACTTCTGCCAAAATCTTGCAAGAAGGCAATACGCGTTCTTTATTTGCATTTGACTCGTTTGAGGGACTGCCAACAGCATGGCACACTGTGCCCAAAGGAGCGTATTCGACCGGTGGACTTGTTCCCAACTTGGGTGACTCGATACAACCCGTTGTCGGGTGGTATTCTGAATCTCTACCACCATTCCTAAAACAATACGAGGGCCCCATTCGCCTCTTGCATATTGACTGTGATTTATACTCGAGTACCAAAGATGTTTTTGATGTACTCTCCGACCGATTGGTCAAAGGGACCGTCATCATTTTTGATGAATACTGGATGGGCCCTCATTGGAGAGAAGATGAATGGAAGGCCTGGCAAGAATGTTGTACAGCACACAACATCCAATATGAATACAGGGCGTTTACTTTACTCACCCAACAAGCAGTGATACAAATAGTATAATGCTGACCCTTGAACGAATTGGAATCCAATGAGTGGCTCAAAACGCAATTCAAAACATCCCCTGACTCAACAAACACTGCTTTGGGACTTCTTGGACAACGAGGTTGGCGACCAGCAAACACGAATAGGAAACGATACACCGCCAACGATTATTAACAATATCAGCGCATCGTCATCTGAATCAGTTCAAGATTTAACTGAAGTCTTGGCGGAACGATACACTGTGTTGGGAATCTTAGGCAAAGGTGGGATGGGAGAAGTTCTACGCGTTTTGGACACCAAGTTTGAACGTACATTGGCAATGAAAATCATTCATGGCTCCTTGATCACCTCGCCTCTGATTTTACAGCTGTTTATTAAAGAAGCGAAAAGTACGGGTCTGTTACAGCACCCCGGTACGGTACCAGTTCACGACTTTGGCACCCTCCCAGATGGACGCCTCTATTTCACAATGCAAGAAATCCAAGGAATTACCTTAAAAGAAGCCATCCAGACAGTATATAGTTGCGGTCACCCTTCCGATTGGGGACGATTAATTGAAGACTGGAGTATTCACCGATTGCTGGGAGCCTTCGAACGGATCTGTGAAACATTGGCCTATGCTCATGATATGGGCATCATGCATCGAGATATTAAACCGTCTAATTTCATGCTGGGTAGCCATGGTGAAGTATTGGTTATGGACTGGGGCATTGCCAAAATATTACCGCATGGAGAAAAACATTTTCCAGATGCAAATGCCATCAGACCAAATATTGGCTCCGTAGTGGGAACACCCGACTACATTGCACCGGAACAAGCCCAAGGTGAGAGTGACGATGTTACCGCCCGAAGTGATGTCTTTTCTTTGGGATGTGTACTCTATGAAATCTTGACAGGCACAACGGTTCGCACAAACAACTCTGACAGTTTCCAAGAAACCATTTTTGAACCCTGTCCAGCGTTGCCCACTTCGGATGACACACTTCAAGATATCTATCGTAGATGTACCGCAATCGATCCGCTTCAACGATATCCAAGTGCTGTTGAACTACACAATGACCTCAGTCTTTGGTTGGACGGAGAGTCCAAGCGTCAACGTGCCCTTGAATGGGTTTCTCAAGCCAAAGAACATCATCACAGTGTTTTGAGTCTGTATCAAGAAATTGAAGAGATCAATCGAAGAATCCAAAAACAAAAAAATACGCTTCGAAAATGGTCACCTTTAGCAGAAAAGCACCTATTGTGGAATCTAGAAGATGAAAGAGATGAACTCCATCAAGAAGCAGACCTCTCCGAGATGAACAGTATTGAATGGTTGCACTCAGCTTTGAATCACGCCCCCGACTTAACACTCGCACACCAAGCGTTGACACGGATTTATCACGATCAGCATCAACGAGCCTTATTGCAACAAAACCATCGACAGGCACATCTCACACTGGAATTGATGAGACTGCATGATCGTGGAGAATTTGAATCTTATTTAAGTGGAATGGGTCACGTGTGTATTAATATTCCATTCGAAACAGAATGGAACCTCTTTCAATGTCGCAAAGAACATCGCCAAGACACCCTCGTACAAATTGATACCTTTTCAACTGGAGGCAATCGTATCGAGAAGGAAATCGAAATTGGCTCTTATGTCTTGCAGTCTCAACAAAATCTCAACCATTCGATTCCATTTCAACTCACACGAAGTCAACACACGATCGAAATCACTCATCAAACGCTTCCGACTGTACAAGATGGAGAGTGTTGGATTCCAAGTGGTCCTTGTTGGGTTGGTAGCATTACAGAACCAGACAACCCATATAGACAGATTCACATTGATGGATTTTTCATGATGGAACACCCCATCACAAACAAGGAATATCTAGCGTTTTTACACGATCTCGTTCAACACCAAGGACTTCCAAAAGCGATGAAGCATGTTCCGAGAACAAACGCTCTTTCTGAGACCGATGCACAGCCACTGTATCAATGGAATCCAGATAGCCAAACCTTCTCTATCGAACCGGACCCACAGGGTGATTGCTGGGATTTGGATTGGCCTGTCATCATGGTATCCGGCAACGATGCCATTGCATTTGCACAGTGGTTCAGTCAAAAAACAAACACACAATGGAGGCTTCCAAGTCCTGAAGAATGGGAGAAGTCTGCACGAGGAGTCGATGGACGTTCTCTACCATGGGGAAATCATTTTGAACCCACATGGGCTTGTGTTCGTGGACACAAATCTGGAAGAGCATTGCCAGCAACCATTCACGATCACCCTACCGATTGTAGTATCTACGGTGTATTTGGCTTGGCAGGAAACGTACAGGACTTTTGTGTGGATCCAAATGATGGTGCGCATATCTGTTGCAAAGGTGGAGCATGGTCACACCACCCAGAATTCATTTACATGGCCGTTGAACGACGATTCTCTAGAAACATCCGATTGGAAGTTGCCGGTATTCGATTGGTGAGATCTTTATCAAAACAAAACCAGTAACCATCGAGTATACTGAGTATATCAAACAAAAGCCCATTATACGGAACATCAAACATGACACGCAACACATTAATCCTACTAGGATTTGGTTTACAGGTCGGGTGTATTGGCATCAGTGAAGACCAGTTAATTGGGGAATCCGATCGTCCTGTGGATTTTGAAGACCTACCTTCTTCGGAAGAGGATTTCGAAAACGACTCCGATCCCACTGAAGATGCTGAAGAAGGTGCAGGTTCCGAGACCTCTCTTGTAGAGGCCGACAATCTAGAGTCTCAGATGTTAACCGAAGATCCTGAGGAAGATGTAGAGAAACTCTCAATGGAGTTAAATGAGAGTACACTCTCCATAGAGCACACACTTCTTTGGACTGCTGATGGTGTCTCTGACATCTCTGTAGAAGTGGATCTGGAAACCAATTTTTTAAACATCGATTATGGTACTCCAACCGAAGCCGACACTTGGTTTATCGTGTCGTATACGGTGGAACTGGTGGAACTACCCACCGGTACATACACCATGTTGATAGAAGAAGAAGATGAAGTTGAATTCACACTCGAGTAAACACATTCTTCAAACAAATTCGGTATCATAGACACCGTAGATACATTGACAAAACCGACACAATAGAATATACACAACGTCTATGTCTTCCAAACGATACGCCATTAAAGAGATGTTCTACACACTCCAAGGAGAAGGATTCCACGCTGGTAAAGCAGCCGTTTTCTGTCGTTTCTCTGGTTGCAATCTTTGGTCTGGAAAAGAAAGTTCTCGGTCTACAGCATCTTGTAGATTCTGCGATACAGACTTTGTCGGTGTCGATGGCACCCATGGTGGTCGGTACACAGCAACACAGTTGGTCGAACAAATCTTAGCGGTCTGGCTGGGAACAGGTACACCAATGGTTATCTTTACAGGTGGGGAACCCTTATTGCAGCTGGATGAGGATGTGGGTCAAGAATGCAAAGCACACGGTATCTATGTTGCGGTAGAAACCAATGGGACAAAATCAGCCCCAAATGGTGTCGATTGGATTTGCTTATCTCCAAAACCCAGAAGCACCATTGTTCTGACGAGTGTATCTGAACTCAAGTTGGTCTATCCACAGCCCGAACCCGAGTTGCATCCCAGTTTATTTGAAAGTTTTGATGCTCAATATTGGTATTTGCAACCTTTGTATGGGGATGCAGTTTTAGAAAACCGTGCTCAAACCGTCGCCTATTGTTTGCAACACCCTCAATGGAGACTGAGTATTCAAATGCAAAAGGTCTTAGGCGTTCGCTAAATTGAATATTTCTATGTCTTGGTCATAGCGAATGAGTATGCTATATTTACTTGACTACATCATTGGAGTTTGCGATGCAATCACACATTTTCTTACTGTTCACTTTGACGATGGCGTGTAAACCTGACTACGCAAAAGTTGAGAATACAGATAGCAACCCCAATAATTCTAACAACTCGGAGGATGGCTCTGGTAATTCGGAAACAACCTCACCCTCCGAAACAGATCCCGCTGTTGATCCATCTGAAGATACACTACGGTGTTGCTATTACGTTGAAATGACAGACTTTGCTAGCAACGGTTGGCAACGTGGACTGTTGTCTGTAATTACAGACGATGGGGTCTATGCCAATCTATCTCTAGCGGAAGGTTCTGAAGGTTTCCGAGAGATCTGTATTCCTCGTGACTCTACCGTCTCTTTTTCATGGAATCCTGGTTTGGATAATGAAGACGTCGGCATCGGAATCTTCAATGACACCGAGGACCTGTATTTTGGTGAAAATCCACAAGAAGGGATCCTTGCTGAGTCCATCTCAACCTGTTCAGACGAGTTCGCTGTGGGTCCAACCTATGAAGAGTTTGACAGTACAAACATTCCCGACGCTCCAAATCCAGAAGGCTTCGTAGGAGACTACATTGGAATTTTTGACATGTACAATCTTGAAACTGGTGAATCTCTCTGTCAAATGGACATGGTGATGACACTTGATGAAGATGGGGTTTTTACTGCTTCAGAATCCTGCAGTGTCAACGGAACATCGACTCTCATCTCTCATAATGGGTCTTTGTATACAGACAGTATGGAAGTAAACTCTGATGGAAATGTCTTTGCTATGGGAGTCCTTTCTGGGACCGTTGGTGTGGCCAGTGCATTGGGTTTCGAAACTGAATCTGAGTTTTATGGAGAATGCATCTTGGAAAACAACACAACCCTAATCAATATCTCTTGGGACAGCCTTATACTGCCACCAAATGGTGCACCTCAACTCGTTATCGGACAGTTGTCTTATCCTTATTGAGAAACACTTATGAAGAGAACCACTCCATGACCTTGATTATCCGTACACTCCCCCTTCTATCATTCTGTATTTCATGTGCATCCACATCAGAAGAGACACCTGAGACTCGCACTGTCGACCCAACAAGTGTTGGTGAATACGATGCCATCTCCAAATCTGTCAACATCTCATCGAGAGATGGGCTGACATTACCAACACAGATTTGGTACCCCAGTCAACAACCATCCTTAGATCTACACAGGTACGGTGAGTTAAAGGAAGGTGGTGCATTTGCTTCTGGTGCCGTTGACTGTTCTACAACTCGACCTGTTGTGCTATTTAGCCATGGCAATACGGGAATGGGGTATCAATCATACTTTTTGGGCGAATTCTTAGCCTCACATGGATATATTGTTGTGGCTCCCAACCACGTTGGCAACACCATTTTTGACAACGATGAAAGTCGAAAGCCTGAGTTGATTCTCCGAAGACCTCAAGACATCTCTGATGCTTATGATTGGTTGATTGAACAGTCTGAGTTTTCCGACTGCATCGATCCTGAAGGTGGCTTTGCTGTAGCTGGTCACTCTTTTGGAGGCTATACCGTACACTCCATCACCGGAGGATACTTGGATACGGATGCCACATTGGAACACTGTGCCGAATATGGTGGCTGGTTGTGTGAACATGTAGAGGACATCGCTACGGTTTCTGGTGCTGGTGTATACGACAATACCGATGAGCGTATCTGGGGTGCGGTATCAATGACTCCTGCAGCTTTGGAAACATTGATTGGTGGAATTGCATCTATCTCTGTCCCCACACTGATTCTTGGAGGAGAGTACGACACTTTAACGCCAGTAAGACCACTGGTTCAGGCAATATATGACTTCGTTGGATCTGAACGAAAAAACTTTGCTGTACTCAAAAAGGCTGGCCACTACACGTTCTCCAATGCCTGTGATTTCCTCAATACCTATGAGGACTGTGGCGAAGAATTCTTAAACACAACAGAAGCACATTCCTTAATCAACACCATGACACTTGCATTCTTGGAAGATCTACAAGGTACACCAGACATGAATGAGCACTTACCGCCTTCAGATGACCGTATTGAATGGCAGTAACACATTTGAGCAGCCCAGAATCCAGTCTCTCGTAAACGACTCTTGAATACAGTTGCTCCAGATAGTCTAAATCTACCTATTCAAGACCTTGAATGGTCTCTGCAATGTTTTGACCGATCACTGCACTGCCTTCAACCGAAGGGTGCAAACTGTCATCATCATAGTGACTCATGTCAGCCGGAGACACCACGTCGCCAGAAGAAATAAACCATACCCCGTTTCTGTCGTCTGCGACTTGCTGTTGTCTAGCATTCAACTTCACCAAAGTATCACCACAATTTCCAAAATCTGGTTGATCTTCTGGAATCTGAAAATACCCAACAATCACCACAGAATGGCCTTTACTCGAAACCTCATCCACCAATTCTGGCAAGGTTCCGCTTTGACCATCTACAGAGGCAATATTGTCCAAGACAGCATCACACTCTCCACAACCACATTGCTCATTTAAGTCATTGCCACCACCATTTAACACCACCCAATCCCAAGCACCATCCACATACTGATTGGGAATGGCTTCATCTCCACCATCGGTCAGTTGAGAGCCACTCACTGATGCATTCAACACATCCAAACCCAATTCTGTTGCGACGACCTCGGGGATGGATTCTCCACTTTCGCGATTCCAAGCCAACATCGAATCCCCGATTCCCAACACACCATTTACTGCTTGTGGTTGGCATGCAAACAATATTGAAAACAACATTTTTTCTCCAGATTTTATCCATGGTATATCCATGATGTATCACACTTAAAACAACTGTCTTCTTCAGACTCTAAAGAGTGCTACCGTACAATTTCATTCGGCCCAATAAATATCAGAACCCACTCGAACGATTGTCGACCCATGTTGGATTGCGGATTCCATATCTCCACTCATTCCCATCGACATCTCTTCCATCGGAAAGCCTTCAGCACGTGCGCGTTCAGCCAACTGGGCCATCTCTGCAAACCACTGTTCTGGTGGTCCTTCTAAGGGCGCAATGTTCATCAACCCTTTCAAATGTATATTCGGCATTTCCATCAATGTTTCACACAATTTCAACGCTGGTTCAGGTGCTATTCCCGTCTTGCTGTCTTCGGTTCCCAACTTTACTTGCACCAACACAGACAATGGCTCCAATGAGACTCCAGTATTGCGTTGTTGATCTATGCGCTTTGACAACGCTTTTGCCAACTCGAGCGAATCCAAGGAGTGCACCATCGAGGCTCGACCCACCACATACTTCACTTTGTTCTTTTGCAAATACCCAATAAAATGCCATTCTGCTTCAGGATGATTTGGGGCAACCACATCGTGTTTGTCCCGCAGCGCCTGCGCACGATTTTCACCAAACAATGTGTGTCCTAGACCCAGTGTTTCAATGATCCCATCAGCATCTGTCCGTTTGGAAGCAGCCAATAACCGTACGCTGTTCAATGGACGTCCTGCAGATACAGTGGCTTGTCGGACGCGTTCTTGAACCCGTTTCAAATTCTCTGCTATTCCCATTTGTACTCCCTCATTCCAACATGCCTGCATTCCCACATCAATGTCACCAAACCCACAATCACGGTTCAATGATGCCCTTCTCTCGTAACGCAACCATCACTTCTGCCAATGGCAACCCAACGATGTTGCTGTAGGAACCTTGAATCTCTTGTACCAACGCTGCCCCTTTTCCTTGAATGCCGTAGGCACCCGCTTTATCAAAAGGTTCTCCAGTGGCAATGTAGGCTCGTATTTCAGGATCCGTCAATGTACGAAATCGAACTTTGGAAACATTGTGCCCCTTGACCCATTGTTCAATCTCACCTTCTAAGGGCACATATCGAAGGGCCCATGCAGAAACCACATCGTGCCAACCAACGCCCGCCAAGTGCTTGAGCATTAAAAAGGCATGATCCGCATCGGATGGTTTCTCAAAAATATCATTTTGGTCCACCACGATGGTATCTGCAGCCAGGACCCAATGTCCTTTAGCTGTGGACTCCGATGCTTTTTCATGAGCCAGTCGCTCACAATAAGAAATGGGCTCTTCTTCCGGACTTCGGACTTCCGGAATATTGGCGGGCTCCACCGCAAGCAATGGAACTGCTGAACATTCCAACAATTCTTTGCGTCTTGGAGAGCCGCTGGCCAAAATCAATCCCATTTTTGATTATCCGTTGTATCCAGAACCTTTCATCTTGGTCCCAGCACTTGCCATATTTCGAATGATGGCTTGAGCTCGTGCATTCGCAACAACCAAACCAGCCAGGTCAACGCCATCAACAATAATGGTTTTCAGTTCTGCATAAATGCCAGCAAAATGATACAAACGCAATCGGAATGCGACACGATCGGTACCCAACGTCGTTTCATCACCCAAGTCAACCATATTTACCAAGTGATTGAGTTGGTGTAAGAATCGACTTCGTAAAATGGCATTTGCTGCAGGGTCCCACCCTCCAACTGCTCGACGATTTTCTAGGGTACGAATCGTTTGCACAAACAAACTGGCCTCGCCTATTGCCAAATAACTAATGGTTTTGGCTTTCACTTCACTCAACTTGTTAACGGTTCGAGCAATCTGATCTGCCAATGCCACATCATCCAAAGCAACAATCTGTTCCGCAAGTCCTTGAGGAACCTCTTTACTCATCAGTTCATCGACATGACGTTGCAAACGCTCTTTGTCTTTAGAGCCAAACAATCCTGGCATTGCTTTCAACACAGCCTGTAACTTCTGCTGTAAGTTTGAATCCGGAAGCGCACCTGCAAACAACCATGTTCCAAGCATCGAATACAATGGCTTGGTGATGGCAGTCCAGGCGGCATACTGCGCTTGAAGATCCAAGACCTCCATTTGTGATCGCAAACCAGAAGCATCAATGGCATCCATAGCCACAAGCCAAGCTCTAACAATATCAATGCTGCTAGCATCTGTAATGTCGTTCAGCATTGGAAACAGGAGTGCACCTGCATCACCCATGATCTCATTGAGCAAGACCGTCATTCCAATACTCGGTTTGAGCATGTGGTTCGAAACTTCATGGGCATACTGTGCTTGAATTTTTGCTGGAAAATAGCCCAATACACGCTGGTCAAAATCCTCAATCAAAGCAGGGTCTGCTGCCAACAAGTCTTTGAATACATGCATTTTAATGTGAGCAGCCACAACAGCCAATTCTGGTCTGGTCAAGCCCTTACCCAACGTTTGACGTTTCGCCAACTCTTCATCACTTGGCAATCTGAGAAACGCACGCGTTGCATTCGAACGAGTACATACCCACTGTATGGCAATCGAAAACGCCATCGGGTCTGCTTCGGAACGCAATTTGTCCAACGAAACTTGTCTGGCATGACAGTCATTGTTGTGCAAAACATCCTGCGCCACCTCTTCTGTCATACTTTCCAATAGTGTATTCCGGTCGTCCAATGCCAAAGCACCACTGGCCACCAAAGGATTCAATAGAATCTTGAGATTGACTTCGTGATCAGACATGTCTACACCACCAGAATTGTCAATCGCATCTGTATTCAAACGACCACCATTCAGTGCATACTCAATTCGACCATTTTGTGTGAATCCAAGGTTCCCACCTTCTCCAACGATTCTCGCCCGTAATTCACTTCCATTCACTCGAAGGTTGTCATTGCTTGGATCGCCGGCATCCATGTGTGTTTCGTCTGTGGCTTTCACATACGTTCCAATACCACCGTTCCACAACAAATCTACGTCCAAACGCAACAAGATTCTGATAACCACTTCAGGTGCCAGTTCTGTTTGATCTTTCAACAAACCCAACATCTGCTGGACTTCTGTCGAAATCGGAATCGACTTCGCAGAACGAGAAAATACGCCACCACCTTGTGAAATCAAGTCCGTATTGTAGTGATCCCATCCTTGAACCTTTTCAAAGAGACGTACCCGTTCTTCGTATGCGGCTTGAGGACTTGGATTTGGATCCAAAAAGATGTGCTTGTGGTTAAAAGCACCCAACAATTTCATATGGTTGGTGCACTGAGTTTTCTGCATCAAATACACGACACCATTTCCAAAGACGTCTCCAGCAGGGTCCCCAATGGCAACGGAGGTATACTCTTCAGTTTCTGGATTCAGTCCCATTTCTTCAAAGTGACGCAACACGGTTGTCCAACCACCACGTGCAGTAATCCCCACTGCTTTATGGTCGTACCCATTGGAACCACCACTGGCAAAGGCATCACCCAACCAGAACCCGTATTCTCCAGACAGCCCATTTGCGGTATCAGAAAGGTGTGCGGTTCCTTTATCAGCAGCAACAACCAAATATGGATCCACTTCATCATGACGAACCACTTGTGGCGGATGTACTATCTCACCATTGACTTGATTGTCTGTGACATCCAACAATCCACGAATCAATACTTTGTACAGTTCATCAGCCTTGGCACGACGTTCTCCCCAATCTGCCACCTGATTCTTCATGCGGAATCCACCTTTTGCACCCTCGGGTACAATCAGTACATTCTTCACCATCTGCGTCGCGACCAAATCCAATACTTCTCGACGAAAATCTGATCGATCGGACCAACGAATACCACCACGGGCAATCTTTCCACCACGAAGATGAATACCTTCCATTTCTACATGATGTACATACACTTCTACCATCATACGTGGTGCTGGCATGTTGTGTACTTTGGCACAGTCAATCTTAAACGAGATGTAATGAAACTTTCGATCGGCACGATAAAAGTTGGTTCGCAACATACTGTCCATCAAGTTGAAAATGGTTCTGAACACCAAATCTCGCACTTGATCGGACAACGCTCTAATCAATGTCTCACACTCATCTTGGGCTGTTGCCATCGCAGCAGCACGGTCTCCTTCCAACGAAGGATTGAACTTGACTTCAAAAAAGTTCCACAAGGCTTCCACCAACGGAACATTGCTGAGCAAAATATTCTGCAAGCGTGAAGAAGATTGAGACAGTCCCAACTGACGTGCATACCCGAAAATGGCCCGAAACATGTCAACCGCTTCCCAATCCAAGCCAGCACGAAGCACCAACCAATTCAATACACCGGTCGACACTTTACCAACAAAAGCAGCCTCCAAACCTGCAGAAATTGCATCTGCATTGTTTTTCAGATCAGCCATCGTATATTCTTTTGATGGTGCCAATCTAAACGTATCGATTGTATAGCGTTCTCCACCAGACAATACAATGGGATCAGCAAATTGATCAACCACTTGCAATCCAAAGTTGTCAATTACAGGCAACATGTCACTGAGTAGTAGATTTTTTTGTTGATACACACGCAGATATGCACGCTCTTTATCTTCTACAACCAACAGTTTAACAATTGGCTCATGACGCTCTTTCAACGTTTCGAGTTCTGTGATGTCCATTAAGGTTTCATTGATCGGACGCAATCGTTGATACGTTGCATTGAAAGCATTTCCATATCGAGACAACAAACGCTCAACTTCTTCTTCGCCATAGTGTCCACACAACTGCTCTGACAACTGAGATCGCCATGGACGAATGTAATCAGTCACCGTTTGAATTAAAGCTTCTTTGCCTTCTTTGCTCAATTCAGTCGTTCCCGTCAAAAAGAAGTGAATCAAAATTGTATTGTAACGCCCAACAAAGGCACCATGATCAACGTAACTGGCATTGGTATGGGTTTTCAACAAATCAGCAACCCCTTCCAAACGATCATCAGACCAAAAGACACGAGGCATCGCGAGCAATACAAACGCCGTATCTTGACGCTCTTGCTCTGCAATATCCACCCGCATGTCAGATTCTTGTTCTGCTTCCAATACACGTTCAATCAACTCGATCAACTGAGTGGA
>Ga0115564_10003950_pt1 | contig 12230 bp, 7 predicted proteins | sample COGITO_mtgs_1105_7_FD_88680 | JGI IMG/M metagenome (GOLD analysis project Ga0115564, IMG submission 88680) | Pelagic marine microbial communities from North Sea - COGITO_mtgs_110523 | ecosystem: Environmental > Aquatic > Marine > Epipelagic | place: Germany:Helgoland, sampling site Kabeltonne...
AATCCGACAGCAGCCCTCGTTCTTGAAGATGGATCTGTCTTCACCGGCTATGGATTCGGTGCCGCCACCACCAATGTTGGCGAAATATGTTTCAATACATCAATGACTGGCTATCAGGAAATCCTAACCGATCCATCCTATGCTGGGCAGATCATTACCTTCACCTTCCCGCATATTGGCAATGTTGGCGCCAATGATCAGGATTTCGAGACCGCCACCCCGGCAGCCTTGGGATTGATCGTTCGCCAAGCCGTCACGAATCCGGCAAGCTGGCGGGCGACAAGTGATCTGGATAGCTGGCTGAAAACCTATAATTTGCCAGGCATCAGCGGCATTGATACGCGCGCCCTGACCCGCCGCATTCGCGATCTTGGCGCGCCGCGCGGCGCCTTGTGTCATACGCCTGATGGCAATATTGATATTGACGCGCTAAAGGCACAGGCCGCCGCATGGCCGGGTCTGAAAAACATGGATCTTGCGATTGATGTCACCTGCGACAACGCCCATGACTGGCGTCAGGGAAGCTGGCAGATGGACAAATCCAGCCATCTTGAAACACCATCTAAATATAAAGTTGTGGCCATGGATTTTGGCTGCAAACACAATATTCTGCGCAGTCTTGAAGATGCCGGCTGCGCGGTTCATGTTGTGCCTGCCCAGGCCACGGCGGACGAAATCATGGCTTTGCAGCCAGACGGGGTATTTTTATCGAATGGCCCCGGTGACCCGGCCGCAACCGCCGCTTATGCTGGCCCGCAGATCGCCAAGCTGATCGACCAAAATATGCCCGTTTTTGGCATTTGTATCGGCCATCAGCTCATGGCCTTGGCGCTTGGTGCCAAAACCCACAAAATGGATCGTGGTCATCGCGGCGCCAATCATCCGGTCAAAGACCTTGCCACTGGCAAGATCGAGATCACCAGCCAGAATCATGGCTTTGTGGTCGATCCGGACAGCCTGCCTGCCGAATTGGAAGTGTCGCATATTTCGCTATTTGACCAATCTGTTGAAGGGCTGCGCCACACCAGCAAACCTGCCTTTTGTGTTCAATATCACCCCGAATCATCACCTGGACCCCATGATTCGCGGTATCTATTTGAACGATTTACCGACCTGATGGAAAAAACGAGAGCTTAAGATATGCCGCGCCGTAACGATATCAAATCTATTCTCATCATCGGCGCCGGCCCCATTATTATCGGGCAGGCCTGCGAATTCGACTATTCTGGCGCACAGGCCTGCAAGGCACTGAAAGCCGATGGATATCGCATCATTCTGGTGAATTCCAATCCAGCGACGATCATGACTGATCCGGACATGGCCGATGCCACCTATATCGAGCCAATCACCCCTGGCACCGTTGCCAAAATCATCGAAGCCGAGCGCCCTGACGCGCTATTGCCAACAATGGGCGGCCAAACCGCGCTGAATACCGCGCTTTCGCTTTATAATGATGGCACTTTGGAAAAATACGGCGTCGAAATGATTGGCGCACGAACCGCCTCAATCGAAATGGCCGAAGATCGCGAATTATTCCGTCTGGCGATGGAACGGATCGGGCTTGAATGCGCCCGCGCCAGCACTGTCAGTAATTTTGCCGATGCGTTGACTGCCCTTGATAAGGTTGGTTTGCCAGCGATTATCCGCCCCTCTTTCACCCTTGGCGGTGAAGGTGGCGGCGTTGCCTATAACCGCGCCGAATTCGAAACCATCGTTGGCAATGGTCTTCGCCTGTCGCCCGTTTCAGAAGTGCTGATCGAAGAATCACTTCTTGGCTGGAAAGAATTCGAGATGGAGGTTGTGCGCGACACGACCGACAATTGCATCATCATCTGTTCGATCGAAAATATTGATCCGATGGGTGTCCATACAGGCGATTCAGTTACCGTTGCCCCTGCCCTGACCCTGACCGACAAGGAATATCAGGTGCTTCGCGATGCGTCATTGGCGGTGCTTCGTGAAATTGGCGTCGATACTGGCGGGTCGAATGTGCAATTTGCCGTTTGCCCAAATACCGGCCGTGTCATTGTGATCGAGATGAACCCACGCGTCAGCCGCTCGTCAGCGCTTGCCTCAAAGGCAACTGGCTTTCCAATTGCCAAAGTTGCTGCCAAATTGGCTGTTGGCTATCGGCTTGACGAGCTGGTCAATGACATCACCGGCGTCACACCGGCCAGTTTCGAGCCAACCATTGATTATGTCGTGACCAAAATCCCGCGCTTTACCTTTGAAAAATTTGCCGGTGCCGAACAAAATCTATCGACCTCGATGAAATCGGTTGGTGAGGCCATGGCGGTTGGTCGGTCATTTGAGGAAAGCCTGCAAAAAGCGCTTCGGTCGATGGAAATTGGTCTAACAGGTCTGAATAATGTCGATATGCCTGCGCCTGATAGCGCACTTGGCGAAGATCCGCTTCGCGGCTGGCTTGGCGAGCTGGTTCCAAACCGGATTTTGCGCATTGCGATGGCGCTGCGAAGCGGCATGTCAATTGCTGAAGTGCATAGCGCAACAAGCTGGGATATCTGGTTTCTGGAACGGATTGCGGCCATCATTGATGCTGAAAATGCCGTTATTGATAACGGCTTGCCTGATGATGCCGTATCGCTTCGCCATCTAAAATCGCTTGGCTTTGCCGATAGCCGCCTTGCCGAGCTTGCCAATCTTGATGATGCCACCGTTCGCGCGATGCGCGTAACCGCAGGGGTCAAACCCGTCTATAAACGGATCGATACTTGCGCTGCCGAATTCGCATCTGATACGGCCTATATGTATTCAACCTATGAAGTCACCGATCAGGCCGAATGTGAGTCTGATCCGAGTGACCGGAAAAAAATTGTCATCCTTGGTGGCGGGCCAAACCGCATTGGCCAGGGAATCGAATTTGACTATTGCTGTGTCCATGCTTGCTATGCGTTGTCCGAAGCTGGCTATGAAACCATCATGATCAATTGTAATCCGGAAACGGTTTCAACCGATTATGACACGTCCGACCGGCTGTATTTTGAGCCTTTGACCGACGAAGATGTGATTTCGGTTATCAAGCGCGAAGCCGAAAATGGCGATCTGAGCGGCGTCATCGTCCAGCTTGGTGGGCAAACCCCACTGAAAATCGCCGCCGCCTTGGAAGCCGAGGGCATTCCCATCCTTGGCACCAGCCCAGATGCAATCGATCTTGCTGAAGATCGCGAACGCTTTCAAAAACTATTGCAAAAGCTGGATCTGTTGCAGCCCGAAAATGGCATCGCCCATTCCGCCGAAGAAGCACGTGCGATCGTTGACCGTATTGGCCTGCCGGTTGTGATCCGGCCATCCTATGTTCTTGGTGGGCGGGCGATGGAAGTCGTTCACCAAATTGCCGATCTTGAACGCTATATGCGTGATGCCGTTGTTGTATCGGGAAGCAACCCTGTCTTGATTGACCGCTTTCTCAATAATGCCATCGAAGTTGATGTTGATGCGCTATGCGATGGTACTGATGTCTATATTGGTGGCATCATGGAACATATCGAAGAAGCTGGCATTCATTCCGGTGATTCGGCCTGTTCATTACCGCCACAGCATTTATCTGACGATATTCTTGCCGAAATTCGCCGCCAAACCTCAGAACTTGCCTTTGCCTTGAATGTTGTCGGATTGATGAATATCCAATTCGCCATCCGTGAAGATAAAATCTATCTTCTCGAAGTTAATCCGCGGGGCAGCCGCACTGTGCCGTTTGTGGCGAAAACCACCGGCGTTCCCCTTGCCAAAATCGCGTCACGCGTCATGGCTGGTGAAAAGCTGGCAAGCTTTCATCTCAAGGATCTTGATTTGCCGCATGTTGCTGTCAAAGAAGCGGTCTTCCCATTTGCACGATTCCCCGGTGTCGATGTGTTCCTTGGCCCTGAGATGAAATCGACTGGCGAAGTCATGGGCATTGACCGCAGCTTTGGCGCGGCATTTTCCAAAAGCCAGCAAGGTGCCGGTGTTGATCTGCCGCTATCGGGTACTGTCTTTATTTCGGTCAAGGATGAAGACAAACAAGCCTTTGTCGAAATTTGTCGCAATCTTGTCGAAGATGGCTTTAAGATTCTGGCGACAGGCGGCACCACCGATGCCTTGAATGCGGCTGGTGTTCCAGCAACACGGATCAACAAAGTCATGGAAGGTAGGCCGCATGCGGTTGACGCGATGCTGTCTGGCGAGATCCAACTTGTTTTCAACACCGCCAAGGGTGCTGGGGCGATTAAGGATTCTTTCTCGCTTCGGCATAACGCTCTTACCAATAAAATTCCCTATTACACAACGGTTTCAGGAAGCCGCGCAGCGGCTGAGGCAATTCGCGCCCTCCGTCAGGGACAGCTTGGTGTCCGCACGTTGCAGGATTATCTTGCAGATATTAAGCGTTAACCGTTAACCTACCGTAATACTATTGGGTAACGCCGCTTTGCGGCCCGCGTAAATGGATTATTAAAACGATGGAAAAAATACCTTTCACCCCACAAGGGCTGAATGTCATTAAAGAAGAGCTTGCGCATCTGAAAGGCACTGAACGTCAGGCCGTGATTAATGCCATTGCCGTTGCCCGCGAACATGGGGACTTGTCAGAAAATGCCGAATATCACGCCGCGCGTGAAAAACAGTCATTCATTGAAGGTCGCATTTCCGAGCTTGAAGATGTGACAAGCCGTGCCGAAGTTATCGATGCGGAAAAATTAAATGGTGAAAAAGTGACCTTTGGCACAAGTGTCGGGGTTGTTGACGAAGAAACCGACGAAGAATCGCTGTATCACATTGTCGGGCCTTACGAGACCGATATTTCCAAGCGCATGATTTCAACATCATCACCTGTTGCCCGTGCGGTCATTGGCAAAAGTGTTGGCGACTCAGTTGAGGTGCAAACCCCAGGCGGCGTGCGATCTTATGAGATATTGTCGATCGCCCTGTTTGACATCACCAAGGTCTAGCCAAACCACAAGGCACCGATAGCCACAGTCTGGCCAGCTCTTTTTGACTTGCCCTATCGTTTCAAAGGCATGCCGATGAACCGATCCGGCAGTTCGCTAGCTTTGGTTGATTGGCACGCCAACAAGCTGTTTTGCCGACCGGATCGACAGGGCGGTTTTCACATGGCTGACATTTTTTGCTGGTGTCAGATGGCCTGTCAGGAATTTCTGGAAATCATCCCAATCATGGGCAACTATTTTCAATAGAAAATCAGTCTCGCCCATCAGCATATGGCATTCGCGCACTTGCGGCCATGTCGATACCAGCGTTTCAAAATCCTGCAAATCGGTTTCAGCCTGGCTGGTCAAACCAACAAAGGCAAACACCTGAACGCTATAGCCAAGCGCATCCGAATCAATATCGGCATGATAGCCTTTGATTATACCGGCATCTTCCAATGCGCGGACCCGCCGAAGACATGGCGGCGCCGAAATACCGGCATTTTTGGCAAGATCGACATTCGTCATGCGCCCATGATCTTGCAAATCACGCAAAATCTGTCGATCAACCGAGTCCAGTTTTATTTTTTCAGCCATAAATACAGCGCCAGCAGTGATAAAGCGTTACGTTAAGACCTGCATAATAGACGCGCCACACATCATTCGACAAGCGCTATTGCGTAATATTATTGCCTGAAGACCGCGCCCAAGTTACTTATAGTTATCAAGCTGACCAAGATGGAGACAACGCTTTGCCCGCATGCACCCCTTTGACCCCTTCGGGCAAAAACACCAAAATCAACGGTGCAAATTCCCAGATTTGGGTGGTTAGCGATGGCACGGCAGGCATGCGGTTACAGGCCATTGCGCTTGGCGATGCGTTGGTCGGCGCCAACATAACAAACCAGACCAGCCTTGCCGACATCATCATAACACCATCTTGGTGGCTCCGGCACCTGCCGCGCCTTGTCCCTTTCTTGCCAAAAGCCTTGCTATCTTCATTGCTTGGGTCGATTGCAACGCGCCTAAACCAGGATAAACCGGCAGTCATTATCACTTGTGGTCGACGCATGGCGGGAACATCAATTGCCCTAAACCATCTGTCAAAAGCGAATGGGGCTGGCACGCGCACAATCCATATTCAAGATCCGCGTCTACCACCACATTATTTTGATATTTTGATCGTGCCACAGCATGATCCGGCACGCGGCCCGAATGTCCTGACAAGCATGGCATCGCTAAACCGTCTTGATAAGTCCAAGATCGCCGATGCAGCAAATCAGCTTGGCGATAAATGGACTGGTCTTCCCGCGCCGCGGGTGGCGGTTCTGCTTGGTGGGGCCAACCGGCGCTATGGCATTTCGGCGATAATGGCAAAGGATATGGCGAAAAGACTTGCCGATTTTGCCACCAAAACAGGTGCCAGCCTTGCCCTAATCCCGTCACGGCGAACGCCTGCCAATCTTGTCGCCCATCTCACTGCCGCGCTGGGGCCATTGCCCTATGCGGTTATGGATCAGGCCGAAAACAACCCCTATCCGGGAATTTTGGGGCTGGTTGATGCGGTGATTGTTACATCTGATTCGGTCAATATGATATCTGAGGCGACGGTCACCGGCCTGCCAATTCTCATTGCCGAATGGCAAAGCGAAACCGGCCGGATTGGCGCATTTCATGATGCGATGATGACCGCGGGGCATATTGCGCCATTACGCGATCATCTTCCGCAAAAAGGCTTTGCCCCGCTTTTTGAAATGCCCGCAATTGTAAAATCAGTTTTGGCACGACTGGACCGCTAGATTACCGCCAGCGGAGCCAATGCAGATTAGTGAAATAATTTGCGGTTATCATTGGGGAACATACCGTCATAAAGACCGGCAACCTGTTCGGCATATCCGTTATAGATTTGCGTTTTTACATTCTTATTACTGCCAAGCAGCCGCTCGGTTTCTTGCGACCAACGCGGATGCGGCACTTCGGGATTCACATTCGCCCAAAATCCATATTCACGCGCATTTAACTGTTCCCAAAAAGACACGGGCTGTTGATCGGTAAAGGTGAAACGCGTGATCGATTTGACCGATTTAAACCCATATTTCCACGGTGCTACCAACCGGATTGGCGCGCCGTTCTGAGCTGGCATTGGCTTGCCATAAATGCCCGTCGCCAGAAAGGCCAGTTCATTTGTGGCTTCGGCAAGGGTCAGCCCCTCAACATAGGGCCATGGATACCAGCTTTGCTTTTGTCCGGGGGCAATTGATGGATCAAGAAAGGTTTCCATCTGCAAATATTTGGCTTCGGGCTTTGGATTTGCCAGCTTGACCAAATTGGCCAATGGCACCCCACTCCACGGCACGGCCATCGCCCATGCCTCAACACAGCGATGCCGGTAAAGTCGTTCCTCAAGCCCACCTATCTTGGCGATCAGATCTTCGGCATCAAGCTGCATTTCAGTTTCAACCAGACCATCAATTGTAACCACCCACGGATCGGTAACCAGCTTTTGCGCGCGTTTACGGATATTCTTTGATGATCCAAATTCGTAAAAATTCGTATAGGTGGTTGCATCATCTTCGGGCGTGATATCACGATCTAGCCGATAGGCCATATTACGCGGCGCTGGATAGCCCTCGATGGCAGCTGCCGCGGCAGCGGCAAACCCGCCAACACCAGTCAAGGCCGTTGTCAGTCCAAGACCGGCAAAGCCTGCAGCGCGAAGCCATTCGCGGCGGTTTAGGTAAATATGTTCAGATGTTGCATCTGCTTCAGCCATTGCCCAGCTTGGGCGTTTTTTGATCAGCATTGACCATCTCCTTCAGCGACACGGCGTTGGTGATCTTCATTTGTAATGGTTTAATATGGCAAATATGCGGCATAAAACCTGCGCAATTATGTCTGCTGCAATATCAGATTTTTACGTCAGGCTGGCGGTTACTTTGGCAATTCTTTGCATCGCATCGGCCAAAACATCATCAGCCGCGGCATAAGAGATTCTGAAATAGGGCGACAGACCAAAGGCAACGCCCGGCACCACCGCCACTTCACCCGCCGCAAGAAGATAGCTGACAAAATCACTGTCGCTTTCGATGATTTTGCCATCTGGCCGCTTTTTGCCAATCAATTTGGCAATCGAGGGATACACATAAAAGGCCCCATCGGGAAGCGGGCAATCAATCCCGTCAATATCGTTCAGCGCAGTGCAAACAAGCTGGCGGCGACGGGCAAAAGCAGCGCGGTTTTCAGCCATGAAATCCAACGGCCCGTCAAGCGCAGCAATGGCAGCATATTGCGCCATTGAATTCGGACTTGATGTTGATTGCGATTGCACCTTTGCCATGGCTTTGATCAACGGCACTGGCCCGCTGCCATATCCAATGCGCCAGCCTGTCATGCAATAGGATTTCGACACGCCATTGACGGTTAGAATACGATCTTGCAGATCCGGCGCAATCGTTGCCATCGTCGCAAATTGGAAATCGTCATAGACCAGATGTTCATAGATATCGTCACTAATCAAATGCAATTGCGGATGGCGGCGCATGACCGCGGCAAAAGCCAGCAAGTCATTTGCATCATAGCCAACCCCGCCAGGGTTTGATGGGCTGTTAAGGATAAGCCATTTACTATTCGGCGTAATGACCGCTTCCAGATCTTCGGCGCTAATCTTCATGGGGTTAGCACCGCTTCCCTTTACAAAGACCGGCTTTGCCTCGCAAATTTCGACAATACCAGCAAAGCTAACCCAATAGGGTGTTGGAATAATCACTTCATCGCTAGGGTTCAAACTGGCCATCAACGCATTAAACAAAACCTGCTTGCCGCCAGTGCTAACCGTAATCATATCAGGCGTACAGGCAACATTGTTTTCACGCGCAAATTTCCGGCAGATCGCTTCCTTCAATTCGGGAATACCATCAACTTGCGTATATTTTGTTTTGCCTGCCTTCATCGCCGCAATCGCAGCATCCTTGATATGCTGCGGCGTATCAAAATCGGGCTCGCCAGCAGCAAGGCCAATCACCTTGCGGCCTGCCGCTTTCATATTCAATGCCATGTCGGTAATCGACACTGTTGGTGATGGCGCGATGCGGTTTAGCCTGTCCGAAATAAGGCCCATTGATCCAGTCTCCTTTTCCCTTTCAAATTTATGGGGTGCTTTGTGGTCTGGGACAAGTGCTTTTCGCCACGCCCCCTTTCTTCTTTGGGCGAACATGCCTATCTTAGAGGCATGACCGAAACCAGCAACGACAAGCTAATCATCACCCGATCAAGCGGCCCAGCAAATTTTGACCTAACGTCAGAATTTAAACCGGCTGGTGATCAGCCAACCGCGATTGCCGAATTGATCGAAGGCATTCAAACCGGCGAACGCGACCAAGTGCTGCTTGGGGTGACAGGATCAGGCAAAACCTTTACCGCCGCGCATGTCATCCAGCAGATCAAGCGGCCAACGCTTATTCTGGCGCCAAACAAAACACTGGCAGCCCAGCTATATGGCGAGATGCGGTCGCTATTTCCCAATAATGCGGTCGAATATTTCGTTTCCTATTATGATTATTACCAGCCCGAGGCCTATGTGCCTCGATCCGATACCTATATCGAAAAAGAATCGTCAATCAATGAACAGATTGACCGTATGCGCCATTCAGCGACCCGCGCGCTTCTTGAACGGGACGACGTCATCATTGTTGCTTCAGTATCTTGCATCTATGGTATCGGTTCGGTTGAGACCTATTCCAGCATGACGATGAAACTCACTGCAGGTGAAACTGTTTCACGGCAAGATTTGCTGCGCCAGCTGACCGAGCTTCAATATCGCCGCAATGATACAAATTTTGTGCGTGGCGCATTTCGGGTTCGCGGTGACTCGGTTGAATTATTTCCGGCGCACCTTGAAGATCGCGCATGGCGCATTTCGCTTTTTGGCGATGAAATCGAAGCGATTTTTGAATTTGATCCGCTGACCGGTTCCAAAAATGCAAGCCTGGATAGCATCACGATCTTTGCCAATTCGCATTATGTGACGCCGCGGCCAACCTTGCAGCAGGCCTGCAAGCAGATAAAACAGGAACTCAAGGGCCGTATTGCCGAATTCACCGCCAATAATCAGCTTCTTGAAGCCCAGCGCATCGAACAGCGGACACAATTTGATGTTGAGATGATCGAGGCGACTGGCGCTTGTGCCGGTATTGAAAATTATTCGCGCTATCTTTCCGGACGTGGGCCAGGCGAGCCACCACCAACGCTGTTTGAATATCTGCCGGAAAATGCACTTTTGATTATTGATGAAAGCCATGTCACCGTCCCCCAGCTTGGCGCCATGTATAAAGGCGATTTTGCGCGCAAATCCACCTTGTCAAATTATGGTTTTCGGCTGCCATCATGCCTTGATAACCGGCCCTTGAAATTTGAAGAATGGGAAGGATTCCGGCCACAAACCATTTTTGTTTCGGCCACCCCGGGCAAATGGGAACTAGAAAGAACTGGCGGTGTCTTTAGCGAACAGGTGGTGCGGCCAACAGGGTTGATTGATCCAAATTGTATTGTCCGGCCAACGGTCAATCAGGTTGATGATATCATTGCCGAATGCCGCGACGTTGCCGCCAAGGGCCAGCGTGCGCTTATCACGACCCTGACGAAAAAAATGGCCGAAGCTTTGTCCGAATATATGTATGAGTCAGGGTTGCGCGTCCGCTATCTCCATTCAGATATAGATACGCTGGAACGGATTGAAATCATGCGCGATCTGCGCCTCGGTGTGTTTGATGTGCTGATCGGCATTAACCTGCTTCGTGAGGGGCTTGATATTCCCGAATGTTCACTTGTCGGCATTCTGGACGCTGATAAGGAAGGCTATCTTCGGTCTCGAACATCGCTTATCCAGACCATCGGACGCGCCGCGCGAAATCTTGATGGCCGTGTTATTCTCTATGGCGACCGCGTCACGGATTCAATGCAATATGCGCTGGATGAAACCAACCGGCGCCGCGAACGCCAAACAGCCTATAACAAAGCCCATGGCATTACGCCTGAGTCGGTTCGCAAAGAAATCGCTGATGTTCTGGATTCAGTCTATGAACGTGGCGATCATCTGACGCCACAGGCTGGTGCCAAATCAGGCGATCTGATCGGCAGCAATTTCAAAACGGTACTCGCTGATCTTGAAACCAATATGAAAGCCGCCGCCGCCAATCTGGAATTTGAAGAAGCGGCAAGATTGCGCGATGAAATTCGCCGTATGGAAGCGGCCCAGCTTGGCCTGTTTGAACCCGGGGTTCCTTCCGCCATTGCAGAAAAGCATGGGTTTCCTGCTGGCACCCCCGGCGCGCCAATTAAAAAGCGTGGACGACGGCGGTAAGGCTGACAAAAGCCAAGCAGCCAGCCTGTCACACCACTTTGCGCCACTTGCAAAAATCACAGCAAAACTGCGGCTAACCATCAACGGTTTTGCACAAGTTCTGCAAAAATGCCATGATTCGGTTCACTTGCTTGAAAATTTACGCTGATCGAACGTCTTTTTGCCCTTGAAATATATTAACTAATTGTATTTATTGTATTTTAATTTTATGCCTATTTTTTAGGCAAAGGGTAATTTTTCGTAGAAAAACAGTACACCATAAAAAATTTTAGGGGTTTTTCCACAGGTTTATCCACAGCAATCGGGGAAAACAATTCTTACCATTTTCGAAGACGAAATCTAGCTGATTCGCAAATTCCAAATTAATGCGGCTAGATTGGAACCACACCCTTGTATTCGGGCATATATCATCAACCGGTCATAGATCAATCGCGGCAAAGGATCATCGGTATTGATTGAAAATCGCCTCTCCCCCGACTGCAGCAATGACTTTGCTTGGGAAATTTTTTATAATGTTTATGTCGTCATGTCGCGCCCCGAACCGCCGTCAAAACTTCGGCAATCACAAGCCCAGCGACCAAAGCCAAGACCGCAGCCAAACCCAAATAGGTGAGACATAAAGTGGAAAATACACCGAACATGCCGCCAAATTTGAAACGCGGTATTGCCTATTTAAAGACCGAGCTTAAGACTTTGCCAAGTCAGCCCGGAGTTTACCGGATGCAAAATGCGGCTGGTGAGGTGCTTTATGTTGGCAAGGCCCGCAATCTTGTTCGCCGCGTAACAAACTATACCCAGCCAAACCGCCTGTCCAATCGGATCATGCGCATGGTTGGTGAAACCAAAAAATTAGAAGTGATTGTCACAAAATCTGAAATCGAAGCGCTGCTTCTTGAGTCAAATCTGATCAAGAAAATGCAGCCACGATATAATATCCTGCTTCGTGA
>Ga0115564_10003954_pt1 | contig 12225 bp, 11 predicted proteins | sample COGITO_mtgs_1105_7_FD_88680 | JGI IMG/M metagenome (GOLD analysis project Ga0115564, IMG submission 88680) | Pelagic marine microbial communities from North Sea - COGITO_mtgs_110523 | ecosystem: Environmental > Aquatic > Marine > Epipelagic | place: Germany:Helgoland, sampling site Kabeltonne...
AGGCCATTGAAATGTACACTACCATTTTCTTGTTGTTCTGCACACACAAGTTCTGCATCTCTTCTACCCTGCTCAGCGATTGATCAATGGTGGCATTGGTATTTCTTAATTGAAAAGTCTCTGATATGCTGAACGGATAACCCAAATAGTCGATCTCCTCAAAGTTGCATGCATCTTCTGCCCCTCTTTTATTCGCTACAATGGCGAGAAGTTTAGACTTGGTGTTCTCTAAATTGAGCATGGAAAGAACTTCAGCTGTATCCCTCAATTGAGGAATAGCCTTTGGCGAAACGAAACTTCCGAAATCAATGGTATCAAAACCAACTTTCAATAACTGATCAATGTACGCAGCCTTTTTCTCTGTAGGAATGAATAGATCCATTCCTTGCATGGCGTCTCTTGGGCATTCAATAATTTTCACACTCATTGCAGTAATCTTTTATTGATGTTTTTAATCAGCCAAGGACCTTCGTAAATAAAGCCCGTGTACAACTGGACCAATGAAGCACCAGCATTCAATTTCTCTAAAGCATCTTCCGGATTATGGATTCCACCAACGCCAATGATTGGAATACTGCCATTGGACTCTCGGTGAATGAATTTAATCACATCCGTACTCCTTGTTAGCACAGGAACACCGCTTAACCCACCTGCTTGCTCAGCTAAACTTTTGGGCGACTTTAAATTACTTCTATCCAATGTAGTGTTGGTAGCAATTAATCCATCAATATTGATCTCGCCAACCAGAGAAACGATATCAGACAATTGGTCTTCAGAAAGATCAGGCGCTATTTTTAGCAAGACTGATTTAGGCTTTGATTGTTTTGAACGGTATTCAAAGAGGGTCTCAAATATCCGTTTCAACTCATCTTTTCCTTGTAACTCTCTCAAACCAGTCGTGTTTGGCGAACTCACGTTTACAGCAAAATAATCAACATGATCATAGAGTTTTTCAAAAGTAATGAGGTAATCATCCACGGCTTTATCATTCGGAGTGACTTTATTCTTGCCTATGTTTCCTCCAATTGGCACCCTGTGATTTGACTTTTTGATGCGTTCTACAGCAGCATCTACCCCATCGTTATTAAAGCCCATTCTATTAATCAGTGCTTCATCTTCTACCAAACGAAAAAGTCGTGGTTTTGGATTTCCAGGCTGACCTACAGGAGTCACCGTGCCAATTTCAATGAATCCAAAACCTAGCTCAGCCAAAGAATCAATCCATTTAGCGTCTTTATCGAATCCGGCAGCCAATCCCACCGGATTTGGAAAGGTCAATCCAAAGAGCTTTCTCTCCAGTTTTTTGTCCTCTACTTTAAAAGATGGAGCAAGAGGACTGTTTAGTAGTCCGAGGTTATGAAACCGCTCCAACCAAGAGGTCGCAAAATAATGCGCCTTTTCAGGATCCATAGTGTAAAGAAGCGGGCGAATGATTGACTTATACATCGCTGCGAAAGTAAGTTTATCTCATTTCTTTTGTCGTCCTTTGAGTACAATTAAATGAAGAAATTATGAAAACTCTATTCACGGCAATTTTCTCTGCTTTACTTATGTTTTCTTACGCTGGTGAGTTCAAAGTGAAGTTTGAAATTCAGACGGTTGATCATTCAGCTATTGAAGTTACAAGTCTTGTTATTACTGAACACGGAGAAGAAATATTACGGCAAAAGGTTCCCGCTGATGGTGATGTGAAATTGAAATTAGAGGAAGGCAAGCTTTATGAAGCATGGATTATGAAGGAAGGCTATACTGCTCACGTGATTCATAATATCCACAGCGAAGGTGACGGTAAATTTAAGGTGACATTGTACAAAACTTCAGAGTCTCTTCCGGCCATTACTTCCTCTTATCTTGCTCTTAATCGTATGTTTGATAACGTAAAAGAGATGACGATTCCTGCAGAGTTGTTGGGAGATTCAATATGCGTTGTAAAGGAAGGTACTATGAGCAAAGACGAGCAAAAGTCATTGAGCAAGATTCAATCCATTGCTTAAAGTCAAACCAAGGCGCAAAAGAAGATTGATAAGTTGATAAAAAAGCGTGCGAAATTGGACGAGGATATAAGCGAACTAAGCGCTGAACTGGCAACGGGTGAAACAGAGCGCGCTGGCGGTGAAGAAGATAAATTGAAGTTGCAAGAGAAGATTGTGAAGATTCAAGGTAAGCTGGAGAAACTTGCCTATTGATCTTCTGTATATATCACTTCTATAGTTTTTACGCTTATTGACCTTGATAACAAGGTTCCCTTGCCCTGCAGCCATAGGTAAGCTTTCATTTGAGCGTCCATTGGAACTTCTCGGGGCATTCTAAGGAAAAAGAAAGTCTTGTTCCATTGTCCATCAATCGGATCGGTATAAACTAGATCGGCAGCGCGATACTGATAGTGAAGGTCTCCTTTATCGAAGGAAACAACACCTGACACATCTGCTTCTGCATAATCATCGGAATATGTTCCGAATTCAATCTGGATCATTTCATCCTTGTGCGTAACCACGCTATCTGCACTTACTTTAAGTGGTTGGCTAAAATTACTGCTTTTTGTAAGCAAGTATTTTTCATGGCGTTCATCAAATTCTATAAATGCCACTTCTGAAATCAAAGTAGTGTCGAATGATGTACGCTCTGGCAATCCTTTTCTCAATCGATCAGTATCAGCATCTTGATAAGCGCCACCAATCAATCCGAAGTCTGATGATACGCTAGGGTTCATGAAAAACGTCCAATAGGCCTTCTTGGTCATGGTGCTGTCCGTGATGGCACCCTTATAAAAGAAGTTGGTTTGCAGGTAGTTGTTCCAAACCAAAACTGCGATCAGTCCTGTAACCGCCATTCCGAGCCATCTTGACTTTTTGAATGTGAAGGCGATAAAGCCAGCCAGGCCAAAAGCACACAGCGCATACATATCAATCATTGGCCGAATAGATAAGCTTCCACCATAATACCAGCACCACCAGCTGAAGGTGATGTAAATGTGCAAGGCAATCACAGTAATACTTGCCCAATAAAGGCCTTTATCCAATCGTTTGTTAAAGAACAAGCCTATCAAGGCTAAGACCATGATGGGCGTGTAGAGGAGCCAGCCGTTTCTGTAGCTGAACAATCCTTTAACGGCATTGCCTGTGAGCCAGTAAAACGCTTCATTCTCATACGAGTAATTGACCCAATCGCCAGTGGTGAATTTCCAAAACACCAATTGTGGAATGATAGGAAGAAAGGCGATTAAGGCAGCCAACGCCAGTTTCGGTTGAAACAACTGCTTTAAACTTCCTGTATTTACATACAGCATTATCGGTGTTACCAAGCCAATGGTGATGTTGGTAGGACGTATCAATACTATCCAGCCAAGGATTAATGACATGGTTAGTAAAGTACTTGTTTTATAATGTTTTAACCATCGATCATTCAACCAAAGATAGAATGCGATCAACGCGAAGTTGTAAACATGAGACATGCCACTATCTGATGTGCTGTAGTGCAACAAATTGGTGCCGTAAAACACAACAAACACCGTCAGCGAGGCGATCCATCCTGAAAAGCGCTGGTATAGAATGTGCCACAGTGCCCAACATCCTAGAAGCAGAAATAGAATTGCTGTGAAAGCCACAGCCAATTGATAAGGTGTGGTCCACCCATTGCGCTTGTAGTCAAAGATTTCTGCAATAGTGTCCGCAATGTAAAATCCTGGAACCCACGCATACGCCAATCCCATGGTCATTTTTGGAAGGTGCTTTCCCGGAAGTCCTTCATGCATCCAAGAGCGGTAACCTTCCCGTCCAGGAATTTCACCGTGCAATGTATTCAACGGATCTCCGTGAACCAGTGTTCCTTCTATGTATCCGTAGTAGCCATATCCATCACTTCGGATGGCACTTTCATTGCTCCAATGCCCGAAGTCGAGCATATGAAACACTGCTAAAGCGCAGATGATGATAAGAATGGGCCAGGGAGATTTGAACATGTAGCGTCAAAAGTAAGTTCTAAATAAATCAAAGCAGAACTGCATATCGTACATTCGCCCCATGGCAATCATTCAGGCAAATAATGTCTTCAAGAATTACGGTGAACTGGCCGTGTTGAAAGGAATCAGCCTCAGTATTGAAGCGAAGGAAATTGTAAGTATAGTAGGCGCTTCAGGAGCTGGTAAAACAACGCTTTTGCAGATATTAGGCACCTTAGACAGACCAGGTCAAGGGCAAGTGATGATTGCTGATACCGATGTTTTCGCGTTGAAAGACAAACAGGTTTCCACTTTCAGAAATCAGAAAATTGGATTCATTTTTCAATTCCACCAGTTGCTACCTGAGTTTTCAGCTATTGAGAATGTATGCCTACCAGCATTCATTGCGGGTAAGTCAAAAAAGGAAGCCGAAGAACAAGCCAAAGAATTGCTATCCTTCCTAAAAGTAGATCACCGAATGAACCACAAGCCCAATGAGTTGAGTGGCGGTGAACAACAACGTGTGGCTGTGGCAAGATCGCTGATCAACAATCCTGCAGTGGTGTTTGCCGATGAACCTTCGGGTAACCTTGATTCTAAAAATGCCGATGATTTGCACCAGCTTTTCTTCGATTTGCGCGACCAGTTTGGGCAAACCTTTGTGATCGTTACGCACAACAATGAGTTGGCGAACATGGCGGATCGAAAATTGGAAATTGTAGACGGCAATTTATAAGTGTATCATGTTTGGTCTCGTTTTTGGTTAATCACAAACCATGCTTAAAACCTCTACCCTATTTCTTATTCTCTTTATTTCAACATTTCAGTTACACAGCCAATGGTTTTACCAACTGCCAACACATGATCTGCTCAAAGATTCTTGTGTAGCTGAAATCATCGTAGAAAAGTTTGAATTGAACTCGGCAGAAGGTTGGATCACTGACACCAAAAGAGACCCTAATGAAAAGGCTAAGCCTTTCAATCAAATAGCGCATTACTACATCAACGATTTTGGAAAAGCAGACTCATTGATCTACTATTTTGATGGAAAACGCTTCGGTGGTTTTATATTGAAGTATGATGCCGAAGGAAACCTCATTGAAACGCATGAGTTTAGGCCAGAGCGCCAATTCATGACGGTGAATCGAATTGGGAAAATTGAAGGTGGTTACTCGATAAAATACTTTTCAGACCAAAAGTTGTGGAAGCAAAGCGTAGTAAATCATGACATCATATTCATTGAAGATCGACACAACCGCGGTCAAGACTCTATCCATTTTCGCTTCAATCCTGAAACTGATGAAAGTTTTAGAAACACCTATATCAACGATTCATTGGCTGCCACCGGTTACATTCACTGGAAGTTAAAGGATGGCGTGCCAGACAGCTTGATCATCATCAGTGAATTTTTTGATGATCGCGTAGTAAGGCATTACGACTTACGAGGGTCGGGTCGGTATGAAGGGCGATTCAAGGTGCTTCCAGACGGATCACCAATAATACCCTCAAGTTCCGTATTTCATAGCAGTGCAGCGCATTACAATTACAAGAATCACTACGATAAATTTCGTGGTTTATCTTGGGAACCTACCCGCCATTTTACCGAAGATTCGCTTCCTCGCGAGTCATCCGTTCATTTAGACCCTCGCTTTGATGGGACAACCCATCGGGAGTTTTGTACTATAGCATACACGTTCAAAAACTGCCCTGAGTAATGAAGCGTGGAGCATCCCTAGGCATATTGATTGTATTCTACGTCATAAGTGTGGTGTGGGCGTTTTACATTGGCCGCTGGGAAACGATTTATGGTGTTGGGGCTTCATTGGTTATCTTGATTCAAGGCTCCATTCTTGTGCTTTCAGTAGTGTTAATGCTGCTTAAGTGGGGCGTTGATTCTTCGCTTAGAGCTTCATTCATAGTTGGTACCGTACTCAACCTCATTCTTATTCTCGGTCATGAAGCCAGTGAATACCAACCGACCAGAACGATTATCATTCCTGATAAGTACGAAGGGTGCGTTTACCTTTTTTCGGTGAATGGCCCGCGAGATGATGTATATGTGGATGAACGTGGATTTGGCTATATCGGATCAGAAGATCAAGTGAATTGGGAGATTCAGCGAGGCGGAAAGGATATTACGAATGCCTGGAATACTAGTCATAGCAATGAAGTCGCCTATGAAGAGGACGGACAGCTGGTAGTATACAATGTCATGTGTTTAGAAATCAATGACAAGGATGAATATCCAGATCAACACACCGACCCTTATGGCCAAGTGAAATGCATGAATCATTATGAATTTTTAGATCTGGTGCAATTGGGATGGGTAGATGAAAGTCAACTTCGCAAAAGGGTTTGGAACAAAGACCGAAGCCGTTTAGATCGCGAGAAGTCGAGGTTAGGGGTTGGCGATTGATGATCTATAATTAATGATTCATGATTGGATCAATGCTAGCGTCAGTCTGAGGTTGCTGACGAAGGAAGCAAGTCTCGAAGACTAGCGGCAATAGGAACTATCCTTAAGAAACGCCTTGCCTACTTCGAGACGCTCCCATCGGTCGCCCTCAGCATGACAAGGCTCCTCCTATGGTCATAGATTCATGATTGAGCTTCGAGCATATCGTAATTATGAATGCTGGGGTGAAGCTTTCACAGCGTTACTGGTTCGTTATGCGGAAGTGCGTTTCGTAAACCGTAATCACTTAGATAACCTGCTGATCATTATGGATTTGATAGCATCTAATTAAATTAATATCAATGGCGAAATATGCATGCAGCATAAAACGAAGCCAGAGTTTAAACGCAGCGTTGCGGAGTTAAAAAACGCCTTGAAAGCTTCGAGGCTTTTCTTTGCTTCGTTTCTTTTGGGCATAAAAGAAATGAAGGAGAATATTCTTTGACATGGAATTTCTACGGTGCGCTGAGCAGGCCTTTCAACGCTCTTAATAGGCGGTGTGGGTTTGTTCAATGTCTGTCACTTCGAGTGATTCCGCGATGAGCGGGATTGTATCGAGAAGGACTAGACATTGCATAATGTTCAGGGTTATTCACTGCTGTTTTAGTTCTCGATACATCGCGCTAAGGCGCGCCACTCGAAGCGCCTCTGCAGAGTAGCTTAAGCGCTCGCAGACTGACAGCTGATAACTGATATCTGATGGCTCTTACTCTTCCAACAGTTCACTCCTTCACTCTTTAACCCTTCTCCTTATTCAACTCAGCAATATCAATCTTCAACTCTTTGTATTCAAAGTGATTTAGGACTTCAGGAGAATCATCTACGCCACCCTTTTCATTTTTGGCCACGGTGATGTATTCCAACTCTCGGGTGCTTGGGGCGGCCATCAACTCGCTTAAGGCATCCACTTTTGCATAGTCTTCTTTATCTATCGGCTCTAGCCATTGATCAAACTGATCAGGACTCAATACGATGGGCATAGTGTGTGGCTTCGTGCCTCCATTATTGATTTGATGCATCGGTTCGTCTGCCTCTTTGGTGATGATGGCGCAGGTTAAGTATTCTTTGCCGTCAATGGTGGCCACATCCCACATTCCAGCTACTGCTAGACTATCATAATCTTTTGGTGCGATGAAGAAGGGGTACCTTTCATCGTCTTGCTCATGAAAAGTGAAGAATCCATCCAACACAATAACGCAACGCCTGTCGTGGGCAGAATCTCGCCATGTGGGCTTTTCATCATCAAACATGGTTTCGCTGGCTGCATTCCACGTTTTGCGACCGATGTCTAATGCTTTCTTTTGCCTATCCACTGCCTTCAATGGATCGCCATGCGGTTTGTCGCTGCGCCAATTGGGAATAAATCCCCATGAAAATTGCGCCAAGCGCTGTCCATTCGCACCGCGCACCAAACAAGGCAAAAAGGCATTCTCCTTTCCTGGGCTGAAGTAACGTTTTACTGCTGCTGCATCAGGTTTTTGAAGGTGCCTGCCTGGCTCACCCTCTCTCCATAGCGCATATTGCTCGTGCAAGTCGCGCATATTATCAGCGTTGGAGGTGTTTTTTATAAGATATCTGAACGCGGTATTGGTGTCGAAAGCTACATGATTACACATGGGCCAAAGGAAAGGGTTTTGAGTATAATTCTCGCCTTAGATTTTCATTTTTTGGTGTGGTTTTTTGATAGGTCTATCGATCAAGGGTTTGGGTTGATTCATGATTTATAATTAGGCTTCGAGCATGCCGTAATTATGAATTCAAGGGTGAAGCTTTCACAGCGTTACTGGTTCGTTATGCGGAAGTGCGTTTCGTTAACCACAATCAGTTAGCTAACCTACTGATCATTATGGATTTGATAGCTCTAATTAAATTAATATCAATGGCGAAATATGCATGCAGCATAAAACGAAGCCAGGGTTTAAACGCAGCTTTGCGGAGTTTAAAAACGCCTTGAAAGCTTCGAGGCTTTTCTTTGCTTCGTTTCTTTTAGCCATAAAAGAAATGAAGGAGAATTTTCTTTTATTCTTCATTTCAACTTTGGCTTGATCCAAAGTTGAGCAAAGATCAAGGCTGTGAAATCTTTTCTACCAAGCCAAACTTCGTTCCTGGCCTGCCGCGATTTTAAACTCGTTCCGCTTTCAGCGTTCCTCAAACAGTAAAATCGCTGCGCAATGCCAATACACGATTACTCAGCGGCTTGGTGCCCGAAAAAATTTCAAGGCCTTTCCTCACAACTAACAAGTGGTGCGGGTGTGTTTAATGTCTGTCACTTCGAGTGATTCCGCGGTGAGCGGGATTGTATCGAGAAGCGACAAAACATTGTATGATGTTCATTCTGGCTGTCTTAGTTCTCGATACATCCCCCAGCTGGCGGACACTCGAAGCGCCTCTGCAGAGTAGCTTTTGCGCTCGCAGACTGACAGCATATTGCTCATGACTCTTTTACTAATTCACTCTTCTCAACACTTCCACAAACCATCCGAAGTGAACTCACGAGACAAAACTGCCCATACCATGTTTCTATCCATGAATATTTTATCATGGCAAAGAACAAAAAACAGAAGAAGAAAGATCCAAGAGTACAGTTGGTTGCACTCTACAAGAAGTATGTAACCACTAGTGGAGAGCTTCCGCATTCGATTAAAGATCTAATGCATTTTGCAGAATTGGATTTCAAGGATTTCAAGAAGCATTTTAAAAACTTAGAAGAGCTGGAAGTGGCCTTGGTGCTATGGTACTTCCAATGTGCTGACGATTTGCTGCAATCGGATGATGAAGCAAAAAGCTGGGACCAAAAGGACAGGCATACCGCCTTTTTATACCTGCTGATTGAGCAAGCTTCTGCAGACGATTTATTCCTGCATGAATTCGTTTCTGAAAAGCGCAAGTCGTCCTCTTTTATGAAGCAATTTGCCATGACCTTGAATGCACAATCCTTCAAATCATTAGACCATCAGGGTAAATCAGCTGAAATGTTGAGTTCAATAGGTTTGAATCCAAAGAAAACGGCTCTTACCAATCATGCGCTGAGCGTATTGTGGTTTTTCACCTTCGACACAAGCACGGACAAGCAGGATACCGATGCTTTTATTGAAAAGACCAGCGATCTTTTATTTCGATTGACAGACACCAGCACTTTAACCAGCATGTTTGACCTGGGTAAGTTTATGGTTAGCCGCAAGAGCGCTGCCTTTAGCTGGTCTTAGGATGAAGAAAGATCAAGAAAAAATAGCTGTTTCCAAATTAGGACGGGCAAGCAAAATTGCCAGCACTGGAGCTAAAGTAGGTTCTAATTATCTCAAGCACTATGCAAAACGTCTGGTAAACAAGGGTTCGAAGGATGAGCTAGACCAAGACAATGCAAAGGATGTATATGAAGCATTTAGCGAATTGAAAGGAGGTCCATTGAAGATGGCTCAAATGCTTAGTCTTGGCGATCAATTGCTTCCAAAAGCCTACACCGCTCAATTTGCTCAGGCTCAAAATAAAGTGACACCACTCTCCTATCCGTTGATTAGAAAGACATTCAAAAAGGAAGTAGGTCAGAACCCAGAAGATATTTTTAAAAACTTCACCAAACAAGCGGTGAATGCCGCCTCTATTGGTCAAGTGCACAAAGGCAGTATAGATGGGATAGATTACGCCATAAAACTCCAATATCCTGGAGTGGCAGATAGCTTGAAAAGCGATATCAACATGCTGGCTCCTATTGCTATTAAGATGTTTGGCCTCAAGAAAAATGAGATTGCTCCATACATGGAAGAAGTGGAATCTAAACTGATGGAGGAAACCAACTATGAGCAAGAGATGAGCAATGCGCATCGCAGCATTAGACAGTGCGGCAGCCTGAAGAATGTTGTATTTCCTGAGTTTATGCCTAAGTTGTCAGGAAAGCGTGTGATTACCATGACTTGGATTGATGGCGAGGGTTTGGCAGATTGGATAAAAACCGATCCTAGCCAGAAGCAGCGAAATAAAATCGGTCAGGCATTGTGGGATTTTTACCAGTATCAAATCCATGAACTCCGTTTCATGCATGCTGATCCTCATCCGGGCAATTTTATCATTACTCCAAAGGGTGACCTTAGAGTGATTGACTTTGGTTGCATCAAAGAGATTCCAATGGATTTTCACAAGAGCTATCTCAAGCTCCTGCAGTATGGAAATGAGATGGATTCAGAAGAGTTTTGTTCTGCACTGATAGAATTAGGGTTGTATAACCCTTCTGCTCCGCTGAAAGAACGGCAGTTAATTCTAAGCACCTTTCCTGAGATGTTTGAGTTGGTAGGTCGACCATTACTTCAATATTCGTTTGATTTCTCCAGTGACGATTACTTCAAAGAGATATACCAAAAGGGCGAAGCACTAAGTAGAAACTCTGATATGCGTGGACTTTCAGCGCAAGGATCAAAGCACTTCATCTATTTCAATCGAACGTATTTTGGATTGTATCAATTGCTGAATCAGCTCAAAGCCAACATCAATACGAGCAATGCGATTATGAAGCGTCCGCTGAAAAAGAGCGTAATCTGAAGGCTGATAGCTGACAACTGATAGCTAATTAAAGAACTCGTAGTTTGCGCCCGCAATGGGAAAGGAAGCGAAAGAACGATTGAAAAACATCTTGGATGATGCGTATGCACGCCATTCAAAGGCCGACTTCATTCCGAATGATCCTATCCTCATTCCGCACCGTTTTTCTAAGAAAGAAGACATTGAAATTGCGGGATTCTTAGCAGCAACCATCGCTTGGGGCCAGCGCAAAACCATCATCAATAATGCCCATCGCATGATGGAAGCCATGGATCATGCACCCCATGATTTCATTGTAAATCATCAGCCGGCAGATCGAATGCGGTTCAAGGGTTTTGTGCACCGCACATTCAATGAAGTAGATGCCATGTATTTCATGGAAGCCTTACAGCATTTGTATTTGAATGCACAAGGATTAGAAGGAGCTTTTATCGCGAAGCCTGGTATTGATGCAAAAGAGCGGATATCACATTTCCATCAGCAGTTTTTTAGCATCGAGCATTTGTCGCGCACCAAAAAGCATGTGAGCAACCCTATGAAAGGATCATCCGCCAAGCGCTTGAACATGTTTTTGCGTTGGATGGTTCGCCCCAATATTGAAGGCATCGACTTCGGCATTTGGAAACACATGAAGCCTTCAGAATTGATGATGCCGCTTGATGTTCATACTTCTACCGTAGGACGTAAACTCGGCCTGCTTCAGCGCAAGCAAGACGACTGGAAAGCTGTTGAAGAGCTTACCTCTGTCCTGCGTGCTTTTGATTCTGAAGATCCCGTGAAGTACGATTTTGCGTTGTTTGGGTTGGGGGTTTCGGGTGAGGTATGAGATTTATAATTTGACCAATGCTAGCGTCAGTCTGAGGTTGATGACGTAGGAAGCAAGTCTCGAAGACAAGCGGATTATTGAAGTAATACACTCTTCGATTAATATCCGCCTTGCCTACTTCGAGACTCTCCCTTCGGTCGCCCTCAGCATGACAAGGCTCCTCCTCTGATCATAGATTCTAAATTAAGCTTCCATCTAACCGTAATTATGAATCATGGGGCGAAGCTTTCCCAGCGTTACTGGTTCGTTATGCGGAAGTGCGTTTTGTTAACGATGATTATTTCGATAAACTTCTGATTATTAATAATTTGATAGCATCTAGCTAGATTAATAATCATGACGAAACATGCATGCAGCATAAAACGAAGCCAGGGTTTAAATGGAGCTTTGCGGAGTTTAAAAACGCCTTGAAAGCTTTGAGGCTTTTCTTTGCTTCGTTTCTTTTAGCCATAAAAGAAATGAAGGAGAATTCTC
>Ga0115564_10003973_pt1 | contig 12183 bp, 16 predicted proteins | sample COGITO_mtgs_1105_7_FD_88680 | JGI IMG/M metagenome (GOLD analysis project Ga0115564, IMG submission 88680) | Pelagic marine microbial communities from North Sea - COGITO_mtgs_110523 | ecosystem: Environmental > Aquatic > Marine > Epipelagic | place: Germany:Helgoland, sampling site Kabeltonne...
CTAAAATAATGATTAACGATACTGTTATATATAAATCAAACCTTCGGAGTTGCTTTCCTATTGGATAACCCTGGTGTATGGTAACTAGCAACTCTATGCTGTAGCTAAAGACTACAGATCTAACTACACATTTATTCACGCAGCAATTTCTTATTGCTAGTAGTGGCACCGCTACCAGTGGGTGTAGTTATTTGGTTTGATGAAAAGGATACAAAGTGAGTGCTCTCACTAAAGAAAAAGCCTGCTAGAAGAGAACTCTCTTCAAACAATTATAAATAACAACTGATTGATTATTGAAAATGTGAAACAAATACAAGTTAGCACTTAGCATGTCTAGCATACAGGTTAAGCGAGCGTTTGGGGGTCTAATTCAAGAGTTCAAAATAACATATGTGATGGAAGACATTACACCTGAAGTAGGTGTTCATCATTATTTTGAACATTTTATCAAGGGGCTTCTACACGCTGCTAGAAGGAAGTTTAGTTGTTTTAAATTTTACGTTACTTGCGAAGGTGTTTTTCAGGTAATAGTTTTAAAATATTTAACTTTCTTTAGTAACTTCTTTGAATCTCAAAGTATAAATACAAGTTGATAAACTCACAAAATAAAACCAAGTCGTTAGTGTACGCTTAGAAGTTATCGCTTTTGATTTATTTTAAGTTTAGTATAAACAATTTAAAAAACTTAACTGGAATAATTAACTTCAGAGAAGTGTTGAAGAGGAAGAAGTTGTTTATGGATTTCTCACTAAAACAACTACATGTACCGAGACGCTTAACATTGATGAACTCATAGAAATATCGAAAACAAAAATTTTAGAATCATTTTCAAGCTTCGAGAGTCAAGGTAAATTTATGAAGTTAAAAAAAAACACTGCTAGATTTATGTTTATATGAATACAATACAGCTAAACATTGAAAGAGCGAAAATCCTCGTGGATAGTTAGTTATTTTGCTTCTTTACCTCTATTTTTGCTTATAAATTAATTGTCTGAGAACCTCTTTTTAACAAGAATATTACATAATATTAGAGCAGAGTTATCATAAATTTGTATTACAGGCTCTGGCTATATATTCAAACGATGGAACGGTGTTACGGTGAAGATTGTCAAGTACTCTCCCACAACACATTAGTAGCAACATAACATTTGTTACCAGAGCTGTATTAGCTAGTGTTACATACTTATACATAGAGGTAAAACGAAAACTCCCAACCCTTTTACCATTACGTTACAGGGTTGCTCAAAAACATTTGTTGTTGTTGTTTTACCTAATTGAAATACTTCTATTTACTCTGCGTTTTTACACTCTCATGTTTTATTCAAAGTGTGTGATCAAATCAGAGATTCTATGGTTATAATAGTGCATTGTATATCATTACTTTTAAGTTTAAGTAAATATTTAAATAACACGTAAATTTCATGATGTGAACATTTTAGTTCGCTATTAATTTTCACCGAAACCGTGTTTTTACGTTTAATTCAACAATTATTAAAATTGCGTTATCAATTGTTATCGTGAACGTTTTGTTGTTTTACCTAATTGAAATATTTTTATTTACTATACGTTTTCGCAGTCTCATGTTTTATTCTAAGTGTGTAATCAAATCAGAGATTCTCTGATTATAATAGCACGTTGTAAATCATTACTTTTAAGTTTAAGTAAATATTTTAATGACATATAAATTTCATGTGAGTATTTTAGCTCGCTTTTAATTTTCACCGAAACCTTGTTTAATTCAACAATTATTAACATATTACCGTTTAAGGTTATGGTATCTACAGGTAGTTACATTCCTTTACCAGAAGTGTTAAAGAGACGTAGATGTCTGCTCAATATACAAAACAATGACAATCTATGTTTTTTATACTGTATAGCAGCTAGCTATCGCATGCCGGAAAGGAACAGAACTCGTCCTACGTACTACAAGCAGTTATTCAACCGTTTTAATATGAATGGTAAGTAAAGTGCTGTGGTATAGCTGTTTATTACAATTCTCTACAGTGTTTTAGCGATATTATCAAGCTAAACTTATAATTTATAATTCACCGATTTTACAGGAGTTAACAAACCTGTACGAGTTGAAGACATCCCTCGGTTTGAAAAACAAAATGGTAACTACATATCTTGATAATAATAATAGAAATTACATCAATATTTATGACTTATACTAAAAACTAAATTAATTATTTTTAATGCTAATATGTTGTTTCAGATGTGAGTGTTAACGTTTTCAAGTATGTTGAGAGCGAACCTCCAACGTATATATTACCTATTCACAAGTCGTCATATCGACATAAGAAGATTGTTAATCTGCTGTTGTTAACAGATGGTGAGAACAGTCATTATGTGTTAATAAAATCCATGGCTGCGTTCCTAAAAGTCAAGACAGCATATGGTAAATCTGGACATGCCTGCGATCTATGCTTTCGTGTTTTCTATTCGCTCATCACCTATATGAAACACATTGACTTCTGTAGGACGGGAGAACCGACTGTGGAGATGCCTGATGATCCTGTTCTAAAATTTAAAAACTTCAAATATAGAATGCCAAATCCGATAACAATTTACGCTGATTTCGAAGCATATAATTGTAAGGTAAATGAGGAAATAACTGAAAGCACAAAACTTCTTTGTGAGCAAAAACCATCTGGTTACGGTTATACTGTTGTATCACCATACACTCAGTTCTGTAAACCAACAGTTATCTACAGAGGTACTGACGCTGCAGATGTTTTTGTACAGAACATTCTCGCGGAATGTTATGAAGTAGAATTAGTGTTAAGTGAGGTTAAACCAATGGAGTTTACAGAGGAAGACAGTGAGAGTTTTTCTAACTCAGATAACTGCTCAATCTGTGAAGGTAGACTTTACTGGGAAACGCAAAACATTTGTAGAGATCACTGTCATATTACAGGAAAGTTTAGAGGTGCAGCACACTCGTACTGTAACATTATGATGCAGCAGCAAAAAAAAGTTATAGTATACTTTCATAACGCAAAAGGTTACGATAACCATTTTTTGATAAAGAGTCTTGCGGCGAATCCTGGAATCGGAGAAATCGATGTGTTAGGTCAGACGAGCGAGAAATACACACGGATTTCAACAAAACACTTTGTTGTTCACGATTCAATGTCACACCTCGTGGGTAGTTTGGATAGTCTTTCCTCTAGTCTTAGACAACGAGGGGATAATGGATTTCAGCTTATTCGACAAGAGTTCTCAGAAGATTTGAAGTTTCAATGTGTTATTCGTAAGCTGGTTTACCCATACGACTATATTGATAGTTTTGAAAAGTTTGCAGAACCGATTCCGTGTAAAGAAGCTTTCTATAATAAGCTTAGCGAGGAGGAACTTTCTGACGATGAATACAACCGTCTATTGCGGACTTGTGAAATCTTCAAAATCAAAACACTTGGTCAGCTTCACGATCTTTACTTGCAAATTGATGTTTTGATATTGGCATGTGTTTTCGAGGATTATCGACGGTTAGGGTTGGAAATGTTCGGGTTAGATCCTTGTTACTACGTGAGCAGTCCTAGCTATTCCTTTGATGCTATGCTTTGTACTACTAAAGTGGAACTCGAACTGCTTACAGATAAAGAGATGTACAATTTCTTTGAAAAAGGTAAATGCTACACAAATTAGTTTACACATTCTTTGAAAGTTTAAAAAAATTAAAACATGAGTCGTGAGATAAATCAAACCTTTTCTTATTTTAGGGGTGAGAGGTGGATGTAGCTCAGTTTATAAGCGGTTAGCTACAGCCAACAACAAGGAAGCTGATTTTAATTATGATCCTCGATGTGAAGAGTCTCATATCTTCTATACGGTTGGTTTGAAAATACCTTTATTTTTTTTATTTTTCTAAGTAGTTCACTCTCGTGGGTGCAATAATTTCAAATTATATGTCAATGCGGTGTATATAGTTTTTGACAACTTTTCGTTTTTCAGGATTGTAACAATCTTTATGGATTTGCGATGTTAGCAAAACTACCTCACTCACAGTTTCGATGGTTATCCTCTGAAGAATTAGCTGAATTTGACGTGGATGAATTTGATGCTATGGGTGATTATGGTGTTGTTTTAGAGGTATGTTCAAATAACCACGAATTAATTTTCATACGTTAAATATATCGTTATTACTAGTGTAGGTATTCTTACATTATTAAAACATTTTTTTTTCAGGTCGATTTGGAATACCCTGATTATTTACACGACGCTCACCGTGATTTCCCTTTAGCTCCTGAGAAGCTTATAATAACTCGAGAAATGTTGAGTGATGAGATGAAAGAGTTCCTTCGTGTTAACAATCTACCCTTCTCTAAACAGGAGAGACTCACTCAAACTCTATTACCGAAAGAAGGCTATATTACCCACATTAGGAATCTTAAGCTGTATAAGAGTTTGGGGCTTACAGTCACAGCCATCAAGAGAGGTATAATTTTTTACCAAACACCTTGGATGGCTGAGTATATTCAGTTGAATACGATACGGAGGATTAACTCTAGAAGCAAGTTTGAAAAAGACTTCTTCAAGTTACTGGTTAGTTTTTCTAGCGTTATCACTTTTTTCTTTATCTAATCTTGAAAGTATAATTAACCAATTTTCTAAGTATGTATATAACCTGAAATTCATTTTTAAGAAAATATACTTTAACATTCTCAGATAAACTCGATTTTCGGGAAGACATGTGAAAATGTACGTAGATATAGACACTTTAAGGTTGCTACCAACGCAAAGCAACTTAAACGCTACACAAATCGAGAAACTTTCAAGAGTGTTACGATAATAACACCGACATTAGTGGTGCTTGAATCAGAAAAAACATCAGTGCTACTCAATAAACCTATATATGCAGGCATGGTAAGTACAAAATCATACATATAATTTAAAACATTTGGTGAAATGTTTCAATAATACTTTGATATTACACACTCACTGAGTTCCTTATTTCCTTCTTTTCGCGTAACAAACATTTTTTTCTATTTTTCCGGAAACTAACAGTTAATATTTCAGACTATTCTGGATCTTTCTAAAGAGCATATGTATCGCTTCCATTTTAACGTGATGCGACCTCTTTTCCCGGCACGTATTGAAGTTTTATTCAGTGATACTGACAGTTTATGCTATTTCATCAAAGAAGGTGATTTAACCGATAAACTATCAAGCATTGCTCAGCTTTTAGATTTCTCGAACTACAACTCAAATCATCCTCTTTTCTCACTGAGGAATAAATGTGTACCTGGAAAGTAAGTAGTATAATTTAGATAAATTATTTTCTACTGGAATTTTTAAAAACGCTTTTTTTATTCGTTGTGATAGTGTTTTAAACCAGTTATATTTCACTTATTATATTTTTAATCTAAACATTAAAGTAGTGAAACTAACAAATTCCATATGACATATAAAATAAAATAAAATTCAGGTTCAAGGATGAAGTCGCAGGTGGTACTGGTATACAATTCTGTGGTCATAGGTATGTGAAATACCTTCCTTTAAACCTATGCTTTGTATGTTTTTTATATATTTCTTTGAGTGTTATGATTTGAAAACATGTTTTATTTGAACTTGTTGTTTCAGAGCAAAAAGTTATTCTCTGATTACAACTACTGTGCGGAAGATGGCTGCTGCAGGTGTGAAAATATCGATGCAACGGTGTTTGAAGCATGTAGATTTTGTTGAGGTAATTGCATCAGCCTCCTTAAAAACTGTTACTCAAAACACATTAGTATCAAGAAAACACCGTATGTTTATGCAAGAGAGCACAAGAATAGCTCTAAGTTATCTCGATATAAAAAGGATAGTATTACCTAATGGAATTGACACTGTTCCTTATGGTTATAACGGGGTTTATTTCTCATGAAAAAGTATTTTATTATATTATAACAGTTTTACATTTTTATTATTGTTTCCGAATTTTTGATACACTTGTTTTATTAATTCAAATAAGTGATAATTTTGAAGGAAGTTTTACAATATACCAATCAAGATTCAATGAACAATTTTGAGTTGTATTTTCGATTTAATTTTTGATTTTGAATGTTTTTCGATGTAAATTTTTGTTGAATTTATTTTTGTCTCTGTTGCAAACCGTTTTATCTTCTTTTATGTAATTTAAGGTTTTTTATTTTTACAAAATAAAACTCAGAAATCGCTAAAAATTATTAAATGTAGTTACATTACAACTTTAAAGAAAATACATTTATCCTGATCTCATATTAGGTAAAAAACTTTCAATTTTCAAACAATTAAGATTCCATAAAGGTTTTGATAGCAATAGATTTTGCTTTAGCACAGTACCTTGTGTTATGTGCCCTGCAACACATGGGGTTTGGTAATTCACTTGGCATCTGATATCCTAAACTTTGTACATTAACAATGATAGTTGTTGGTAAGATATTTTGAAGTAATTTAAATGTAACACGACTGTAAGTGTACACTTGATACTCTTGATATCTCGTAAAAATTGTCTCTATGTTCTCGTAAGGAATATCTCCGTCGTGGTAGGAAAGGCTGTTGAGGTTCTTGATTGCATAGCGAATTGTTCTTTTATCAACATCACTCAAATCCCAATTCGTTGGAGGTTTTAGAATGTAGTGGTTGTACTCATCGTTAGGAAACAAACAACAGATTTCCTTAACTATTAAACCGCTAGGTAATCTGTATCCAGAGGTAGCAATATAAACTTTCATATTCGCAACGTATGCAAGGCTGTAAATAGTAGAAATGATTTTGTCCGTCTCTCTGTTGGTTAAGTACCTTTTCTACGTTTTTTATTCGATTGTTGAGCTTCAAAAACATCTGTGATAATAGATTGATTCATTCCATTGATATAACGACCATAATAAATAGCTTGCGGTGAGCATGTTACCAGAAAGGATCTACCAAGATTGCAGTATATAATCTTATCCTTCTTAATATCGGAACTATGAGGTAGCTTTGGTTCAAAGTTTTTATATAATGTTTGTAAAGAACCCAAAACTTCCCCACGAGCTTTTTCAAAATGAATCTGTACTTTATCGAGGAGTGATAGTTGATGATGCAAGTGAAGTATGTCACTTTTCATTCCATCTATACAGCCAGAACATTCTGTAACTGTTAAGGAGACGCATTTTCTTATAACGTTTTCAACAAGAAAACCAATCCAATCTACATTATCATAAAATGTCATTTTACACAAAGCCGAAAACTAATACTTTACTAATTTCACAAACAAAGCAGAAAACGAAGTCAATGCAAATGATTCAATCACTCAGCACTTGTATTTATAGTATCGGTTTGAGGTAATCTTGAAAATCTGATTTTGTGTAAAGCTAAGAAAATGTTTTTCATTAAGTTGACCCCTCTTTCTTTTGAGTCATATGTTATTCCTGCAATTAACACAATTAAGATAATATACCAATAATTTACACTATCATAATAAAAAACTTGTTCTGAACAAGTAGATGGTTCTAGTTCATTCAAAATGGGTGACATGAAAAGAAGGTTAATGTAGTTAAACTTGAACACTTCTCCCTCAGATTTAACTTGTTTCATCGGTGTACCGTCAACTTCAAAACCCATCCAGGAAAAAGTAAATGTTGATTGGTTTATTGTTTCAGAATAGTGAGAAAAGTTTGCTCCCTGCTCCATGTATAGAACTAATGTGTTATTTGTTCTTGATAAATATACATGTTGATTTTCACCTTCAAAATAGAAATAATCTTGTTGAGTATCAAGGTTAATAGGGAATTCAAACACAAAGGATAGAGAGGAGATAACTTTGAAAACCACTTGGAAATTCATGTCTTATTTCTTGCTAGTATTCAATGCTTTTATAGCTTACATGGATGTACCATACCTGCTGTATGCGTCCCTAGCTAACTTAATGGAATCGCTTATGATTGTGAAGAGGTTAATTACTTCACCTCTTTTGTTTTTGAGAATATTTTTAGCACTTGATTGTGAGGCTACCTGTAGTTGCTCAACAACACGGCGTTGTTCATCTGTTACTTGATCACGTTGTGGCTGGCAAATTGGTAAAACACCAAATGACAAACTCAAAAATAGATTTTGAAGTGTGGGTAAGTGCTTTTGAACCAACTCATCAATTTGATGATTTTTAACTAATTTCTGAATTTGAAAAATTTCCTCCATCGTGGTACAGTTAAAGATTATCTTTGCGAGATTACTCAAATCCTCATCATCATCTTTTACTGCTTGAAGTTGATCTGAGAGGAGTTTTATCTTTCTCTTACAGTTCTGTTCGTAGTCCTTCATAACCTTATCATGTGCACCTTGTAAAGTTTGAACTGCTTTACCGTGCACATCGCGCATTTTTTCGATTCTTTCTTCATATTCTTCTTTCATTTTATCACCAAACTCACGTAATCTACCCCTATAACCTTCTTTAAGATCAGATATTTTTTCTTCGTGCTTCCTTCTGATGTTATCAAGTTTTTGCTGACAACCTTTCTTTATATCCTTTTTAGATTTTAAACAATCTTCATACAATGCCTTGTAATTAGGAGTGTTAAAACTATCAATTACAGTTAAATTACTATCCGACTGTCCATCATCATCATAGCTATCAATTATCTTGAGTTGACCGTCTCCTTGGCTGTCATCATCATAACTATCGACAACTCTTAACCCATCATCTCCCTGTTCATCATCATAACTATCAACAACTCTTAACCCATCATCTCCCTGTTCGTCATCACCGTAACTGTCAACAACCTTTAGACCCTTGTCGTCTTGCCCGTCATATTTTTGAGGATCTGGGTTTGGTTTAATTTCATAATCTCTAGGTTTTTCTCTAGGTTGATCTTGTTTTGTTACAGGAGGAAGCATTTCGCGTTTTTTTGGTTTTGGATGTGGTAAATTATAGCTTCTAGGTCGTTTAGAAGATTTTGACCCATCGTGAGAATGGTTAACCAACATTAGTTTTGGTTTAGGATGAGCTAAATGTTTGTGTTGATATAATGATGCGTTTGTTGGGTAAGATTTACCGCACTTATCGCATTGTAAACTCATTTTTAGAAACTAATAACAAATCGTGTATTTATAGGCAAAAAATAAACACAAAATCCATAATGAATTTGAAAAACCTGTATGAAGATCCCAGCTTCCCGGGATCTTTTAGTGGAAAAAATCGTTTTTACCAAGAACTTCGGAAAGGAGGGCATCTTGTTAGTCCAAAAACTGTAGCAGAAAAATTAAGAGCAATCGATAGCTACACACTACACAAACCAGAGAAGAAACCTGCTTTATATCGCAGGATATGGACAAAAGGAATAAAGTACTTATACCAATGTGATCTGGTTGATTTATCAAGTTTACACAAACATAACGACGGTTACAAATGGATAATTACAATTATTGACACATTTAGCAAAAAAGCATGGGCTTTTAAAATGAAGAACAAATCAGCAAACTCTGTTGTAACTGTCATGAAACCCTTCTTACAACAAAACACACCTCAAAAGATGCAATTTGATCAGGGGTCGGAATTTTACAACAAAAAATTTTTAAGTCTTCTAGAAAAATTAAAAATAAAACATTATAGTGTTTTTAGTGATAAAAAAGGAGCTATAGTTGAACGATTCAACAGAACTTTAAAAACACGAATGTTTAAGTATTTTACTTCTAGAGGTTCTCACCGCTGGGTAGATGTGCTTCAAGATTTGGTTGATGGTTACAATAATAGCAAACACAGATCTATACAACACACTCCTAATAACGTTACAATGGCAAATGAAGCGTTAGTGAGAAAAATTTTGTTTCCAAAAGTAAAAAAGAAAAAGAAATTTACCAAAAAACATTTTAAAATTGGTAATAGCGTGAGAATAACAAGACAGAAAAGAACATTCCAGAAGGGGTATGAACAATCGTGGAGTCATGAAGTGTTTGTCATTAGTGAAATCAAAAAGACTTACCCTATCACATACATGTTGAAGGACTATAAAGGGGAAGAAATCAAGGGTTCATTTTACACTAGTGAAATACAGTTGGTTGATAAATCTGATGATATTTATCAAATTGAAAAAGTTCTCAGTAAACGTAGTAGACGTGGTCAAACCGAGTATCTTGTTAAGTGGCAAGGATATCCAGACGAGGCAAACACTTGGATTCCTCAATTCGACCTCTTTAATTTGTAATGCCTATTAAATTCCTTGCCTCTCACAATTGTATAATATTCGGACCGACAAGAGCTGGTAAAACTCAGTTCGTATTAGAAGTTATTCGACAAAAACTAGTTCATCCATGGCCTAAGCGAATCTTTTACATGTACAAAATCGAACAGAGTTTCATGAAGACGTGGAATGAGATAGAGAAAGTACCAATAACATTTATCAAGGGACTTGACTTTGATAAAATGGATACTTCTGAACCTAGTATGCTGGTTGTTGATGATTTAATTCTCAGTGATAACAAAGAAATGGCAGAATGTTTCATTTTAGGCTCACATCATAAATCAATATCTACATTCTACATAACACAGAACCTATTCCCAAAATGCCCCTTGTTTAGACTCATGAGTTCTAACAGCCACTATTTCGTTCTCTTTAATAGTCAGCGTCATTTTAGACAAATTAACACATTGGCTAGGCAAATGTTTTGCGGTGATGATTTGAGACGTGTCACTAACGCCTTTAAAAGAACGTCAAAACAGGAGAGAGGGTTCATTCTACTCAGTCTCGCACCAAGTCTACCACAGGAGCTAACTGTAACTACAGATTTTTGGGAATGGTTACCAAGCGTTTATCTCTAAAGCAGGCAGACATGTTAAATAAACATAGATATATACTTGAGAAGTTAGCTGCTAGTAATATGAAAAAACGTAAAATAATCTTGGAAAATTCACCTCCAGAGCTTTTCAAAGTTCTTGGAATCGTATTCAATCTTTTAGCAAATAAAAAACTGGATTTAGATAACAAACAACATCAAACTTTGAAAAAACATAGACGTCTAATCCGGTCGATGATTGGTTTAAAAGGAGCGGGTATGAAACAGAAACTAGTTGCACAACGAGGTGGAGCATTAGCTACTATATTAAGCACAGTTCTACCGATACTTGGAGGAATACTACAGTCAATTTTCTGATATGTCTCGATATATCATATCGCCCTCTCGCTTTAAAGATGTGTACATGCTTTTACCATCAGAGGGGATCTCAGAGCAAATCAAAACTATTGAACTTCCAAAAGGAATCTTCCCAGATTTTAACTGCAACGAGCTATTAATTAAACTTTCAAAAGCGGATGTACAACGAACCAAGGACGGATTGATTTTGATTAGAAATAAACCGATTAATATTAAATATGATGATTTTGTTAATAATTGTTGCAATGGTGATTTTAAAACAGATTATGAACCTATTTTCTGTCATCTTAGAGATTGTGGAATAACATTTTAACTATAAAAGGACGAGTTTTACTTGTTTTAGCAAAATGGATAACATTCACAATATCATTGCTGTTGGTGGTTATGAAGGCAATCAATCAAGATTTGTAACTCGAATGAACCCTGTTAAAATAAAAAAAGAAGCTGAAATCGCAGTTACATCGATTTTTCATGGTCAAGTGTTCAATATTAGTGATGATAACAACAAGATTCACTTTTACAATACGATCGAGGTATTGAGCATATTTACAGCCATCGAAGTACACGCACTGATAACGTTAGGTGATCTTGATATTAAAATGAAGACAGTCACAATACCATCAGGGTTTTACCATTCAATTCATGCTATATGTCTTGCAATAGAAGAACAGATATCTAGTGTAATAAAAACAAAGAAATACAAACCTCTCACTGTATCACTTGATAAGCACAGACAAATTGTACACTTAAGTTTGGATAATCTTATTATAACGAACAGAAAAGATTCACCATGGACGCTTCTTGGTGTTCAAACTGATTTGTATAGCACATACGATCTTCAGAATACCTCGTTTGAGGGGGAATCACTACCTGCATTTATCTACATTAACATTATCGAAAACTCTTACATTAATGGAAAATTATCTAGAATTTCTTCTGTGATTCCTATAAAAACAAATCCAGGGTGGAATTTTTTTCATCAAGCTCATCCTTATTTTGTTTCGATAAATGTAAAGGAATTCTCAAACATCTTGATTGAGATAAGAGATATTAATGGTAAATTCTTGAATTTCAATCCTAGTTTCAAAACAATTC